>Ga0210394_10007021_pt1 | contig 11990 bp, 10 predicted proteins | sample IncBWC12MmetaG_FD_160121 | JGI IMG/M metagenome (GOLD analysis project Ga0210394, IMG submission 160121) | Forest soil microbial communities from Barre Woods Harvard Forest LTER site, Petersham, Massachusetts, United States - Inc-BW-C-12-M | ecosystem: Environmental > Terrestrial > Soil >... | reverse complement strand
ACAACGCAAGGTCCCTCCACTCCACAGATCATCGCTTTGCGATGATCTGTTCCGGTCGGGATGACAGAGTTGGGAGAGAACGGAGGCATCCCCAGCCAAATCCGGCTTGAGCGGGCGGCCCGCGGGTACTAGGATCACAGGATGTGCATCTTTAAACTTTGAGCCGATATGAGCAAACTGCTTCCACCGCACGGCAGTTCTGAACTGAAACCGCTCTTGTTGGAAGGCCAAGCCAACCGCGAAGAGACCAGGAAAGCCCTGGGGTTGAAGAAGGTTCCACTCACCACCCGCGAAACCGGCGATCTGATCATGATGGGCATCGGCGCTTTCACTCCGCTCGATGGATTCATGGGCAAGGACGACTGGAAAAGCTGCTGCGACGACTACCAGCTGCCCAGCAAGAACGGTCTGTTCTGGCCTATCCCGATCACGCTTTCGGCGGATGAGGCGTTGGCGAAATCCATCCGCGCAGGCGAAGAAGTCGCCCTGTGGGACGCGACGACCGACGCGCTTGTGGGCACCATGAAAGTGAACGAGAAGTACGCTATCGATAAGGAGCATGAGTGCAAGCAGGTGTTCCGCACCAACGACCCGAAGCATCCGGGCGTGCAGAAGATCATGAAACAGGGACCGGTGAATCTGGCTGGGCCGGTGAAAGCGCTGTCCGAGTCGTTCTTCCCGGAGGAGTTCAAAGGGATTTATCAGCGGCCTGCGGAAGCCCGCAAGCTTTTTGCCGATCGCGGCTGGAGCACGGTAGCGGTGCTGCAGCTCCGTAACCCGATGCACAACTCGCACGCTTATTTGGCGTGGATTGCGATCGAAGTCTGCGACGGAGTGTACGTGCATCAGTCGCTGGGCAAACTCAAGCCCGGCGACATTCCGGCCGATGTCCGCGTGAAAGCAATCGATGCGCTGGTAACCAACTACTTCCGCAAGGAACGCGTAATCCAAGGTGGCCACCCGCTGGAGATGCGCTATGCGGGCCCGCGCGAAGCCTTGCTCCACGCCACTTTCCGCCAGAACTACGGTTGTTCGCACCTGATCGTAGGGCGCGACCACGCCGGCGTGGGCGATTATTACGGACCGTTTGACTCGCAGAAGATATTCAACGAAATCCCGCTGGGGGCGCTGGCCGTCCGGCCGCTTTGCATGGACTGGACGTTCTACTGCTATGAGTGCGGGCGCATGGCTTCGATGAAGACCTGTCCCCACGAGAGCAAAGCCGTGATTGACGACAATGGCAACTACAAGGGCGGCGCCAGACTCCTGCTTTCCGGTTCACTGCTTCGAAAGCTGATGAGCGAAGGCAAGCCGGTTCCCGCGGAGTTCTCCAAACCCGAGGTGATCGCGGTTCTGAAGCAGTACTACGACACGCTGCAAGAGGAAGAGAAGGTAGAAGTCAAGTTGCATGGCGCAGCCACGGGCGTGGTGAAGCCGCGCTGAAGTCTGCGGCCGCAAGATGCGTCCAGCCACGCCGCGGGCCGGGCGGGACGCGGCTGTGAGAACAGCCTTAGTACTCATTGACAGCGGAAACTGGCTAGCTAGGACCAACGAAATTCGCTACCCGTTGGCCCTCAGCATCTGCTCGGCGTGTTTGCCGGAGGTCAGCTTGGCGCGGCCTGAAGATAACCTCTACTTCTTTCCTTGGGCCAGGCTGCCCAGGCTGCCAGATGCGGTGTCCGGCAGTAGTGTAATTGCGTCCGGCCCGTGTGTCTTGCCGGTGATGATCGGCTTGTTCGGGACGGTTTCGTAGGCATAACCTGTCAGCGTAGCCGTGATTGAATTGTCAAACTGGTGTTTTGAGGTTCGGGTAACCGTAGCCCTGGCCCAGCCATAGTGGATCTCTCCTTTGATCACAAATTTCAGGCCAAGATATCGATTCTTCTTGTAAAGCCACTGGCCTGACTTGTAACTTCTGCAGCCGGGAGCCCACGTTGAGCAGTTATAGAATTCCTTTGCCAATGGGTCCTCGGGGTTCCAGTCCACGGTCAGGCGTTCCATGACGGCGGTCGGGCTTTTCTGAAAGTGCGACTTTTTGGCGCCCACAGAGTAACCAGCCTGTAGAGCGAGGCAAACCTATTCGCGCCGTGGCTCGTTGTCACCCCCTTGCCCAAGACCTGGTTACGCATTACGCCTGACGCGCTGACAAGCAAAGTGGCAGCGCTTGCCGATGGATAGCCTCGGTCCGAAGTAAATACGCGGAAAACATTCGACAAAATGAAGTCCGCGATGCCGTCATGGTTTAGATCAAGAAAAACCGGCCCACCATCCACCCGGATTAGAATCTTAGCCGGCGTGTACACGATTTTGGCTTCGGCCGACCTTGCAATCGCCATCAAACCCACGCTGGCAGCCAGTGCTGCGCTTGCGTATGACGACAACGCCTTTTCCAATTGCGGCCCGAACTGGACCATTGGGCGGGAGTGGCCGCCATGTTTGCGGTTTAAAATTTTCTTAGTCATATTCGTCACGTCAACTGAAGCTGCGCTTCAATGCACCATTGCTTACGGCGCAAACTCGAAAACAGTCCCATCCGCATACTCGCCGCCAAATCCCGTCGTCCCGTACAGCTTCCCGGTGACGCCGAAGATCAGGCCTGCCTCCGGATCAGATCCGTCGCCGTCGCGCCCGAAGTTGTAAATGACGCTCTCGGTCCACACACCATCCGGATACCGGGTCATCTTGAAGATCGTTCCGCCTGCACGCGTTCCACCGCCAGACGTCGTGCCGTAAAGGTTCCCACTCGAACTGGATGTTAATTTGGCAAAAGGGTTGGATCCGTCAAAACCGTTCACCACGAAACTGTGCAGCACTGTTTCGCTCCACTTGCCGTTCTGTGAGGGAGACAGACGGAATACAACCCCACACCCGATCACTTTTCCGTACCCGTCGTGACACTGCCCAGTCCCGCCCCAGTACGTGGTGCCGTACACATTTCCGGTCTTGTCGAGGGTGACGCCGGCCCACGGGTTAGCTCCGTCCGGGAGCCCGCGAAACTGGTGTAGCGTCTTCTCGTTCCACTTCCCATTGGCGCCCGGCGAGAGCTCAAACACCCGTCCACAGCTGGCCTCAGTGGGATCGCAATTGTCGCTGCCAAGGCCACCGCCGTAGGTCGTTTCGTACAAATTCCCGACGGTGTCAAAAACCACGCCACTGAGAGGGCCGGACACGTACCCGGTGTGCCCGGGCACAAAGCTGTGAAGGACTTTCTCCGTCCAGGTGCCGTTGGTGCCTGGTGACAGTTCGAATACCGTGCCTCCTTTGTATGCGCCCCCGGCGGAGGTGGTTCCGTACAGGTTCCCGGCCGCATCGAAGATGACGCCCCCGTAGGGATCGGCCCCGTCGGTCCCACCCCCGAAATTGTGCAATACTTTCTCGGTCCATCCTTCTTTGCCGCGAGTCAGCTCAAAAACGACGCCAATATCCTGGGATCCGCCGCAGACTGTTGTTCCGTACAGGTTTCCCGCAGTATCGACAATGACACCACCTTGTGGCCAGCCTCCGTCTTGGCAGTTATTCTGCAAGCAGAAAGCGTACAGCTCTTGCTCCGTCCACTTATCTCCTTGACCGGGCATCAGTTCGAAAACCGATCCAGTGGAGCAGAGGGCGCCTGAACTTGTGCCATACAAATTGCCGGATTGATCAAAGACGAGGTTCGAGTCTGGAAGATAGCTTCCGTCAAAGCTGTATAGCACTTGCTCTCTTTGCGCCAAAGAAGGGGTCGCGATAGTCAGGACCCCGAGGACCACGGCTAAAGCGGCGGGAAACGACGTAAGGGTTGATCTGCGCGGCATCGAAACCTCCGCAAGGAGGGTTCCTCGCCCTCCCCTCCACAAGAATTGGCGGACACTGTATCACACTTTGGTGTGCCGCTGAGCAGTTATGTGAATCGGACTTCATGGCAATCTCAATTAGCGGGTACATCTAGCTCCGAGCCCGAGTCCCCACTCCCCTCGGAAAGCACGGAGATTATCCGTCGAACTCGATACGGGCTGAATTCGGCGCTGTCGAAATATAATAGCCCGTAGCTAGCTCTGAAGATCTGGGTCGCCCCCTCGGAACATCTTGTTGTAACCAGCCATAGCATAAATTGACCTGTCAATGAGAGATCCCATTTACGTTGACTTGCCTCGCCACCGGACCTACGATTTCGCTAAGGCACGAAAGGAGTGCTCTGCTGTGGCAAACCGAACCGCGAGCCACGACGTGCTGATCGGTGAGGGTCGCCTCATGAACCCAACAGCGCACGAGACTTTGAAACCTGCCGCGAGTGCGAGTCTGGCTCCGGGGCCAGTATTCATCGTGGCCATGTGGCGTGGTGGGTCCTCACTTCTTTACGCCTTGTTGAACAAGCATCCCCAGGTCGCACTGACTTTTGAGGCTGATCTTTGGCTGCTGCGCTCGGTGTTTCACAAACCCGCAGCTTATTGCGATTGGGCAGCGCGTTGGGAACTTCGGTATGGCGCATTAACCCGGCATGGAATAGCCGCGAACGATCTGCCTCGCGGAGTGGCAGACTTTGCCGCGGCGTTTACCGCCTTTCACCAGGCCTACGCCGCGCGCAAAGGTGCGGTGATCTGGGGAGACAAGTCTCCGGTCTACTATGATTCCCTGCCCGCACTCGCCAGACTATTTCCTCAAGCGCGGTTCATCATTCAATGGCGAGATCCCGCGGCGACAGCGAATGCCATTGCGCGTGCTGCCCAAGCCGGCGCCCCTTCATACCAAAAGCGGGGAGTCTATCTGCGAGGGTTGATTGGGTACGAGGTTCTCAAAAGCGGGGTTGATTTTCTTGTCTCCCGCGGACATCCCGTGTGTCAGGTGACTTATGAAGAGTTGACCAGCGATCCTGCGAAAGTCATGCGGGAGGTCTGCCGCTTTCTGGAGATTCCCTACCGCGACGAATTGGCTGACCTCCGGGGTGCCGATCGATCTGCCGTCTTCGAGGAAGCATATTTTGCTCTGCTGCGCGGAGATGAAATAGTCAGTAGGCCGCGCGGGGTTATCCTCGACCCGGCCACTCGGCAGAAAATAGACGGCTACGTAAAGCTGTGGAAGCGCCGATATGACAACCAATGGCCGCCAACGGTTTTGACTGATGCTGACCACGTTGCACTGCCCCGCTTACCACAAAGGGTCGGCGACCAGGTAGCCTATCGCGCGCTACGCGCCTTCGAACAATTTCGAGAAGTTTGTTTCGCTTATGCGCCCCTGGCCTTGCTCCAAAGCTACAGTAGCCGAAAACCACGCCTGCGATTCCCTGCCGACAAGCGAACAGGGGACGCTCAGGGCTAGATCTAAGCCTTTCGCACACATGCCCCGTGATCCCGCTTGAGATTAGGTCGGGACTTTTAGAGGTGGGACTTTGATGACTGGCGTAAAATCGCGATTTAACGCCAGTTATTGTGCAGGGCTAAAGAGCAGGACACCGGCTAGCACAGGACTGCCGTCATCGCCGATTCCCAGGGTTGATAGTGCCCGTTCTTGAGGCCGTCAGTTGATATATGTTGCCAACGTCCACGTTATTGAAGATAGAAAGGCTTAATAGAAAAAACCCAACAGCAATCCGGCAGTTCCCATTAGGGTTCGAACTACGAGAAAGCGGGTCTCTTTTCCAGCGGGCACTGGCCGGGCAATGCCATGTTGGATTGTCGATTAACATGTCCGGACCTATTTGGTCGTGCCGCAATCTGAGCCAAGCCACTTGCCGGTGTAAGTTGAATCAGCATTCATGGTGCGAGCGCCATCGGTGCCAGCAGACTCTATGTGTGCTTTGACATTCTCTGAGTCGATCCTTTCGAGATGGGCGGTGCCGCTCAATTTCATTCCATTTTGCGTGCATTCCAGCCGTAGATCTTCTTTGCTTCGGCTCGAGGATAGGACGGTGCTCGTGCACAAGTTTCGATCTTCAGCGAACGAGTATCCCTTGTTGATCTGCTCTTGAGTTACGCAACTTTTATAGGTAATTGGCTTGTTTGGCTCGCTGGATCTGGCGGCCATTCGCTCTTCGAATTTAGCACGCTGTTCTGGAGTTAATTTTTGCATCAAGCCGGCGGGAACTTGTCCGCCCATGGTTGTTGTCATGGTCACTTCCCACTGGCCAGGTTTAACGTCCATGGGTTGAACCTGGTCCTGTGCCCAGAGGGCGAGGGACGCTGTCAAGATTATGGCAACTGGGAGTGTTGTGCGCATCGTGAGGCCTCCTTTGAATTCTTTTTTGTTAGGTTGCGTACATAAGGTCCTAGATTGTGGAACTCGGTTTGCGATCGCTATTTGATTGACCCAATCAACCGGTTCGGTCCCATAGGCAAAGGCGGTTGCGGCCTTGTGGAGGGATTGGCGGATGGCACGCGCTTTGGCAACGAAGGCAACTGGTTTTTTGGATGGGTCTTTTCGTACTGCTTGCGGGCTTCCACTCGAGCTGCCAGCGCATCGGATTCACGCTTCATGCTCGCGAAATCTTCGGTGACGTCCTGCATGCGGACCGTCTCAAAACCTTTGCGGCGCGCCATGATGCGGTAGTCGAAGGCGATGTTCGACCTTCCGCTGTGCAGCTCATGCACTTCGAATCCCTGGCCGCTTTTGTTGGTTACGTACAGACCCTCGCATTCGCCGTTCGGCGTAATGAATACGTGGTAGTCCAGGTCTCCATTGATCGTCTGGGCAAATATCTGATCCAAGGCGATGGTTGCCGAACCGTTGACGAGCTGGCCTGATCCCGCATCCTCAAACCAATTCTCGGCGGCTTCGACAGTATAGAGACGCACCATGCGATTGCCTTCGACTGGCACGGCGGCCGACTTGCTGCCTGTGCAGACCAAGTCTCCGGTTCCGTTGTCGGCAGGGTCGCGTGGAATGTAGCAATAGGTCGAAGATCCGGGGCCGGCAAAGCGAGCAGCCAACGGCGTGCCGCCGTTGAAGCCGGAATCGTTCTCCACGTAGAGCGTTTCATGATTGACGGTATTGTTCACTCCGAACAGGCTATTGCCGTCATCGGTCGTACCCATCACGCCGAAGCACGATAGGCACCCGCTGTCGCCCCATACAGCCATATTCGAGAAACCGGACCCGCTGTTGCTCGCGACGCCAAATTCCCCGGCCACGCCGACGGAAATGTCGCTGTAGCCGTATACGCCGGTCACACCGGACCCCACGACTCCCGAGCCGTTGGTCGATCTTCCCCACGCCGCCGCGTAGTTGGTAGACAAAGCATAGAGTCCTGGTCCATCGTCGGACGTACCAAGCAGGCCGATGCCGATTGCGGAATCGCCCCAGACGCCAGACCGTCCGCTACCGACTCCGATAGTGCTGGCGTAGTCCCATACTCCCCGTGCTCCCACGCCATTCGGACTAGCGGAAACCGCGTATAAGCCCATTCCTGCGTTAGTCGTGTCGTTGGAGATCCCAAGAACCCCGGCGCCATTGGGCGTCACAGAATACCCTTCCACACCAGCAGCTTCCCCTCCACTGGTTGTGCTCATTGCAAACCCTAGCATTCCGATTCCGTTCGCGCCGGCAGTGACCCCTTCGACACCAATACCGTTTACGGCGCTGTTGCTGGCATTTCCTAGAATCGTCGCCACTGTGGCGCTGCCGTTGTTCATGGCGGCAATCGCAGACCCGGTGCCAGACTGCGTGACGCTGACCGCTTGTGTGCCGTTGTTAGCGCTGAAGGTGCCAGTTTGTCCTGTTATAGAGCCGGTTGCGCTGATGTTGCCGCTATCGCTCACATTGCCGTTGATGGTCTGGTTGCCGGTGAAAGTGTTGGCTGCGTTCAGTTGCGGGACCTTGGTGGTGTCCAGGTTCAACGTGACGTTGCCGCTGTTACCCCCGCCGGTCAGATCGATTCCTGCCGTCACTCCAGTGATGGTTCCACTGCCGGTGCCGGGAAATGTCTGCCCTTTGGCAAATGTGATCTGTCCGTTGCTGGCAATGTTGAGCCCTGTCTCCGAAGGTTTGCTGGTGCCTTGTCCGAACAAAAGATTCAGTGACCCGGTTGCATTGCTGGTGTTGTTTGCAACTGGCTCGGCCTGCCACTGAAAAGTCTGGGTGACGGCTGTGCTCGTGCCGCTGTTGAATACTGAAGCCGCCAGGTCGATTGGCTGCGAATTAAAGCCCGCTTTAGTCGTTGCTGTGCCAGTCGCGGGGAGACTGAACAGGCCGCGAATCGTGCCGCTGCCGCTCACGTCCAAAGTCGCCGCCGGTTTGGTTGTGCCAATTCCTAGTTGAGCCGTGCTGCCTTTGCCCGACTGAAAGAGGACGGAATTTCCCAGGGTCGTGGCATTAGTCCAGATGGGCAGATAGTTCGCTTTGCCAGTGCCGCTTAATGGAGGCGCATTCGAGTTAGTGTTGGACCCAGAGGATGACGACGACGAACTGGACGCCGCCAGCATGAAGGCCGAAGGCGACAGACCACCCACCGTCTGCGCGTCTCCGGCCTTCAATGCATAAGGCACGCTGAGCAACAGCACCCGAGGTTGTTCAGCTTGCCTTTGCGCTTGCACTCCCAACCAGCGCGCTTCCCCCGAGGCGAACAGGCTGGTGGGCAATCCCTGACTGGTCGTTGAACCGAGCACGACGGTGTAGTGGCCGCTCTTGTCAGGCACAACGTTCTGCGTTTCCATCCACAGCGGCGAACCGCCTTGCTCGTCTTTGTACAGATAAAACGTGACGCCGACGGTGCCGGTCAGTGGCCTGCCACTGGCATCTGTCAAACTGCCGCTGAAATTGACCAGCGTAGGAACAACCCCGGCCAATTGCTGCGCCACGGAAATCTGTACGCTGCTAACGGCTAGTAAGAGCAGACTCATACTGAAGTTCACGCCTGAGCGAAAACTGCTTGCTTTCATGGATTGCCCCCGAAGTGCGAATAGCGGTGGCTCTCTAACTGGATCGCGTACTCAACTGACCGAGCTGGCCGCGAGCGGCAGAGTGGGGCAAAAATCCAGGTACGTCAAAAGATTTGGCCGTGATGTCTGAGCGACCAAATAAATTGCTGGTTTTCAATTGTTTGGAAAAATGTGTGACCTGCAAAAGAGCTTCCGTGCTACACTTTTCGGCCAACGGGTGATCGCCGTCCTCGTCGGTTATGCCTCTGGCGCAATTCAAATCCACCTATCGTTTCGGCTTATTTGAGGCAGACCTGGCCAGCGGGGAACTATTGCGCCAAGGGAGCCGCGTCCGGGTACAAGACCAGCCATTCCGTGTTCTCACCATTCTTCTGGAGCGCGCAGGCGAGATTGTGTCGCGCGAGGAGTTACAGCAGAAGCTTTGGCCGGCTGACACCTATGTTGAATTTGATGGAAGTCTCAATGCGGCCCTGAAGAAGTTGCGTTCGGCTTTGGGCGATTCCGCCGACAATCCCATTTTCATTGAGACGGTTCCGAAGCGTGGATACCGTTTCATCGCGCCGGTCACATTCGACCAAGGCGAAGAAGTCGCCGCCATCGAAAAAGAACCAGTAGCCCCGGAGCCCTCGGATTTTGCGGGTGCACCTGACCACCGATCGTTCATCCTGCGTCGGCGCTATCTATTGTGGGCCCTCATTCCCCTGGTCGTTCTAATTTTGCTCGCGGGTTGGCGATACGGTGGAAGCAATAAATCGAATCCACCGGCGACGCACACGGTGATCGCGGTTATGCCATTTTCCAACGAGGGCGCGGGTCCCGACTTCGATTACCTACGCTATGCAATTGCTAATGACTTGGTCAGCGATTTAACTTCCACGCACTCAATAGGGGTACGTCCATTTGCTGCGACCAGCAGATATGGATCGCAGCCCGCTGACCCGGCTGCGGTAGGAAAAGAATTACGAGTCACCCACGTGGTGGCCGGCGGGTTCCTGCTCGACAAGCAAGCCTTGCGGGTGAACCTGGAGTTGGTGGATGTCGCACTCAACCAGGTGGTTTGGCGTGCGGAGGTGACGGCGCCTCAGCAGGAACTTGTTACTTTACATGACCGGCTCGCGGTTAGTGCCGCGAAGGGATTGCTCCCGGCCATTAATATTTCGAGCGCTAACCCTAATGAGATGCCGACGCCAAAGAACGAAAAGGCTCTCAACTTGTTTCTGCACAGCTTGAACATACCGCTTGATCCAGAACCCAACCAGCTTGCCATTAAGAAATTAGAAGAATCCGTTTCTCTCGACAGCAGATACGCTCCCGCTTGGGAGGAACTGGCCTGGCGCTACTACATCGATGCGCGCTATGGGATTGGGGGGGACGCCATGATGAAAAAGGGTTTGCTCGCCACTCATCGCGCCGCCCAACTGGATCCGAACACCACTTCGAATACCATTACCTTTCGCGCAGAGCAAGGCGACCTGTTCGGCGCCTATGATGAAGAAGTCGACTTTCTGCGGCGCCGGCCCGACGTTGGAGCGTCCTATTATCAACTGAGCTATGTGCTGCGCTATGCTGGCCTGATCGAGGAAGCTGGCAAAGAGTGTGACAAAGCCATAGCTTTCGATCCCGGCTACAGTGCCTTCCGCTCTTGCGCCATTCCTTTTATTCTAGCGAACGATTACGCGCACGCCTTCAAATACATTCGCCTTGACGAGAATTCAGGATTTGGCGCGATGTTACGCATGAGAATCGAACTTCGCAATGGAGGCAAGGCTGCGGCTCTGGCGGACTCAACTGCAGCGTCGCTACCCGGCTTTCAATTCGCAGGTTTTGTCCATGCCTGCCTAAGCCAGGCGCCGGCAGCGGAATTAAGCAAAGCCGCCGCAGAACTCGAACGCGATCCCATCTCGGCCCAGGATTCTGAACTGCTCTACGACAATGCTGAGGTTCTCAGCTTCTGCGGATTCGGGGACGCTGCACTCAGGGAATTGAAGAGAGCGATCGCCGGGAATTACTGTTCGTATCCGGCCATGGATAAGGATCCACTGTTCGATACCATTCGCCATCACCCGGAATTCTCGGGGTTGCGGCAAGCAGGGATCAAGTGCCAAGAAAGTTTTCTAGCTCATCGGCGACAGACGCGTGCAGGCATACCAGGGCGGTCTGCAGAGCCATTATCGCGGACGCGACCAAGGGGTCCTGATGAAGCCGAGCCAATCGCATCTCTCAACACACCCGCTCCCGAACCGGCCACGCTGGGCAGGTTGGCGCTGGGATGAAAGTAGCAGCATTCGTCAATTGGCGAAAAATCGCGACTACACTTATTGAAATCAGCAATTCCCGCTCCCTGCGCATCAACAGCTTACAGAGGGGCGGAAACTAGACCCTCTCTTTAGGGGATGCCAGACAGCGGTAAGAGTGGAAGGTGGCGACGCAGACAAACTCGGGCGCGGGTGTGTGTGGCACGGTGAGATCGACCGATGTCTCCACCAGAACCAGTGTTATGGGCGGACTTTGCGTATAGCCTTCTTCAAGGCCGCTCACGAACTGAACCCGTTCGCTTCTCCCTATAAGTTGGGGAGACGGCCCATCAGCACACCTTCGTGTGGGAGAGCCTTCGAAATGCGGCCAGGCAAGCCAATATCGGGCATGTAAGCTCACATGTCTTCCGCTACACGTATCGCAGTTGGCTCGATTCTGTTGGAACCCCGGTTGGGGTACAGCAGAAGTTGATGCGTCACGCGGATATCGGAACCACGATGAACATCTACGGAGATGCCGGACTGCCGACATGCGAACCGCTCACCAGAAGGTTGTCCAGCCTGTGTTGCCGAAGGCAATTTGATTTGCGGTGATTTATTTTTCCGGTAAGTCGTTTGGAATCTGGGGTGGGAGACGGGAATCGAACCCGCAACGTCCGGAGCCACAGTCCGGTGCTCTGCCAGTTGAGCTACTCCCACCGCGTTTAGCGATTATAACAAGCGGTGAGCGAACTGGCTGCAGCGTAACGTGTCGCGAGGTTTGATCGAAGAATCGACGGACAGACGAAACTTACCCGCGGCCCACGCCAACGTATTCGAATCCCATGGCGCGGAGACGAACTGAGTCGAGCAGGTTTTTGGTATCCACAATGAATGGGCGTCGCAG
>Ga0210394_10007020_pt1 | contig 11991 bp, 10 predicted proteins | sample IncBWC12MmetaG_FD_160121 | JGI IMG/M metagenome (GOLD analysis project Ga0210394, IMG submission 160121) | Forest soil microbial communities from Barre Woods Harvard Forest LTER site, Petersham, Massachusetts, United States - Inc-BW-C-12-M | ecosystem: Environmental > Terrestrial > Soil >... | reverse complement strand
CAACGCGTCCGCGAAACCCGGCTCCAGGGTCGCGATGCCGCGTGCGAGTGGCCGAGGCTCATCCGCTCCCGCCAGTGCCCACTTCAGCGCCGTGTTACCCGCATCAAGCAGTAGCCAGATCATGCGTCATTGCGCACCGACAGCTCGCCGCTGGCGACCGCCTGAACCCCGGACTCGGTGGACAGCAGCAGGCGGCCGGATCCATCGATCCCGACCGGAACCCCGCTCAGCGTAGGCAAACCCGCCTGCATCACCACGACCGTGCGCCCCGCATAAGCGAACAGGCCTTCGAAGCGCGCGCGGAATGGTGCAAATCCTTCTCGCTCGAAGCTTTCGATCGCGTCCAGCACCGCGCGCGCCAGCTGTCCGATCCAGACTTCGCGCTCGGATACCAGCCGCGCTTCCGATATGCGCTCGTCGAGCGCGGCGGCGGGCTGATCGATCGCGACCCGCGTTTCCGGATCCAGGCACAGGTTCACTCCGACGCCGACCACGAGGCTCGCGCGCGCCTGCGCATCGAACGCGAGCTCGGTCAGGATGCCACCCAGCTTTCGCCCCGACAGCAGCAGGTCGTTCGGCCACTTCAACCTCGCCTCGATGCCACGTTGGCGCAGTGTTTCGGCCACCGTGATGCCACAGGCCAATGTGACCGCCGACGCCGCCGTGGGATCGCTGGTCCAGGACGTCACCACGGAAAACAAAAGCGCGCGGCCCCGCGCATCATGCCAACGCCGACCGTGCCTTCCGCGGCCGGCGAACTGGTGCATGGCCACCCGCACCGTCGGCACGGCGGCGGCGGCGAGGCGCGCCCGCTCGAGCAGGTCATCGTTGGTCGAGCCGGTCTGCTCGACCACCTCGACCCGTGCGGAATCCGTCGATCCGAGCGCCTGTTCGATCGCCTCGCGCGACAACGGGGCGTCGAACGTCTGCGGGGCCGGAACTGCACCCGCCGCCTGGCGCGGCATACGCCCTGTCGTCTTGGGACCGGACATGCGTGTCGGGACCTGATCTGGCCCTTCTCGATCTAATCGCGGGCGACTTTACCACCGAAGCGCGTGCGGCCACGCGGGTCGTCCAACGCGACGCCGACCCCGTACCGCCCTTAGAGGGCCGGCCGACGCAAAGCGCGCCCCTCGGCATCGAACAGATGGCATCGTTCGGCCGGCAGATGCAGTCGCAGCAGATCGCCGGCGCGCAGCCTTCCGTGCCGAGGCAGCTCGACCGTGAGCAAACTGCCTTGCGGCCCCGCGATCGCCGGGCACAGGACATAAGAAAAGCTCAGATTGCCGTGCTCTTCCACATAATCGATATGGCCCTCGAGCGCGTTCTGGCTGCCGTCGACCCCCAAATCGCCTGGCCGGATTCCGACCGTCACGGCGGCGCCCGGCGCCAGGTGCGACGCATCGGCGGTCACCTCCACCAGCACATCCGAGGCCAGGCGCACCCGCGCGCGCCCGGGCGAGGCCTCGTGCAAGGTCGCAGCAAGGAAATTCATCCGCGGTGAGCCGATGAACCCCGCAACGAACCGGTTCGCGGGACGGTGGTACAGCTCCATCGGCTCGCCCACCTGCTCGACCTGCCCGTGCGAAAGCACGACGATGCGGTCGGCCAGCGTCATCGCTTCGGACTGATCGTGCGTGACATAGATCATGGTCGCCTGCAGCTTGCGGTGCAGGCTGGCAAATTCGTAGCGCATCCGCACCCGCAGTTCCGCGTCGAGATTGGAGAGCGGCTCGTCGAACAGGAAGACTTTGGGCTTGCGCACGATCGCCCGCCCGATGGCGACGCGCTGGCGCTGGCCGCCCGACAGAGCCCGCGGCTTGCGGTCGAGCAGGTTCTCGATGTTCAGCGTACGGGCGGCCGCGCGCACGTCGGCCTCGATCTGCTGGCGCGGCAGCTTGGCCAGGCGCAGCCCGAACGCCATGTTCTCGAACACGCTCATGTGCGGATACAAGGCGTACGATTGAAACACCATCGCAACGCCGCGCTGCGCGGGTGGCAGGTGATTGACGCGCACGCCGCCGATCTGCAGTTCGCCCTCGCTGATCTCCTCGAGCCCGGCGATGGCTCGCAGCAGCGTCGACTTGCCGCACCCCGACGGCCCGACGAATACGACGAATTCGCCGTCCCCGATGTCCAGATTGATATCGCGCAGGATCGGCGATCCGCCGTAGGTCTTGGTCACCGCGCGCAGCTGCACTGCAGCCATCGTCTCCGTCTCCCGCCGAGGAAGCGATCACCGCCCGCGGCGGCGACAGGTTCTTTCGGTTTTCAAAGCCAGTGGTATTTATGGTATTAAATTGGTATCATACTGCGTCTTCTGCAGGCTCAAGCGGTTCGGATCCGTGCGCGAGCCCGCAACCGGGAGGAGCATGGCGGCGCCCTATCTTATCGGCATCGACGGCGGCGGCAGCGGAACGCGCGCGCGCTTGACCGACGACGCCGGGCGCGTCCTGGGCGACGGCGTCGCCGGTCCTTCCGGGCTGAGTCTGGGCGTCAAGCCGGCCTGGGCGCAGATCGACCTGGCCATTGCGCGCTGCTTCGCCGCGGCGGGGCTGCCGCCCGCGCCGGCGCACGAATGCGCGCTGGGCGTGGGTCTTGCAGGCGCCAACTTCAAGGAGCAGGCGCAGCAATTCCTGCGCGGCGCCCATCGCTTCGCGCAGGTTGCCCTGACGACCGATGGGGCGACGATGCTGCTGGGGGCCTTCGGCGGTCAGCCCGGAATCGTGGTGATCGCCGGCACCGGCAGCGTTGGCGAAGCGCTGCGCCGGGACGGCTCCCGAGCGAGCGTGGGCGGCTGGGGCTTTCCGATCGGCGACGAAGGCAGCGGCGCCTGGCTTGGTCTGGGTGCCGTGCGTGCCGCGCAGTGGGCCCTGGACGGGCGCGGCCCACGGGGATCCCTGGCCGACGCCGTGTATCCGGTGATCGGGTCGAACACCGAGGCGATCCTGGCCTGGTGCGCGCAGGCCGGCCAGGGTGCCTACGCTCAACTGGCGCCGCACGTGTTCGCGTCGGCCGACACCGACCCGGTGGCGGCCGGCCTTTTGCGAGCAGCCGCGCATTCCATCTACCAGATGGTCGATGCGCTGGACCCGGGCAAGGACCTGCCGGTGGCGCTGTGCGGCAGCATCGGCCGCCGGCTGATGCCCCATCTGCCGGCGCTGGCTGCCCGGATTCACGAACCCGAGGGCGACGCCGTCGATGGCGCGCTGCTGCTTGTTCGAAGCGCGGTTGCGGCCGATGTGCCGCCAAGCACAGGAGCTATGCATGGCAACTAGCGGATCTCTGCAGGCGCGCATTCTGACGCCGCACGGCTTCGTCGATGGCGTCCTTGAGTACGAGCGCGGGCGAGTGCGGGACGTGCGCGGCACGCCGATGCCTGCAGCGCGCGTGCGCGACGGCAACAGCCCGATCGCCGTGCCGGGCTTTGTCGATCCGCACATTCACGGCGGCGGTGGCGCCGACGTGATGGACGGCGGTGCCGCGGTTCACACCATCGCCCGAACGCACGTGCGCCACGGCACGACCTCGATGCTGGCGACCACGATGACCGCCCCGCTCGCCGAAATCCACGGCGCCTTGACTGCGCTGGGCGCCATGATGCGGGCGCCCCGAGCGGGTATCGCGCGCGTGCACGGCGTGCACCTGGAAGGGCCGTTCATCAACCCGGGCAAGCTCGGTGCACAGCCGAACTTCGCCGGTCCGGTGGATCGGGCCGAGGTCCATGCTCTGGACCAACTCGCTCCGATCCGGCTGATCACGCTGGCCCCGGAAGTGCCGGGCATGCTGGATGCCATCGCATGGCTGCGGGCTGCCGGGTTCCGGGTGCAGATCGGTCACACGCTCGGCACTTACGAAGATGGTGTTGCGGCGCTCACGCGCGGCGCTTCCGGGTTCACGCACCTGTTCAACGCAATGAGCGGGATGCATCACCGCGCGCCCGGAATCGTCGGTGCCGCGCTGGCGCACGCCCGATACTCCGAAATCATTCCCGACCTGCTGCATGTGCACCCGGGTGCGATCCAAGCCGCGCTGCGCGCGATCCCCTGCCTGTACTGCGTGACGGACTCCACCTCGGCCACGGGCATGCCGGACGGCGAATATCGCCTCGGCAGGCACACGGTGACCAAGTGCCAGGGTGGGGTTCGGCTGGCGGACGGCACCCTCGCCGGCAGCACGCTGACGATGGACCAGGCTTTTCGCAACCTGGTCGAGCTCGGACTGGATCTGGAGGATGCGGCCAAGCGCGTCTCGACACACGCCGCTGACTATCTGGGACTGCATGACCGCGGGCGTCTGGCAACGGGCGCGCACGCCGACGTCGTTCTGTTCGATCGCGATCTGCGCATCACCCAGGTGCTCGTCGAAGGTGAGGCCATTGCCCTCGAGGATGCTTGAGGAGGCGCTCGAGGCGCCCGCGGTCGTCGAACGCCAGCTTGCGGCCGACGCCGATGCTTATCGCGCGATCGGCGCCGATCTGCGCGCGCAGCCGCCGCAGTCGATGCTGACGGTGGCCCGGGGAAGTTCCGACCACGCGGCGCATTTCCTGGCCTATCTGGTGATGGCGCGACTGGGGCGGCTCGTGACCTCGCTTCCGATGTCGCTGGTCACGCTGTACGCGACCCGGCTGCAATGCGAAGGTCTGGTGGCGATGGCGCTGTCTCAATCGGGCCGCAGCCCGGATCTGATCGCCCCGATCGAGTTCGCCGCCACGCACGGAGCGCGCACGATCGCCTGGGTCAACGAGATCGATTCCCCGCTGGGGCGCGCGGCGCAATGGGCGCTGGATCTGCGCGCCGGTCAGGAGCGCAGCGTGGCGGCGACCAAAAGCTACATCGCGCAGCTGACCGCCGGCGCGCGGCTGGTGGCGGCATGGCAGGACGACCCGACGCTGGGCGCAGCGCTGATGCGGCTGCCGCAAGCGCTGTCGCTCGCCGCGCGCGCCGACTGGTCGGCGCTGGTCGAAACGTTGCAGGGCGCGCAGCGCATGCTGGTGATCGGACGCGGGCTGGGGCTGGCCATTGCGATGGAGGCGGCGCTCAAGCTGAAGGAGACCTGCGGCATTCATGCCGAGGCGTTCTCGGGAGCCGAGGTGCGGCACGGCCCGATGGCTCTGATCGAGCCGGGCTACCCGGTGCTGATCTTTGCGCCGCGCGGACCGGCTCAGGCCGGCCTGCTGGCCTTGGCGCAGGATCTGCGCGATCGGGGTGCGCAGGTGCTGCTCGCCGCGCCGCCGGGTACGCCCGGGAGCCCGCTTGCGTTGCAGCCGGCTCCTGACGAGGACCTGGAGCCGATCACCGCGATCCAGAGTTTCTACCCGGCGGTCGAAGCGCTGGCCTGGGCGCGCGGGGCCGACCCCGACCGCCCGCCGCACCTGGCCAAGGTGACGAGCACGCGATGAGAGGTTGCCACGCGTTGTTCGCCGGCGCGCTGGCGTTGTTGCTCGCGGCGGCAGCGACGGCCTCGGAGCCCGTCCACATCGAGTTCTGGACGATGAGCCTGAAGCCGAAGTTCACGCAGTACTTCGAGGCACTGGTGCAGCGCTACCAGGCGCAAACCCCGGGCGTGGAGCTGGAATGGGTCGACGTGCCGTGGGATGTGCTGCAGACCAAGCTCACCGCAGCCATTGCGGGCGGCTCGGCTCCCGCGCTGGCGCAGATGAACGTGCCGTGGGCCTACGACTACGCGCGCGACGGCGCGATTCGCCCCGTCGATGAGCTGATGGGCGCGGCGCGCAGCGCGTACACCGAGGGCGCCCTGCAGGACGTGACCTTTCTGGGCCATGTGTACGGCTTCCCGCACTACAACTCGGTCAATGTTCTCACTTACAACCGCGCGCTGTTTGCACAAGCCGGCATCGACCATGCGCCTGCCACGTTCCTGGAGCAGCTGGCCATTGCCAAGCGGATCAAGCAGCGCACCGGCCAGGCCGGCTTTTCGCCGGCGTTGGGAAAGATCGCCGGCGTTTTTCTGGAGGAAGGCCTGCCATTGATCGAGGGCGGGCGGGCCGTTTTCAACTCTCCGCGGCATGTGGCGTTTCTTTCCGAGCTGGCCGATGCCTACAAGGCGGGGGGGCTGCTGAAGGACAAGCTTTTTTCGGAGGACAACTTCCCAGCCTCCATCGACGCCTACAAAGCCGGCCGCCTGGCGATGATGGTGGCGCCGCCGGCTGCTCTGCTGCGTGTGCGCGACGATGCACCCGACGTGTACGCGGTGTCGGACGTGGCGCCGGCACCGGTCGGCGCAGCCGGGGTCGTAGCCGGCGGCTGGCTTTTTCACTTTGCGATGCCGCGCGGGATTCAAGGGCGCCAGGCCCAGGAGGCCGCGCGATTTGCGCTGTATTTGACCAATGCCGAGAACCAGCTCGCTTTTTCGCGTCTGGCCGGCACATTTCCCACCGCCAAGGCGGCGATCGAGGATCCGTACTTTCAGAACATGCGGGCCGGCACCGACGTCTTTTCCAAGGCGGTGGCGACGGGTGCGAGCCGGATGGCCTCGGTTCGCACGCTGTACGTGGCCGGGATCCCGGGATTCGAGCAACTCAACAAACGCCTGCAGGACGCGGTCGAGGGCGCGGTGATCGGGCGGCGTGACACTCAGGAAGCGCTCGATGCAGCGGCCGCCTACTGGAACCGGCGGCTGGGAGCACCGTGATGGGTGGGGCGCGGTCCGGCCTCGTGGCCTGGTGCTTCCTGGCGCCGGCGCTGGTTCTGCTCGTGCTCTTTGCGTTCTGGCCGGTGCTGTGGGGCGGTTATCTGGCGTTCACCGAGTACAAGATCATTACGCCACCCACCTGGGTCGGCCTGCGCAACTTCGAGGACCTGCTGGACGATCCGGTCTTCTTCATCAGCCTGCGCAACTCGCTGGTGTATCTGCTGATCGTGCCTGCGATCCAGCTGGCGGCGCTCGCCCTGGCCGTGCTGGTCAACAACCGCCTGCCCGGGATCCGCCTGTTCCGGGCGGTGTTCTACATGCCGGTGGTCACCTCGGTTTCGGTGGTCGGCATCATGTGGGGCTGGATGTACAGCGATCAGGGACTGATCAACGCGGTGCTGCAATGGATGCGGCTGATCGACGAGCCGATCGGCTGGCTGAGCGATGACCGCATCGCGCTGTTCGCGTTGATGTTCGTGACATTCTGGCGCGGCTTGGGCTGGTACATGGTGATGTACCTGGCCGCGCTGCAGGCGATTCCGGGCGAAATCGAGGAAGCGGCGCGCCTCGACGGCGCCGGCGCCTGGCGCCGGTTCTGGAAGATCACGATGCCGATGATCCTGCCGACGGTGCTGTTGTGCTCGGTGCTGTCGACGCTGGGCGCCGTCAAGGTGCTGGAGGAGGTCCTGATCATGACCAAAGGCGGACCGATCAGCTCGACCTACACGGGCCTGTATTACGCGTACGACCAGGGGATCCGCGCGTTCCATTTCCCGCGCGCGCTCGCGGCAAGCCTGGTCGTGAGCGCCATCTGCGTGCTGATTGCCGTCTTGAACTTTCGGCTGCTCAGGCCCCGTCAGCCATGAGCGGGCGCTGGCGAATCGCGTTGACGGACGGGCCGACTTGGCGCCGCGGCGCGGGCATCGCGGCGCACTATGCGGTGCTGGGCGCCATTGCAATCTTCTGCGCGTTTCCTCTGCTGTGGACCCTTTCGGCCGCGCTCGGCAGCCAGGGCAACGTGTTCGCGTTTCCCGCCGCATTGGTGCCGCACGCGCCGACGCTCGGGAATTTCCGCGAAGTCTTCCGCGTGGTCGATCTGGCGCGCTACTACGCGAATTCGATCTGGATCACTTTCTGGACGGTCGTATGGACCGTGCTGGTGTGCTCGGCGGCCGCCTATCCGCTGGCCTGCTTGCGTTTTCGTGGACGAAAGCTTGTGTTCGGCGCGGTCCTGACCACCTTGATGCTTCCGACCGAGGTGAACTTCCTGGTCAATTTCATTACCGTCACGCAGCTGCACGTCGTCAACACGCATCTGGGTGTGATCCTGCCCACCATCGCCGGCGCGGTCGGAATCTTTCTGATGAAGAACGCCTTCGAGGAGATCCCGCCGGAGCTGATCGATGCTGCACGCGTCGAGGGGGCGTCCGAGCTGCGCATCTTCGTGCAGATCATGCTGCCGCTGGCCCGCCCCCAGATCGCCGCGCTCGTCATTCTGACCACCGTGACCAGCTGGAACAACTTCCTCTGGCCCGGCGTGGTGCTGACCAAGAGCCGGCTGATGCCCCTGGCGGTCGGCATCCTGGAGCTGTCAGGAACCTTCGGCAGTTCGACCCGAGTGATCGCAGCCGGTGCGATCCTGACCGTGCTGCCGGTGCTGGTGGTGTTCTTCTTCGCTCAACGTTTCTTCATGCGCGGGATGGAGGGTGCGATCAAATGAGCGGCTCGGTTGCGCCATCGCCGGGGACGCTCGTGATGGTCGATATCCGGGGGCGCGCGCTCGACACCGAGCAAGCCGGCTTCCTGTCGCGCCATCGGATCCGCGCTGTTTGCCTGTTCCGCGACAATCTGGGCACCGAGCAGGAGGTGCGCCGGCTGACTGCGCAACTGCGGGAAGTCCTGGGTCCGTCTGCGCTGATCGCAACCGACCAGGAAGGCGGCTCGGTCGTGCGCGCCACCTTCCTGCCGCACGCTCCCGCGGCGATGGCCCTGGGCGCGGCAGCAGACGCCGATCTGGCCCATCGGGTCGGAGCCGCGGTCGGTCGAGGATTGCGCAGCGTCGGAATCAACTGGAATTTTGCGCCGGTGCTCGATGTCAACAACAACCCGGACAATCCGGTGATCGCCGAGCGCAGCTTTTCGGCCGACCCGCGCGAGGTCGCGCGGCTGGCCGGCGCCTGGATGTCGGGTGCGATGGGCGCCGGCGTCGCGTGCTGTTGCAAGCATTTCCCGGGCCACGGTGACACCTCGGTGGATTCGCACCACGATCTGCCGGTGGTCGACAAGCCTTTGACGGTGCTGCAGGAGCTCGAGCTCGCGCCATTTCATGCGCTGCGCCACCGCGCACCGGCAGTCATGAGCGCGCACATCCTGTATCCGCAGCTCGATCCCGACCTGCCGGCGACCCTGTCGGAGGCGATCTTGGGTGCACTGCTGCGCGGGCAGTGGGGATACCAGGGCGTGGTGATCACCGATTCGCTGGTCATGAAGGCGATCGCACAGCGCTTCGGGCATGAGCGCGCCGCGGTGCTCGCGCTGCAGGCGGGCGCCGACATGGTGATGGCGCTCGGCTCACGCGAGGAGCAAAGCGCTGCTCTGGACGCAATCGCCGCGGCGATCGCGCACGGCGCAATCACTGCCCAAACGATCGCTCGCGCCTGCGGGCGACTGGACGCGCTGGCGGCAAGGTTTCCAAGCCGCGAGCTGCCCTATCTCGATCGGCAGCGCGAAATAGACCAGCGCACGATGGGTGAGGCCTGGGCGCGCGCACTGACTCGCATCGGTCGGGCCGTGCCGCCGTCACGCCACGCGCCGCTGCGCGTGCTGGCGCAGCGCCAGGTTCCCACGGACGGCGTGGCCGAAGCCGGCCTGGCGGGCGAGCGCGTGGCGCGCCTTTTTGCGCAGTTCACCGATGTGCAGATCCAGCTGCTCGACGACCTGTCGTCGCTGCGCTGGGATCAGCTCCCGGCCGATGGCAGGGCGTGCGTGCTCGTGTCCAATGGGCGCGTGCGCTATGGCGAAGCGGCGCGCGGGTGGCGGCCCGATTTGCACATCGCGCTGTGGAATCCGTTCCATGTGTGCGACGTGGACGCACCTGCACTGGTCACCTGGGGCTATGCCGAAGCGGCGCTCGACGCCGTCCAGGCCTGGCTGCACGGACAACTGGATGCTACGGGGCGGGCCCCTGTGCCGCTGGTGCCTCGCTGACCCTCACCCCCTCCCCTCTCCCACTGCGTGGGCGAGGGGCGATCGCGCGAAGCAGTTCCGCCTTCTCCCACTGCGTGCGCGAGGGGCGATCGCGCGAAGCAGTTCCTCCTTCTCCCACTGCGTGCGCGAGGGGCGATCGCGCGAAGCAGTTCCTCCTTCTCCCACTGCGTGCGCGAGGGGCGATCGCGCGAAGCAGTTCCTCCCCTCTCCCGCTTGCGGGAGAGGGGCCGGGGGTGAGGGCGCGAGTCAGGGCGGCGCCTCGCGCAGCGATGCCTCGATGGCTCGCGTATACGCGAGCGGCGCGTACGGCATTCCGCTGCAATCGGACCTGGGCGCGATGTCGGTACACGGATTGTCGCGGTCGAGCGACCAGTAATGCAGTCCCGCGAGGCCTTGCTCGCGGACATAGCGGACGATGGCACGGATATCGGGCAGCCTCGTCACGCTGCCGGCCGTGTCGTTCCTGCCCAGCATCGGCGTCAGCTCGATGCGGTGGTAGGGCACGCCGAATTGCGCGTGCAGGTTTTCGACCGCCTGCATCGCCGAGCGGGCCATGTCGCACGCGCGGTCGATCGAGACACACACCGCCGGCGACGGTGCTCCGTAGTCCATCACCATCAGATTGACGACAAAGTCGCGCACCCCGTTGTTCTGCGCGGCAGCCAGGACAGTGGCTGCCAGTGCATTGAGCCCGGCGTGCTGAAGATCGCTGCCCGCGAACGTAGGCAGCGTGAAGCTCCAGCGCAGGCCGGGATGTCGCACCTGGGCCGCGCCGATCTGGCGCGTCAGCGCGGCGAGCTCGGACTCGGTACGCTCGCCTTCGATATCGAAGTCGATCCCAATCAGTCGAGGCGAGCGATAGTGCGCGAGGAACTCTTCCATGCCTTGCGCGCCGGCGCAGGCAAACTTGCCCGTCTCCCCGCCGGTGGAAACGATGAAGTCGACGCCGGCCGCCTCGAGCAGAGGAATGTTGGCACGCGCCAGCACCGCCGCGGGCATCCCGGCCATGACTTCGCGACCGCATTGGCCGGTGGCAAAGGCCAGCGTCAGGGTTGCGCCTGGCGGCAGCGGCCTGGCGTCGCCCTCGGGCGCACCCCGAGCGGGAACCAGCGGCAGCAGGCGGCCACCGACCTTCACCTGCAGCCGCGGCGGATCCGCCGCCAATTGCAAGGATGCGTCCTTGTACGGTCCCCATCGGATGGAGACCGCAACCGCTTGCGCGCCCGCCGGGCCGCACGCGAGGGCGCCGCAAAGCGCCATCAGGATGCGCGCGCCCACCACGACGCGTCGCCCCCCGCGCGTCAGTACTTCAGCCGCACGGTCAGATAGAACTGGCGCCCGTTCTGATAGAAGGCTCGCGGCTGCTGGTCGTTCAGCGCGAAGTACTTCAGGACCGGATTGTTCAGATTCCTCATGTCCAGCGTGAGGCTCAGGTGCTTGTCGTAGGCGTATCCGAGGGCGGCGCCGAGCGTACCGATCCCGTCCTGCGAGAACGCGGTCTGGCGGTCCAATCCGCTGTAGAACGACGAGCGGTACGTGTAGTCGACGCGCGCGTTGAAGTGTGCATCCTCGTAATAGCCGCCCACGTTGTAGGTGTCCTTGGACAGTCCCACCAGGCGGTTGTCGCCGTTCAGGATCGGGCTGATGGTCGAGGTCTGCTTGCCATCGGCCACCGTGAAATTGGCGTTCAGGCCGAAGTTCTCCAGGATGGCTTGCTGATAGGCGAGTTCGACGCCCTCCACGCGGCCGCTGGCGTTGACCGGCACCGTCAGGATGTAGGGCACCGGGACGCCCTGTTGGAACTGCGAAGTGAAGGTCGTAAAGCTCTTCGTGATCTGGCCATACGAGACGTAGTTGTGCAGATCCATGTAGAACCCGGTCGCCGACAGCAAGGAGCGCTTGTTGAAGTACCACTCGATGCTGGCGTCGAGGTCGGTCGACCGGATCGGCTTCAAGTCCGGGTTGCTACCTGTCCCGTTGCCGACCGCGCCTGGCGTCCCCACTTGATTCGCCGGCGGCGGATTCAGCGTGACAGGACCCGCCAGTGCCGAATAATCCGGCCGCGTCATCGTTTGGGCCGCCGCAAAACGCGCCAGCAGGTCCTGCGTGACGTCGTACTTCAGGTTCAGG
>Ga0210394_10007019_pt1 | contig 11992 bp, 13 predicted proteins | sample IncBWC12MmetaG_FD_160121 | JGI IMG/M metagenome (GOLD analysis project Ga0210394, IMG submission 160121) | Forest soil microbial communities from Barre Woods Harvard Forest LTER site, Petersham, Massachusetts, United States - Inc-BW-C-12-M | ecosystem: Environmental > Terrestrial > Soil >... | reverse complement strand
GCGTCAGGCTCACCATGTGGTCGGAAACGTAAGCATCCACTTTGGCCTTTTGCTCGTTGACTGGCTTGATCAATTCCCCCAGTTCCGCACTTAGCGCCGTGCGCTCATTTCGCAATTCGTTGTACGTCTCCTCGAGATGCGGATAGTCATACGTTTTCTTGCTGCCGTCGGGGTAATTGACCGTGGTCACTTCTTGTTCATACTTCGCTAGGTCGCTTTGTTTGCTCTGCTTGGAAGAGGAGCTTGTCTCCGTCTCAATGGCGTACGTCGAAGCGCTCACGTACGCGCGGCGGTCTGTAAACGTATTCTGCACCGCAAGAATTTGCGCTCCAAGATCCCGCAGTTTTTCGTTGATTTCTTTTATGCGCGGCGCAGCATCCTTTGCCGCGCTTTCGTAAGATTGCTTGAGCGCCAGATATTCGGGATTGCTCTCGACTTCTTTCTCTGAACTGTCCGATTGCGAATGCGCATTCTTCAAGAACGCCGAATAGCGCGTTTTCCATTCATTCTGAAAAGCTTTCCACGGCCGTTGGCCGAAATCCTCATCCCACAAAGCCCAGAACAATGTAGCCGTCAAGACGAGCATGGCCACCAAATAGTGGGGCGCAAGCGATCGGCTGACTACCGGATCGTCTTCGGGGATGGGCTTCTCAGGCACCACTTCCTCCTAAACGTTGAACCACGGCGTGATCCACACATACTTAATGTGGAACGCCAGCCGCAACAGCATCTTGATTGGTAGTCCAACCATCGTAATGAAAAAAACCATGAGGATGGAGTACTGCAGCAGACTCATCCGCTTATAGTTTTTAGGGTTGTAACGTCGAAAGAGCGCGTGCACCACCAACCCGCCGACTACAAAAAAGCCGCCGACCACAGCTGCGCCAAAAAGCCCCTTAGCCCAATTCGAAGTGATGCCAAAGAGATCGGGCAGGTCGCGGTTCACTTCATATATGAGGCGGTTGTGATCCCACGTCTGCCCCGGCCAGAACCACTGCCATCCGGGTCCCCTAATAAAAGTCCCGATGGTAATCATCGAAACCCATAACACAATGAACCCGAATAGAAACGTGCCAATGGCAAATTTGCGCTGCTTCCATGTGTAATACCCCGCGCCCAGCGGGTTCGTGTCTATATAGGGAATCACCATCAGGCCAAAGATGATGAGCGTGGGCATCACCACCCCGGCAATCCACGGATCGAAGTAAACGAGCATTTCCTGTAAGCCGAGGAAATACCACGGCGCCTTTGCCGGATTCATCGTCAAATTGGGATTCGCAGGTTCTTCCAAGGGAGCATTCAGAGTGATCGACCAAATCATCAGGATGATGGTCACAATGATTGCGGCGAGAAATTCCACGCGCAGCAAAAATGGCCAGACGTGCACTTCCTTCTGCCATCCTGGCTTGAACGGCCACGCCTTGCGATGATGCGTCTTCGCTAGCGCCGGGTCGGCTTCCAGCTGCGCGATCAGAGTGTCATTCGCCTTCGCCTGCTTCCAAGCCAGATAAACATAAAAGGCGAGCAGCGGAATCATGGCCACGATTGGCACGTTGTCGGGCGCGGAAATAATTTCCCATACTTGCTTCCAATCCATGGCTATTTCCGCGCCTCCTTAACTTCCGAGTCGAGGATGACCTGCGCCGGGCCAGAGATACCGCCGTCTTTACGCACTCGCCAGAAGTGCAGAACCATGAAAATCGATGCAATGATGGGGATACCGATGCAGTGCCAGATGTACGAACGCAGGAGAGCGTTGGCATCTACGATCGAGCCGCCAAGCAAGCCAAAGCGCACGTCGTTGTAAGGCGTCATGTTGAGATAGTTGCTGAACGGGCCTTCGTGTCCAAGGAGTGGCGTCGCGCGCGCCATGTTGGTTCCCACAGTAACGGCCCAGAAGCCCAGCTGATCGTCCGGCAACAAATATCCCGTAAAAGAAAGCAAAAGCGTGAGTACCAACAATATTACGCCGACGTTCCAGTTGAACTCTCGCGGCTTCTTGTAAGAGCCTGTGAGAAACACGCGGAACATGTGCAATTCAACGGCGATGACCATGAGGTGTGCCGCCCAGCGGTGCATGTTGCGCAGCAACCGGCCAAAAGGGACGTCGTGCTCGAGGTAAAGCACATCGCGGAAAGCCTGCACCTTGCTGGGGTGGTAGTAAAACATCAGCAGCGTGCCCGTGAAGGTGAGCACCAGAAACAGATAAAACGTAATCCCGCCCATTCCCCAGGTGTAGCTGTAGCGTACCGAGTCACGGTTGATCTTCGCGGGATGCAGATGCAGAAAAACGTTCGAGAGTACGCCAAGCGCGCGATTCCGCGGCGTATCGTCGTGTTTGTGACGAAAAATCGAAGTGTAGACCTGCGTCTTGGTCGGATTCTTGAGCGTTTCCAACGACTCTTTTGCTTTGGCAGGGAGATCCGTCTTCAGGGATTCCAGATCCTCTTTAACACCAGTTTTAATCGTATCTACCAGGCCGGTCGATTTGCCATTCTTGCCGTTCGAGTTTTTCTCATCAGGCATTTCTTATGCTCCAGTTTCCCTTCCCGCTCGAACCGTCCGTCTTACTTCCTTCATTACTTCATTAGTTCTTTACTTCCCGCCCCTACACATTCAAATACGAACCGGGATCGCTGAAGTGGCTAGGCTGCCCCTTGGGCCATTCAAAGAGTTGCGACACGTCCACCACGATCTGCCCATCCGGCGCCAACTCCACTCGTGCCCGGTCCATCGGACGCGGCGCGGGCCCTTCGAAGTTGATTCCTTCACTGTCGTAACCGCTGCCGTGGCACGGACACTTGAATTTGTTCTCGCTGGCCTTCCAATCAGGGGTGCAACCCAAATGCGTGCAGCGTGCGTAAATTACGAATACGCGGTCCGGAGTGCGGTCCACCCAGATGCGGTATTTCTGCTGCCACTTCGTGTCGACGCCCAACGCGTAATCAGAGGGATACCCAATTTTAAAAACGGTAGGGGGTTCAAAAAGTGTGCGTGGAAGGAAAAAGCGCAGAAATGCGATAAACCAAGCCCCAAGAAAACCAGCAACGGCACACCACACTAAACTTCGCCGACGCTCGTTGATTCCGCCAGCGGATGGGCCGACCGTCGGCACACCAGCAGAAGGCGCAGCTTTCGAGGTACCCACAGCAGGCGTGCCCACAAACTTTGCAGCTTCGCCTCCGCCGGCTGCAGACGTCTTCGCTGCATCCGGTTTCGGATTGGCCGTATTTGATTCCGGGGCCGCCATGCAATACCTCCTGAATACCAGTGGTCGAAATTATGCGGCGGCCGCGAACACTGCCGTCGCTTCCCTCCCCTGAACGTGAGCCCGCACGCCATCCGCTGCTTCGCGAAGGCGTAGAAATCCCTTTCCGCTATTAGCCCTAAATTTATTTTTTATTGAACGAATCGCTTTGCACCTGGAGAAAATGCTAGCCCTATTGGGCATCGGCATCCGTGCCAAAAGGCCCGAATCACTCGTAAGAACACACACGGAAGACGTGGCCTGTGGAAGCGTCTCTGGCCCGCCGAATTTGGAGAGCGTAGCAGCGATACATCGTGAGGCCCCTACCATTCCACTGGACCCCCCAGGAAACGGGCCGGATGTTACTTAAATAAAAAAAATTCGTCAACACAAGTCTAAAAATTTCTACAGAGCTGATTTCGAGGAAGTCGTTTGATTCGGGAAGAATTACGTCCATGTTCTCGAGAGTCCTCCACGTCACTCAAGAAGAAAGAGATGCAAGAATCGCTTGCGCTTGCAAAGACCTGTGGTAGACTCGCCCCGTTTTTGGGCTTCGCGATCCAGATTCCGAAGGTTGGCGGCCGAATCATTCGTTGCTGCGGATTTTCAACCGTGGAGGTCAAGGGTACATGGGCCTAGTTCTTCTCGTTGTCATTTGGCTGATCACCTTCATCAGCGCCTACTTCTTTATTGCAAAGACGTGGTGGTTACCCGCAGGTGCGTCCGCAGCAGCCGCGGGAATCGATCATCATTTTGCAACGACGTACCTTCTCATGGGCATTGTGTTCGTGGTCTCCCAGGTCGCTCTCGGCTATTTTGCCTGGCAATATCGCGATCGCGGCCCCGCCATTCGACAAGCACTCTATTCCCACGGCAACAACCGCCTGGAGATCATCTGGACGTTACTCACCTTGGTTTTGTTTGTCGGTCTAAATTTCATGAGCAGTTCGATCTGGGCCTCCGAGCGTTTTCGTCCAGCCGTCTCCGATGCCGTGCAAGTCGAAGTAACTGGCATGCAGTTCGCCTGGTATTTTCGCTATCCTGGGCCCGACGGAAAATTCGGCGCGACCAAGCCCGAGTTGCAGGACCCTTCTTCCGGAGGTGAAGGCGCCATCGGCCTCGACACTTCCGACCCCGCCTCCAAGGACGACTTCGTCACCGGCACCATGTATGTCCCCGTGAATCGCGAAATCGACGTGATTCTTCGCGCCGAAGATGTCATCCACAGCTTTTTTGTTCCTGCCATGCGTTTCAAGCAGGACGCCGTGCCCGGTCTCGCGATCCACATGCACTTCACACCCATTGCAACGGGCGACTACGAAATCGCTTGTTCCCAGCTTTGCGGACTCGGCCACTACAAAATGCACGGCATCCTGAGAGTCGTCAGCCAGGAAGAGTTCGACAAATGGGCTGCGGCACAAGAAGCGGGGAAGCAATAAGATGGCTACCGGCGAATTCGCTGCCCACGCTGTACATGTTCACGCGACCCCGACAAGTTGGATCCGCAAATACGTTTTCAGCCTCGATCATAAAGTCATCGGCATTCAGTACTTTTTTCTCGCGCTGACGGCTGTCTTCGTCGGCATGTTTCTCTCTCTATTGATGCGCATCCACTTGATCTGGCCCGCGGCGGCGTTGCCGTTGCTTGGGGAGATCAAACCGGAAACCTACCTAACTCTGTTGACCATGCACGGCACGATCATGGTTTTCTTCGTGCTCACCACGGCGCCGCAGGGCGGTTTTGGCAATTACTTCCTGCCTATTCAAATCGGCGCACCAGACATGGCGTTTCCAGTTCTCAACATGCTCTCCTTCTGGGTGACGGCGCTCGCCTTTTTTGTGATGATCGCTGCGTTCTTCGTCGTGGGAGGCGCGCCGCTGCATGGATGGACTGGCTACCCTCCACTTAGCGCCTTGCCATCGGCCGGACCAGGCGAGGGCCTCGGCGCCGATTTATGGGTCATCAGCATCGCGCTATTCTGCCTCGGCGCGCTCATGAGCGCCCTCAACTTCATCACCACCACGCTCGATATGCGCGCGAAGGGCATGACGCTCATGCGCATGCCGCTAACGTGTTGGGCCTGGTTTATCACCGCCATCCTCGGTTTGCTCGCGTTTGGAGTTCTCCTGTCCGCCGGCATTCTGCTTCTATTGGATCGCAACGCGGGAACCAGTTTCTTTGTACCCCTGGTCACCATCAACGGCCAGCTCACAGGACATAAAGGTGGGTCACCTCTTTTGTGGCAGCACTTGTTCTGGTTCTTCGGGCATCCCGAGGTTTATATCGCCATATTGCCGGCCATGGGCTTGTGCTCCCAGTTGCTCTCCGTCTTCTCTCGCAAGCCAATCTTTGGATACAAGGCCATGGTCTACGCCATGCTGTCCATCGGCTTCCTCGGCTTCATGGTTTGGGGCCATCACATGTTCATGAGCGGCATGAGCCCTTACACCGCCTTCGCCTTTTCTGTAATGACCATGGCCATCGGTGTTCCCTCCGCCATCAAGACTTTCAACTGGCTCGGTACGATCTGGCGCGGACGAATTCGTTTTGCCTCGCCTATGTTGTTCGCCCTCGGATTTGTCTCGCTCTTCATCTCCGGCGGAATCAGCGGCCCATTCCTGGCCCAGCCCGTGCTCGATATTCAGTTGCACGACACCTATTTCGTCGTCGGCCACTTTCATCTGATCATGGGCGTGGCTTCCATCTTCGGCATCTTCGCCGCCACCTACTACTGGTTCCCGAAAATGTTCGGCCGCATGATGAGCGAAAGCATGGCGCGCTGGCATTTTTTCATTACTTTAATCGGGACGTACGCCATCTTCATGCCCATGCACTATCTCGGCATGGCGGCGCATCTCCGGCGCTATTCGCAACTCACCGAACTGAAATACCTGCACGGATTGGTTCCATTGCAGGAGTTCATGACGTATGCGGCTTTCGTTACCATCGGCGGCCAATTAATATTTTTGTTCAATCTTTTCTGGAGCATGAAGTACGGGAAAAAAGCCGCCGATAACCCTTGGGAAGCGACCACGCTCGAATGGACGACCTCAACGCCGCCCCCACACGACAATTTTGGCGGGCACATTCCCGTCGTTTACAACGGACCCTACGAATACAGCGTCCCTGGCGCGCCGCGCGATTTCATAATGCAAACGGATCCGGCAATCGTGAAGGCACACTAAGGCACAAATGGCGAGCATTCCCACAACGTCCGCGGTAGACACGGCCCAAGTCCTGCTGGTAGGCAGCGGCCGTCCGGATCAGAATGCGCTGGATTTTGCCACGCGCCTGCGCCGTGTACGCCTCGGAGTAGGTGTTGCACTCACGGGCATCGTGATGATTTTTGTTTCCTATTCCAGCGCCTACGTCGTGCGCCAGGGGCTTCCCACTCTTGATCCGCGCACAGGCACTCTGGTTCGCGACTGGCTCCCCCTGCAGTTGCCCAAATTTCTGTTGGTGAACACTCTGGTCTTGCTGCTCAGCACTCTGACCATGGAGCTAGCGCGCCGCCAAGCAGTTCGCGTGGGAGTTGCAACCGGGACGGCGTCCGATCCAGTAGGACGCACCGAAACAGACAGAATGCCCTGGCTGGCGCTAACAGCTATCCTCGGACTCAGCTTTTTGGCCGGACAATGGCTCGTCTGGCGTGAACTCGCCGCTCGTGGGTTTTATGTCGCCACGAGCCCCAGCAGCTCCTTCTTCTATTTATTAACGGGGATGCACGGCATCCACCTGCTCGGGGGCATCGTCGCACTGCTGGTCGCTGGCGCTGCTACCCTCTTGCGCAAGTCCGCGGCGTCCTCCGCGGTTGTCGTGGATGGAGCTGCCTGGTATTGGCATTTCATGACTGTCTTGTGGGTCTACATATTGTGTTTGCTGGAGTTTGCACCCTAACCCGACGTCGATCCCGGCCCAACGACGGCCGCGTGTCACAAGGAGGCCAAGCGCATGTCTGAAGCGACGCTACCGCACGAGATGCCCGCCGTCTACGAACCGTCGCTCTTTGGCACCTACTCGAAGAAAATCGGCATGTGGCTGTTCCTCATGTCCGACTCGCTGACTTTCGGAGCTCTGCTTTACGCGTATAGCTATGGCCGAATCTCGACCCCCAACTGGCCGACGCCGTTCCATTCCCAGAGCATCGTCAACGCCACCATTATGACCGCCTTCCTCCTCACTAGTTCGCTCACTATGGTATTCGCAGTGCGCGCCTCTGCCGAGGGCAACGCAAAAGCGCAGCGGCTCTGGCTGCTCGCCACCATGGCCTGCGGCATGGGTTTCGTCCTTCTTCACGGACGTGAGTGGAGCAAGTTAATCGCCGAAGGTTTGACTCTCCCGGTCTTTCCCAAACCGCCAGGACACGAAGTAGCGGGAGAATTTGTAAATGTTTCGCAGAACGTCCCTCAGTTTGCCGCTACCTTTTTTGGCCTCACTGGCATGCACATGCTGCACGTAACGCTCGGGGTGGTCTACCTCGGCATAGTCGCGCTGCGCCGCTATTTCATTCCCATCCTGCTGGTCTTTTGGCTCGCCGCCTGGCTCGGCACGCCAGCCTACAGCCCGTTCCACTACGGCGCTCACGTTCTTCTGCTCGCCGCCATTGTTTGCTCGATCATCCTGTGGCTCAAACCCAAAGTTTACGACTCGTCAGACGTCGAAGTCGCCGGCCTCTACTGGCACTTCGTCGACCTGGTCTGGATGTTCATATTCCCGCTGGTCTACCTAATGTCAGCAAGGATCTGAAAAAATGAAATCGCGCGCACTACACGCACACGCCATTCAGAGCGGGAGACTCCACGCCATCATTACGACCACACAACTCCAGGCTGTCATTCCAGCCACACCCCACAACACTGTCATTCCGAGCGTAGCGAGGAATCTGCTTTTCTCTTTCTTTTAGGAGCCGCCCATGGAACCCGATCAAATTGCCATCGCCACCAAGGTCGCCGAAGAATATCGCCATCACGGCAAGGGGCAGTTCCTGTGGGTCTGGGTGGCCCTTCTTATAATGACGGCCATCGAAGTCTATTTGACCTACCAAAACCTCGAGCCCATACGCATGCTCACCATTCTGATGGGCCTCTCGCTCATTAAGGCCGGACTCATCATCGGCTACTTCATGCACATGAAATTTGAAGTCTCGCGCATGAAGTGGCTCACCATGGCCTCCCTGGTGGTATGCTTGGCCCTGATGATGATCTTCTTCCCAGACGCGCTTCGCATCATCTCGCTGGGAGCAAAATGAAACTTCGCGGCGTCACTCTCGTTGTCGCTCTCCTCCTGTCCGCCGCCCCGGCCTTCAGCCAAGCCTGCTCCATGTGCTACAGCACCGCCAAAGCAACTTCCAAAGAGGGCCAGCGCGCCATCAGCAAAGGTGTCGTCGTCCTGCTGCTCCCACCCCTAGGCGTCATGACCATTGGAATCGCTCTGGCTTTCCGCTACGGAAAAAAACGCGACCTCGAACAAAATCAATAGTTTCACGTGGGGCGAACACGTGTCCTGAAATGGACCTGCGCCTCCAACCTGTACCAATTCGACGTGGTCCGCTCGTGACGGTGCAGGACCGTCCAGCCTTTATCGACCTCCTAGCTTTTCTGTACGCAACATCCCTTGCCCTTTCAATGCCTTACAACCCGAACGGCGGGGAAAAGGAAGTTGCCACTTGGATGGCTTCGTGCAGGCTCAACTAAGAAGGATTAGCGGCCCAGGCACAACGCCAAACGCAGGCATCATCGCGCTCGGCGTCACGCGAACGAACAAACTCCGCTCGGTGAATTTTGCAACAGAATCAACAAAAAAAGGCCAAGCGCCCAGGATTTGCCCAATCAAGCGACCCTCGCGCGAACTTCCGGCGAATTGAACGGAGGGAATGGTGGCTGTGGGCAGCCGCGGCCATCATCACGCTTCTTCTTACTCTCGGGCTAGCTTCCTTTCTTCTTCCTAACGCGCACCTTCCCAGGGTCCGCGTGAGTCGGGCCAGAAGGGCCGTAGAAGCAAGCCTCGCCCACAGCCTGCTTTAGAATCAACACTTACAAAACTGTATCAAAGCAAACGACTTTAACTCTCTTTAGAATGAACGTTTATGAAAAACCCAGGGGAGGGGCCTGTTATTGTAACCAAGATCTGCTGCAGGCTTGTGCTCCCTTCCACGCGCCGATCATCGATCTCGTACCCTTCCGCGAACAGAACACAAGTGCTAGTCAGGAGCCCGAGGATGTGAAATTCCCGCACGCAGCCGGCGGCGGAGAATCACTTGCCGGTATTTAATCGTTGAAGTTTGCGGCCCCTTTGGTTCATGTTTGTGATGTCGGTGCGTACTGGGAGGGCGAACTCATGCCTGTACTCTGGCTGGCGGCATTGCTTTTGGGCACCGGGTTCGCCATCGCGACCGGACAGGGTGTGAAGTGGAAAGTGCTCAACGTGGTAATCATTCTGGGCTGCATGGGCGTGGGTTTCGGCATCGGATACGCTGCGGGTTTGGGGAGTGGAAACTTGGGAATGATCCCCCACGCGGGCTTACCGTTCTCCATGATGTTCGGAATCGTCGGCGCGATGGGATGCGTCGCGCGTGACACGTTGCGCGCAAAATGAGTCATCGCGGCAGTTCGCAAAAGAAAACGATCGTTATTTAGCTTTTCGCGGCCGACCCCGAAAAACGTCCGTTCCATGCCCGAATTCCGCCACATGGACTACGCCGGAGGTCTCGGATATGCGCGAGGTGAGCGCTTCCTCTACGCTTCCAAGATCAGTTATTGCTGCCTCTTGCTGTTTGGTTTTGCCGCCTGGGCGCTCGATTTCCATTGAGACATTCAGGTATAGGCGATATCTATTGGCAAAGCGGAGACATGTCCAACTCGACCGTTCAAAAAATTTTCAATTCTATGAAAAAATGATTGTCGAGGCATGTGATCGGGAGAGATCTTCAGACGCTTACACGGAAAGCCCATGCCCACCGTATTCAATGGAAGGTTCATGCTTCGCACCAATATTCTTTTGACTTGCCCTCTTTCATCTCATGAGCCATCTTCCAAAGGTTCGTTATCGTCAACCGATCATGGGAGAGAAAATCCCACGGGATTGGTCACTCTGCTAAATAGGAACAGGCAGTGAGCGCGAACCTCACTGCCACCGCGGAACCAGGCCTGGCTACCTGGGAGGACAAGTTCGCTTCGTTTCGATTGATCCCACGAATTGAAACTTACCCAAAGATTGTCTCGTTCGCTCAGACTCCCATCGGCAAACTGGTTATATTGGCGCTCTTTGGGGCAGGTTTATGGGCCAGCATTGGCGACTGGTTGCCCCTGACGCTTGCTCTCCTCGTCATCACCTTCATCCCTACAAGACGCCGCATGCTTGTGACCGTCTTCACCTTGGCATTCACATTCTTGGTTCCCTGGATCCATGGCCCTATCCCCTTCTCTATCATCGTCACGTTCATGGAAGTATTCTCCCTTGCAGCGCTGTTTTTCTGGTGCATTGTACTTCGCCCCAGGTCGCTGTTCGGTCGAAGGCCAATCGTCTTCTTACTCTGCATCTTTTCGGCTTTCATCGTGTTGGGCACGATTCTGCCTCGCAACGAACGGGTCTACACTTTGCTGTGGCAATTCCTCTTCATCTTTGCCACCTATGTCTGGTTCATCGGCTACTCTTTGCTCGACGCCAGCTCGCCCAAACATGACAATTTTGGTCTTCAGCTTGGCACTTACTCGCCTTTCTGGGGTTCCTCGAACACGCCATTCCCGAAAGGCGCCTCCTATCTCCGCCAGATTGAGGCTCGCGACGCCCACCAACTGGCGGTGACGCAACTGAAGGGCCTCAAGCTCTTGGCTTGGTCGCTGCTTATCCTTGTCGGATTCCGCTGGTCCAATTCTTTCTTCCACGGCCAGCTGAGGATTCCCACATTTACTGAAGCTCTGAAGCTGAGTGTAAGCGGCACTCCTTTGCCATGGTATGGCTGCTGGGCCGGCCTCACGTTTTCGTTTTTCATGGGCCTCATGAATCTTTCTGTCACCGGACATCGCATAATCGCATGCTGTCGCATGGCGGGATTCAACGCCTTGCGGAACACGTATCGTCCCCTCTCTTCGGTGACCGTGGCGGAGTTTTTCAACCGTTACTACTATTATTTCAAGGAGCTACTCGTCGAGTTTTTCTTCTATCCAACATTTCTAAGGTATTTCAAGAAATGGCCAAAGCTGCGGATGGCCGCTGCAATCTTCGCGGCCGCTGGTTTTGGAAATGCGTTTTACCATTTCACAGCGAGCCTTGATTTTGTCAGGAGCTACGGGCTTTGGGGCGCCCTGGTTTCCTTTCAAGTTTATTTCTTCTACTGCTTTCTACTGGCAGCAGCGATTACGATCTCGACATTGCGTCAACGGCGGAAAGTGCACTCTGGATTCTTCCGTTCGAGACTGCTGCCTGCTGTTTCCGTGGTTCTTTTTTATTGTCTTCTCGACGTTTTCGGCTCGACGGAACATAAGTATCCGCTTGTCGAGCACTTCCGGTTTTTTGGACATCTGTTTTCCTTAAACTTCTAAGGGACAGAGACGTGCACTGTAAAACGGGCACTCGTCAGTTCCTGCGCGACCTGCTTGCCCACAAAAGTGATGGGCAACCAGTCTCCGACAACAGTTCGTTGCTCATCAGCGGACACCTCGATTTCGTTGATTCCCTGGTCCGTTCGACCCAGGCCGCAAAGTATTGCGAAAGCAGTTTCGGGAGACAAGGAGAACAACCAGGCC
>Ga0210394_10007018_pt1 | contig 11993 bp, 12 predicted proteins | sample IncBWC12MmetaG_FD_160121 | JGI IMG/M metagenome (GOLD analysis project Ga0210394, IMG submission 160121) | Forest soil microbial communities from Barre Woods Harvard Forest LTER site, Petersham, Massachusetts, United States - Inc-BW-C-12-M | ecosystem: Environmental > Terrestrial > Soil >... | reverse complement strand
TAATGGGCAAACAGGTCCTCGACGCGGGCGCCATCGGTTAGTTCGGCTTCGTCTTCCGAGCGGCCGACAATTTCCTTGAGTCGCCCGAAAAAGAGCACGCGGACACGCATAGCCACATTCTATCCGCGCCAGCGGCGCTTTTCCACCGCACCGAAGGCGGCGGTTTACGTCTGGAGGAACATAGCGCCGCAGCAAACGATGTAGTTTTACTGCGCGTGGTCTATCGCGGCGCGGGCTTCTTGCAAGGCGTAATCCCTGGCAAGATCCATGGTCGGGAACTCTTTGTCCCCGTGATGGAGTGTTTGAGTTCGTCCGGGGTGCTTGATTAACGTGTAGTCGCACTTCCAGAAGCCGTGCGGCAATTGATGAAGCTCCATTTCAATTTCTACTCCCTTGTGCACAGCTTGAATCATAGTTGCATTGGGCTCCTGGCTGAAATTTCCAATTGCGCCCTAAGACTCACGCAGCGTACGCCCGTCGTCCCCTGGACACAACGAGTTTGCCACTCCGACAGGCAGGAGCGAGGCGCGCGAACTTGACCCGCGATTCGTCTCGCCGTAACGTCTACTGCATGCCCCGTCCAGCCGCGCCCTCGCAAAGTGATCTTGCTGAAGGCAAATCCGGGCGAACGAAATTCCGCTCATGAGAGTCCTGGTATCGGGCTCTACCGGCCTGCTTGGCTCGGCGCTGGCTCGCGCGCTGACGCGCCGAGGTCACCAAGTGGCGCGGCTGGTGCGAGCGTCTGTTGGTGCAAGCAAGTCTGGACCTACGGCAGAGCAGGACGTTCTGTGGAACGCCGCTGCCGGCACGCTGGGCGCCAACGCGGAAGGCGCGGACGCGGTGGTGCATCTCGCGGGAGCTTCGATCGCCGGAGGCCGCTGGACCGCCGCGCGCAAGCGGCTCTTGAGCGAAAGCCGGGTGGCCGCCACGCACGGCCTGATCGACAGCCTCGGCAAATTGACTCGGCCGCCAAGAATCTTTGTCGGCGCTTCGGCCATCGGATTCTACGGCGACCGCGGCGAGGAGGAGCTCACCGAATCGAGTGCCGCGGGCACGAATTTTCTGGCCGGCCTCGCAAGCCAGTGGGAGGCGGAATCGCTGCGAGCGGCGAGCTTCGGCGCGCGCGCGACGGCGCTGCGATTCGGCGTCGTGCTGGCAAAACACGGCGGCGCGCTGCCGCAGATGGCGCTTCCCTTCCGCCTCGGCGTGGGCGGACGCGTCGGCTCCGGCCGGCAGTGGATATCGTGGATCGCGCTGGAAGATGCCGTGGCGATCATCGGGTACGCGCTCGCGACCGACGCGCTCGCGGGACCCGCAAACGCCGTAGCGCCGAACCCCGTGCGTAATGTCGAATTCGCTAAAGTGCTGGCTCGCGTCCTGCACCGTCCCGCGCTGTTTCCCGCGCCAGCGTTCGCTCTGCGGCTCGCTCTCGGGGAAGTCGCCGACGCTTTGCTGCTCTCCAGCCAGCGGGTGCTGCCCCAGAGATTGCAGCAGCTCGGATATCGGTTTGCACAGCCGGACCTCGAAGGGGCTCTGAGGTCGGTTCTGGCCGCACGTTAGCGGGCAAAAGGGGCTGGGCAACCGGCCCTCAACCTATAGACGTCGGCCGAGGCCGGTCCCCCCATATCTTGTTGCATTCTCTTGACACTTCCCCGCACTGGCATTACGATCTGCTGGTATTTTGGCAGGTCCACCAAAAGGGGGGCGCCTGGTGACTATTTTGCGCCAATCGGTAGCGTTCGTTCTCGTTGCACTGCTCACCTTCCCGGCCTGGGGCGGAGAAAACAATGTGGTGGGCGTGGCGCTCAGCAGTCCCGGCGCCAGCGTGCGGGGTGAATCCCTTGCGGTCGGATCGACGCTCTTCAGCGGCGATGGCATCTCTGTGGCGGCACCGGGTGACGCCAAAATCGCGCTGTCGGGCGGCGGCCAGGTGGAAGTGCTCGCCGGCAGCGCCGCCGTCCTCTCGCGCGCTCAGACGGTAGTGCAACTCTTCGTCGAACGCGGCGCCGCATCATTCCGCAGCGAGCCCGGTTCACGAGTGGAAGCCCTAATCGCTGACGCGACCATACGCTCGGCCGGCGGGCTTTCCGCGGTCGGCATCATTCGCATGGACTCGCCGGATTCGGCGGTGGTCGTGGCCGAAAAGAATGCGCTGCAAATCTCCACGGCTCATGATTCGCGAACCTTGCTCGTGCCGGAAGGATCCGCAGCGCGTGTGACGATCGTCGACGAAGTAGCCGCGCAGGACGGCGGCGGCCAAGCCGGATCTGCGCCGGCGCCGGCCGGAAAAGCTTCAAACCCGCTCAGTACCAAGAAAAAGGTCGCCATCGTGGCCCTGATTGTCGGCGGCGGTCTTCTCGCTACCGGCCTCATCCTCGCTACCCGCGAAGCGAAACCGGTCAACGTATTGAACGAGGTCAGTCCTTTCGGCGTGCACTAGAACGCCGGCGGAACCTTCGAGGCGTGGCCCATCGCGGCCACGCTTTTTTCTTTTTCAGAAGGTGATGGATCTCGCGAGGGCGAAACGGCCTTGGCCGTTCGTTCGGCGACCGAGTTTCGGGAGTGGACGCTTGCGCTACAAATCCAACTGCGCGACGAGCGAGTCCAGGTTCGATTCGTCCACCACCAGATCCGGGGAACGACCTTCGAGATCGGGAATCTCATCGAAGGCTTGCAGGAGGCGCATCTTGGCGACCGCGTATTCCTCGGTGCCGGAAAACGTGCGTCCCTTGGCGCGACCCCATTTCTCGAGCGCGTCGCGCCGCACGAAGACGCGCAGGGGAAATACGCTTTTTCGGTCGACAGAAACCATGTACACGTATTCCGTTCCGGACGAAAGACCGCGCCTCGCCTTTTGGACCTCGTAGAAGTGATACTGATAGACGTAACCACTCGCCGCCGAGTAACTCTTTACGCGCCGCACGACTTCCGGACGAGCCATGAATGGCATATTCCGCTCTGGCCGCTCCCATGTCAATTCCGTGCGCGGCCCGGCGAGTCAGCATTGGTCCATTCTGAAACTGTGCCGATTGCTGGTAGTCCCGGATTGAAACTGGGCAACACAATTTGGGCTGAGTGGCTCGCATGGCGGAGGGCGGCGACATGCGAGCGCGCCCCGTTAAATGTCCAATTGCCGCGGGTTTAGGTTTGGAAACTGCCCTCGGGCGATCTGCATGGACGCTCGATAGGTAGTCAACCGTTGCTGGCACGCCTCGTGCTTTAACGCACGACATGGCTCCGGCACAAAGGTCTCCAGCGCATGCTTGCTGGGTGAGCCGCGCGCCTGCCGTCCGCCTGGCGGCAGTGCTGTGGGCCGCCTGCGCCACCGGCTGTGGCGCGGTTGCCGGTTCCACGTCGCCTCCATCCCCGCCGCCCCCGGTGATATCGGTCAGCGTCGCACCGACGAGCACGTCGGTGCTACTAGGCGCGACGACGCCTTTGACCGCAACGGTGTCGGGGACGACGAACACGGCCATCCTATGGTCGGCGGGCGGCGTGATCGGCGGTGACGCCACAGTAGGGACGATTTCCAGCAGCGGCATATTTACCGCGCCGCAGATTCTGCCGCAGCCCGCGGCAGTGAACGTGCAAGCCGCAAGCGCGGCCGACCCAACGAAAACGGCGAGCGTCGCGATCGTGATTGTAAGCGATGTGGGCGTGACGCTGTCTCCTCCAAATCCGGCAGTCGAATTGGGAGCGCAGCAAATCTTTCAAGCCGCGATCGTCTCCGCGGGGAGCCCCAGCAGCGCGGTGGCCTGGACGCTCAGCGGCGCGGGTTGTTCGGGAGCGGGTTGCGGTGCGGTAAGTACGAGCGGCATTTTCACCGCGCCGCAAATTCTTCCATCGCCTGCGGTCGTGACGCTCACGGCGACGAGTGTCGCCGATCCTTCGAGACGAGCTGCGGCCGTGATTATCGTAACCAGCAATTTCACTTTCTCGGTGACGGGTCCATCGTCGCTCGCGAGCGGCGCGAGTGCCGGCTTCACGGCGACACTCACACCTGCGCCGAACTCGAGCCCCAGTCCTGAGATCTCGTGGCGCCTGTCGGGAGCGGGATGCTCGGGCGCGGCATGCGGGACCATCGCGGTGACAGGCACGGGTGCGTCGGCAACCTACACAGCGCCCGTGGCTGCGCCCTCGCCCAACGTCGTGAGCATAGCGGCGACGCCCGCGGCCGATCCGTCCAAGAGCGCCTCGCTCGGGCTCACGATTACTTCCGTAACCAGCGTCGGCGTCTCGCTTGCGCCGGCGTCTGCCACACTTAGCCTCAATCACCGCCAGACCTTCACCGCGCAAGTTCAGAACGCCGCCAATTCAGCCGTGACCTGGGAGGTGAACGGCGCGGCCGGCGGCAGCGCGGTTCTGGGGCAGGTGTGCGTCGTCGGCTCGAGCCCCTGCCAAGCCGTCACTTCCGCCAACGCCGGCGGCATTGATTACATCGCGCCCTCCGCCGTGCCCTCGCCGAATCCGGTGACGCTTAGCGTCGTGAGCCAAGCGGACCCGACCAAGAGCGCGAGCAGCTCCATCACCATCCTGCCCCACGTGATCGTTAGCGTTGCTCCTCCCAGCGCCACGCTTGCGCCGGGCGCGAGCCAGGCATTCGCCGCGAGCGTTGCGGGAACTTCCAATCAGCAGGTAACGTGGAGCATTTCCGGCGCGGCGTGCAGTGCAGCGGGCGCTCCCTGCGGGAACGTCGACGCCACCGGGCTGTATCACGCTCCGGCGGTGGCGCCTTCGCCCAACACGCTCGATATCGTCGCCACCAGTTCGGAAGACACCAGCCGCGCGGCTATCGCCGCGGTGACGATCACCGTGCAGCCGACGATCCTTTCTTTGCTATCGTCGAGCGCCACGGCCGGAGCCGCCGGAGGTTTCGCGCTGCGCGTCGACGGTGGCAACTTCGTTCCATCGAGCCCGGGGCCGGGCTCGGCGATTTTGGTCGGGGGCAGCATCCGGAGCACGGTATGCGATTCGGACTCCGACTGTTCGACTCCGCTCAGCGCGAGCGACCTTTCGGCGGCCGCGAATCTGAGCATCTCGATTCAAAATCCTAACGGAGCCACATCGAATATCGCAGAGTTCGTCGTGGCGCCCGCCGCGTCGGGCGCCGGCGACGTCCCGCTCACACCGGGCGCGCCCTCGGCGACCGAAAAGGACATCATCGTGGTGGACCTGAGCACGGCCGGCTCGCCTTCGCCGGCCGAAGACGTGAGCTTGAGCATCGTCGCCCTCGGAGCATTTCAAACCAGCTCGAACACCTGCACGTTGGGCGGGGGCCCGGTGAAGATCGCGCGCCCTGCGTCGGGCCAGACGACAGCCGACGTCTGCGCGTTTTCAGTGAGCGGCCTCGACCCGTCGTATACCTATACGCTCAGCGGCCCTTCGCCGAGCGATATTGCCGTCGTGGGCGAAGCGCCGCTGGGCTGGGGATCGTTCATCTGACGTTGCAAGTGCCAAGCACGGCCGCCAGCGGCGCGAGAACCCTTTTCATCAGGAACGCGAGTCTAGACGTGACCGCGGCCAGCGGGGCGATCGATGTGCAGTGATCTGTTTCGGCGGCGAGCGCGTCGCGCAGCGCGATCAGTTTGTGAGGACCATCCGATGAATTTGAAGACGTGCTCTTCCGCGCAGAAAGCGGTCATCCTGTTACTGGCTCTGCTGAGCAGCGTGGCGCACGCCGGGGCCACAACGCTGGCGCGAATGAGCCTCCAGCAACTGGCTCGCGCCGCGGACACGGTGGCACGGGTGCGCTGCGTCGCAACCTCGGCCGCCTGGGATGGCGGCAACATCTGGACCGTGACCGACTTCGACGTGGTCGAGGCGATCAAGGGTACGCCGCCGCAGCGCGTACTCGTGCGCTTGCCAGGGGGGCGCGTCGGTCATATTTCGACGCGGGTCGAGGCGGTGCCGGAGTTCCATCCCGGCGAGCAAGCCGTGCTCTTTCTGGAGGCGACGCGCGCCGGCGATTATGCCGTGGTCGCTTGGGCGGAAGGCACGTTTCGCATTCGCGGAATTCCGCATACCGACGGCGAACTCGTCACGCAAGATTCCTCCGCGGCGGCCGTGTTCGACCCCGCCACGCGGCAATTTCGCGCCGAAGGGATCCGCGCCGTTCCCCTGAACGAGTTTCGCCGGCGTCTGGCGGCCGCGCTCGCGCGGCCAAACACGGGAGAATCGCGGTGAGGAAAAGTTCAGGCAGAAGCAAGGCGCAGACGGCCATGCTGACCGCGTGGCTGTTTCTGCTGCACGCCGCGGCGCCCGGGGCGAGCGCAGCCTACACGCTGAATTCGATCGTTGCGGACATGCGCCAGCCGACATCGCGATCCGGCAACACGGCCTGCCCGCAACGAACGCGATTCGACCTTTCCAGCGCAGCGGGCATCGGCCGTCAGTGGAGCACTTCTCTCGGGACCAGCCCGGCGACAATCTTGACCGCCGATCAGACTTCAACGGGCCAACTCAACGAAATTGAGAACGTGATCGCGCAGTCATTTGCCAGTTGGACCGGTGTGACTGGTAGCGGCCTTGCGCCGGGTTCGCTCGCGACGCTGCAGCGGACGCCCGCCCAGAACGCCTGCGCCGCCGACGGACTCAACACGATCTGCCTGAACCAGAGCGATCCGGCATTCACGGCCGGCGTGCTCGCCTTCACGCGTATCACCACGGCGGACACCATCGGCGAGCAAATCAGCGGGAGCAGCCCGCCTTCAACGTTCGTGGCGCAGATCCTCGACGCCGATATCCTCGTGCGCCCCTCCGACCCGACCGTCACCTTCGCCACCCCCGCGGCGTTGCCGGGCAATCCATCCGCGTACGATCTTGAATCCGTACTTACGCACGAGATGGGGCACCTATTCGGCTTCGGCCATTCCGCCGTCTGGACCGCGGTCATGTTTCCGTTCGTGCCGCCCGCCGGCACCTTCTTCGCCAGCCGGCCCACCGCGCAGTCTCCCGATGCGCCCCTTGCGGATGACGACCGCACAGCCGTGCGCTCTCTGTATCCGAACGCATCCGACACCGTGCATGTCGGTTCGATCGGCGGGCATGTCCTGCCGGCGAACGTCCTGGCGCTTGCGGGCGAGCCTTCCGGCACATCGGGGATTTTTGCCGCCCAGGTTGTCGCCGTCGACGCCGCGACGGGTGCGGTCGTTGCGGCGGCCCTATCGGGATGGTCGTGCAGCGACCCAGGGCCGCCGGCATTCGACGGCTCCTACCGCATTGAGCATCTCGCGGTGAGCCCGAGCCAGGCGTATCAGCTTTATGCGGAGCCGCTCGACGGTCCGGTGAGCCCGTCCGACGCCTTGGAACAAAGCACAATCTGTCGGAACACGCTGAGCGACCCCGGCTGGCCGGCGCAGTTCGCGTGCGCCGCGCCGACGCCGATCACCACTTTCTCCGTGGGAGTGCGCGCAGGTCCGTGAGCGGGCAGAGCGCACGCTAGGCGCTGGCGGCGGTCTCCAGTCGAATGGCACCCCTGTTGCGAAACTTGCTGCAAAACTCGTTTGAAAAACAAGCGACTCCGATCTGGGGGAGAGATCGGAGCCGCTTGGGGGCATCCAGCTTATTTGAGGTTTGCCGCTGGATGATCTCGGTATAGCCGCCTACTGCTGCCTTAGGCGGCTCGTGGAAAGCCTCAATTCGTGTCGAGCCTTAGAGTCGGCCCGACATGCGGCGGTATCCCAAACCGACGCCAACAGACCCATCTCGACCGCTGAAATAGTGCACTTCGGAGGCCAATCAGAGTCAGCCCCTAACGGCTGGAAGGCTAGCCACTTAGTCTTCCTGGGATCCTTGGAATAGCTAGGAATCGAAGAACACTTGGGTAGGAACGTCACACTTCCGCCATAGCCTTCCAGAGCCGTGCCGCAAGGACGCTTACCGAGCCTAGGCGGCAGCCACCCCGCGTTCGCGTGCGAGAGGCTGGTTGGTTGGTAGCGCTAGCGGGAATCGAACCCGCATTTCGGCCTTGAAAGGGCCGCGTGCTAACCGTTGCACCATAGCGCCAGAGGCGGGCAAACTTCGTTCACACGACAGGTTGACAGGTTAGAAGAATTCCCCGCGCTTGACAAGGATGCCGTCGGCGGGTTGCGCCGTTGGTCAGTGGCTCTCGTTGCGTTCTTCGAGCCAGGCCATCTGGATGGATTCGAGTTTTCCTTCGCTCGAAAGCTTGGGGTCGCCGGCGAAGCCTTCGAGTTCGGTGACCCACTTATGCAGATCGGTGAAGCGCACGGTGAGCGGGTCGGTGTCGGGATACTTTTCGGAGAGTCGAATTCCGATCTCTTCCGCGTCGTCCCAATCGAATGTGGCGGGCATGGCGGCTCCCTTTCCTAGTGTTCCCGTTCGCGCGCGAAATTGCGGTTCCATTCGGGGATTTCCACGACCATGTCGGCCGTGCCGTCCGGGACGCACTGGCAACCCAGGCGCGACTTCGCGGTGAGACCCGGCGCTTCGTCGAGCTGATCTAGCTCTGCGTCGCTCGCTTCGTTGCACGATTCGAGCCCTTCATGCACGATCACGTGGCACGTGGAGCAGGCGCACACCCCTCCGCACGCGTGGTCCAACCCCATGTGAAAGCCCGTGGCGATATCGAGGAAGCTGCCGGGCAGTCCGTCGTGGCCGTAAGGAAATTTCTCGGGGTCCACCTCGACCGTCTTCCCTTCCGGAAGAAACTTCACCTTGAACTTCTTCGTCGCAGTCTTGTACTGCGTCTGTTCGATATATGGATTGGTGCCGCCCATCTTTCCCGCCTCCCTCTTCGCGGCTTCTAGACGTCGGTCACGCGCTTGCCGGTCAGAACGCTCGAAACGGCGCGGTTCATCACGCGTTCGGCAAGCGGCAGCGTCGCCTGGTTCAGCTCGTCCACGCGCGCACGAATCAACTTGTAGTCGCCGCCAGGCACGGCCTCCCGCAGCGCGCTCACGGCCGCGTTCACCGCGAGCCGCTCGGCCTCGGGCAACTCGCCCGGAGCTTCGCTGGCCAGCCGCGCCAGCGATTTTTCCGTGGCCCGCAGAATGGCTTCCGCCTCGTTGCGCGCCTCGATGATTTGCCGCTCGGTGAAGTCCTGCTCCGCGTATTCGATCGACTCCTCCAGCATCTTTTCCACTTCCGCGTCGCTCAGGCCGTAGCTCGGCTGCACTTCGACGGTCTGCTGCTCGCCGGTCTTCAGATCGCGCGCCGCAACCTGCAGAATCCCGTTCGCGTCGATCAGGAATTTCACCTCGATGCGCGCTAGGCCCGCCGGTCCCGGCGGCACGCGCAACTGAAACCGCGCGAGCGACCGGCAGTCCTTGGCCAGCTCGCGTTCACCCTGCAGGACGTGGATGTCGATTCCCGTCTGGCTCTCGACGCCTGTGGTGAACATCTCCTGCGCGCTTGCCGGAATCGTCGAGTTGCGTGGGATGATCTGCGCCACCACGCCGCCCATCGTCTCGATGCCCAGCGAAAGCGGCGTCACGTCGAGCAACAGCATGTTCTTCACGCCGCTCTCGAGAATGTCGGCCTGCACGGCTGCTCCGAGCGCAACCACCTCGTCCGGATTGAGCTCGGAATGCGGGCGGCGGCCGAAGAACTGCTCGACCATGCGGCGCACCAGCGGCACGCGCGTCGATCCGCCAACCAGTACCACTTCATCGATCTCTGACGGCTTGAGCCGCGAGTCCTCGAGCGCCTGCTGCACCGGCCCCATCGTGCGATCCAGGATCGGCTGCACCAGGCCCTCAAACTCCGCCCGAGTGATCTCCCGAATGTAGACGCTTTCGTCGGGCAGCGGCACCATCACCGTCGCGCGCGCGGCCGAGGATAGCTCGTGCTTGGCGCGGATGATCGCCTTGCGCAGTCCCTGCATGGTCTCCGCGTGCGCCTCGAGGTCCAGGCCATGCCGTATCCGAATCTCGTCCCGCGCGATGACCAGCAGGCAATTGTCCAGGTCGTCGCCCCCCAGGTGCGTATCCCCGTTCGTCGAGAGCACCTGATAGATGTCGCCTTCGCCGGTGGAAACGAGCTTGAGAATCGAAATGTCGAAAGTCCCGCCGCCCAGGTCGTATACCGCGACGCGCCCGCGGCGCTGCTCGTGCAGGCCGTAAGCCAGAGCGGCGGCCGTCGGCTCATTCACCAGTCGCAAAACCTCGAGCCCGGCGAGTCGCCCGGCATCCTTCGTCGCCTGCCGCTGCGCGTCATTGAAGTACGCAGGCACGGTAATCACGGCGCGGTCCACAGGCTCGCCGAAAAACTCCTCGGCCCAGCCCTTGAGTTCGCGGAGGATGAAGGCGGAAATTTCCGGCGGAGTAAACACGCGGTCGCCCAGTCGCACCCGGATCACGTTCTGGCTTCCCGAATCGATGTGGAACGGGAAAAGCGCCAGTTCGCTCTGCACGTCGGCCACGCCGCGGCCCATCAGCCGCTTCACGGAATAGATCGTGCGCGCAGACTGCGTCAGCAGCCGCCGCCGCGCCGGCTCGCCTACCACAACGCTGCCGTCTGCATCGACGCTCACCACCGACGGGCAAAGCGTGTCCGCGTACGGCCCCGGAATGCACTGCGGCCGCCCGGCGGTTTTATCAAAATAGCCCACCAGGCTGTATGTTGTTCCCAGATCGATTCCAACGGTGCGTCCCATACCCTGCTCAGGCCTCCGCCAGTTCCTTCTGCACGCTTTGAACGAGATTGCGGATGTAGGAGCGGCGATTGAGCGCCCCGTTCATGCGCTCCATCAACTTCCGCTGTGAGGATTCGCTCGCGCCCGCATCCAGCTCGCGGTCCCATTCCGCCGACAGTCTTTCGAGTTCGCGGTCCACTTCGCCGAGCTTCTCCTCGAAATTCACCCGCGCCGTCTGCAAGCGCCGGCTCAGCGCGGCCATCTCCGGAGCGTCGCCGCCCTGCTGCTGCGCGCCGCGTAGCTCGTCGAGCGATTCGTTCAGCTCGAACACTTCTTCCAGCAATTCGGGAGGCGCCTGTTGCTTCTGCTGCCCTTCGCGGCGCATTCCCGCCTGTGCGAGCAGGTATTCCACGCGGCTTACGGGCTCGCGCAGCGTCCGAAAAGCGTCGTTCACCTGCGAGGAGCGTTCGAGTGACAGCGCGCGCTCGTACTCGCTGGCGCGAACGAAATTGTCGGGGTGCAGCTTCCAGCTCAACTGATGAAAGCGCGTTTCGAGTTCGCCCGGGTCGATCGTGAGCTTTCGCGGCAAGCCCATCAGCGCGAAATAGTCGGCGCCGGCCGCCGGCGGCTGAATCTTTCCGCAGGCCGCGCAGAACTGCTCGCCGGAAACGGCCGCGCCACAGCTCCAGCAGGCCGCTGCGGAACTTTTCGCCGAACTTGTTCCCGTCGTCATGGAAAAACCAGGATCTCCAGCAGGCAAAAAAAAGTGGCCGGCAAAGCCCCCCGTGCCAGCCACGACCTCATCTCCGCATTCCGAAGGTCAGCGTTGTGTCGTTTCTTCCCGCTCCGTCCGCTCTTGCTGCCGCTAAGCGGTGAAGGAGCTGCCGCAACCGCAACTGCGGGAAGCCTGCGGGTTTTGGAACACAAACCCCTGACGCATCAGAGTTTCTTCGTAGTCGAGCGTCGTGTCGCGCAGATACAAGTAGCTCTTGGAGTCCACAAAGAGCCGGGCGCCGTTCTCTTCAAAAACCTTGTCGCGATCCCGCGACTGCGTGTCCAGCCGCATCGCGTAGGACAATCCCGAACAGCCGCCGCCTTGGACGCCGACGCGCAGCCCTCCCGAGGTGTCCGGAACGCCCTCTTTTACGAGGAGCTCCTGGATTTTCTGCGCTGCTTTTGCCGTGACATGAATCATTTGTTGAAGTCTCCGGGCACGTTTCTGCACCCGCCTACAAAACCCGCCCGCGCCGAACTATTCGTGCGCGGCTCGTGTTTCCGCCGGGGTCTCGGTCTCGGCGCCGTTCTTCTTCTTCCAGTCGCCGATGGCCGCCTTGATCGCGTCCTCCGCCAGCACCGAACAGTGGATCTTGACGGGCGGCAGGCTCAATTCGCGGACGAT
>Ga0210394_10007017_pt1 | contig 11993 bp, 7 predicted proteins | sample IncBWC12MmetaG_FD_160121 | JGI IMG/M metagenome (GOLD analysis project Ga0210394, IMG submission 160121) | Forest soil microbial communities from Barre Woods Harvard Forest LTER site, Petersham, Massachusetts, United States - Inc-BW-C-12-M | ecosystem: Environmental > Terrestrial > Soil >... | reverse complement strand
CTCGGTATTGGCCAGTGCACGGGCGACATCGCGGGCGTCTTCATGAAGATCGCGAGGAACCTGCCGCGCAGGCGTGTGGGGGCAGCACTTCATTTTGAAGGCGCAGGCATCGCAATCGAACTTTGAGGCACGATAGCGAAGCGTACTGCCGTCAATGACTGTTCCGGTGGTGTGCAGCAGCTTCCCATTCGGGCAGATGTAGATGTTGCGCGATCGGTCGAAGACGAAGTCGGCCCGGCTGTAGGTGCCATCGGAGCGTGCCGATTTGTCCCAGACCGGGATGTGCGGCGCGATCTGACGGTCTACCAACCACTTGAGCAGTCTGACCGCGCCATAGACAGTGTCGCCGGCGAGCCTTTGGGGCTGCAGATCGAAGCGGCGGCGCACGCGCTCCACCATGTCTGGGTGACGGCAATCTCCGCTATGCGGTTGGCCCGCGTGCCTTCGGCGTCGAGGATGATCCCGACCTTGTTGTCGATCAGATAGTTCGCATCGTAGGCAAAGAATGGGTCCACGCCCGGCCTGGCAACCCAGGTCGCCTGCGGATCGGTCAACGAGACTTCCTTGGCGGGCTTGCTTCGACTGCCGCTGCCGCCCGAGGCGCCACCATCTCCATCACCGCTTGCCTCATCGCCCCGCGCGGCATCAAGGGCCGCCAGGTACTCGCGAACCGCTCGCGACTTCTCCTCCGCCTTCGGCCAAGCGATCGGTTGCTCGCCGGGGACCCGCTTCTTCTTGTCCACATCCGCCTTGATCAGGCTCGCATCGACCGAGAATGCTTCACCGCCGACCAGCCCGGCCGCAATGCACATCGCCACTACCCCCTCGAACACCCGGCGCAAGGCATCGCTCTCTCGGAAGCGATCATGCCGCGCCCGGCAGAACACCGAATGATCGGGAATCTTGTCCTCAATGCCGAGCTTGCAAAACCACCGATAGGCCAGATTGACCTGGACCTCAGCGCACAGCCTTCGCTCCGAGCGGATTGCGAACACGTAGCCGACAATCAGCATCCGGATCATCAGCACCGGATCAATCGAGGGGCGACCCGTGTGCGAGTAGTAAGCCGCAAGCTCCTTGTGCACCCAACCAAGATCCAAAACACCGTCTATCTGGCGCACCAGATGCTCGGCTGGCACCACCTCGTCGAGTTTAAAGGAATAAAAGAACTGGCCTTGTTCACCTTCCCGCCGACCCATCATGAGCCGCTCCCGCTGATGCCGTCTCAATCCAACGGAATCATCGTTCGTGAGTCGCCTCAATGGGAGTTTTGCAACACAATCACCCTCAAAGCGACCGCAACTGCGACAAGCCACAATGGTCGAGAAGGGCCACAATCAGACAAAGTGCATCGCAGCAAAAACGATGTTATTCGATCACCTCGTCGGCGAGCGAAAGTAGGTTGTCGGAAAACTTCACGCCCAGAGCCTTTGCGGTTTTAAGGTTGATTGCCAACTCAAACCTCGTTGGCTGCATCACTGGCAGGTCCCCAGGCTTCTCACCCTTCAAAATACGCCCGACGTATGTCCCCGCCTGACGATAGTCGTCGGAGACGCTGGCATCATAGCTCATGAGGCCGCCCGCCGTGACAAAGGCGCGAAGATTGTAAATGGCCGGAAGCGCGTGGCTTGCGGCTTGCCCAATTATCTTATCCCGGTGGGTCAACATAAGCGGATCGGAAGTAACAATGAGCGCGCCCGCCCGCAATTCAGCGACGCGTGCAAAGGCGGCGTCGATGTCGGGCTCGTCGCGGGCGCCGATGACTTCGAGCTTCAGTCCGATCGAACGAGCGGCGTCTTGCGCGCCCTTCACTTGGTCCGAGAAATCGACAAAGTTTGGGTTCAGCAGCAAGGCGATCACACCGGCGTTGGGGACGAGATCTTGAAGCAAGCTCATTCGTTTTGCCGACAACTCGTCAATGAGGAAGCTGATACCGGTGGCATTGCCCCCAGGCCGGTTCAAATTTGAGACAAGGCCCAACTGAACCGCATCGCCGCCGCTGGTAAAAACAATCGGTATAGTCGATGTCGCCGCCTTAGCGGCTCGTGCCGCGGGCGGGCTGCCGGCGGCAATCACGGCTACCTGACGGCTCACTAGCTCCGCCGCCATCGCCGGCAGCCGATCATATTGGCCACCCGCCCAGCGGTATTCAATCATTACATTTTCTCCCTCAATATATCGTTGTTCGTTCAGTCCCCGCCGGAATTCCGCAAGCAACGGCGCGCCGGCCTCGGACGAATTGCCATTCAGAAATCCGATCACCGGCATCGCCGGCTGCTGCGCGCGCGCCGCGAGCGGCCACGCTGTCGCGCCGCCCAGAAGCGTGATGAACTCGCGGCGCTTCACTCGATCACCTCGTCGGCGGTAACCAGAAGGGTTTGCGGTATCGTGAGGCCGAGCGTCTTCGCGGTTTTGCGGTTGATTACCAAATCGATCTTTGTTGATTGCTGGACCGGTAATTCGGCCGGCTTCTCCCCGTGCAGAATCCTGCCGGCATAAATGCCGACCAATCGATAAGCGTCTCGAATGCTTGCGCCATAACTCATCAAGCCGCCCGCACCGACAAAGTCAGGTACTTGGTAAATAGCGGGAAGTCGGTACCTTGCCGCAAGCCCGATAATTTTATCGCGCTGGCTCAGGAAGAATGACGCACCGAGGACGACGAGTGCATCGGCTTGCTGCTGCCCCAGCGTTGCGGCCGCTGTGTCGAGGTCGCGCTCATTGCCGGCGCTCAATATGATCAGACTCTGTCCAAGCGAATGTGCCGCAGTCCGCACCTCACGTAGGTCCTCCACGCTGCCTAGATAGTTCGTATCCACGAGAACAGCGATCGTCGTCGCCTTGGGCACAAGTTCTCTCAGCAGCCCCAGCTGCTTGGCTACCAACGCATTACCCAGAAAACTCACTCCGGTCACGTTGCCGCCGGGCCTATTCAGGCTTGCGACGAGCCCGCCGGCGACGGGATCGTCGCCGGTCGCAAATACGATTGGCACATCGGCGGTTATGGCTTTGGCCGGGGCTGCCGCAAACCCGTTGCAGACCAACACGGCAGCCGGCAAGCGAACAAGTTCGGTCACAAGCGCGGGCAGGCGATCATTGTGACCTTCGGCGGAACGAAATTCAATCGCGACATTCTGGCCCTCGACGTAGTTTGCCTCTTTGAGGCCGTCCCGAAAAGCCGACACGAGCGGTCCCGCATTGTCGAGCGATGCGCTGCGCAGAAATCCAACGATGGGCATTACCTGTTGGGCGCGTCCTGAACCCGGCCACGCGGCAAGCACGCCGCCAAGCAGGGCGATCAACACTCGCCGCTTCATTCGATCACCTCGTCGGCGGTTGCGAGCAAGATCTGTGGAACGGTCAGGCCAAGTGCATTAGCGGTCGTGAGATTGATGATGAGTTCGAACTTGGTGGGCTGCTCGACCGGGATATCTTCGGGCTTCGTGCCGTGCAGAATCTTATCAACAATGTCGGCCGAACGCCGGTACAAGTCAGCGAAGCTTGCTCCATATGACATGAGACCTCCCCGTTCTACGTGCTCTCGATTAGGGAACATCGTCGGCAAACGGGCTGCAAGCACCAATGTGTTGATACGAACCGAGTTGGTGGTCATAAGCGCATCGCCACAAACATAAAGTGCTTGCGCGGCCCCCATGATCGCTTTGAAAGCGGGCTCGATGTCCTCGGCGCGCCGAATTTCGATTCTCGCGACCTCCAAGCCGAGCGCTTTGGCCGCTATTTGTACTTCGGCCATTTTCTGCGCTGCAGAGGAATAGCCAACATTGCCGAGGATCGCCAGCCGGTGAAGACTCGGAACGACCTCAAGTAAAAGTTCGAGCCGTTTGGGACCAACATCAGTCTGCTGGAGCGATAGGCCGGTGACATTGCCGCCCGGTCGGTTAAGACTGGCGACCATCCCGCTTGCAACGGGATCAACCGCGACCGCGAAGACGATAGGAATGACCGTTGTTGCTTGTTTTGCTGCCAGAACCGCAAGTGACGACGTGACAATGACATCGACTTTGTTCCGGACGAACTCGCTTGCAAACTCTGGATAGCGCTCAGGTCGTCCTTCTGCCCATCGATACTCGATCGCAATCGTGCTGCCTTCGACCCAGCCAAGTTGACCCAGCCGCTCCACAAAGGCGCCAATCCATTTGGTAGTGACTGAGCGCGCGCTTGGGACCAGGAGCCCAATGGTTGGCAACTTCGCTGGCTGCTGAGCGCGCGCCGTGAGCGGCCATGCCGCTCCTACGCTGCCGCCAACTAGCGCGATGAAGTCCCGTCGCCGCATGGACCCCCCAGATCGACGACCGAATGCTACCACACCATCGGGCATCAAAGGGCAGTTGTGCGGCACAGCAATATCCGGCGCCGAATGTCCGAAATGGGTCATGAACCGCCGCGCCGATCATTGTCTGCCGTGACCGGTCTTCCCCCAATACCTGCCGCGCCTAGCCGCGCCTGGGGTGGCAGAGAAGGGCCAATAGCGACAAAGTGCAGCGCAGCAAAAGCATCGTTACCGCCGGGCGAAAAACGCGGATGACGATAGACACGATGGGCGATGGCGCCGGCACCGCGCCGCAGTCTCGACAAAGCCGCGCGAGAGTCGCTAGATCAAGCCATGATTGAATCCGCGCGCGTGTGGCGGCCTGCAGTCAAAATCGCATTGGCGACGATGGCTTTTGCCTCCCTGCTGCTTTACGCCACGGGGCTGCTGGTGCTGCGCCAGGATCGCGCGCCAGGCTGGCGTCTCGAAGCTGAGGGACCCCTTCCAGTCGCCGTATCCTACTTGGTTTACGGCACGCCGCTCGGCGCGGCCGATGACAATGTCGAGCAGCGGTTTTTGCGCCCTGACGGCGCGAGCGTGCAGGCATTGCTCGCTGCCGCGGCGTCAGGATCGATCCCGCGCGGCGCGGTGGATATGTATTCGCCGGACGGCGCCGGCGCGGGCAACAATGTCTTCGCCACGGCCGCCATGGCGTTGTTCGGGATCGCTCTGTCCTCGCTGGTCAAGCTCTATCTGGTTTTAGTTGGCATCAGCGTTGTCGCCTTCGTTCTGCGTTTTCAGGACAACAGACTGATCGTCGTGCCGCTCTATTTGTTAGTCGTGACGCTGGTGCTAATCACGCCGTTTGCGACCGCCGCCGCCGCTGTCGACTACATGCCGATCGGCGGTCAGCACTATTTCGGCGTCGCTGCTATCCTGCCGGCGCTGCACATATTCTTCGAACTCACCGAACGCACACCCGCCGCCGGCCGCCTGCGCCGGATCGCCAATTGGCTGCTTCTGTTCGTCCAGGCAGCACTGTTGTTTGCCGTGATTCTGGTGCGCAGCAGCGCTGGCTATCTGCTCATCGTGCTGCTCGCGGTCTGGCTTTGGACAATCTGGAGCGATCGCAAACAGCGCGGCGAGCTGGCGGCACTCGCGGCCAAGGCCGTCGCCGTCGGTGCCGCGTTTGCGCTCTGGGCAGTGTTCGTTGCGGTGGAACTGCCCGCTTACGTGAAGTCCGGCCGCACCTTGGGCACTGTCTGGCACCGCACGTTCGGCAGCCTGTCTCTGTCTCCTGAATGGCCGTTCGGGAACTTGCGGCAAGTCTACGACTGCACGGCCTACATCCCCGAGGGCCTCAACCGTCAGGAAATGGATCGGAACGGCCATTGCGTCTGGTGGGTATACCCGCCCAACAAAACGCGTTCCATCGACGAAGTGGGGGCCGGCGTGTACGGCGCCGAATATGAAGAGGCGATGCAGCAAGCCTTTTTCTACGTCGCCGTTCACTATCCGAGACAAATGTTCAAGCTATATGTATACGAGAAGTCTCGCCGCATTCTCATCGTTCTTGGCGAGGCATTGCACTCCTCGTTCGGTCTCTCCAGCACCCCTGTCACGAAAGGCTTGTTCGGTCTTCCCCGCGCCCCTGTCACCAAAACCTTGTTCGCTATCGTGGCGGCGCAAGGGTTGCTCTTCATCGCGTTCATTGTTGCGCTTGCGGCCGTCGATCGGAGCATTGTCGATCGGAGTCTGTTGATTTTTCCGATTTTCTTCGTGGCGTCGCTCGCCCCGCTTTATGTCGCATTTGCGAATTACTGGACCACCGCAGATACGGTTGCACTGTTCTACTGTTGTCTCCTGCTGGCAGTCTTGCTGGTTACTGAACTCGCCCTGGCTACAATGTCCGCCCGCGCGCCGCTGTCGTCTGCGCGCCTCGACGGGAGCAGCGGATAAAAGTCGCCGCGTCCGTGTCCCAGGCAGTGTCCTCTTATCACCCGACGTATGACAATGGATAGATAGGCCTCGTGTCGGCTATTGTTATGCATGGGCCCTTAACCGCCATCATATTGAAATGCTCGTGTGTCGTTTTGGGCGCTGCGGCCCGATGTCCGTTCTGCCCTGTTAGCGACTGCAATAGCGAACTGCCGGGCAGTCGCTAAGTCCATAACCGGACTCATGCAAGCAACAACACTCATCTTATTTGATCTCCTCGTCGGAGGCGTCACGAGTGGTGTCATCACAGACATACCACGAGCATCCGGTCGGAAGAGTCACGAGTGGTGTCATCACAGGCATGCTACGAGGCGGCGGCGGCTGACTCTCTGACCGTGAGATCTTAGGCGCTGAGTTGCCGACCACGATTGTCGCAGTTGCTACGCCGGTTAGGGCAGAGTTGAGGAGCGTCGCCGTGAAAGTGCCCGGGGACGTGTAGGTATGGGAAATCGACCCGACTCCGGCATAGCAGGGACCGCTGACCGTACAGGCGATTCCGGACGGACGTGTGCTCATCGGGCCGCTGATCGCTCCGATCGTGTAAGTGTTATTGTCGGTCTGGGATTACGGTCGTCCGATTTCCCTTGTTGACCGCAGCGGGTCACAAACTGCCTCGCCTGTGGGACGGCCGGCGCGGCACTAGACCTCCGATAATTGACACGAAGAAGGATGACCGGCGCGGCCGAGAAAGGTAAAACTAAGCGGCAGTGCGTATTGGGCGTCTCGCGGATGTCACAAAATAGTGGATGTCGCACAACAGAATATTGCATCCTGCTCATTGTGGCGCTGCCGGCGCACCGGGATTATGGTTTGACATGGCGAATAAAGCCTGCCCGAGCTGCAGGAATGAAATTCCCGGCGACAGCCGTTTTTGCCCGCAATGTGGCACGCCGCAGGCCTTGGCCTGTGCTGCCTGCGGCCACTCCAATGCGGCGGGCTCACGGTTTTGCTCGCAATGCGGCGCCAAGTTCGGTGAAGCCGCGGCGCCGGCTCCCGCTGCTCCGGCGCTTACATCGCCGCCGCGCCACATCCCGCCGCGCGCTGCCGTCTCGGCCGAGCGCCGCCAGCTCACGGTAATGTTCTGCGATCTCGTCGGCTCGACAGCACTGTCCACGCGGCTCGATCCCGAAGATTTGCGCGAGGTCATCGCGGCCTACCACAGTTGCGTGGCTAAAGTGGTCACCCGCTTCGGCGGCTACGTCGCAAATTATATGGGCGACGGCGTGTTGGTCTATTTCGGCTATCCCGAGGCGCACGAAACCGACGCCGAGAACTCCGTGCGCGCCGCGCTAGCGCTGGTCGACGCCGTCGAACAGCTTTTCGCCGAAGACGGTAGCCATCAGGTACGCATCGGCATCGCTACCGGCCTGGTGGTGGTAGGCGAGCTTGTCAGCGCTGAAGCGCAGGACCTCAACGTCGTCGGGGAAACGCCGAATCTAGCCGCCCGCCTGCAATCCGCCGCGCTACCGAACACGGTCGTGGTCGCTGCCACCACGCGACGGCTGGCCGGCGATCTGTTCGAATACGAAGCCATCGAACCGGCGATGCTTAAGGGCTTCCCGGAACCCGTCAGTGCGTGGCGGGTGTTGCGCGAGCGCACGATTGAAGGCCGCTTCGAGGCGTTGCGCGCCGCGACCCAGACACCGCTGATCGGTCGCCAGGAGGAAATGGAACTGCTGCTGCGGCGCTGGCAGCAGGTGCAGGACGGCGAAGGCCGCGTGGTGCTGCTGTCCGGCGAACCGGGCATCGGCAAATCACGCCTGACAACAGCGCTGCAGGACGATCTCAAGCAGGAGGCGCGCGTCTGCCTGCGCTACTTCTGCCAGCCGCATCACCAGGGCAGCACCTTGCAGCCGATCCTCGCCCAGCTCCAGCACGCCGCGGGCTTCGCCCATGATGACAGCTCCACCAGCAAGCGAGCGAAGCTCGAAGCCCTGCTGATGCAGGGGGCCGAAAACAGCGGTGCGGAGGTCGAGCTGTTCGCGGAGCTTCTGGGTCTGGCTGACGGCCGCTCCCCAGACGCGGCCGACCGCGACCCGCAGCGCAAACGCCGCAGGATGCTCAACGCGCTGCTCGAGCAACTCGCAAGCTTGGCGCGGCGCGGCCCGTTGCTGATGTTATTCGAGGACGCCCATTGGGCCGATCCGACTTCGCTCGAATTGCTGGCGCTGACGATTGAGCACATGCAATCCCTGCCGATCCTCCTGATCGTCACGTTCCGCCCGGATTTTCAGCCGCCATGGGCGGGACAGCCGCACGTCACCACGCTCGCCCTGAACCGGCTCGACCGTCGCGAGCGCACGGTCCTGGTCGAGCACATTACCGGCGGCAAGGCGCTGCCGCCGGAGGTACTCGCCCAGATCGTCGAGCGCACCGATGGCGTGCCGCTATTCGTGGAAGAGCTGACCAAGGCCGTGCTCGAAAGCGAGCAGTTGCACGACACCGGCGACCAATATGTGCTCGGTCAGTCGACGCAGCCGCTCGCAATTCCGACGACCCTGCAGGCTTCACTGATGGCGCGCGTCGATCGGCTCGGCTCGGCGCGGGAGGTTCTGCAGGTCGGCGCCGCCATCGGGCGAGAGTTCTCCTACGAGTTGCTCGCCGCGGTCGCCGGCTTGCCGGATGCAGTCATGCTGCAGGACGCGCTGATCCGGCTGACGGAAGCGGAACTGCTGTTCCTGCGCGGCGCGCCGCCCAACGCGATCTATTCGTTCAAACACGCGCTCATTCAGGATTCCGCATATTCCACGATGTTGCGCGCCCGGCGCCAGCAGCTGCATTCCGCTATCGCTCTGGTGCTGGAGAAGCGGTTCCCCGAAGTCGTCAATTTGACGCCTGAAGTGATCGCGCAACAATTTGAGCGCGCCGGACAGAACGAAAGGGCGGTCCAGTATTGGTATCGGGCGGCCGAGCGCGATCTGCGCCGCTTCGCCATGAAGGAATCGATCACGCACTATTCCAGAGCGTTACGCATCATTGCGGCCATGCCGGAAACCCCGCAGCGATCCGCCCTGGAGCTCAGCGTTTGCCTTGGGCTCGGCCTTGCGCAGCAAATCGCGTTAGGCCCGACCGCAAAGGAGTCGGGGGCGTCTTACGAACGGGCGCTGACGATCAGCGCAGCGCTGCCGGAGCGAGGCCGTGAGCGCTTCCTCGCCACCTGGGGAGTCTGGTTTCATACCAGCATGACGGGCCGCACACTGGAAGCGCTGCAACGCGCCGACGAACTCCTCGCGATCGCTCGCGAACTCGACAACCCCGATCTGTTGCTTGAGGCCTATCACGCACGAGTTCCCGGTCTACTCCAGACCGCCGATTTTCCCGCAATGAAGGAAGCTGCGCAGGAGGTCATCCAGCTCTATGACCGCGAGCGTCACCGCGATCATGCCCACTATTTCGGTGGCCACGATAGTCGCGTCTGCGCTCGAAGCTTTCATGCGATTAGCCTGTGGGCATTAGGCTTTCCCGATCAGGCCCAACAGGCGGCGTGGCAGTGCATTGAGGACGCTCGCGCTCTAGGACACACCTTCTCGCTCGCCCACAGCCTGAATATGGGCGGCTTGACGCACCTCCTGCTCGGTGACGTCGCTGCAAGCCGGGCAGTGGCGGATGAACTGTATCCAATCGCCGAACGCAACAATTTTCCCTGGCCGCTGACCTACGCGCAGTTCCAGCGCGGCTGGCTGGTTTCGCAAGAGGGCGATCGTGACATCGGGATCGAACAGATGCTGAAAGCCGCCGATGCAGCGCCTGCCGCATTTCACCAACCAACGCTGCTGACCTTTGTCGCCGAGCAACAGATGATCGCAGGACACTGCGATGCAGCGCTGCGCACCGTCGACCGAGCAGTGAAGGAGATGAATGCGCGGCATAATCGCTTTTACGAAGCGGAAATGACCCGGATGCGTGGTGAGATTCTGCTGGCGCAATCTCCTGACAACGCCGGCGAAGCTGAGACTGCGTTGCGGCACGCCATCGCCATCGCGCACAAGCAGTCCTGCCGCGCCATCGAATTGCGTGCCGCCGCGAGCTTGGCGCGATTGCTCCGCGACAATGGCCGCCGCGACGAGGCTCGAGATTTGCTGGCACCGGTCTACGGCGCGATCACCGAAGGGTTCACGTGGCCGCACTTGCAGTCAGCGAAGGCGTTGCTCGGTGAACTGAAGTGAGTGTTACGCAAATGAATACGACTGCGAGGTGCCGGTGGTCTCGCGTCCAATGGGATTTACGTTGCCGAATTGTTTCGGCCGGCGACCGGCTACATCGATCGCATCCTCAGGGGCGCGCAGCCCGGCGAACGCTGCCCGTGCTGCATTGCACCGAAGACTCGCAGCAAAGTGCCGCGTCGGGTCATGAACCGCCGCGCCACCTGAATGCAATTGCGGCAGAAGTACCCCCAAAAGCCGCCGCGCCTGTCGTACTCGGTGGGGCCAGACCTGCCGATTGGAGCGTGATATTCTTCTCCACATTGCAGCGGGCATGATCCCGTTGGGGCCGGGCGAATGGCAATCGGCATCGGAAGACGGGAGTTTGTAACGGCGCTCGGCAGTGCTGCCATTACGTGGCCGCTCGCTGCGCGCGCGCAGCAGCCGGCGATGCCAGTGGTCGGCTTCCTCAGCGTCAGGTCACCCGATACGAGTGCGGAAATGAGATCCGCATTCCACAGTGGCTTGAAGGAAACCGGCTATGTCGTGGACCATAATGTAGCGATCGAGCATCGCTGGGCCGAGGGTCACTTCGATCGATTACCGGCACTGGCGAGCGATCTGGTGCGCCGTCAAGTCGCCGTTATTGCCGCGTTAGGTAGCGCGGCCCCGGGTCGCGCAGCAAAAGCTGCGACCTCGCTCATTCCTATCGTCTTCCAAACCGGCAGCGACCCGGTCCAAGACGGTCTCGTCACCAGCCTCAATCGGCCGAGCGGTAACATTACTGGTGTAAGCCGGATGGACGTCTCGCTCGCGCCGAAGCGGGTCGAGCTTCTGCACGAGCTCTTGCCCAAAGCAACCGCGATCGGCTTGCTCTTGAACCAGACCAATCCAATTGCCGAGTTCCAAATGCAAGAGATCCAGGAGGCAGCGCGCTCGCTCGGATTGCAGCTCGACGTTCTGAAAGCCGGCACCGAGCGCGAGTTAGACACCGCCTTCGCGAGCTTAGTGCAACAGAGAACCAGCGCGCTCGTTATCGCCAATGATCCGTTCTTCGCCAACCGGCGTGAGCAACTTGTCGCGCTGGCGGCGCGCCATGCGGTTCCCACAATGTATCCTGACCGCGAGCCCGTCGCCGCTGGCGGCCTCATGAGTTATGCCGCCAATCTTTTGGACTCTGACCGTCAAGCCGGCGTTTATGTGGGCCGGATTCTCAAAGGTGAGAAACCCGCCAACCTATCCGTGATGCAGCCGACAAAGTTCGAACTGGTCATCAACCTCAAGACCGCCAAGGCGCTCGGTCTCACCGTGCCGCAAACCCTGATCGTGGCGGCCGACGAGGTGATCGAATGAACCTTTCGCAATGCGGCAATTGACCCAGCGAAAGTGACGTTAAGGGTCATCAACTGCCGCGACGCGCAATGGCTGGCGCGGCAGCTACGCCCCCAACACCGGACACGAAGGCGGACGATCGACGCGGCAGAGATGGGCCATGTGTGGACGGCTCCGAGTTGGCAAGGAGAATCTTCACGTCGCAGGCTTGGTCGGTGCAGCCATGTGTTCGGCCTTTGGATGCGGTTCAC
>Ga0210394_10007015_pt1 | contig 11994 bp, 9 predicted proteins | sample IncBWC12MmetaG_FD_160121 | JGI IMG/M metagenome (GOLD analysis project Ga0210394, IMG submission 160121) | Forest soil microbial communities from Barre Woods Harvard Forest LTER site, Petersham, Massachusetts, United States - Inc-BW-C-12-M | ecosystem: Environmental > Terrestrial > Soil >... | reverse complement strand
ACGGGCGCACAGCAGTTTGAGCTGGTCGGGGCAGCAGGATTTGAACCTGCGACCCTCTGCTCCCAAAGCAGATGCGCTACCAGACTGCGCCATGCCCCGCTCTCAACCCTTCCGAGGCGCCCCTCCGTGTCCAGCGCACGGGGGCGCGCATCATACGGAGTCCGTCTCGGCAGCGTCAATTCACTTCCGCTGCGGCCGCCAGATACTGCACTATTCCCGCCATATGACAACCGCAACCGAGCCAGGGGCCCGTCTGATCGACGGCAAAGCCATCGCCCAGAGCCTCAAACAGCAGGTGCGTACCGCCATCGATGCCCTGGTGTCCACGGGTGGCCGCCGACCCGGTCTGGCCGTGGTGCTAGTCGGCAACAACCCCGCCTCCGAGGTCTATGTGCGCAATAAGCGCCGTTCCTGCGAAGAGGTGGGCGTCATCTCGGTCGCGCACGACCTGCCGGCGGCCGCCACCGAGGCCGAACTTCTGGCACTGCTGGCCCGGCTCAACGACGAGCCGTCGATTGACGGCATCCTGGTGCAGCTGCCCCTGCCGGCGCAGATCCGCGGCCGCGCGGTGATCGAGGCCATCGATCCGGCCAAGGACGTGGACGGCCTGCACCCCTATAACCTCGGTCGGCTGGCGCAACGCGAGCCGTTGCTGCGCGCCTGCACCCCCTACGGCGTCATCAAGATGCTGCAGCACGTCGGGGTGTCGCCGAGCGGTATGGACGCGGTCGTGGTCGGGGCCTCGAGTATTGTCGGCCGACCAATGGCGTTGGAGCTGCTGCTGGCGGGCGCCACCACGACCGTATGCCACACCCGGACCCGAAACCTTGAAGCTCAAATAGCGCGCGCGGAACTGCTGGTGGTCGCCATCGGAAAACCGCAAATGGTGCCCGGCGCGTGGATCCGGCCCGGTGCAGTGGTGATCGACATCGGCATTCACCGCGGTGCGGATAACAAGCTGGTGGGCGACGTCGAGTTCAACGCGGCGGCGCAACGCGCCTCCTGGATCACCCCGGTGCCCGGCGGCGTCGGGCCGATGACGATCGCAACCTTGCTGAATAACACGCTCGAAGCGAGCCAGCGCCGGCAGGGCCTCAAAACCGCCGGCTGAGGAACAGCGCCGGCGCCTGCATGGTGTACCACTCGACCGGGTCGCCGTTCTGCGGATCGGACGCCCGCAGCTTGTCGCGCTGCACGTGGTCGAAGATGCGCGCGTCCAGCGACAGGTCCCAGTGCGCAAACAGGTTGCGCCACTGCAGTTCGGCGCCCTCGTAATAGCCCAGTGCCGGAGTCGGACCGGAATAATGCGCGAAGCCGAAGAAGGCGCCGATCGCGAAGTGCCGGTCCAGCCGATAGCGTAAATCGAGGATCCGCAGCGCCGCCATCGCGCCGCGAAAATCGTCGAATTCGGCGCGCACGCCCAGATCCACATGCTCGCTGATGGCCCGCCGCACGCCGATACCTAGATGCGGCGACAGCACGTTGCGATATTGCGACGCTGCTGCCTCCTGTGCGGCCGTGAAACCCCCCAGATCAAGTCCCAGGCGCCCGCCGCTCACCCCGACGTCGACGAAACGCTCAAGATGTGCGGCCTGCGCGGCCTCTTCAATGTCCTGGGCGTCGCCGGCCTGCTGCGCATCGTCGGGGTAGACGCCGGCGGCTGCCCGTTCCTGATTGCCCCCATCCAGGCGCACGAACGCCGCCAGCCGTGCGAAGCTCTTGCCGTAGACGTCGCGTCCGAGATCGAGTGTCAGGCCGCGGGTATAGCGCTCGCGCGGCTGCGCATACTCGGCGGTCAGCATACTGGCGCGGCGGTAGTCGACTCCGGCAAAGCCGAGAGCGGCGGAGTAGCTCTGGTTCTGCAGCGTGCGGTAGCGCAAATTGATCTCATCGCCCGACTGCAGTGCCCAGCCGAGCTGCGCCATCGCGGTCTGCGCCCCGACGGCATCGCCAGACGTGCGCCAATCCGCGCCCCAGTCTCCGGTGACGTAGCCGTTCACCGTCATTCCTTCCAGCCAGACGTAGTCGGTATACCAGGAGTTCTGCCACTCGGAGGCTTCTACGGTCAGGTCGAAGCGCTTGAAGAACTGCGGAAAATGCACCCCGGCGGACAGCGCGGTGTCGTGGAAGCGGAAGCGATTGCCGTGCAGCGTGTCGCGGGACGCGTACTCGACATAGGCGGCGAACGGCTGCGGTGCGGGAAAGCTGTAGGCGCTGGTGATCGACACCTGGCGGTTGGCAAAGCGGCTGTCGACGCTGACGACGCCGGGACTGCTGGCGGGGGTGCGAGTGAACAGATTGCTGAAGAACTCGCTGATCGAGCCCGGACGCGCACCGCCGCCGAACTGCCAGGTGCCGTTGCCCGCGAGCGACCAGCCATCGAACGGCTCGAGCCCTAAGTGAATGCCCGCCAGGCGCGGATAGCCGGCGGTAAAGCCGTTGTGCCAGACGATCTGGTTGGCATAGGTCATGCGCGCGAGAAAGAACTCGTACTGCAGGCCCAGGCCGCCGATCGGCCGCTCGTTCGACAACGTGATCGACGGCAGCGTCGGCGCCTCGGTGCTCACCAGCATGCTGCTGTCGGTCAGCGGCGAGAACCAGTGATCGCGATAGCCCAGGTCGAGTTGCAGGTATTCATCCCCGATGCTGGCCATACTGCCGGCCGGGTTGAAGCGGCCGTCGGTGCCACCGTAGCCAACGCCCCCTGCCGTGAGCAGCACGTAGTCGCCGGGCCGATAGAACACCGCTGCCGACGCCGCCCACGGCGAATCGGCGCGCTCGCCGCGCTGGTTCGGCAGTGTTGTGGTGGAGTGCTCCGCCGCGGCGACCTCAGCGCTCGCGTGCGTGACACCGCTGCTCCTGAAGTAACGGTCGAGGTAGCGCTCGACCTCGGCACACAGCGGCCGATCCAGCCGGCGCGCCCTGGTCAGCGCCCGCATCACCTTGTCCACGGCTACTGGCCGCGTGAGGACCGGTTCGCCGCCGAGTACCAGCACGCGCTCGATCTTGCGCTCGATCTCCGGCGACAGGTTGAGCGGCAGATAAGGACTCACGCCGCTGGCGCGCGCGCTGGCGCCGGCCCCAAGCCCCGCCGCCAGCAAAAACGTCGCGGCCCAGGCGCCGCAGCGAACTCGACTCACGCCGCCGCCAGCGCGACCGGCTGGCGAGCGCGTGCATATCCGGGTCGGAAGACGGCGATGCTCATGGGCTGCACGATTATAGTGGAGGATGCGCGCCGCATGGCGGATTCGCCGCCGCGGCCGCCCGCTCGCGGGCAATCATCCCCACCGTCCGGTGCAGCGCACGCTCTTCCACGGCGGTGTATCCAATGACACCGGTACGCTGTCGGCGCAGAACTCCTGACCCGCGTCCGCAGCGTGCATGGCCTCGATGTTGTAGATGGTCTCGCCGACCTCGCGGATACGCTGCGACAGCGCGGCGTTGATCGCTGCGCGCCGAGGATAGCCGAAGAAGCCGGCATGGAAAGCGCGTGGCCGATACGGATAGGCGATCGGGCGGCGCGCGCCCTGCTCCTCCTGGATGCGCCGGATCAGCCCATCGTGCTCGACATATCCGGCCCCGACCCGACTGGCGCCCCAGTGCAGCTGGCAGTAGCCGCCGGGATCCTCGAAATATTCGCGCCGCACGTGCGGTGCAATACGGCGCACGATCACCGAGCGCTCGAAGCACACACCGAGCGAGCAGTAATCCAGCGTAGACACGTAATAGGCCTCGGGATCGGTAGCCTCGGGCAGCGCACGGTTGATGTTGCGCGTGGCGATCGAGCAGAACAACTGCGGCTGCGCCGCCTGCACCGCGTAGTGCCAGCGCAGGAAATCACGCGCCACCATGACGTCCTCTGCCACCATGAAGACGTAACGTCGTGTCGTCGCGGCGGCCCGCAGGTAGCCTCCGAGCACGTTGGCGCTTTGCTTGCCGCGCCGATACGGACAGTGCGGCGGTACATCGATCTCGTAGCTGCCGAGCTGCGGCCCGAACTCGTCGATCACGTCGAGGTTGCGCGCATCGTGGCCGCGGTCGGGACGGAACAGCACGTGCAGATCGCCGATGCCTTCGACCCGTCGAAGGTTATCGAGACAGTGCCAGAGAAACTCGGGCCGGCGCCAACACGGAATGATCAGCACGTCGCGGTTCTGAACCAGCGTATCGGTCACGGCGCCCCTAGTGCTCCGACCGGCGACACGCACCGGCGCCGCGGGTCGGTTCTACCGAGCCGGCCGCTGGCAGCTCAATCGCCTCATCAGGCATCGTGCCTGGTGTTGGAGTCGCCATGGACTTAACTGGTCCTTCGGCACTGGAGTGCCGCGGGCGCAAAATACCGCAATGCCAGTCGGGAAGATAGTGACATCTGCGAACGCGCATCGACACGGCTTCACGCGCGCTTCCAGCTGGTATCCCCTCCGGGTTGGTCTTCCAGTACCACCCCCGCCAGCGACAGCTGTGCGCGGATGCGATCGGCGGCGGCGAAATCGCGCGCCAGGCGCGCCGCATGACGCGCGGCAATCAGCAGCTCGATCTGCGCCTCATCCAGTTCGGCCGCAGTCACCCCGATGTCGGTGTCAGTTCCGAGTGGTGACTGCGGCGCCAGGCGGAACCAGTGATCCGCCGGCAGCTGCAGCAGGCCGAGCAGGCCGGCGAGCCGGCGCAGCTGCGCGGCCAGCGCCGCGACCAGCGACGTCGCGCCGGCGGCACGCGCCGCGTTGAGCTCGCGCGCAATGCCCTGCAGCACCGCCAGCGCGTCGGGCGTGTTGAAGTCATCGTCCAGCGCCGCCTCGAAACGCGCCCGGTGGCTGCCGGGCCCAGGCTCATCGGCCGCGTTGGCGGCCTGCGCCTCGATGCCGCGCAGCGCCGTGTACAACCTGGTCAATGCACCGTCGGCCTGCAGCAGCTGCACCTGGCTGTAGCTGATCGGACCGCGATAGTGACTCGAGAGCAGGAAGGCACGCAGCACTTCGGGATGCCGCAGGCGCGGCAGCAGCTCGCGCACCGTGAAGAAGTTGCCCAGCGACTTCGACATCTTCTCGTTGTCGAGCGTAACGAAGCCGTTATGCGCCCAGACGTTCACGAACGGGCCGTCGCGCGCGGCGCAGGACTGCGCGATCTCGTTCTCATGGTGCGGGAACTTCAGATCCATGCCGCCGCCGTGCAGGTCGAAATGCGGGCCGAGCAGTGCCGCCGACATCGCCGAGCATTCGATGTGCCATCCGGGGCGCCCCTCGCCCCAGGGCGAGGCCCAGAACGGCTCGCCGGGTTTGGCGCGCTTCCACAGCACGAAATCCAGCGGATCGCGTTTGGCCTCGTCCACTTCGACGCGCGCGCCGGCGCGCAGATCCGCCAGGCGCTTGCCGGATAACTGTCCGTAGGGTGCGAAGCTGGCGACCGAGTACAGCACGTCGCCGGTGGTGCCGACGTAGGCGTAGCCGCGTTCGATCAGCCGCCCAATCATCGCGATCATGCCGGGGATGTGGTCGGTGGCGCGCGGCTCGTGGTCGGGGGCCTCGATGCCGAGCGCCGCAAAATCCTCGTGCATCGCCCGGATGAAGCGTCGCGTCAGTGCATCGATCGGTTCACCGTTCTCGGCCGCGCGAGCGATGATTCGATCGTCGATGTCGGTGATGTTGCGCACGTAGGTGACCTTAAGGCCCCGGTGTCGCAGCCAGCGACGGATCACGTCGAACGCCACATAGCAGCGTGCGTGGCCGACGTGGCAGTAGTCGTACACCGTGACCCCGCAGACGTACAGACCGGCCCGGCCGGCGTGGATCGGCCGGAACTCCTGCTTCAGGCCGGTCATGGAATTATGGATCTGCAGCATTCGGCCCCGCTACCTTCGGCTCTAGACGGTGGCGAAGCGCAGCAGCCGCGCGCGCACCCGCTCGCTCGACATGGCGGCCAGCAATGGTGCGAGTTCCGGGCCGTGCAGGCGGCCGGTCAGCGCGGCGCGCAGCGGCATGAAGAAGGCCGCGCCCTTGCGGCCGGTGGCGCTGCGCAGGGCAGCCAGATCGGGCCGCTCGCTGACCGCGTTGGCCGCGGCGGCAAAGAACTCCGGACCCGCCTCGCGCGCGGTGCGCAGCGCCGGCTCCTCGAACGCGAGCGCTTCGCCGAAGATGATCTGCTGCCACAGGCGCGCGTCCTCGGCCAGCACGACATTCGGCAGCACCGCGGCGATGAAGGCGTCCGACTGGCTCACCGTGAGCTGCGGCGGCAGAATCGGATCGAGCCAGGCGCGCGCCTGCTCGCCCGAAAGTCCATGTACCCATGCACTTTGCCAGTGCCGCAGCTGCGCCAGGTCGAAGTGCGCCGGGGCGCGCTGCAGATGCGCAAGGTCGAAAGCCGAGGCCATCTGCGGCAAAGTCAGCATCTGATTGAGCGGCGTGGAATGTCCGAGGCGAAACAGCTGATTGCACAGCGCGGCACTCGCGTAACCGGCTTCGCGCAGATCGCGCACGCCGGTGGCGCCATGGCGCTTGGACAGCGGCGCGCCGTCATCCCCGACCAGCAGCGAGACGTGGCCATATTGCGGCGCCGGCAGCCCCAGCGCCGCAAGCAGCAGCCGCTGCCGCGGAGTATTGCTCAGGTGATCCTCGCCGCGCAGCACGTGCGTAACCCGCATCAGCGCATCGTCGAGTGCATTACTGAAAAAGAACGCGGCACTGCCGTCGTCGCGCCGGATGATGAAATCGCCGATGTCGTCGGACAGGAAGCTTTGCGCTCCGTGCACCAGGTCCTCGAATTCAATGGCCTGTCCGCTCGGGACCCGAAAGCGCAGGCTCCACTTGCGGCCCTGCGCCACGCGCGCCGCACGCTCGCTGCCGCTGAGCTCGCGGCAGGTTCCGGCGTAGCGCGGCGGCCTACCGGCCGCCAGCTGCGCGCGCCGCGCCAGGTCCAGTTCCAGGCTGCTGCAGAAGCACGGGTACGCCAGTCGCTCGCTTTCGAGCCGCTCGAAGTACTGCTGGTAGAGCGCGCTACGCTGCGACTGGCGGTAGGGCCCGTACCCACCGGGCCGATCCGGTCCCTCGTCCCACGTGAGTCCCAGCCACGCAAGATCGGTGCACAGCGCGGCCACCATGTCCTCCTGGGTGCGCAGCGCATCGGTATCCTCGATGCGCAGCACGAAACGGCCCGTGTGCTTGCGCGCCAGCAGGTAGTTGAACAGCGCCGTGCGCGCATTGCCCAGGTGCAGTGCGCCACTGGGGCTGGGCGCAAAGCGCGTGACCACGGTGTGTTCGGACATTGCGTACAATGTAGCCTAACTATCCGCGCCGAGCGATCCGCCCTGGCTACCCTGTTCATCTCCGATCTGCATCTGGATGCCAGCGAGCCGGCGGCCGGCGCGCAGTTCGTCGACTTTCTCGCGCTTCGCGCCAGCCGCGCCGACGCGCTCTACATTCTCGGCGACCTGTTCGAAACCTGGGTCGGCGATGACGATAACGAGCCGTATCGGGACCGCATCTGCGTGGCGCTCGCGAGCCTGGGACAACGTGGGGTGGCGTGCTATGTCATGCATGGCAATCGCGACTTCCTGTTTCAGAGCGGTTTCGCCCGCCGCACCGGCGTGCGCCTGATCGCCGATCCGATTATCGTCGAGCTGTACGGCGAACCGGCGCTGCTCACGCATGGCGATGCGCTGTGTACTGCCGACCGGCCTTATCAGCTGCTGCGTGGCGTGGTGCGCAGTCCGCGCTGGCAACAGAGCTTCCTGCGGCTGCCGCTGCCGCTGCGGCGCAGCCTTGCCGAGCAGGCCCGCCGGGGCAGCCAGCGCCATACGCAACGCACCGCCGGGCAGATCATGGATGCCGATCAGGCCGCCGTGGCCGCAGCGCTGCGCGCCTGCGGCGTGCGTACGCTGATTCACGGCCACACCCACCGGCCGGCGGTGCACGAGTTCGAGCTCGACGGCCGGTGCGCGCGCCGCATCGTGCTCGGCGCCTGGCACGATCGGGGCAGCGCGCTGGAATGGGGACCGCAGGGATTCAGGCTGGAGGAGCTGCCCAGGAGCCCGGCTCCGCACTGCGCCTGATCGGAGCGGCGGCCGGCGGCGCACCGGAATGAAACCGCAGCTGCTCGTCGCTGGCGCTGATCAGTTCGGCTTCCACCGCGGCGAGTGCCGCCAGTCGCGCCGGCAGCGGCGCGGGATCGGCGGCGCCCCCGGCCCGCTGTGCCAGACGCAGATAGAGCTGGAAATGGCGCGCCTCGGCCTGCCCCAGATGCGCATAGAAGCTGCCCATCGGTTCGGGCAGGCGCGGCGCCAGCAGCGCAAAGCGCTCGCTGGAACGCGCCTCAATCAGCGCGCCGGCGAGCATCAGGTCGAGCTTTCTCGCCGGTTCATGCCGGCGTAGCGCGCCACGCAGGCCGGCCGCGTAGCGTCCGGGCCGCTGGCGCTCGAAGCTCACGCGCAGCCGGCCCATCAGCTGCGACACCTGCTCGAAATGATGCAGCTCCTCGCGCGCCAGCCGCGATAGCGCCGCGCACAGTTCCCGGTCCTCGGGATAGGCGAAGATCAGCGCCAGGGCGCTCGACGCCGCCTTCTTCTCGCAGTTGGCGTGATCGATCAGCAGCTCGCGCCAGTGCTCGCAGGCGGCATCGACCCAGGCGGCCGGCGTCGGCGCCGACAGAATATTCACACCAGCGCGCCCTTGGTGAGCCAGGCCGCGCGGGCGGCGTCGAGCGCGCGCACGGTATCCATGGCGTCCGTGTAGCGATCCTCCGGGAGCTTGCCGAGCATCCGTTCCATCAGCGGCTGCAGATCGGCCAGCGGCTCGGGCAGCGGCGGCAACGGCGCATTGCGATGCTTGTAGATGATCGCCATCGGATTGTCGGCGGTAAACGGCTTATGGCCCGCGAGCATCTCGAACAGCATAACGCCCAGGCTGTACAGATCGCTGCGCTGGTCGAGGTCCTGGCCATGCCCCTGCTCCGGGCTCATGTAATGCGGCGTGCCGAAGATCAACCCGGTATCGGTGATCTCGAACTCGAGCGCCTCGTGCTTGGCCAGCCCGAAATCGATCAGCGCCACCTGCTCATCGACCCGCAGCATCACATTGCCGGGCTTCAGGTCGCGGTGCAGGATGCCGGCCCCGTGCAGTGCACCGAGGGCGCGCGCGACCTGCGAGGCGAAGTTGAGCGCCTCCGACGGCGAGATGCCGCTGCGCATGCGCCGGCGCAGGTCGCCGTGCTGGAAGTATTCCATTGCCAGATAGGCGTGATCGTCCGCAACCCCTAGCTCATACAGCCGCACGATATTCGGGTGATGGACGCGCTGCGCAATTTCGTACTCCTGCAGGAAACGTGCGAACGCCTGATCGATTCCGGACTCGTCGCGCCGCGAGGGAGTGACCTTGAGCACGACCAGGATGCCGGCCTTCTCGCTCTCGGCGACGTACAGCTGTGACACCGAGCCGCGCGCCAGCAGCCGGGCGCGGCGGTAACCCGGTATGCGCGCCTCGCCGAAGCGGCGCGATTCCTGCGCCTCGGTCGATATGCGCCAGTCCGCGAGCGTGCGCCGATGCTCGCGCCCGGCGGCTTCGATCAGCTCGATGAAGCGATTGTGGTCCATGCGGCACTTGGACACAACGCCGTACGCGCCGGCGTCGGCGGCGTGCGCGCGCTGATTCACGTCCTCCTGCTCGAGCAGGTAGATCACCGGGCAGAAACCGGGCCGGCTGGTGAGCTCACGCAGCCACATCAGGCCGTGGCCATCGTTGGCGGAGGCCGACAGCAGCACCGCATCGTAGCCTTGTGCGAGAAATTCGACCGGCAACGGCCCACGCTGCAGCGGCGGGTGGGCGGTGATCTGGGCCTCGGGCCACTGGCAGCTCACGTGATGGCGGATCAGCGCCCTGACCCTCGGATCCTCCTCCACCAGCAGTAGTCGCATGCCCGCTCGCCCGTCCCCGGTTAGCGTGATTAGATCACGGGCGACGTGCGGCGACCATGCATTGCAAGCGCTGACCCGGTCCGTCGTCAGGGCGAGTTGATCGCTTTCAGACCGGAGCGTGCGAGGCGGCGCAGATCACGGGCCTCATCCGAACGCACGCGCTGCAGGCGATCGAGGTACTCGAAGGTCACATCGCCGGTGACATACTCGCCGGAGAAGCACGAGGTGTCGAACTCCTCGATCTTCGCATTGTCGTGCTGGCAGGCGGCCACCAGATCCTCGAGCTCCTGGTAGACCAGCCAGTCGGCACCGATGAACTGCCCGACTTCATCCGCACTGCGACCAGCCGCCACCAGCTCGCTGGTCGCGGGCATGTCGATGCCATACACGTTTGGAAAGCGCACCGGTGGCGCGGCCGAGGCGAAGTAGACCTTTCTGGCGCCGGCCTCGCGTGCCAGATCGATGATCTGCGCCGAGGTGGTGCCGCGCACGATCGAATCGTCGACCAGCAGTACGTTCTTGCCGCGAAACTCCAGGTCGATGGCATTGAGCTTGCGCCGCACCGAGCGTTCGCGCTGCTCCTGCCCCGGCATGATGAAGGTACGGCCGATATAACGGTTCTTGGTGAAGCCTTCGCGGTACTTGATCTCCAGGATCTGCGCCATCTGCAGCGCACTGGTGCGGCTGGTATCGGGAATCGGGATCACCACGTCGATGTCGTGATCGGGATGCTGGCGCAGGATCCTGGCCGCGAGCTTCTCGCCCATGCGCATGCGCGCCCGATATACCGAGATGTTGTCGATGATCGAGTCGGGACGGGCGAAATAGACGTACTCGAAGATACAGGGTGTATGGCGCACGGTGGCAACACACTGCTGCGAGTGCAGCCGGCCCTGCTCGTCGATGAACACCGCCTCGCCCGGGGCGACGTCGCGCAGCATTTCGAACGACAGCATGTCGAGTGCGACACTCTCCGAGGCCAGCATGTATTCGGTGCCGCGCGGCGTGCGCCGCTGACCGAGCACCAGCGGCCGGATGCCGTTCGGATCGCGAAAGCCCAGCACCCCGTGACCGATCACCAGCACCACCGCGGCGTAACCGCCACGGCAGCGTCGATAGACCGCGCTGGCGGCGGCAAACATGTCGGCCGGCGTCACCCGCGGCGTGCCCACACGCTGCAGCTCCGAGGCGAACACGTTCAGCAGCACCTCGGAATCCGACTCGCTGTTCAGGTGGCGCCGGTCCTCGCGGATCAGCACTTCGGCCAGCTCGGCGGCATTGGTCAGATTGCCGTTGTGCGCCAGGCATATGCCGTAGGGCGCGTTCACATAGAACGGTTGCGCCTCAAAGGCGCTGTCGCAGCCGGCGGTCGGGTAGCGTACGTGGCCGATGCCCTCGTTACCCTGCAGCGCCAGCATGTGCTGCTGCTCGAATACATCGCGCACCAGGCCTGCGCCCTTGCGCGAGCACAGCCGGCCTTCGTATGCGGTCATGATTCCGGCGGCGTCCTGGCCGCGATGCTGCAGCACTGTCAGCGCGTCATACAGGCGCTGGTTCACCGGACTGGTGCCGACGATGCCGACGATGCCGCACATGTTGCGCTGCCGTTCCCTAGATCCGACGATCTGGCCTTGTGCCCGAGTGCCCGGCGAGTATTTTACTCTCGCCGACCATGCCACGCAGTACATTCGCCGCGCGCTCACCGTATGGAATCAGCGTCGAGCCGCGCCACCAGGGCTCGCCGTTCAGGCGCAACGCGTGACACAGCATGACCAACAGGCCGATCATCACCAGGCCGCGCAGGAAGCCGAATATGCCGCCAAAAAAACGATCGGTGCCGCTGAATATCGACAGCCGCACCAGGCGCCCGAGGATGGCGCCGATGCAGGTGCCGATCAGCACCACCACCAGGAAAACGATGGTGCGCGCGGCCCATACCCGTACGCCTTCATCCGCCAGTGCCCCGCCCATGCGCGGTTCGAGCAGCGCGGCGTAATGCCAGGCGATCCACACCGCAGCGATCCACGTGACCAGCGCGACCACCTCGCGCAGCAGCCCGCGCAGCGCACCGGCGACACCGGCGAACACGACCAGCG
>Ga0210394_10007014_pt1 | contig 11995 bp, 7 predicted proteins | sample IncBWC12MmetaG_FD_160121 | JGI IMG/M metagenome (GOLD analysis project Ga0210394, IMG submission 160121) | Forest soil microbial communities from Barre Woods Harvard Forest LTER site, Petersham, Massachusetts, United States - Inc-BW-C-12-M | ecosystem: Environmental > Terrestrial > Soil >... | reverse complement strand
CATTCGAAATTTTTCCATCCCCAGCGTGGGGCTGCGCGAAGGACTGCTGCAGGAGATTGCGCGCGAGGCGTTTTCCAGGACGGAACCGCATCGCTACAACGCGGCAGCACGGCAATTGCTCGTGGGTACCCGGAGCCTTGCGCGGCGCTTTCAAAAGGACCAAACGCACGCCGAGCACGTGCGGGAATTGAGTGTTCTCCTGTTCGACCAACTTCAGCCCGTTCACCATCTTCCTGCGCAGTCCCGCGTGCTACTGGAGGCTGGAGCGCTGCTGCACGACACCGGGCACATGATCAGCCATCGGGGTCACCATAAGCACGGCGAATACCTGGTATTGAATGGCGATATTCCCGGCCTGGAAGGGCGAGACCGCGCCATCGTTGCGGGTCTGGTGCGCTATCACAATCGAAAATCGGAGCCGGCGGGCCACCACGTGGCATATTCTTCGCTGAACAATAGCGACAAGCGAATTGCGCGGCGGCTCTCTGCGATTCTACGAATTGCCGAGGCGCTGGATCATTCGCATCGCCAGCGAGTCACGCAGCTCCGCGCAGCCTTTCAACGTGATGCCGTGGGGCTCCAGATTTTTGCACGTGGCGATGCAACAGAAGACTTGCTGGACGCAAACCGCAGCGCGGAACTTTTTGAGAAAGAGTTTCACGTGCGCCTCTATTTTCGGCAATTGGCTTCGCAACAAAAGTGACGCGGAGCTTCGCTCGAGTGTCTCAGTGATATCCTTTAAGTTCGTGGAAGGGGAAAATCTCCCATGGAAATCTACGTCGTGCGCCACGGCATCGCGATCGACCGGGAAGATCCCAAGTGCCCGCCCGATCCGGAAAGATATCTGACCGAGGAAGGCATCGAGAAAACGAAGCGCGTCGCCGCGGCGGTTGCGGCGCTCGGCGCGTCGCCGGACCTGTTGCTGTCCAGTCCGTACGTGCGAGCGATGCAGACGGCGGAGATTTTCGCGTCCGCCCTGGACTATTCCAAACAGAAGATTCGTCGGACGGATTTGCTGCTGCCAGGCGCGGAGCCTTCGTTGTTTTTCCGCGAGCTTGCCAAAGACAAGCAAACTTCGACACTGTTTGTATTCGGACACGCCCCCCAGCTGGATGACATTATCGCCGCCGCGCTGGGTTCCAAACATCACATTACTTCATTGAAAAAAGCAGGCGTTGCGTTGATTGAATTGAAGCGCGTTTCGCCGCCGAACGGGCAATTGGTTTGGCTGGCACTGCCGAAGCTGCTCCGGCGGGCAGGGAAGTAGCGCTGATGACCGGGAGTTGATGTTTTCCACCGGTGTGAAGAGGATCTTTCCTCAACCAAAATGTCCCGAGCTGATATTTAGTTAACCGTCGCCACCCCTCTCCCTAGGATTTTTGTAAGCGTTGCTGATAAAGGGTTTAGCGCTCCCGTAAGTTTCCTAAATTCAACAGTTACGAGATTCCTTGTAAATGTGGATTCTAAAGGAGTTTCGGGGACTCGCGGAGGCGGTAGTTGTGGTCGAAGTGGACGGCGTAAGGGTCGCGGTTTGATGTGGTCGGTCGGGTTTGCGGACGTGGTGGGGCGGGCGGAGGTGTGTTGTTGGGTTGAGCGGATTGGGCAGGGGCTGAAGCGAGTCGGGTCTCATCGATGGTTGACGAGGCGGGATTGAGGCAGGGTCCTTCGCTGCGCTCAGGATGACAGGCTCCGGCGGGCGCGGCGGGGTGGTTGGCGGATGAGGCTAGCTGAGTTGAGCGGAGGGCGGAATTCGTTGTGGGCGCGGCGGGTTGTGGCGTGGCGGAGTCGGGGCGGCGGGGAAACAGTGAGCGTGCCACGGCGAGGGCTGCTTCGGCCTGCGCAGGCGTGGGGCCAGCTGCACTTGGCGGTTGGGGCTTCGCTGCTGCGGGCTGCTGCGGACGCGAGAGGGCCTGTGGCGAAGGGGATGTGGGTGCGCTGGGATTGAGGTGGTTTGGGTTGTTGCGGTTTGGCCTCGGCGTTGCCGGGGGCGGGTGGGAAGCGGTAGTCAAAGTTGACGTTGACGGAGGTGCGGACGGCTTTGCGCCGGCCGTCGGTGCCGAAGGCGTTGATGTATTCATGCTGGGAGAGGTGGATGGCCTGCAATTGAGTTTGGAACATATAGGCAACGGTGCGAGCGAGTCTGGGTTTTATATCGCCGCGGATCACAGCGGGGATGAGGCGCGAGATGGCGGTGTTGAGATCGCAGGCGGAGAGGTAATCGCCGGAGAAAAAATAGGCGAAGTCTTTGCCGAGCGTTTCGGCGGCGCGTGCGCGGGTCTCCTTTTGAGCGTGATAGAAGCAGAAATGGGGATGGTTGCCGGCGCGGGGAGTGCGACAGCGGCGGCCATCGGTGAAACTGAATAGACAGAGGGATACGCGGTCCTTTGCGGTGAGCGAAGGCATTTGAGTCTCCTTGATTGAGTTTTGGATTTTTAGATTTGGACTGACGGAAAAAACAAGAGCACAGCCAAGATTCATCGCACAAGTCGCGATGGAGAAGCGTTTGGCTGTGCCACCAAACATGGGCCCAAAAACGAAAACGCCTCACGGGATCGCGAGGCGCAATACTGAACGGGAACATTATACCGCAGTTACGATGCGGATCAAATTAAAAAGTTCGGGCCAAAAGAGAGAAGAGTCAAAACCCACTGCCCTCAAAAAAACCTTAAAACCGAAGGCTGCGGCACCCCATCTGGCGCGTGCCCACCCGCCGGCGCGATTGAGTGTCACTTTTGACAGTTACGGCGTTTGAAGGCGAGAGGCACTATCGCGGAGCCTCGCGGTTTGTTGCGCTATTTAGCGAAGAATCGCCTGTGGATTTAATGGTCGAGTGAGAAGAAGGAAGAGGAGGACGTTCATGAAGTGTGTCGGAAGACCTGGTCTGGTTTTTGCGGTATTTCTCGTTGCTTTGGGTGTTGCGGGGATACCTGCTGCCAATGCGCAGGGAAAGAAACCCAATATTTTGGTCATTATGGGAGATGACATCGGAATAACGAACATCGGCGTCTATAGCCACGGCATGATGGCCGGAAAGACGCCGAACCTCGACAAACTCGCCAAGGAAGGCATGCTGTTGACGGATTATTACGCGGAGGCGAGCTGCACGGCGGGCCGCGCGAACTTCATCATGGGTGAACTGCCCATCCGCACGGGCATGACCACGGTCGGCCAGGCCGGCGCGGCGATCGGCATCCCGGCGGAAGCCGTCACGATTGCCACCGTGCTGAAATCGCAGGGCTATGCAACCGGCCAGTTCGGCAAGAACCATCTTGGAGACAAGAATGAATTCCTGCCCACGGTCCACGGCTTCGATGAATTCTTCGGCTATCTGTATCACCTGGATGCCATGGAAGACCCATTCCACCCCAACTATCCGCAGAATCTGATAAATGTCGTTGGGCCGCGCAACCTGGTTCATTCCTGGGCGACCACCACGGATGACGCAACCGAAATGCCGCGCTGGGGCAAGGTCGGCAAACAGAAGATCCAAGACGAAGGACCGTTGCCTCCGCACCCGACGAACGGGATCAAATACAACATGGAGACAGTGGACGACACGATCCGCGACCTCTCCCTCGCGTTTATCGACAAGGCCAAGGCCGATGGCAAGCCGTTCTTTGTTTGGCTGAACCCGACGCGCATGCACGTGGTCACGCACCTCTCGCCGAAATACACGGCGATGATGAACTCGGAGAATGGCTGGAGCATAGAAGAAGCCGGCATGGCGCAGTTGGATGACGACATCGGCCTCGTAATGCAACACCTGAAGGACGCCGGGTTGGACGATAACACCATCGTCGTTTTCACCACCGACAACGGCACCGAAACGTTCACCTGGCCCGATGGCGGCACCACACCGTTCGCACAGGCGAAAGGAACAATCATGGAAGGTGGGTTCCGCGTGCCGTGCCTCGTGCGCTGGCCCGGCCATGTCCCCACGGATTCCGTGGGGAACGGCATCATGTCCGGCTTGGACTGGTTGCCAACGTTTGCCGCCCTCGCCGGAATCCCGAACATCACCGAGCAGTTGCTGAAAGGGGTGAAATTCGGCGACCGGACTTACAAGAATCATCTCGACGGCTATGACCAGACCGCCATGCTCACCGGCAAAGGCCCGTCCACGCGCCACGAAATCTTCTACCTTGGCGAAAGCTCGCTTGGCGCCGTGCGCATAGACGACTACAAGTATCGCTTTATCGATCAACCCCAAGGCTGGCTGGGGGTCAAAAATCATCCGGACGTGCCTACGATTGTCAATCTGCGGCTCGATCCGTTCGAGAAAATGGCCTTTCCAGAAGACATGACAAAGAATGGGTCGCTGATGTTTTTCGGCGATTGGTACATGTATCAATTCTGGCGTTTTGTCTTCGTCCAGCAAATGATGGGCAAGGAAATCCAGACCTTCCTGGAATTTCCGCCGATGCAACGAGGCGCAAGCTTTAACCTCGATGCCTTGAAAGCCGAAATGGCCGCCAAGATGGCCCAGGCAGAAGCGGCTTCCAAAGGCCCGAGCAACTAACAGAAACCAACGTCACGGAGGGCGGCTCGCAAGGGCCGCCTGCCGATTTTACAAGTAACGAGTCATCGGAAATTCTGCCATCAGCTACAAAGAAGAAAGCCAAAGTGGCGACGCGGTGTCCTGAGAGAAAAAAAGCGCTGCAATTGCTCCGCAGCGATCTCCAGATGCGCTTTGCATTCGTCAGCAAAGTTGCGCCTTCCATCCCTAACAAGCCGTTCCCTTACGGAAGCGTTTTCCAAAAAAGCCTGGCTGCAAGCTCCATTCGGTTGAGTGAGAAGCACCTCGATCGCATTCTGCGAATTACATGGCAGGGCAGTATTTCCATGAGTGGCGGCTTCCTCTCTCAGAAGTGGGCGGGTAATTTAGCGTCATTTTTGACAGTTACAACCTCGATGGACAAAAGGCAGTATCGCCAACGTCACTTCCGTTTCCGCGCACGGTTTACCGAAGAGACCGGCCAAATCATATCTCTGCCAAGAATGCGGGAGGAGTGTGTTTATGAAAAGCGCTAGGAAAGCCGGTCTCGTCATAGCAGAGTTTCTCACGATCCTAGGGCTCCTAGCTGCAAGTGCGAACGCGCAGCAGGTTACGGGTACGCCGGGTTCGCCCAGCGCCACGACAGCCATCGATGGGAAACAAATTCCGCCGCCGGCTCCGAAATTCGGCGGAGTCATTAAGGAAGACGCCAAGGATTCCACGCCCTGGTGGCCGCCGCGCGTTGTGCCGCCCAAGGGCGCCCCCAACGTCCTTCTCATCATGACCGACGACCAGGGCTACGGCGTGCCCAGCACGTTCGGCGGTGTCATCCCGACACCAAACCTGGATCGCATTGCCAAGGCCGGGCTGCGCTACACGCAATTCCATTCGACTGCTCTTTGCTCGCCGACGCGGGCCGCGTTGATCACCGGCCGCAACCACCACTCTGTCGGCTTCGGCGTCATTGGCGAACTGTCCACCGGTTACCCCGGCTACGACTCTATTATTGGCCAGGACAACGCCACCATCGCCGAGATACTGAAGGAAAACGGCTACGCCACCTCGTGGTTCGGCAAAAACCACAATACCCCGGGCTTCACTTACAGCACCACGGCAGGGCCGTTCGACCAATGGCCAATCGGAATGGGCTTCCAGTATTTCTATGGCTTCCTGGGTGGCGAGACCGACCAGTGGACACCCTACCTCTTCCGCAATACGACAGCGGTGTACCCCTGGGTTGGCAGGAAAGGCTATAACCTCACCACTGACCTGGCCGACGATGCCATCCGTTACCTGCAGGACCTCAACGCAGCGGCGCCCGACAAGCAGTTCTTCCTCTACTATGTCCCGGGCGGCTCCCACTCGCCTCACCAACCAACCCAGGAATGGATCGACAAGTTCAAGGGCAAGTTCGACATGGGCTGGGAAAAGATGCGCGACCAGATCTTTGAAAACCAAAAGCGGCTCGGCGTAATTCCGGCGAATACTACGCTGACGCCGTGGCCGGACGGACAGGCAGATTATGGGGCCGCCAAGCTGCCCAAATGGGACTCACTTAACGCTGCGGAAAAGAAGATGTATGCCCGTGAAGCGGAGGTCTTCGCCGCCTACACCGCCTACACCGACTACGAAATTGGTCGCGTGATTGACGAAGTCCAGAAGATGGGTAAGCTCGACAACACGCTGATTATCTACATCGACGGCGACAATGGTACCAGCGCCGAAGGCAGCGTTTACGGCACATGCAACCAGTACACTGCCTACAATGGCATCATCAATATGCCAATGGTCAAGCCCGTCCTGGCGATGAACGCACTGCACTATAGCGACTGGGGCTCCGACAAGACCTATCCGCATATGTCCGTGGCGTGGTCCTGGGCTTTCGATACCCCTTTCAAGTGGACCAAGCAGGTTGCCTCTCACTTCGGCGGAACTCGCCAAGGACTTGCGATTTCCTGGCCCGGACATATCAAGGGCGAGGGTGGCATTCGCACCCAGTTTCACCACGTCATCGATATTGTTCCTACGATCCTCGAAGCTGCGGGCATCAAGGCGCCCGACATGGTCAATGGGATCAAGCAGAAACCCATCGAAGGCTTGAGCATGGATTACACGTTCGACCAGGCAAATGCCAATGCGCCGTCGAAGCGAGAAACGCAGTATTTCGAGATGGTCGGCAACCGCGCGATCTATCACGACGGCTGGGTCGCAGCCACCACCCCGCCCGCCCCGCCCTGGGAACTGGGAACTACGGCCATGCCGCTCCTCAATCAATATAAATGGGAACTTTACCACATCGCCGAGGACTATTCGGAAGCCAACGACCTCGCCACGACAATGCCGGACAAGCTGAAGGAAATGCAGGCGCTGTTCCAGAAAGAGGCGGCCGACCACCAGGTCTTACCGCTGGATAACTCGGGCTTTGCGCGCGCCCTTACGGCGCGACCGAGCGCCGTTGCCGGAAAAACCGTTTTTACCTACACCGGTGAGAACGCCAATATCCCCGACGGCAATGCCCCCAACGTGCTGGGCAAGGACTTCACCATTACTGCCGAGTTGATGATCCCGAGTGGGGGCGCGGAGGGTGTGGTTGTAACCGAGGGCGGAATGATCGGCGGCTACGGCCTCTACCTAACCCATAGCTTCAATTGGTGGCTTAAGAGCGACCTGTTCAAAAAAATCGGACTGGGATTATTGATTCTGGGGCTTCTGCTGATCTTGATCGGCAATGCTGGACGGGGGAGAAAACGCTTCGGTTACGCGATGTTGCTCATAGCCGCATTGGGACTGCTCATGGTGTTTGCTACCGATATCTTCGGATTCGGCAGAGGTCGGCCTGTCTTCGTCTACAACATGCTGGACTTGGAGCGGTTCCGGTGGAGAGGCTCTGCGCTTGGCGACGGCAAGCACACTATAGTCTTCGACTTCAAATACGAGGGCCCCGGCGTCGGCAAGGGCGGTATCGGCGTCCTGACAGTGGATGGCAAAGAGGTCGACCGCAAGTCGATGGAACACACCATTCCGTTCCTCCTTCCCGCCGACGAGAGTTTCGACGTTGGGCTCGACACTCGGACGCCGGTGGACTTTACCTATGATTGTCCTTTCCGCTTTACCGGAAGCATCGACAAGCTGACGTTCAACCTCGGGCCGTCTCAGTTATCGGCCGAGGACCGGAGGAACAGAGACGAAGCCATCGCCAATGCCAACAACTAGGCGATGAGGACGAACCGAACCAGTACAAATTCAGCCGAGTGCGCTTTCTGTCCCATAGATGGCGGCCTCTTGCACACGAGCTGGCGGATCGGCTGTTCGTTGCGGGCGGCTCGGAGAAAGACGATCAGGCCAAAGCGAAAACGCTCGCTGCAGCCAAGGGCTAGCAATACTGCAATTAGAAAAGGAGATCATACGATGAGCCAGAACCACTTTACTCTGAGTTTTCCCTTGAAGTCGCCCGCGGACGCAAAGGCTCTGGCGGAGCAGCTTCCCTCGTTGATGCCGGGAATCTTTCAAGCGCAGGATGCCATCGGCACGATTCATTACTCGCGCTTCACGGTTCTGAGCGAGAAGACTCTGCTATTTCTTGGCGATTTCGATGGTGAGTTTGAGCAGCTTATGGCCGACCTGGCCACCCACGCTGGACCGGTGTTCGACGCGATTTTCCAACATGTTGTCGATCCGCCGCCAACTCCAGTCGCCGATCACGCAGACGCGTTTGTCGGATGGACTGCGGAGCATCTCCTCGATCCCGTAAATATCTACACCGCGTACCCAGGCGTGACAGCTAAAGAGATTAAGGCGCTGGCGGCCGCCGCAGAGGTCAGTGGGGGCGGTGAACTACATCCATTCCTTGTGATTCTGCCGATGAAATCACGTCTCGCCTTTGCGGAGGTAAAGCTAATCCTGCGGGCGAGGGGCCACGGAACAACGGGAGACCTGGACAAAGTTGGCACTCCTCATTTCGCGCAGTTTGTTCCGCTAGAGGACAACCAGATTGGATTCTTCACCGTGTATGACGGGTCTTTCGATAAATACATCGCCGACTTCACTAAAAATATTGGGCATATTTTCGATCTGCTATTCAAATTCACCAAAGGCGCGCCGCCCTCGCCTTGCAGAAAGTATCTTCAGGAGTTCATCGACTTCGCTGCGGGAGCAAACCGCACTCCGATCGGGTTCTACCAGGCGTATCCGGGGCTGAGTGTGCAAGACATCCATGCTTTGATCGCCGACAGCAAACCACAAGCAGCCTCGGCTGGATAGCGAAGATCATGCGGGAGACCGGCAGTGAGCCAGGACACTAAGACACAAGCGCCGCAGAATAAAGAAAGCGGGGGTGTGCTCGGTCGATTGTTTGGGCGAGGCGAGCATGAAACCACAGGGGCGGGGGGCCATCCAGCGCGACCTGGGAAGTCCACACTCGACCTCGGCGATATTCAGGGATTTATCCTGCGTGGATACAGGATGCCAATGGTGCGGCATTTCTTACTAACGGTGGGCGCGCCGGCGGCTGCACGCAAGCTGCTCGGGCGGCTCGTCAATGGGGACGAGTCGGACGCACCGCAGATCACGACTGCCGAAGACTGGCACGTCGGATTCGCGCCGGGACCTGGAGACAATCCAGCTGATTCTCCGCGGCGCAAGCCCGACTATTGCCTCAACGTGGGGATTACTTGGCCTGGAATGGTCGCGCTTGAACTCAAAGATCGCATCCCGACGCTCGCTTTTAAGTCGTTCGGCGCATTTATCTCGGGCGCCGCTGAACGGGCGAAATTAGTGGGCGATACGGGGCCGAGTGCGCCGCAGAACTGGGTTGGCGAATTCGGGAAGGGAAGTGATCACGTTCTGGTGACGCTGCACGCCATCAGCCCCGAGGCGATGTCGAGCTATAGCGAGCGGCTCTCTACTTTGTTTGCAGAAGGTGGTGCGTTTCGCGAGGTCTGGCGAACCGACGGAATGGCATGGATCGAAAAGAAAGACGGCAAATCAGAATTCTGCGCCAAGGTTCCCTTCGGATACACCGATGGCATCAGCATGACCACCGTTCGAGGCGGTCCAGAACACTATCCGCCGGATCACCAGCAGCCATGCGAACCGTGGCTGTTCGTCTTGCAAGACAAAGCCGAAAATTATTTCGTGCCGGAACCCCGAGAGCTGGGCCTCAACGGAAGCTTCGCCGTTTTCAAGATGATCATGACGGACGTGGTTGGATTCGAAAATTTCCTGCAATCGAACAAGGACAAGATCGATCCGGAACTGCTTGCCGCCAAAATTTGTGGACGCTGGCGCAACGGTGTTCCGCTGGCATTGTCGCCAGAGACAGATAGTCCTGCGGGCGGAATTCCGCTCGAGCAGCTGAACAACTACGAATACGTAAACGCGGACGGGTCGGGCGATCCAAAAGGGCTCCGCTGTCCTGTTGGAGCGCACATGCGGCGCATAAATCCAAGGGGTCAGCCAGTCACGGGCCAGGGCCAACCTGGCGGCAGCAATAATACTCACAGGTTAATTCGTCGCGGCATGCCCTACGGACCGAACTACGATCCAAAGCAGCCGTACGACGGCATCGAACGCGGGCTTCTCGGTTATTTCATCAACTCAAGTATCGAGAACCAGTACGAATTCGTGTTGGGGCATTGGGTAAATGACAGTGAATTCGCAGGGGCGGTCAGGCTAAACCCAAAATCGAAGGATCCCATGATCGGCACTCAGGACCCAGCGGAGAGTATTTTCGTGATTCCGCAGGCGAATGGTGCCCCCTCGATCAAAGTCACCGGATTTTCGACCTTCGTCACGACGAAGGCCGCTGCGTACTGTTTTCTGCCTAGCGTCACCGCGATCAAATTTATTGCCCAGTTGGGTTGAGGGGGCTTTCCATGTTGTTTGTGACGAGATGGTTCGGGGTAACCGCCAGTGACGCTGACCGGAATCCCGCGAGAGAAAAGTCCGAGATCGAAGAGATCGTCGAAAAGTCTCTGCTCATGCAGAAGAATGCTGCTGACCAACAGCATCGGGGGCTCTGTCGCGGAACTCACGCGAAGGGAGTTTGCGCGCGCGCCGAATTCGAAGTATTGGATGTCACCTCCGGTCGAGACTCTGTGCTGGCGGCCCGGCTTGCAAAGGGGATTTTTGCGAAGCCTGGCGTTTATCCGGCCACTGTGCGGTTTGGAAATGCCGACGCGAAAATAAACTCTGACTTTAAGCCCGACGTCCGATCGATGTCCTTCTCAGTTGACCTCGGTCGCGATGGCGCGATTGGATACGACACAAACTCCGGCAGACAGGATTTCTCGCTGCAAAACACGACGACTCTTCCCATTAACGACTCCACTGCATTTCTGGCGATCATGAAAGTGCTTACGGCCTCGAACCCGGGCGCCGGTTTGTGGTCATTGTCATTCAGGGACAAGTTGAGAGTGCTAAGGACCATGACTTTGGTGCAAGCGCAGATGCACCAGAAAATCAAACCCTATCAGCAACTGCGGTATGGGAGCAACGTGCCGTTTCGTCACGGACCGACAGATGTTGTGAAGTATTCGGCCACACCGTCCCCAGACAATCCGGCGCGCCCTCTTCTGCGGAGTAACCCGAAAGGCCTGCAGGATGAGCTGATTCGGCACCTCAAGGAAGATGGCAGGATGAGCAGCTTCGATTTTGGGGTCCAATTCCTTGACGCCGACAGAATGACTTATTGGGGAAAACATCAGGACGCCAACTTCTGGATTGAAAATGCGAGTGTTGACTGGAAAGAAGTAGAGGCTCCGTTTCACACGGTCGCGCGTCTTACTCTCCTACAGAATTCGCAGCTCCATCCGGACGAGGATGCATCTACCTATTTCGATGTAACGGGGAACTCGACACCTGACAGCACCCCGGTGGGGAGTATCAATCGAGCCCGCTGGCCTTCCGAGGTTGCCAGCCGAAAGGCACGAACTCGCGCGAGCAGCAGTTCTGAAAAAGCGTCAGCAGCTGGCTGTCCACGCTGATTGAAACCGGCGACTGAGGCTCAACTGTTGGTCCACATTCCAAGAATGACACGGATTCACAGGACGATTTGGCTATGGGCCTTTCTTGCTTGTTTTGCGTGTTTACCCGCTCGCGCGCAAGACACGCAATTCATACCGGAAGCTGACGCGTATCTCAAATGGAATTCCTTTGTTCGGACATATCTTCAGGCCAAGGACGATCGGGAAGGCGGAGATTCGACGCAATTCGCAATGGGTCCGAGCATTCAGTTCTATCTGAAACCGCTGCTCAAGCTTAAACATGTGACGGTTTTTGATCTCGATGATTCAAAGTCAAGAGCGCTGGTTGTGGAAGTCGGATACCGTTACATCGATGAGCCGAATTCTCCTACCGAAAATCGTATGATCCTAGCTGTCACTTCGAATTTCCCGATGAAGGCAGATTTCCTGATCACGGACCGGAACCGTGCGGATCTCGATTGGAAAAACGGCAGTTTCACCTGGCGCTATCGGAATAGGCTAACAGTGGAAAGAACCT
>Ga0210394_10007013_pt1 | contig 11998 bp, 7 predicted proteins | sample IncBWC12MmetaG_FD_160121 | JGI IMG/M metagenome (GOLD analysis project Ga0210394, IMG submission 160121) | Forest soil microbial communities from Barre Woods Harvard Forest LTER site, Petersham, Massachusetts, United States - Inc-BW-C-12-M | ecosystem: Environmental > Terrestrial > Soil >... | reverse complement strand
GCCAGGAGGAATCGGTGGCCGAAGTCATCGATCGATCCGGTGTTCTCAAGGGCCGTGCGCCCTGGTATCCCGCACGCGACCTGCCCCAGCCTTCGCATAGGACCGCATCATGACCGACACCGTCATCAGCTCCGCCACCCGCGAAGTCGTCATCGGCTTCGATCGACCGTTCGTGATCATCGGCGAGCGCATCAATCCCACCGGCCGCAAGATTCTGGCCGCCGAGATGGCGGCCGGCGATTTCACTCGCGTCGAAGCCGACGCGCGTGCCCAGGTGGAAGCCGGCGCGCACATGCTCGATGTGAATGCCGGCATTCCGCTGGCGGACGAGCCGGCGATTCTGGCAAAGGCCGTGCAGCTGGTGCAGTCCATCACCGACGTGCCGTTGTCGATCGACTCCTCGATCGTGGCGGCGCTGGAAGCGGGACTCGCGGTCTACAAGGGCAAGGCGCTGGTCAACTCGGTAACCGGCGAGGAGGAACGGCTGCAGGTGGTGTTGCCGCTGGTCAAGAAGCATGGTGCCGCCGTCATCGCGATTTCCAACGACGAGACCGGCATTTCGGAGGATCCCGACGTCCGCTTTGCGGTCGCAAAGAAGATCGTCGAACGCGCGGCCGACTACGGCATTCCCGCCGCCGACGTCGTGGTTGATCCGTTGGTAATGCCGATCGGCGCGATCAATCAGGCCGGCGTGCAGGTCATGCGACTCGTGCACCGCCTGCGCACCGAGCTCAAGGTCAATACTTCGTGCGGTGCTTCCAACATCAGCTTCGGATTGCCGAACCGCGATGGCATCAACGGCGCGTTCCTGACCATGGCGATCGGCGCGGGTCTCACCTCGGCGATCACCAACCCGATGCATCTCGACGTGGTCCGGGCCTGCATGGGCGCGGACGTCATGATGGGTCACGACCCGGACTGCGCTCGCTGGATTCGTCGCTTCCGTGATTCGCCGCCGGGCGGTGCCGCGGCTCCGGGGGCCGCAGGCGCCGAAGCGCCGCGTGGCCGTCGCGAGGGCGGACTGCGACGTCGCGCGGCCCAGAGCTGAACCCCATGGTGCTCACCGACGATCCGCTGGTCGTGTTCATGCCTTCAGGCAAGCGTGGGCATTTCCCCGCCGGCACTCCATTGCTGACGGCGGCGCGTGCGCTCGGTGTGGACATCGACTCGGTGTGCGGCGGTCGCGGCTTGTGTGGCCGCTGCCAGGTGCAGGTCGCGGAGGGCGAGTTCGCCAAGCACGGCGTGTCTTCAACGAATGCCAGCCTGTCAGCGTTCACCGAAACCGAAATGCGGTACGCCAAACGCGTGCCGATGATCGAGGGGCGACGACTGTCGTGCGCGGCGTTGGTCGAGGCCGATGTCGTCATCGATGTGCCGGCGAGCAGCCAGGTCCACCGTCAGGTGGTGCGCAAGGATGCCGAGGTGCGCGCCATCGAACTGCATCCGGTGGTGCGTCTGCACTACGTGCAGGTGCAGCCGCCCGACATGCACGATCCATCCGGCGATTTGCGCCGGCTGTACGATGCACTGGAGCTCGAATGGCGCCTGACCGGGCTGAGCTGTGATCTGTCGGTGCTGCAGACCTTGCAGAGCGCGCTGCGTGCCGGCGCCTGGCAGGTCACCGTAGCGGTTCATGCCGGCAAGCAAATCATCGGCGTCTGGCCGGGCCTGCACGAGCAGATCTTCGGCCTCGCGGTCGATGTCGGCTCGACCACGATCGCCGCGCATTTGTGCGACCTGCTCAGTGGTGAGGTCGTGGCGTCGGCCGGCGTCATGAATCCGCAGATCCGGTTTGGTGAAGATCTCATGAGCCGGGTGTCCTATTCGATGATGAATCCGGGCGGCGCAGCGCTGATGACCGTCGCGGTGCGCGAGGCGCTCAGTGCGCTGGCGGCCGAAGTGGCGCACAGCGTCCGCACCACGGTCGATAACATTCTCGAGGCGACCGTGGTCGGAAATCCGATCATGCATCACCTGCTGCTCGGCATCGATCCGGTCGAGCTCGGCGGCGCGCCATTCGCGCTGGCGACGGATCACTCGCTGACACTTCGTGCCAACGCGATCGATCTGAAGCTCAATCGCAATGCGCGCGTCTATGTGCTGCCGTGTATCGCCGGTCACGTCGGCGCCGATGCCGCCGGCATGGTGCTGGCCGAGCGTCCCGACCTATCGGACAGGATGACGCTGCTGGTGGACGTCGGCACCAACGCCGAGATCGTGCTCGGCAATCGCACTCGCCTGGTGGCCTGCTCGAGTCCCACGGGCCCTGCCTTCGAAGGCGCTCAGATCAGCTGCGGCCAGCGCGCAGCGCCAGGAGCCATCGAGCGCGTGCGAATCGACCGTGAGACGCTCGAGCCGCGCTTCAAGGTCATCGGCTCGGATCTGTGGTGCGACGAACGCGGTTTCGACGATGCAACGGTAACCACGGGCGTCACCGGCATTTGCGGTTCCGGCATCATCGAAGTGATTGCGGAGATGTATCTGGCCGGCATCATCAACCAGGACGGCGTGGTCGATGGGGCCCTGGCCGCACGCTCGCCCCGCGTCGTGGCCAATGGCAGGACCTTCGCCTACGTGCTGCGCGCCGGAACCCCCGAGCTGCGCATCACGCAGAACGATGTGCGCGCCATTCAGCTCGCGAAGGCCGCGCTCTATGCCGGTATCGCGCTGCTGATGGAACGCATCGGGATCGATCGCGTCGATTGCATCCGGCTGGCCGGCGCCTTTGGCAGCCATATCGACGTCAAGTACGCCACCATCCTCGGCATGATTCCGGACTGCGATCTGAACCAGGTGCGCTCGTCGGGCAATGCCGCCGGTACCGGCGCGCGCATCGCGCTGCTCGATGCCACCTCGCGCGAAGTGATCGAGAAACTCGTGCGACGAATCGAAAAGATGGAGACCGCCATCGAGCCGCGTTTTCAGCAGCACTTCGTCGAGGCCATGGCGATTCCGCACAAGACGGCGCAATACCCGAATCTGCGCCGCGTGGTCGAGCTGCCGCTACCGAAGGAATCCGCCAGCCAGGGGCAGACGCGCGGGCGGCGGCCGCGGCGTACGGAGACGGCGAGTTCCTAAACCATCGAGTCCGGGAACGACGCCTTGCGCTTCGCGATGTACTCGAGCAGCGCCTCGTCGATCGCCGGATCGATCGGCGGCTCCACATACTCGGCGAGCTGCTTCTTCCACAGCGCATTGGCGCGCTTGGCCATGTCGGAACCACCCTCGGCTTCCCACTGCTCGTAGCTGTTGTTGTCAGCCAGCGGCGAGCGATAGAACGCCGTCTCGAAATTGGCCTGCGTGTGCGCGCAGCCGAGGAAGTGCTTGCCCGGGCCGACCTCGCGTATCGCGTCGAGCGCCTGGCCATTGGGCGACAGATCCACGCCCGCCAGCAGCGTATGCATCATGCCGGCCTGGTCCGCGTCCATGACGAACTTCTCGTAGCCCATCGCCAGGCCGCCCTCGAGCCAACCGGCCACGTGCAGCATGAAGTTCACGCCCGCGAGACAGCTCGGTAGCAGCGTGTTGGCGGACTCGAATGCCGCCTGGGCATCGGGGATCTTGGAAGCGCACAGACTGCCGCCGGAGCGGAATGGCACGCCGAGGCGACGCGCCAGCGCGGCCATTGAATACAGCACCAATTCCGGTTCGGGCGTACCGAAGGTGGGGGCGCCCGACTGCATCGATACCGACGAAGCAAAGCTGCCGAGCACCACCGGTGCGCCCGGGTTGATCAGTTGTACGAACGCCAGCCCCGCGAGCGCCTCGGCCAGCGTCTGGGCAACCGTTCCTGCCACGGTCACCGGCGACATGGCGCCCGCGAGGATGAAGGGCGTCACGATCACCGCCTGATTGGCGCGCGCGTACACCTTGAGCGACCCCAGCATGGTCGAGTCGTAGGTCATCGGCGAATTGACGTTGATCAGGTTGATGATCGTGGTCTTGGGCCGTCCGGTCAGAGGATCGTTGAGCTCGGAGCCGAATACGATGTTGGCCAGCGCCACCGAATCGGCCGCGCGATCCGGATGCGTGACCGAGCCCATGAAGGGCTTGTCGCTGTACTTGAGATGGCTGTAGACCATGTCGAGGTGGCGCTTGTTGACCGGCAGGTCGACTGGTTCGCAGATCGTGCCGCCCGAGTGATGCAACGAAGTCGAGCTGTAGGCCAGTTTGACGAAATTGCGGAAATCCTCGATGCGCGCATAACGGCGGCCTTCATCGAGATTGCGCACGAACGGCGAGCCGTAGGCGGGTGCGAACACGGTGTTCTTGCCGCCAATGAGCACGCTGCGGGCGGGGTTGCGCGCGTGCTGCGTGAACTCACGCGGTGCGCTGCGCTGAATGATGGAACGACACATGCCGCGTGCAAAACGCACGCGCTCGCCCTGCACATCGGCTCCCGCAGCCTTCCAGATCTCGAGCGCCTCGGCGTCATCGCGGAAATCGATCCCGATCTCCTCGAGGATGGTGTCGGCATTGGTCTCGAGCGTGACCAGGCCTTCCTCGTCCAGCACCTCGTAGTAGGGAATGCGGCGCGTGATGTAGGGTACCGAGGCGGCGGCGCGCGCAGTGCGGGCGGCCCGTTTGGCATCACGGCCGCTCGGGCGCCGTGCGTGACTGACGTTTGGTTGCGGATCGCTCATACCCGTGTCCCCCTTCGAACTGGCGCGGCGGGCGTTGCGCCGGAACCGCTTGTTTCAAGCTGTAAGTATCGCTTAAGCGATCACCGTTGGCACGCGGCGCGCGCCTAGCGCTGCGCCTCGGCCCAGTTCGGCGCCGAGTACACCGGGACGCCGGCAGCAGGCAGCGGCGTGATGCCGCGAATCGAATCGGCGAGTTTCTCCGCGAGCATGATGGTCGGCGCATTCAGGTTGCCGTTGGTGATCGTCGGCATGATCGAGGAATCCACCACGCGCAGTCCCTCGAGTCCGATCACGCGCGCCTGCGGGTCGACGACGGCGGTCGGATCGGTGCTCGCGCCCATCTTGCAGGTGCACGAAGGGTGGTAGGCCGTCTCGATCTTTTCCGCGATGAAAGCGTCGATCTGCTCGTCGTTCTGCACCGCGGCGCCGGGATTCAATTCCTCCCCGCGATAGCGATCGAAGGCGGGTTGCGCAAAAATCTCGCGCGTCAGGCGCACGCAGGCGCGCACCTCGGTCCAGTCATCGGGGTGACTCATATAGTTGAAACGGATGCGCGGCGGCTCGCGCACATCCGCCGAGCTCAGCCGCACCCAGCCGCGGCTCTTCGAGCGCATGGGTCCGACGTGGGCCTGGAAACCATGCTGGGTCGCCTGGTTCGAGCCGTCGTAGCTGACGGCCATAGGCAGGAAGTGATACTGAATGTCGGGATAAGCAATACCAGCGCGGCTGCGGATGAATCCACAACTCTCGAAGTGATTGGTGGCGCCGAGACCGTCGTGGCGCAACAGCCAGCGCGCACCGATCAGACCCTTCGACCACGGATTCATGACCGAAAATAGTGTGACGGGCTCGCGGCAGGCGACCTGAAAATAGAATTCCAGATGATCCTGCAGATTCTCACCGACGCCCGCGAGATCGCGCACTACGGGAATTCCATGGGCCATGAGCTCGGCCGCCGGACCCACCCCTGAGACCTTCAACAGTTGCGGTGAGTTGATCGACCCGGCCGAGATGATCAGCTCGCGCCGCGCGAGCGCGAGCATTTCCTGCTCACCGCGACGGTAGTGCACGCCGCGGGCGCGCAACCCCTCGAACTCGATCCGGCTGGCAAGAGCGTTGGTGTGTACCGCGAGATTGGGTCGATTCACGGCCGGGCGCAGGTAGGCGTTGGCGGTGCTGCAGCGCCGGCCATCCTGTACCGTCATATCCATGCGGCCAAAGCCCTCCTGCTGGAACCCATTGATATCGGCAGTGGCGGGGTAGCCGGCTTCGCGCGCGGCGTTGAGCCAGGCGCCGTGCAACGGGTTGCGCAGCGATCCGTAGCTGGTACCGAGCGGGCCGCTCTCGCCGCGGTAGGCATCGCCTCCTTCCTGGCGGTGCTCGGCGCGCCGGAAGTAGGGCAGCACGTGCTGGTAATCCCACCCCGCGGCGCCCTGCTGTACCCAGCCGTCGAAGTCGTACGCATGGCCGCGCACGTAGACCATGCCGTTGATCGAAGAGGATCCGCCCAGCACCTTGCCGCGTGGCGTGTAGATGCGCCGGCCGCCGAGGCCGCTCTCGGGCTCGGAGTGATAACGCCAGGCGTATTTTTCCGTGTTCATTGGTATCGACAGAGCGCTCGGCATCTGGATGAAAATCGAGCGATCCGAGCCGCCGTACTCGAGCAACAGTACTGAATGCCGGCCGTCCTCGGTCAACCGGTTGGCGAGCACGCAGCCCGCCGAGCCGGCGCCGACGATGACGTAGTCGAATTCATCACGCTGCATGATGGGAGAGCGGTCAGTACGGCGAGGCGACGTCGCCCATCGCGACGTAGACGCTCTTGAGTTGGGTATAGTGATCGATCGCGGCGCGACCGTTCTCACGGCCGAGACCCGAGAGCTTGACTCCACCGAACGGCAGCTCGATCGGCGTGACGTTGTACTGATTGATCCAGCAGGTGCCCGCTTCGAGGCGGGCGATGACGCGGTGCGCGCGCGTGAGCTCGCGCGTGAATACGCCCGCGGCGAGCCCGAACTGCGTCGCATTGGCGCGCTCGATGACCTCCTGCTCATCGTCGAACACGAGCACCGTCATGACCGGGCCGAAGATCTCTTCGCGCACGATGGCCATGTCGTCGTGGCACTCGGTGAACACGGTTGGCGCGACAAAATTTCCATTGGCCAGATCGCCATCGACCACGCGCACGCCGCCGATCAACAGGCGCGCGCCCTCGGCCCGTCCTCGGGCGATATAGCCCATGACCTTGTCCAGGTGCTCGGCGCTGATCAGCGATCCGACCTGGGTGTCGGCTCGCATGGGATCGCCGATGCGCATTACCTGCACGCGTTGCTGCAGTCGCTCGAGAAAGTGCGGCAGCAGGGCGCGCTGCACGAACACGCGCGTGCCGTTGGAGCAGACTTCGCCCGCCGAGTAGAAGTTGCCGAGCATTGCCCCGGAGACGGCGTTCTCGAGATCGGCATCATCGAAGATGATCAGCGGCGACTTGCCACCGAGTTCGAGCGTCACGGTCTTGAGCGTGGCGGCGGCGTCGGCCATGACGGCCTTGCCCGTGCCGACCTCGCCCGTCAGCGAGACTTTGCGGATTTGCGCATGACGTGTCAGCAGCCGGCCGGTATCGGAGTAGCCCTGTACCACCTGGAACAGGCCTTCGGGCAACCCCGCTTCGTGCAGCAGCGCCTGCAGTTCTACCGCCGTCAGCGGCGTCAGCTCAGCCGGCTTGAAGATCATGGCGTTGCCGCAGGCCAGTGCCGGCGCCGACTTCCAGCATGCGATCTGCAGCGGGTAGTTCCATGCGCCGATACCGGCGACCACGCCGAGCGGCTCGCGCCGCGTGTAGCCGAATGCCTCGCGGCCGAGATCCAGATACTCGCCCGCGATCCCGGCGGCGAGGCCGGCGTAGTATTCGAAGCAGTCCGCCCCCGAGGCGACATCGACTACACGGGTTTCCTGGATCGGTTTGCCGGTGTCGCGCGTTTCGAGCACCGCGAGCCGCTCGTTGTGAGTGCGCAACAGATCGGCGGCGCGACGAAGAATCCGCCCGCGCTCTGCGCCCGTGCGCGCCGCCCAGGCGCGCTGGGCCTCGACCGCGCGCGCCACGGCCGCGTCCACCTCGGCGGGACCTGCGACCGGCAGCCGCGCCAGCTCCTTGCCGGTGGCTGGATTGATCGATATCACAACGCCGTCGGCGACACGCTGGCGCGCCAGGCTCCAGGCAGGCGCCAGCACTGGGGCGTTTTGCGGCTTGAGACGGAAATCCACGAAGGTCGCGAGCAATGCGCGCGCGCTTTCGCTGTCGGCCTCAGTCCAATTCGACAGTGCCGCCCGCAGCCAGACGCCGTCGATCATTGCGGCGATCATGGCGGCGAGACTGTCGGCCTCTTCCGCGTCGAGCAGCGATCGCAGCCCATGGCGCAGATTCGACAGCATGCGGCGTTGATAGACGCGCTGCACGCGGCGCAGACGTTCGACATGCGGCACCTGGCCCCAGAAAGCCAGCCACGCGGTGCCGGTTCGCCGGTCGAATTCCTCCGCCGCGAGATTGGCATCGATGATCGCCTGCACCCGGCCACGCGGCGTGTGCGCCTGGCGCAGGCGAGCGCGCATGCGCACCCCGAGACGCGCGACCAATGAGCGGAATGTGGCCTCGAGCAGGCCGTCCTTATCCTGGAAGTAATGCGCGATCAATCCGGCCGACACGCCGGCGCGCCGCCCGATCCGCGTGAGCGTACTCTCGACGTAGCCCACCTCGGCGAGGCTGTCTATAGTCATCTCGATCAGCTGCGCGCGCCGCGCGCCGCCGGCATCGGCCAGGGGGACGGCTGAGCCTTGCGCTCTGGGCATTGTGACTCCCGATTGAATCATCGTTTAATATCGAAGACTATCATCCAATGAGTACACTTTGCGCGTGAATATTAGGCAAATAAGCGCGACTGGCGACCGCCTCCCGGATGGCGGTCGGGCAACTCTGACAGGGCGTCTTAAATGCTCGTTCAATCCCCCCCCGCCCGCCGGCAGGCGGCTTTCGGGCGTTTGCAGGCCACTGGCCGTGGCGCTCCTTGGCATCGTATTGCTGCACGCTCCGGCGCCTGCGGCGGCCACCACGGAGCCCGCCAGCTGCCGTGACGTGCGATTGCCGGACATCGGCTGGACCGATGTCACTGCGACCACCGCGCTCACCGCCGTGCTGCTCGAGCAGCGCGGCTACCGGCCGCAGATTACGGTGCTATCGGTTCCGGTGGCCTACGCTTCGATGAAGCACGGGGATATCGACGTGTTCATGGGCAACTGGATGCCCACGCAGGAGGCCGATCGCAAGCCGTATCTCGACGATGGCTCGGTCGAAGTGCTGGGGCCCAATCTGTCCGGCGCGAAGTACTCATTGGCCGTGCCGGCCTACGCGTACGAGGCCGGGCTGCGCGATTTTGCCGACATTGGGAAATTCGCGGCAGCGCTCGATCACTCGATCTATGGCATCGAGGCCGGCAACGACGGTAACCGCCTCGTGCTCGGCATGATCCACGGCAATACCTTCGGTCTCGGGGATTTCAAGCTCATCGAGTCGAGCGAACAGGGCATGCTGGCGGAGGTCGAACGCGCGGTCCGTACCCATCGGCCAATCGTGTTCCTGGGGTGGGCTCCCCATCCGATGAACCTGCGCTTCGACATGCGCTATCTGAACGGAGGCGATACGGTCTTTGGGCCGAACTTCGGCGGCGCGACCATCTACACCAACCTGCGCGCCGGCTACGCGCAGCAGTGTCCCAATGTCGTGCATCTGCTGCGGAATCTGACCTTCACGGTCGATCTCGAGAGCCAGCTCATGAGCGCGATCCTCGATCAGCACCGCGATCCACAGGATGCGGCGCGGGACTGGCTGGCCGCGCACCCGGACGTGCGCGCGCAGTGGCTGCACGACGTGGTGCCCTTTGGCGGCCTGACGGGATCCGGCGGTGTCCAGGCGGCTGGCGGCGGCTGGCTCAGTCGCATCCAATCCGGCATCGTCAATCGCAAGATACCGGTCGGCGATTCGATGAACGTGTTCATCGGCTACGTAAAGACGCACGGCAGCGGGTTTTTCAACGGCATCTCGACCGTGGTGCGCGGCGGCGTGGACGGTCTCACGCGCCTGCTGCAGCTCGTGCCGGGTCCGCTACTGATAGTGATTATCGGGATCGGGGTCTGGCTCTGGCGGCGCTCGGTCGGGCTCGCCACGTTCGTGGCGCTGGCGCTGTTCTTCATCATGAATCAGGGCTACTGGGTGGCCACGCTCGAGACGCTGTCGCTGGTGGCGTTTGCGGCGGCCGCCTCGACGCTGATCGGCGTGCCGCTCGGAATCGCCGCGGCGCATCGTCCGTGGCTGTTCGCCCTGATGCGGCCGGTGCTCGATCTGATGCAGACGCTGCCGACCTTCGTCTACCTGATACCGACGCTGGTGCTGTTCGGACTGGGCGTGGTGCCGGGACTGATTTCGACCGTGATCTTCGCACTGCCGGCCCCGATCCGGCTGACCCACCTCGGCGTCTCCACGGTACCGAATGCGCTGCTCGAAGCCGGGGAGGCGTTCGGGGCGACGCGCTGGCAGCAGCTTTGGAAGATCGAATTGCCAGCCGCGTCGCCCAGCATCTTCGCCGGCATCACTCAATGCATCATGCTGAGCCTCTCGATGGTAGTAATCGCGGCACTGGTGGGCGCCGGAGGTCTCGGCGTACCCGTGGTGCGTGCGCTCAATACGGTGCAGATCGGCATGGGCTTCGAGGCCGGCATTGCGATCGTGCTGCTGGCCGTGATCCTCGATCGCGTGATGCGACCGCCGACTCGCTCCCGACCCTCATGACGGCTGCGGTCGAATTCCGTCATGTCGACATCCTGTTCCCGGCGGCCCAGGCGACCCGGGGCAAGCGTGAATCGATGCGCCGCGCGCTCGAGCTGCTCGACAGCGGTCTACCGCGCATGCAGATCGTCGAGCGTACCGGCATCGTGGTCGGCGTCGCCGACGCGTGCCTCTCGGTCGAGCCGGGCGAGATATCCGTGCTCATGGGTCTGTCGGGTTCGGGCAAGTCAACCCTGCTGCGCGCCGCCAACGGCCTGAACACGGTCACGCGCGGCCAGGTGCTCGTGGGCAATGCTTCCGGCGACACCGTCGATGTGGCCGCCTGCGATCGGGCGCGATTGCGACAGGTACGCCGGCAACGGATTGCCATGGTGTTTCAGCAATTCGCGTTGCTGCCATGGCGCACCGTGCGCGAGAACGTGGGGCTCGGACTGGAGCTGCGCGGCGTCGCGCCGGCGGAACGACAGCGCATCGTGGACGAGAAGCTGGCGCTGGTCGGATTGCAGGACTGGGCGGATCGTTACGCCAGCGAGCTCTCAGGCGGCATGCAGCAGCGCGTCGGACTCGCACGCGCGTTTGCGACCGAAGCGGATATCCTGCTCATGGACGAGCCCTTCTCGGCGCTCGATCCGTTGATTCGCACCAAGCTGCAGGACGAACTGCTGATGCTGCAGCGACAGGTCAGGAAGACCATTCTGTTCGTCAGTCACGATCTCGACGAGGCCCTGAAGCTCGGCAACCGCATTTCGATACTCGAGAGCGGCCGCATCGTGCAGACAGGGACGGCCCAGGACATTGTGCTGCGACCGATCGACGACTACGTAGCCGAATTCGTGCGCCACATGAATCCGCTGACCGTGCTCACGGGTGGCATGGTCATGCGAGCCCACGATGAATTGATTCGCGAGGGCGAGCACCTCTGGCTCGACGCCGCACGCCGCTACCGGGTCACGCTAGATTCGCGCGGCGCCTGCTGCGCCGTGCGCGTGGACGGGGTCGAATCGGCCTTCACGTATCACGATCAGATGGCGAGCGGTGCCGGGCCATCCGGCGGGCTGGTCATCGCCTCCGTGACGCTGCCATTGCATCGACTGATCCAGCTGCGTCAGTTGAGCGGTCACCCAGTGTTGCTCGCGGATGACGGCGTGTTCAGCGGCGTGTGCGACGAATACGAGATCGTGTGCGCGCTGGCCGGGAAGAGTGCGCGACCGTCGTAGCTTGGCACAGCGCCGCAAGGGGTCAGTCGTCCGCGGTCCTTGCCACCTTTACCATTGCGCACCAGGATTTGCTGGTACTCGAAGTCGAAATCCTGTCCAGCCATGGAAGATCGCGATCGAGCACTCTCTGGCGGACCGCCAGATCGTTCAGAAACGCCTCGACCTCCGCCGGCCCCATCCTCTCGGGATGGCGCTTGTCGTGAAACAGCACGAAGCGCCGGATCCACAGACATATTGCTGCTCGGTGCGATAGCTGGTGCAGTAAAAGCAATCCACCTCACGTTCTGCAACCCGCATATATGATG
>Ga0210394_10007012_pt1 | contig 11998 bp, 8 predicted proteins | sample IncBWC12MmetaG_FD_160121 | JGI IMG/M metagenome (GOLD analysis project Ga0210394, IMG submission 160121) | Forest soil microbial communities from Barre Woods Harvard Forest LTER site, Petersham, Massachusetts, United States - Inc-BW-C-12-M | ecosystem: Environmental > Terrestrial > Soil >... | reverse complement strand
TCGTGATGACGATCCTGATCGGATCGTCAATCCGCCGCGACGCGCGTCTGCATGTTTTCGATAATGGCCGTCGCGAATTCGGAGGTGCGCAGTTTTTTGGCGCCTTCCATGAGGCGCTCGAGGTCATAGGTGACGCGCTTCTGGCCGATGGTGTACTCGATGGCGCTTTCGATGAGTTGCGCCGCTTCCTTCCATCCCATGTAGTCAAACATCATGGCGCCCGAGAGCATCACCGAGCTCGGGTTGATGACGTCTTTATCGGCATATTTCGGAGCCGTGCCGTGTGTCGCCTCAAAGATGCCATAACCATCGCCGATGTTGGCGCCCGGGGCCATTCCCAGGCCGCCGACCTGCGCGGCGGCAGCGTCCGAGATGTAATCACCATTCAGATTGGGCGTGGCCAGGACCTGATATTCGTCAGCGCGAGTCAAAATCTGCTGAAAGATGGAATCGGCGATGCGGTCGTTGACCATAATTTTCTGCTTCCACTGGCCCTTGCCGTGAGTGGCGGAAATCGAGTCGATCACGTTCTTCACTTCGGCATAGACTTCCTGGCGCAGTTTATCGGTGCCTTGCGCCAACCCCGGCTCGACCATGGCGGCATTTTGCTCAACGCTCAGCCCCGGATTCTTTTCGACATTATCCAGAATCCAGCTCTCGCGCTCCGTGACGATCTGCGCGCGGAATTCGTCGCGCGCGATCTCGTAGCCCCAATCGCGAAAGGCGCCTTCGGTGAATTTCTGCACGTTGCCCTTGTGCATCAGAGTGACCACGCGGCGCTTATTATCGATAGCGTGCTGGATGGCGCGTCGCACCAGTCGCTTGGTGCCAAACGGAGAGATCGGCTTGATGGTGATCGAAGAATCGGTGCGGATCTGCTTCGGCCCGCCGCCGAGCATGTCTTTATTTAGAAAATCGATCAGCTTTTTCACTTCCGGCGTGCCGGATCTCCACTCGATGCCGATGTAAACGTCTTCGGTATTTTCGCGGAAGATCACCACGTTCATGCGTTCAGGATGCTTCACCGGAGAAGGCACTCCAGGGAAATAGCGCACCGGCCGCACGCAGGCGTAGAGATCGAGAATTTGCCGCAGGGCCACGTTCAGCGAACGGATGCCGCCGCCCACTGGCGTGGTCAGCGGGCCTTTTATGGCGATGCGAAATTCGCGCGCCGCTTCGACGGTATCTTGTGGCAGCCATTCCTGGAATTTGTTGTAGGCCTTTTCGCCGGCGAAGACTTCAAACCACACCACGCGCCGTTTTCCACTATAAGCGTGCTCCACCGCGGCGTCGAAGACGCGCTGCGAAGCTTTCCAGATATCTCGGCCCGTGCCGTCGCCCTCGATGTAGGGAATAATTGGTCGATCAGGGATGCGGAATTTGCCGCCGACAAATTGAATAGCCTCGCCATCGTGAGGGACAGGTAGCCCGTTGTACGACGATTTCATGAACTGCACCTCGTATGATTTGGCCCTGGGGTCAGGATAATCACGCCCGCTGCTGTGCGGCTCCGGGCAAGCCCGTTCGGCTCGCTAAACGACCTCAGGGCAAGCCGAAAACAATAACATAACGACCACGCCTGCGCATCCGCGCGACTCAACGCGGTGACGTCAAGCTGCTTGATGGTTTCGATGGCCGCGGCCAGACCCGCACACCCATCACTTAGCTCCATCTGGAGCTGGCTGCCGGCCAGTCCGCGCTCGTGCAGGTCCCACCGAAAGGCCTCCCAAGCCGCTTGGCTCTCCGCTCGCGTGCGGGTGAACGCCAGCAGTTGGCGGGAGCCATCGCCACGCACACCGTAGGCCACCAACAGCAGCACCCGCTGGGGCCCAAAGGCGCGCCCACCTTCAGCCACACGCCGTCCAACAGCAGCTATTTGGCTCAATTTACGACGAGTATAATCAGGCCATGATCACACGTCGAGATACGCTCACTGCGGCTATTGCTTTGCTATGCGAGTTGAGCCCTGCAAATGCCCAAACCCGAAACGGAACAACGGCTCAACAGAACCCACGAGCCACCGGCCCTGTCTTCAAACACGACCTGCCGAACATCACAATGGAAGACTGGGAGGTAACAGTCAGCTACGTAGATTACCCGCCGGGAAGAGTCGGCCAGGCGCATCACCATGCCGGCTTTGTCCTCGCTTATGTGCTGGAAGGGGCGATTGTCACCAAGATCTCCGGGCAGGAAGAGAGAACTTATCGAACAGGAGAGATGTTCTTTGAGCCGCCGGGCAGCACACATGAGGTTTCCAACAATGCCAGCGCCGCCGAGCCGGCAAAACTCCTCGCCATGATTTTTGCGAAAAAAGGGGCTCAGTTGACTACGCCGGGGCCGGCTTAGCGTTTTGGCTCCGTGGCCGCATAGATTTTTGTATCCGGATGGAATTCCGACCAGGCAAACCAATATTCCGGCTCTAGTATCAGTGATGTGAGTTGCGACCCCTTGAATGCGCCGGAAATGCAGCCCCCGTAAGGATTCCACCGCGATTTCGTTTGCTCATTGATCAGTTCGGTGGCATCTGCATTCGCAGCGCGGAATTTCAGCCGCGTGCCTTTTACACGTCGCGATAAAAGCGGTAGTGGTGTCTGATGATGGCTGATGCACGACTAGAATTGGCTGGCCGCCGATCTCTTGGTTGATCACCCGCTCCTCCCGGAGCCCTGTTCCAGAACCGGGAACATTGTGCCTCTTCGGCTCCGGTCTTGCTGGCTTGTGGCTGAAGCGTCGCTCGCCTTTCGGCAGGGCAGTCTAGTTCTACACGATACCTTCAAACAATCCGCTCGGAGTGGCGCAGTTCCGACAGCAGAAGCGGGAGAGGCGGTCTTGAGGCTAAGCCTCAACGATCTCATTGCGGATAGCGTAGCGCACTAGCTCCGTGACCGAATGACAATTGAGCCTCCGCATCAGGTTCGATCGGTGCGTCTCGGCTGTCTTGAGGGTGATGCCCAGAATGTTTGCGACCTCCTTGCTGCTCTTGCCCTCCGCCAAAAGCTGCAGGACTTCTCTTTGCCTCCCCGTTATCGGCGAGAATTCTTCCTCACTTGCCTTTGGCGCCTTGTCTAAATGTCCGTCCATCAGCTTCTGTGCCACCTTTGGCGTAAAGAAGGTTTTGTTCGCGAGAAGCGCCTTCACGGCGGTGATAAGGTGACGGCCCGCATCTGCCTTGAGAAGATATCCGCGTGCCCCTGCCCCCACGAGTTTGTGAATCAATTGGTCGGACTCGTGGATGCTCAGAATCAGAACCTTCGTACGCGGGCTGAGCTTTGCTATCTGCCGGGTGGCTTCCAGCCCATTCAATGACGGCATGGTGATGTCCAGAATCGCCACGTCAGGCTTGAACTCTTCCGCCTTGGCCACAGCGTCCCTTCCGTCTTTCGCTTCGGCCACGACTTGCCATCCGGGCTGCTCATGAATCAACGCACGGAGTCCTCGTCGAACGATTTCGTGGTCATCTGCTATCAACACGCTCACTGGACACACTGGCCGAACTCCTTCTGGCGATGAGGCGCCGTCGGCAAACGATACACCTCGGAACGGCTGATAAGCGTGAGGACCGGCCGCCGTTAGTTACAAGAGTCCAATTCTAGGGCAGACCGAAAGGCGTGGGACCCGTTCAGTCTACGCTCTCGTTATCGAAAAGCAACTCGGGTTGCAAGAGTCATCTTGTACGGGTTCATGGCGATTGAGTCGCCAAGTCGTGGAGCTATACCCTGAACACCTGAAGTCGCGGTCCAACTTGATACGTTGAATTAGGCATCGACATCAGGCATCTGCTGCGACCCCATCGGGTTCTACCCTATCGACCCCGGGGTCGAAGGCGTTTCTAATGACAGATTGATGTCCAAGGCACCAAAAATTGACGCCCCGCGGTCTGACAGGCTGATGGCGCTATTCCAGTCGTGGCCACCTCCTCCGGCAATTACTGAGGCAGGATTGCTCTTCGGGACGGAAGTCTCGGTGGTGGTAACTCGCTGGCTCGAACTTGCGGACGCCTTGTTCGCCCATTCAGAAATCGCCAAACCTCCACCTCCGCGGTTGCGTCGGCATTTTCGACGCGAGCGCGTGGCGGTGCAAAGACGCCGCAGGCGTTCTGCCTAATGGTCCCGATAAGGTGCGAGCTCAACAGGTCGTTGCAACTTCGAGTTTAGTGTTGCGTCGACCCCATTGAGACCGCCCGACTTATGACTTATAAGGAACTGGCTCGGGTTCCCCCGGCCTCGCCTTCGCCGGAGGAATCCGAGTTTATCTCCTCGCACTCTTCACGCGTCCTGAAACATGCAGTCGGGCTCGCTCTGGCGCTTCTGATCCAGCGCAAGCAGCAGCCCTTGAAACTCCGCCATGGTTTCCGCCGAGTAGTTTGCTTCCACAAACTCTCTCGCTTCGGACGCCGAAGCCTCCGGGAAGAATCGCTGGTACAGCGCCATTTTTTGCTCTTTGCTGGCGATGCTAAGCAACAGCCTATAATCGATGCGGCCGGGCCGGAGCAGCGCCGAGTCCAGAGCTTCGATGTGGTTAGTGGTCATCACGAACAGCACGTTCTGCGGAGCGTGAAATCCGTCGAGCACGTTCAGCAGTCCGGACAGGGTCACGCCCAGCCGTTCGGCCGAGCCGGTTTCGTCCCCGGGCTTGTCCGGCCAGAGCTGTTTCTCCCGCTCGTTCGCGTCCGGCCGGGCCTTCCCGGCCTTCATGCAGTCGATATCCTCAAAGAGGATGACCGAATTCGTGGGAACATCCTGGATCGCCCTCATCAGGGACTTGTCGTTGAAGTCGCCCAGGCTGACCCCATAGATGGACATGCCGAACCGCGCCGCCAGCGCCGACACCAGGGACGTCTTGCCGGTACCCGGAGGTCCATAGAACAGATAGCCCCGGTGATACGGCACTCCCAGTTGCCCGTAGCGCTCTTTCGACGCCCGGAACTGCTCGATGTCCTGAACCAGACGTTCCTTCTCGCCCGCCTTCAGGAGAACCGATTCCAGCCGCCGCGCGCAGTAGCCGTCGACGCGTACCCAGTATTCGTCATGTACGAACAGGGATGACCTTGCGCCCATGGTTTGGTCGTGACATTCCGCGATCTGCTGGACGAAGGTTTTCAGAAAGGCCTGCCGTCGTCCCACGGTCCGGAAGGTCAGCGTCTCAGTCCGCTTGACGGACCATCCTCGCTTGTCTTCGCTGCTGCTGAACTCGACGCGAAACGGCCTCTTTCCCCACCAGAACCAGTGGTAGCCAGGCGCCGGAATCAGGGCCAGTTGTTGCTCTCTTCGGAGCGTAGTGTCTAAATCGACTCGCCGGACACGCTTCAGGAACTTCTGCTCCAGCAGCCACTCCTTCACCCAGACGAATGCCACGTCGTCATCCTTAACGGTAATCGACAGGGTGATCTGGTTGACACACCACTCCAGGAGCTTTTCGGGAACAGCTCGCAGGTAGACGCCCAGACCTCCGGCCAGAATCAGCAGCAGTCCGTCGGAAGCGAACTGGTTTCGTCCGCTCAGAATGTTCCTAATGAACACAAACATAGAAATCGCTTTCTAATCGGCATCTCGCCGAGGTCTACGTAAAGCAAATGGGTCGGAACGACCGCGGCTCTTGGCGCGCCGCCACATGGCGACGCAAAACCTTCAGGCCGCGACTAGGATTTGGGAAAAGCTGCCGAAGCTAGCTGGCGGAATGCAACGACGCCCGTACAAGGCCGTCGATCAGCCGGGTCCGCTTGGGCAGCGGCGTATGCGTTTTGGTTCGCATCAGCGGGCGTCCTTTCTCTAAAGATAGCGAGCGCGAAAGAAGGTCTCATGACTGGCAAGTTTTCGCAAGCGGAAAAACATGGGTCGGGATCTCCCTGACGGCGAGCGTTCTTTACTCGTGCGATAAGATGAGCATCCGACCAGGATGGTCGTCCCGAGCGACTAACTGGAGCGAGGGATCTCTCCCGATAGCTCTTTACTCGCGAGGTAAAATAGATATACGTCTCCTCGGAGAATCGACCATCCGGCCAGCAGCGTCATTCCGAGGCGACGTCGAGATCGCGGCGCGAAGCAGGTCTCGCGTGCGCCGGCTGCCGGCGACGGATCTCTCGTATAGCAGTCGATGTGTTCTAGACTCAGTGCTCGCGAAAAATTAATCCTCCACAACCCACCGAATTTTCAGCTGCGATTATTTCGAATAGAGTGGCAACCGCTTTCCGTTTCATCGCCCCGCCAATTCGCCCGATTGGAAATGTTGTTTGGGCGAACACGAGGGTTGAGGGGTTTTGCGGGCGCCCCACCCTCTTGCCCTGCTTGCCCTGAGTGTCGAAGGGAGCTGCGAAGGGTCGTTTTTAGGGGTGGGATTCTTAGATTTGTGGCGTTCTTAATTTCTGGCGTTCCAACTGTCATCCCGAGCGAGCAGGCCTTGGTGCGTCCTCGCGCGAATTTCCGGATGCGAGCGAGGGATCTGCTTTTGGCGGCTCTGGAAAGTGCCGCTTGCAACCGCGTCGACTAAGCCTCCTGAAATGAACACTTACACAAAAATGGTGGGGGGGGGGTACCCAGGTGCGGATCAACCGAAATCCGGCTGACGGGCATTTCGTCATGAGATATACGACAATAGAAGCGATGGTGGTGACAGAGAAGCTATGGCGATGACAGGAATTCCCGGCAGGACGGGCTCTCCGGTACGGGCCCGCGAGAGCACCTCAGGCCGCGAACGCACGTCGGAATCGAGGCAGCCCGTAAAGGGAAAATCCGCGGGGCTCCTGCATCTGTTAAAGGAAGCCTGGCCATTCCTCCGTCCGCAACGGATGCTTTTGTTTTTGGGTCTGGTCCTGATGGCGATCAACCGTTTGGCCGGTCTGGTTCTGCCCGCTTCGACAAAGTTTCTGGTCGACAACGTCATCGGCAAACGCCAGGTCAATCTGCTCGGTCCGTTGGCTCTGGCTATCATCGCCGCTACCGCGATTCAAGGCGTGACCTCCTTCACGCTGACCCAACTACTCTCCAAAGCGGCTCAGCGCATGATCGCGGAATTGCGCAGGCAGGTCCAGGCGCACATCGGTCGCCTGTCCATCTCTTTTCACGATGCGAATAAGACGGGAAATCTGGTCGCGCGGATCATGAGCGATGTGGAAGGCCTGCGCAACCTGATGGGTACCGGCTTGGTTGAGCTTGTCGGCAGCTTGATGACCGCGCTGTTCGCGCTAATCGTGCTGCTGCGAATCAGCGCCTTCATGACCGCCGTTGCTTCCGTCATTCTGCTCGCTTTCGGATTTGGCCTCAACAAAGCCATCGGCACGATCCGGCCGATCTTTCGTGCGCGCTCGAAACTAAATGCTGAAGTCACGGGTCGGCTCACCGAGTCGTTGGGCGGAGTTCGCGTGGTGAAGGGATATCACGCTGAGAGCAGGGAAGAAGAAGTTTTCGCCGGCGGCGTGCAGCGGCTGCTCGAGAACGTTCTAAAGACTTTAACAGCCACTTCAGTGATGAGCCTGTCGTCTACGGTTCTCTTTGGAATCGTGAGCGCGATGATCCTGTATCTGGGCACGACGCGCATCCTGGCCGGTACGATGACGCTTGGAATATTCCTCACTTATGTCGCATTTCTGGCCATGCTGATCGCGCCGGTTGCGCAAATTGTGAGCATTGGGACGCAGCTTACCGAAGGAATGGCCGGGCTTGAACGCACCACCGACATTCTGGCGGAAAAACCGGAAGACCAGGATCCCAAGCGCACGATTTCCATTGGAAAAATCGAGGGTGAAGTCGCCTTCGAGAATGTGGATTTCGCTTACGCCGAAGGAACTCCGGTGCTGCACGAAGTCAGCTTCCGCGCTCGGCCGGGAACCGTAACTGCGCTCGTGGGTCCTTCCGGTGCCGGCAAATCGACGATCATCGGCTTGATTGCGGCGTTTTATACGCCCACTTCGGGACGCGTTTTGGTCGATGGCATCGATCTTTCCACGGTGCGGCTTAGCAGCTATCGCATGCAACTCGGCGTGGTTCTGCAGGAGACGTTTCTGTTCGATGGAAGCATCCGTGAAAATGTGAGCTTCTCCCGGCCAGACGCAAACGAAGAAGAGATGAAAGCCGCTTGCCGCATTGCCCGGGTGGACGAATTCGCGGAATCGTTTCCGCAAGGTTACGACACAGTCGTCGGCGAACGAGGCGTCAAACTTTCCGGCGGTCAGCGCCAGCGCATTTCCATCGCGCGCGCCATTCTCGCAGATCCGCGAATTCTGATTCTCGACGAAGCGACTTCGAGCCTCGATTCCGAATCGGAGGCGCTGATTCAGCAGGGCCTCTCTTATCTCATGCAGGGACGCACGACATTTGTGATTGCCCACCGGCTATCGACGATTCGCAGAGCGGACCAAATCCTCGTGATCGAGGCGGGCCGAATTATCGAACAGGGCACGCACGAATCGCTTTATGCGCGGGGCGGCCGCTATTTTGAGCTTTACACGAAGCAACACGGCTTGCAGGCGAACCTGTTTCTCGCGCCAGGCGAAGGAGATAGCCCGGGCGATTCGTCTAGAGATACCGTCGCCACGAATGGCGACGGCGAAGGCGAAGCTGCGGACAGCGAGCCGAACATCGCCCGCGCTGCCAAGATCCTGCGCGGCCAAACGTAAGCCTGCGTTCGCTCGCGTGCCACCGACGTCGCGACCGCGCCGATATCATCATTCGTGCACTGCATCGGCTGCCGACGGTGTCATCGGACCTGGCGCGTGTCCGAACATAATGCCGGTTTCCACCTCCGACGGCCGTCCGTCGCGCAAATACGGTTTGAATCGCCACTGCGATAGCGCCTCCGTAATGCTTTTTGCCTGATCTGGAAACGCACTAAGGAAATGGACGTGCTTTACCTTGCCGTCTTTCCCGATGATGATCCGCACAGGAATCGGGTTGAATCTGCGCTCGGTAAAGATCGGATCGACCTTTTCGATGACGTTTTCGGAGCGGGCGTAGTCCTTGATGCAAACCGGGACGTCATCACCGCCAGTCCCCAAGATAGGACTGGCCTCCGCCGGCAGCTTCATTTTGTCCATTTCCTGGATAAGGCTCTCCATCGATTTCGTGTCGCGGCCGGCGAAGACGAATTGGATCATATGGCAGCGGATTTGCGTTGCCAGGACGTACCAATGGAGTTCGGCCACGGGCGAGAAATAGTCAAAGCGCACGAAGGAGTGATTGGCGATACTGACCGGCGTCACGGATCGCTCCACTTTGTAATCCGCTTGCAACGCCTTCTCGGCATAGGTGACCAACTCGAACGCATTCGCAGCGGGCTTCAACGTGAAAAAGAGATCCTGAGCGGCGATCAGGATCGTGCCTCCGCTTGTTACTTTGTTTGTGTTTCCAGGTCGAATCTGAGCGAGCACGTAATAGCCAGTATCGGAGGGAGGCGGCCCGTAATATTTCTGGATCCAGCCTTGGGGCAGAGGGTAATTCAGGGCGAAATATTTGTTCGTGTAGGCGTTTTCAACTACGCTTCCGCCTTCAGGCAAAGGGGTCACGGAGTCACTGGCGCTTGCCCAGGCACCCTTCACCAGAATCGTATCCGCGGGCAGCGGTTTGGCTTGCGAGTTGTGTGAAAAGTCGCCTCCGTTCTGCGGCGGGCGTTGTGCTGATGCCGAGGCAAGAAAGGTGACGCATAAACTCAGTGGCGCGAAAACGCGCGAAAATGCTGAATGCACATTCCACCTCGAAACGAGGGCGGTCTTCGACTGGGGTGTCGGCCAAACGGCGAGGCGGGCGAGAGGTCATCTCGCCCGACAAAACGCCGTCACGTCCTTATAACGAGCGCAGAAAATTCAGTAGGTCCTGTTTCTGCGTGGGTGAAAGCAGATCGAAGCTCTCTTCCACCTGTGTGCCTTCAGAGCCGCTGCTTTGATGAGCCTCAATCGCGTGCATGAGGTTCGTGGTACGGCCATCGTGCAGCAGGAAAATCCGCTGCGACAGCCCCCACAACGGAGCCGTGCGGAACTGGTCGCCGCCCGCGCCTCCTTGCGAGACGTTGTCGGCTAATCCTGTGCCCATGTGGTGGATCTCGAGATCGGAAAACGCGTTGACCGGCGCGTTGCTGAGCGAAGTAGTGAAGTTGGACACTTGCGTATTGCCGACCGTCGGAGTGTGGCAGGTCGCGCATCCGATAGCCCTGAACAACGCACGGCCATTATCGATAGAAGTCGCTCCTCCCGGCGTGGCGGCCGACAGCGTCGGCGCTGCCAGCAACCGCATGAACATGGCAAACGCCACGACGTCGCTCGGAATCGAGGCGTTGGTCGCATACTGGTCCGCGCCGGTCTTTGCCGCATAGTTCGTCGTGTCCTCTGGATAGCCAGAGCCGCTAAGGTTCAGACAGCTTGGCGGCAGTCCGGTGCGCAGCTCTTCGCCCGGGAGCGGACGATCCTGAGTAAAGATTTCGTTGGAGATGCCCATCTCCACGTTGTAGGCCTCACCGGCAAATAGCTCGAGCGACTTATTTTGAGCCTTCCAGCCGAAACGGCTGATGGTGCCGTCGTTGCCGTTACGGTTAAACGTGCCGCTAATGCCAAAAGTGTTGTTTTCATGGGCCTCTTGATTGGCCAGCAGAGTTGAGTCATCCAGGTTTTCGATCAAACCAGCACCAAACACCGGCGTAGGAATGCGGAAGATGACGTTGTTGGTAAACTGGGCTTGCGCGAAGCTGGGTTGCTGCAAGCTACAGCTACCGGCATCGCTACGACCTGAGACGGTAAAGAGATCTTCCACACCTCCGTTTGGCGCATTTGGATTGGGATTGCCGAACTGGTCGAAAAAGAACGGGAAGCGCACCTCTCGGGTCGGCCCGTTCGAGGTGATGAACGAAGGAATCCCGTTCGTTGAGCCATTTACGAATCCGTTGGCAATCACCCGAAATTGGGGATTTGCGGCCGGACCGGTTCCTCCAACGGCCGGCTGCGCGTGGCATCCTGAGCACTGTACGAAGTTAAAACGCGGTCCAAGGCCGTTGTTTCCAGTGGGGCTGTTGGAAACAGACTCCACGTCTTGGAAGCGATTCTGACCGTTCTGAAAGAATTGCAAACTGCCGTCAGTTGCGGTTACCGAAGGCAGGGGCAAGCCGGCGCGTGCCGCGCCCCCTTGAACTCCGGGATCTATTTGAGCAAATGCGATCTTGGGCAGGAGAGACAACGCCAACACTGCAAGAAGTGAAAACAATTTAATCGCTTTCATCCCATTCTCCTTGCCGGGCGCCAAGAACGTATCGCTTCACTCTGCTTCGGCACAACGGCCCCGGGAGGGAATTTCAAGGACAGGTTTTCCTGTCCAGCGGCGACCCGCGGAAGTACAGGGAGACAAAATTAGACAAAATTAAGACCTGTACGGCTTATGACCCCACGTACCATTGCCATTCATCTCTGGATGGCTACTATGGCTCAAGTTCTCTGGTGCGGGCGCCGAACAGGCGTTTCTCCCCCAGCCCCGCTCTTGAAATGTTCGTATGGTATGACCGCAGAAAGCAGGCGCGTGGCTCCACAGGTTCAGGTACTTAGTTCTCACCCCTTGCTTCCTTGGGCGGTTGACGAGCTTCTCTCCCAGGTAAAGGGCTTTTCGGTGCGAAATTTGCCGGCGGCGGCGAATGAGGAACAGGCGATGAGTTATGGAGATTCGCCGCGGCTTTTCCTTCTGGACGGTTGTTCTTTGCGCTGCGACCTGGGCCGGCTGGTGCAGAGGTGCCGTGCACAAGCCCCCGGAAGCAAATTTCTGGTGCTGCTCCCTCCCGAAAATAGCGGTGAGGAGGAAATGCTGCGGTTATTTTTCTGGGGCATCGACGGTTTTGTGGTCTTGCACAAGACTTGGCAATCGGACCTGCCTCACGCCATTCGCAGCATTCTGAAGGGAGATGTCTGGGTGCCTCGGGCAGTTACGGCCGCCTACGTTACGCAGATGAGAGCGATGCTCGATACACAGCTGGCGCCGGGCCAAGGCTTAACGGCCCGAGAGGGGCAGGTTCTTCAATTATTGATGCGACGTCT
>Ga0210394_10007011_pt1 | contig 12000 bp, 10 predicted proteins | sample IncBWC12MmetaG_FD_160121 | JGI IMG/M metagenome (GOLD analysis project Ga0210394, IMG submission 160121) | Forest soil microbial communities from Barre Woods Harvard Forest LTER site, Petersham, Massachusetts, United States - Inc-BW-C-12-M | ecosystem: Environmental > Terrestrial > Soil >... | reverse complement strand
CTTCAACTACTACCCTTTCAGGATTCTCGAGAGCGCCCACCGTCTCCTTCAGGTCCGGCGTCAGATCGCTCATCAATAACTGCCGCTGCGGTCCCTTCAGCGACTTGAAGAATCCATCGAAATCCGGCTGCGACATTCTGGTCAAGCGCAGCACGCGCTGTGCCGGCGGCAACGCCAGCACCGCGGACACCAGCTTTGGGTCGACCCCCGGATCAGCCGTGGCCGCATCGCCGGCCTGCCCCGTCTGCGTCATCGATCCGGAAGCCGCCATTGAACCACTCTGTCCCTCGCCCGCTGGCTGCTGCATCGACGTCTGTTGCATCGACCCCATCGCCGCCGGTTTCGCTTCCATCCCGTTCTGCGGCGCCGCGGTCGCCGCCAGCTTCTTCTGTTCCTGCTCCTGGCGCTTGGCGCTCACCCGCGTTACTTGATTTTCATAAACCGCATACAACGCGCCCTTCTCCGGCATCGGCGCTTTGCCGTCAATCACCTGCCGGATCACCGCGTTGCTCGGCAGCCGAAAGAGCAAGTCCTCAGCCGACCAGGTCATCGCCGGATACTCCGCCAGCCGCACCTGCAGCGCCGTGTTGTTGATCGCGGTGGGGTGCAGCTGCTCCTCGAACCACTGGTCCAGCCCCATCGCCTTGATTGCCCCGAGATCGCCCGGCCTCGGACCAAACGTGAAGCGATTCAGCGCGTGCAAGATCCGCTCATCTCCCTGAATCGGCCCAGGATACGCAGGACGGCCACCCGCTTTATCGGCAGCGGCCGATGCGGGCTCCCCAAAACCAGGCGTAGACGTAGCCACTAGGCTGAGACAGAGCGCTGCGGCCCAAGGGCCCTGCAGAACCTTCATAAGATATTCTCCGCTGGGGTGGCCGCACCGAGGTCGCGGCACAGGGTAGCCACCTCTACTGACGGCATTCCACGGCGAAAGTTGCGGTCATGCCGTCCATCAGCCAAGTCGAGTGCTTTCCGCCACCGGCTCCAGTCTATTCCGTTCGCAGAGCCTGCATGGGGTCAATGGACGCCGCCCGGCGTCCGGGCAGATAAGCGGCCACAATACCCACCAGGCACAGAAACACCGCCGCACCGGCGTAGATGAAGGGGTCGAAAGCGCGCCCACCCAAAAGACTGGCGCTCGAGCCCATGGCGGAATTGGTGAACGAGACACTCTCCAGCGTTCGCCCCAAGGCAATGGAAATTGCAGCGCCGGCAACCAGCCCCGCCGCGGTAAGCGCCAGTCCTTGCCGCACGATCATTCCCAGCACGTGTCCCGGCCGCGCCCCCAGTGCCATGCGCACGCCAATCTCCTGCGTGCGCTGCGCCACTGAATAGGCGATCACGCTGTATAGCCCCACCGCCGCCAGCAACAGCGCCAGCGATCCCAATGCCGTCATCAGCGTTGCCGCAACCTTTTGCGGATACAACGAAGCGCCAATGAACTCCTTCAGTGGCGTGGCGTCAAACACCGTTACGTTTGGGTCAATGCCTCGCGCCTGTGTTCGCAGCGTCGACAAAACGTCTTCCGGTTCGCCCTTTGTTCGCACATAGAACGCCAGATTCATGTCTTCGCGATACACCTGCTGAAACGGCACATAAAAATACGCCGGCGTCGTCTCGCCCAGGTAGTGATACTTGCTGTCCTTCGCCACTCCCACCACGCGGAACCAGCTTCCCCACCCGTGAATCTTGTGCCCAATGGGATTGCGCCCGGCAAAGAAGCGCTGAACAAAAGTCTCATTCACAATCATTACCGCAGGCCCGTTTTCATTATCCTGATCGGTAAAGTTGCGCCCCTCAACAAGCGGAATGTGCATCAGCGGCAAGTACCCCGGCGACACCACATTGCGAAAAATGTTCATGTTTTCGTCGGGCTGCGGCGCGTACCCTTCAATCTTGAGTTCCTCCCACCAGCTCGGCTCAAAGCCCAGCGGCACGCCGTCTGAAAACGCAACGTCGGTCACACCGGGCGCGCTCGTCATGCGCTCCTCCAGGCGGCGGCAAAACTCTTTTCGCTGGGCAAGGACGTATCCATTTGACGTGAGATAAAGCTGGCTCACCAGCGTGTGATTCGGATCGAACTTGGGATCGATGCGCATGGTCTGCGTAAATCCGCGTGCGAACAATCCCGCCCCCACAATCGCTACCAGCGCCAGCGCCACCTCGGCCACAACCAGCGCACTCCGCAGCCGATTGCTGTTGCGCCCAGCGGTTCCGCTGCGACCTCCGGCATTCAGGCGCGCGCTCAGGTTCAAGCGGACCACGTGCATCGCAGGCACCATCCCCGCCACAATCGCGGACACCACGCACAACCCCGCCGTGAACAGCAGCACGCTGACGTTTGGCCGTGAATCCAGTGCGACCAGCATTTGCACCGGCCCCGGCGGCATCATGTATTTCAGAGCGTGGCTCATTGCCGGAGTGGCAGCCAGCCCCAGCGCCGCGCCCGTCCCCGTCAGCAACAAACTCTCAGTCAACACCTGCCGTGCCAGCCGCCCGCGCCGTGCGCCCAGCGCCAGCCGCGCACTGAATTCCTTTTCCCGCACCATGGCGCGCGCCAGTTGCAGATTCGCCACATTGGCGCACACAATCAGCAGCACCAGCACACACACGCCCATCAAAATGCGCAGGGGCCCGCCGAGCAATCCTTGCGGCCCGTGCGGCGACTTCCACAGCGGCATCAGCGTGGCGCTCATCCCTTCGCTTACAACAGCATTGAGAACGGCCATGCGGTCCGCCAGCGCCTTCAACTCCTGTCGAGCCTGCTCAATGGTCACACCGTGCTTCATGCGCGCAATGCCCAGCATGTTGCGGTCGTGCCGGTCGCGCAGCATCCACTCCTGCACGCCGTTCAGCGTGGGCTGCTCCATGTAAGGCACCCACAGGTCGAACGCCGTCAGCGGCACCGATCCGTGAAACGCGGGCGAGGCCACGCCCACCACCGTCAGATCGTGCTGATTCACGCGGATCGTTTTGCCCACAATCGACGGGTCAGCTCCGTAGTGCGAGCGCCAGTAGCGGTCGCTGATCACCGCAATAGGAAACTTGCCCGGCGCGTCGGCAAATTCGCTGGGCAGAAAGAGCCGTCCCTGCTCGGCTTTCACCCCGAGCACTGAGAAGAAATTACCTGATACCAACTCGCCCCACACGCGCTCCGAGTGATCCTCATTGCCCACACTGAAGGGCGAAATGTGCGTTACGGCGATGCCGTCGAAGAGCTTGAGGCGATCGCGAAAGTCGATGAAATCGGGATAAGAATTCGGCACCCACTCACCATTGCTGGTCACGGTCTCGAGCGCGACCAGGCGGCTGGGCTCGGCCACTCCGCCCAGCGGCTGCAACTGCACCGCATCGATCCAGGTGAACACGGTGGCGCTGGCGCCGATTCCAATGGCCAGCGTGAGCACCGCAACCGCGGCAAAACTCCAGTTGCGCCGCAACGTGCGCAGCCCGAAACGCATATCGTGCAGCAGGTCCTCGAGCCACATTACGCGGTGGCGCAAATTGAAGCGCTCCTGAGTTACAACGGCATTCCCAAACGCTACGCGCGCCGATCGTTCCGCCTCGCCCTTTGACAATCCATCCGCTTCCAACTCATCGGCTTCGAGTTGAAGATGGGCGCGAATCTCTTTCGCGAAGTCCTCTTTGGCGCGCCGGCTCTTCGGCATTTAGACCTCCTCGGGCGCTGGCGAGAGAACCATCTCCATCGCCTTCGCCAGCTTGTTCCATTGGCTCGTCTTCGTGGTAAGTTGCGCCCGGCCCTTGGCCGTCAGCGTGTAAAACCTGGCCTTGCGGTTGTTGTTGCTCACGCCCCATTTCGCAGCGATCAAGCCGGCATCTTCAAGCCGCTGCAGCGCCAGGTAGAGAGAGCCATGATCCACAAAGAACACTTCCTGCGACTGCCGCTGAATTGCCTTGGCAATTCCCTGGCCGTGACAGGCGCCAAACAGCAAGACTCTCAGGATCAGCAGGTCGAGTGTGCCTTGCAGGAGTGCGATACGGTCGTTTTCGTCCTTTTGGGTCGGCATACGACCTGAGTATCCGCTTCCTCGGGTCGGATGTCAACCCGAACTCTCTTCCAATACAAGATGAGCCTGAAGGGTAGGAATTGATTCCAATACAAGATGAGCCTGAAAGGTTAGACATGCTGGAGATTGAACATCAGCGTGCACGCAGCAGAGAAGTTGAGCCTGGAAGCGATGGGCCTGTTCGTCGAGGCTAGCTCTTCGCTGGTGCGAATGTTGGTGGTGAAATGGAAAACGCCCGCTGGTTGCCGGGCGTTTCGCTGCTGGTCTTTTTTGACTGCCAATACCAATATGGCAGGTTCGAATCATTGATTGGCAGCTTTTCAGGATTTATTTTGCGTTTGTTTTGTGTTGGTTGCATCGTTTCCCACGGGTTCGGCACTTGACAGGTTTTTTAGCGGGGCGCTGGGGCCTCCCACCCTTCCACGATGAAACTGTGAAAGGATGGGGCACCCATTACTCTGGTGTGGTTGAGGGTGGGCCACCCGCCCTGCCCCACATCGACGTGTTCGCCGACGGGTGGGACCAGTGACCAGTCCACTGTCCACAAAATCTTCACCCCCGCCATCCAATAAAAACGGTCAACCCTCGAGCGGGAAGTTTCAGCAGATCCAAAACGGTAAACGGGATCCGCTTCGCCGGGTCTGAGAGTTCTTCGAGCGGCTGGACCAATCCACTGCGGAATCAGTGCGAAAAACAACAACGGCCCGGGAGAGTTTCCCGAGCCGTTGCCGGTGAGCTGTTGGGATTGGACTAAGGCCATCGCGCTGCCGCGATTCCATTAGGCCCGGCGGTTGATTCTGATTCCGCTGGGGACTTAATCGCCCCACGAACTAAGACCTGTTCGCGGGGGCCCCGGATATTCGGGGTATGGGGGTCTGGGGCGCGATGCCCTAGGCCTCAGTCACCTCACGTACGACGCAACTAGAACAATCAGATTTCATCAGCTGGATCAACCTCCTTTCCCGTGTAATCTCAATTTAGCTTGAGGGGGAAGATGGCGTCAAGCCAAGTGTTTGATCAAGCGCAAGTGGGCGAACGCGCGAGGGCGGAGGAGTTTTATTTTCTTAGAAAAGCGCGGAGAGAGCGCAAAGGCCCGGGCCTGAAGGCCGTTCAAACTTGCGCAATACTCAGTGGGCTGAAGCCCACTGCTGCCGGGGATGAATCTCCGGCCTGCCTCCCGAATGTGTTTTCTCAGCGGCCTGTAAAGCCCGCTGATTATGCGCCTTTGCCGGCCGGGCTAAAGCCATGCCCCTTCAAGGCCCATCTATGAAACCAGCTCTAGGTCAGGGCGAGATTGAGGTTGTCGATGGCTTCGTCGATTTCCTGGTTGTTCTTGAAGCCTACGGTGACGCAATCGACGCCGGCGTTTTGGAATGCGAAACGCATGGCTGCCACGCGATCGGAATGCTGGTGGAAGGTGCCGTCGCCGATGAGCTTCATGCTGATGACGCCCATGCCGTCCTTCTTGACCTGCTTCACGTGCTGGACGACTTCGGGCACCTTGTCGGGGTTGTTCTCGTCGGCGTAGGTGGGGCCGTCCATGCGGGTGCCGTTGTGGTTCATGCGGATCATGGCCACCTGCAGCCAAGGGTTGCCAGGCATCTGGCGCAGGGCGGGAAGGCCGTGTACGCTGGCGCCGTTGGAGCGGATGATCTGCTTGGCCTGGAACTGGTCAATGCCTTCCTGCCAGCGCTTGGTCTCGCCGACCCACTTGTCGTCGTGCTGCCAGTGCAGCAGCATGATGTCGAAGTAGTCGGTCTTGGAGGTGCGGAGCATGTCCTCAAAGCGCTCGTGAGGCTCGACCCCGGTGTCGGTGGTGACCTTGCTCATGAGCACGTAGCTGTCGCGCGGATAGGGCTTGAGCGCTTCGCCGAGCATGGCGGGGGTCATGTAGGACTCGGCGGTCTCGTAGAAGCGAATGCCGCGCTCCCAGGCGTGGTCAACGAGTTTGGAGAACTCCTGCTGGCCGAGCGCTGCCTGCACATGGCCGTTGTTGCTGCCGGTGCCGAAGGCGAGGCGGGTGACCTGTATGCCGGACTTGCCGAGCGTGACCCTGTCGAGGGCGGTACGCTTTTCGGCGCTGAGGGGGGCGACAACGCCGGCAAGGGTTCCGGCGGCGATGCCGGTCTTCAGGAACTCTCGTCTGGAGTAGCCATTCATGCGGAACCTCCGGGGATTTGGCCGGGGAGAGCCAATTGCGGGAATGGTAACACGACCGGCGCTGCTTGGTAGCCGCTTTGTGACGGGGAGAGAAGCGCAGCGGCAGCGAAATGACCGCATGGCAACTCGTGATTGTGCGCGCGGCATCTATACGGACATTGCAAGCCTACGCCCGCTTCAGGGCAAACAATTAGGAGTAAATATGGGCAGTCGAGTTCTCAAGGGAAAGCTTTCCCTCGCCTTGGCGTGCGCCTGCACGCTTGCGTTAACCGCAGCCAGTTCGCACGCACAAACTGTAATTGCAACGATACCCGTGGGAGGTTACGTGGGCGGCGGAGCGGTCGATCCGATCGCGAAGCTGGCCTATATCCCTACGGGAGGCGCGAGCGGGCAGGTAACGGTCATCGACGAGAAGACTAATACCATTGCGCGAACCATTAATTTGGCCACCAATTGGCAGGCGACGAGCGCGGCCCTCAACCCCTTTACCGGGCTCCTTTACGTGACCGCGGAGTACGGCGGCCTGTTCGTTGTGGACGCCAAGAGCGGCGCGACCGTGGCCGTGGTAAATGTGAACTCTGGATCGGTGGCGGTGAATCCGGTGACCGACAAGGTTTATGTGTCGGACTTCGGCAGCAACCTCTATGTGATAGACGGCGAAACGCTCAACATTGAGACGACGATCAGCATCAACGCAATTCAAAACGTTGCGGTGAATCCGTTCACCAACCGAATTTACGCCGGCATGAACGACTTCAGCCCGGGATTCGTGGCGGTAATCGATGGAGCCACGAACCAGGTGATCGCACAGCCTCCAGCCGGAAGTGGACTTACCAGCGGCGTTGCGGTGAATACGGGTAAGGACACTTTTTACTCCTCAGAGCAGTTCGGTACCGCAACCGTATACAACGGCAAGACCAACACGCAGGTCAAGGCGATCGCGCTCTCGGGCCAGCCGGCGGGGGTGGCTGTCGATCCTCTTAAAGATACGCTGTTTGTGAGCGAATACCAAAGCAACTCCGTGACCGTGATCAACGGCTCGACCTATGCGGTGACGGAGAATGTGGCGGTGGGTCCTCAACCCTCATACATGACTGACGACCCCTTCAATAAGCTTTTGTATGTGGGTTGCCAAACGATTGACGCCAACGGCAATTTCATCTTTACGATTTCGGTGATCAGGACGAATTGATTTTGCTATAGGACTCGACATGGGGCGCAAAGTCGGTGGACCTTGCGCCTTTTTTGTTTTGGATTGGCTGCCAAAAGATTTTTGTTGACGCGGAGGCATTGGTTCGTGGTAGCTTACGGTTAGTGGACGCTTACCTACAAGCCGGACTGGATGCGCTGGGCGATGCGACGCGGATGGCAATCTTTCAAAAGCTTGCCAACGGGCCGATCGCGGTGAACGAGTTGGCGCGACATTTGCCGGTGAGCCGGCCGGCGGTGTCGCAGCATCTGAAGGTGCTGAAAGATGCGGGACTGGTGACGGACATGAAGGAAGGCACGCGCAGACTTTATCAGCTGGATCCGGAGGGAGTGGCGCGGCTGCGCGCGCACTTCGACCAGATGTGGACCAAGGCGATGAGCGCCTTCAAAGGCGCCGTAGAAACCCCACCAAAGACAGGAGAGAAACATGGCAAGCACCGTGGACGCAATCGTCGTTCGTAAGAGTGTGCGCGTGGCCGCGAGCGTGGAGCGCGCGTTCAGCGTGTTCGTTGAGCAGATGGAGACGTGGTGGCCCGCGACGCACCACATTGGGAGCACTCCATTTGAAGCTATTTTTGTGGAGCCGCGAGCGGGCGGCCGTTGGTACGAGCGCAATGCCAATGGCGAGACTTGCGAATGGGGCACGGTGCTGAAGTGGGAGCCGCCGCATTGCGTGGCGTTCTCATGGCATGTGGGTCCGGGGCACGATTCGCCAGACTGGACGTTCGATCCGGACATGGCAAAGGCGAGCGAAGTGGAGATTCGCTTCATGGCGGACGGCCTGGGGACGCTGGTGGAGCTCGAGCACAGCAAACTGGAGCGCCATGGCGAGGGTTACGAGCAACTTCGTGCGATATTTGATGGGCCGGGAGCCTGGGAACGGATTCTGGCGGAGTACGCGAAGAAGATTGCGGAGTAGGTCACGCCCCAAGTGTGGGTTTGTCCGATCCCACCCTTGCGCCAGAAAAAGGGCGCAAGGATGGGGCACACAATTGCGGTGCGATGGAAAGAGAGGGCTATGAGATGAAGCCGGTGATTTTTTTGCGAATTGCTTCGGTGCTGACGGTGGTTCACGCGGTGCTGCACACGATTGGCGGGGTGTTCAGCTCGGCCGATCCGGGCCCTGCCACGATAGCGGTGGAAGCGATGAAGGCCAACCAGTTTCTCCTCGTGGGGCACATGCGGAGCTACTGGGAGTTCTACCGTGGGATGGGCCTGACGGTTTCGATTTTGCTGACGGCGGAGGGCATTGTCTTCTGGCAACTCGGCTCGCTCGCGAACAATGATGCTGTCAGGCTGCGGCCGGTGATGGCTACGTTTTTGCTTGCGTATCTTGTGCTGGCGGTGAACTCGAATGCGTACTTCTTTATTGGGCCGGTGATTACGGAGATTCTGATTGCGGCTTGTTTGGGAGCGGCGATTGTGACTGCGAAATCTTCGCTTTCTGTGGGCGCGAGCGCGAAGGAGCGGATTCACGCGTGAGGGTGGGTGTTACCAGCTGTGCAGCCAGTCTTCGTCGCGGCCGATGCGGATGGGGGCGTTGAAGAGCTCGCTGAGGCGTGACGCGTTGAGCAACTCTTGGCGCGGGCCGTCGGCGACGATGCGGCCCGAGCGCATGAGGATGACGCGCTCGATCTCTGGAAGTATGTCGGCGAGATGATGCGTGACAAGGATGAGGCCAGTGCCTTCTGCTACCAGGCGGCGGAGGGTTTCGCGGAGTTCGCGCTGCGCGGCGAGGTCGAGGGCGTTCGAAGGCTCATCGAGCAACAACTGGCGGGGACGATGGACGAGGGCGCGGGCGATGAGGATGCGGCGCTTCTCGCCGGCCGACATTTCTCCAACAAGTTGATCGGCGAGATGAAGTGCTTCCATGCGTTCGAGGGCTTCCAATGCGCGGCTGCGCATCTCGCTGGTGACGTGGAGATTGGGCCACAGCGTTGAGGCGGAGAAGAAGCCGGCGGTGACGGCGTCGCGTCCGGTGGTGACGGCGGTGCGCTCGCCGGGCAACTCCTGGCCGGTGAGGCCGGCGGCCACGATGCCGAAGTGTTTGCGAAGTTGCGTCAGGTCCCAGCGCTCCCGGCCGAAGATGCGCACCTTCATTTCGGGCGTGACGATGGGATAGATTTGGCAGGTCATGGCGAGGACGAGCGTGGATTTACCGCAGCCGTTGGGGCCGAGGATGGCGACGTGTTCGCCGGTGCAGATGGAGAGGCTGACATCGTGGAGGACGATGCGGTCGCCGCGCGCGACGTTGACACTTTCGAGGTCGAGAAAGTGATTTGGATCGATCTGCGCGGGGGTGGCTTCGCGGGGTTCGGCTTCGGCGTCGCTTTCAGACATTGCACCCCCAAGCTGCTAGATTAAATTGTTGAGCCCGTGCGGCCGTACTGACTTTGAGGGCCCGGGGCTCGGAAGGACGATGAGCGAGATTTCACACTTTGTAATTCCGAAGGGCTTCCGCTTTGGTGCGATCAAGGCGGGGCTGAAGGCGAGCGGGCGCACTGATTTTGCGTTGATTGTGGCAGACGATGCGGCGAGCGCTGCTGCGGCGTTCACTGCGAACAAGGTGAGTGCCGCGCCGCTGGCGATCGACAAGGAGCATTTGCGCGCGACCGGCGGCAAGGTTCGCGTAGTTGCGATCAACGCCGGCAATGCGAACTGCGCGGCGGGGCAGGCGGGGCTGGATGCGGCGCGGGCTACTTGTGCCGGTGCTGGCGAAGTGTTTGGCTGTACGGAGCAGGAAGTGTTTCCGTCGTCGACGGGGATTATCGGCGTGCCGCTGCCGGCAGAGAAGCTGATTGCGGTGATGCCGGCGCTGGCGTTGCAACTGGGTTCGGAGTCGGATCACTTTCAGCAGGTGGCGCTGGCGATTCTGACCACGGATACGGTGGAGAAGACGGCGTTCGCGCGGTTTGAAGTTGATGGCGTGGACGGCGTGCGGCGGGAAGTGCGGATGGCGGCGACGTGCAAGGGCTCGGGGATGATTCATCCGCAACTGGTGCCGCACGCCACGATGCTGGTTTACATCATGACCGATGCGGAGGTGGAGCCGGCGGTGCTGCAGGGGTATTTGAATGGGGCGATCGAGCCGAGTTTCAATCGCATCTCGGTGGACGGCGATACTTCGACGAACGATACGGTGCTGTTGATGGCATCGGGCGCAAGTGGCGTGAAGATCGACGCGGGGGATGGGGAATTTGCGGAGGCATTGACGCAGGTGTGCGCGTCGCTGGCGCGAAAGGTGGTGGCGGATGGCGAGGGCATTACGCACGTGGTGGAACTGCGCATTGGTGGCGCGGCGAGCGATGCGGATGCGCTGAGGGTGGCGAAGGCGATTGCACATAGTCCGCTGGTGAAGACGGCGTGGGCGGGATGCGATCCCAACTGGGGACGTCTGGTGGCGGCAATTGGCTACTCAGGAGCGGCGATTGATCCGGAGCGGATCGACATTTGGTTTGGCGAGCAGCGGATATCGAGGGATGGCGGGCGCGCGGAGGAGTTCGACGAGGAGTCGGCGCATGCGTATTTACGGCAAGCGGAGTATTCGATTGCGATCGAGTTGAACCAGGGGGCGGGGAAGTGCGTGTTCTGGACGACGGACCTGACGAGCGAGTATGTGCATATCAACGCAGATTACTCGACGTAGGGTGGAGTTAGTGATCGCATTGTCGAGTGAAGAGGTGAAGAAGTGAAAAGTGAATGTGATATCAGGCTGAGTCGCTATGGTGCAGGCTGCGAGACGGGCTGGGTCGCGGGCGCGGCGTCGCGTGGGTAGGTGATTTCCACGGCGGATTTCAGCTCCAGGAGCAAGCGTACGGAGGGGCCGCTGAGGCCATCATCCATTTCGCGCGCCCAGACAGGGCCTTTGAGCTTTCCTTTTTCATTGAGGGTGTAGACGCGGAGAATGTCCTGCATGGCGATGTCGTCTCCGCCGGTTCCGACCGATGCATTCTGGTCGGTGGGGTGGGCCTGCAAGGTGTGGTCCTGGCCGGGCTGAAGGGCTCCGGGCTGCGGCATGGCGGGATGGAGGCCGAGGCCGAGGTGGTCCTGGTCGCCGACTTTGTGGCCCTTGCGCACGATGATGATGAGGTCGGCTTTATCGCGGGTGGGGGCGAGGGTGTAGCGGTTCCACTCGCGGACGGCTTCCTGCACCTGGAGGATGGCTTGGTGGTCGGCCTGGCTGAGGCCGGGCTTGGAGATATCGCCGTCGAGTGACTCGACGTAGACGGTGTGCGCGGTCTGGAAGACTTCAGAGACCTGGAGTTTTTTGCTTTTGGCATGGACGAGGGTGAACGAAAGCACGGCGATGGCGAAGATGGCGATCGGACCGACTTTCAATCTGGTTTTCAATCCGGATTTCATTGAGCGGACCTCCCTGCGGAAGAGCGACGGGGAAAGAGCCGACGGCGCGGGTAAAAAGACGCCGACGCGGTGACGTTATGCCTGCGCAGATAGCGTTGTCAATGGAGATGGCGTGAGGGTCAGCGATTCCGTAAGGTGCTGTGCAGCCGGATAGCAGCCCGCTGATTTGGGACGAGTTTCGGGAACTGAGGGTAGCTGGCGGGAGTTGTACCGGGTCTGGTGTGAGGAAAACGATTGA
>Ga0210394_10007010_pt1 | contig 12002 bp, 9 predicted proteins | sample IncBWC12MmetaG_FD_160121 | JGI IMG/M metagenome (GOLD analysis project Ga0210394, IMG submission 160121) | Forest soil microbial communities from Barre Woods Harvard Forest LTER site, Petersham, Massachusetts, United States - Inc-BW-C-12-M | ecosystem: Environmental > Terrestrial > Soil >... | reverse complement strand
CCCGGATGGGGGTGGCCTATACCCGCAAAGGAGAAGGTCAAAACCCTACTCAAAACCCTTGGCCGATTGGGTACTTTCCCGCATACTACATCAGCGATGAACACCTACCCCCGAATCTGCCACGAAGTCGGACTGGATTGCGAAACCTGCACGGAAGGGACGGCCCGAAACCTGGCCAAAGTATGCAAGGGACTGAAGGGAAAGCTGATCGGGCAGTTGTTCGTCCAGATTTATACCGATCCGGCGTGTTCGAAGATGCACGCGCATTTCGCGCAGGCGTACCTGGCGGCGTCCGGGGAGGGTCCGCTGGCGATCGCGGCGCTTGCGTAGGCTGAGGGTTGAACGGCTAGCTCTAGCTGGGAATCGTCAGAACACGTCTCCCGCTTCGGCGTCCGCGCAGCGCTCCAGCCTTAATCCCAGATTGACGTTTTTCTAGCGGAGCGATGCGCCATTACTAACTTCTTAGTAGAATAGTTTCTTTATATGAGGCCCAGCAAAAGCCCGTCGCTTCCTTATGCTGCCTGCGTGGTGATCACCGCTCTCGCAGCTCAATCGCCAAACACAAGCGACTGGCAGACTGCGGCCGGAGGGAAGATGGCATTCGAGGTGGCTTCGGTGAAGCCCGCCACTGTTTTTAGGCCCCCCAACTTTCCCCTAAACGCCGGGAATGCGCACGTACCTGGGGGGCGCTTCTCCGCGACCTTTCCGGTGGGGGCCTACATTTCGTTCGCTTATAAACTCTCAATAGACGAGAACCATCGGATCGCGGGCGATCATCTGCCGAAGTGGTTCAGTGCGGATTTGTTCGGAATCGAGGCGCGCGCGGAAGGCAATCCTACGAAGGATCAGATGCGCTTGATGATGCAGTCTTTGCTCGCCGACCGGTTTAAACTCGCGATTCACTTTGAAACCCGCGAGGGGCCAGTGTTTGCGTTGACTCTAGTCAAACCCGGGAAGACGGGACCGAAGCTGCGTCCGCATGCCGAGGGGCCGCCTTGTCCTGATTCGTTTGTAGGATTAGAGCCGGGCGCAGCGGCCAGTGTAAGCGATGTGTTCCCGCCGAGCTGCGGAACCGACCAGATGCGGGGGAGAAACGGTGTGCTTCTGGTAGGCTCACGAGATACCACTCCTCAATCGCTCGCCGATGTAATTTATGGTTACGGATTCCTCGCTGGGGAGGTAGATAAACCAGTGGTGGATAGCACGGGGCTTACCAGAAAGTTCGATTTCACCATTGAATATACGCGGGGCGACAATTCCGTACCGCGCCCTCCTGGCCCACCCAATGCGGATGCCGCGCCGTCTGATTCTCAAGGAACGCCATTTCTGAATGCTATGCGCGATCAACTGGGGCTGAAATTGGTGCCGTCCAAAGGCCGGATAAGGGTCCTCGTGATCGATCATATCGAGAGGCCCTCGGAAAACTGAAATGGGCGCGAAACCCGCGCACGAGACCATTTCGGGTGGAATAGATCAAACTACAAGGCTCGCAGGCGACACCAGAGCCACTTCCGATAATCCGGTCACATGTTAACTTTGGCGAAAAGTCCACACATCGGGTACAGCGTAGATGCTTTAACAACAGCGCGCCCGTGTCGACTTTGCCAGATAGAGCTCATCGGAAAACTTACGCCACTCCTCCGCCGAATGAGCAGCGCCATGTGCGGCCAGGTGGCACCTATATGCGCGCTGGTCGGACAATTCATCGACGATGCCGCGCAGGACTTCTAAGAGTTTTCTCATGCCAGCTCCGATTGGATAAAAGGTGTCTCCGTCAGCCGCGCGTCGCGCGTGCCGCTCAGGATTCCGGTCCAGACACGGATGGAATCGATCAGGATCACCGTCACCAGGATCAAGAAAACTCCGCACACGGCAGCGTCCAGGCGGGCGTTGAAGATCAGCGTTGCGGTTGCCGAGGTCTGCGGGTCCGCGGCCAGCTTATCGGCTTGCGCCAGAAATCCCAGGTCGGGCAACGGCGAGAAGATTTTCTGCCATCCGGCGGTGAAAGTGACGACGACTAGCCACGCCAGAGGGACCAGCGTCACCCACAGGTATTTCACGCCGTGCATTTTGATCAGGATGGTGGTCGCGACGCACAATGCGATGGTCGCCAGTAACTGGTTCGCGATACCGAACAGGGGCCACAGCGAATTGATGCCTCCCAGGGGATCGCGGACGCCTTGAAACAGAAAATATCCCCACGCCGCGACGATGACGGCGCTGGTTGCCAGCATGCCCGGGGTCGAACTGGTTTTCTTCATGGCGAGAAGGTCCTGCAACATGAATCGCCCGACGCGCGTGCCGGCGTCGAGCACGGTCAATATAAACAGCACCTCGAACATGATCGCGAAGTGATACCAGAACGCGATCAACCCGCGGCTGCCTCCCACAAACGAAAAAATGTGCGCCATGCCGAGCGCCAGCGAGGGCGCGCCTCCGGTGCGATAGAACAGCGTCTTTTCACCGACGTCAGTGGCCAGCTGCTGCATTTCGGGCGCGGTGACCGGAAATCCCCAACTGGTGATCTTCGCGACCGCCGCGTCCGCGGTGGAGCCGACAATTCCCGCCGGAGAATTGACCGCGAAGAAAACTCCGGGTTGCAACGATGCCGCGGCGATGAGGGCCATCAGCGCGACGAAACTTTCCAGCAGCATCGATCCATAGCCCACAGCGCGTGCGTTGGTCTCCTTGGCCAGCATCTTAGGCGTGGTTCCGGAGGAAATCAGCGCGTGAAATCCGGAAATGGCTCCGCAGGCGATGGTGATGAAGCAAAACGGGAAAATTTTCCCGGCAAAGATGGGACCGGTTCCGTCGATAAAACGGGTCAGAGGAGGCAACTGAAGGGTGGGATGTACCGTCAGCACTCCCAGGCCGAGCAGTAGCACGACGCCCAGTTTCACGAAAGTGCTCAGATAACCGCGCGGCGCGAGCAACAGCCAGACGGGCAGGGCGCTGGCCAGGAATCCATAGACGACCAGGCCGCCGGCGATCGCAATGGCTGAAAAAGTGAACCATGGCGCCCAGGTTGCCGATTCTGAAACGGCTTGGCCGCCGAAGATGCTTGCCATAATCAGCACGAAGCCTACGCCCGAGCATTCCAGCACTTTTCCCGGCCGCCAGTAGCGCAGATAAAGACCCATGAAGATGGCGATGGGCATGGTTGCGGCGATGGTGAATGTTCCCCACGGGCTGCTCTTCAGCGCATTGACGATCACCAAGGCGACCACGGCCAGCAGGATCACCATGATCAGCAGCACGGTGATCAGCGCGGCGAAGCCTCCGGTTTTTCCGATTTCTTCGCGCGCCATTTGGCCCAGCGATTTTCCGTCGCGGCGCAGGGAGCAGAACAGCACCACGAAATCCTGCACGGCGCCGGCCAGCACCGCGCCGACGATGATCCACAGCGCGCCCGGCAGATAGCCGAACTGTGCGGCGAGCGTCGGACCCACCAGAGGACCGGGTCCGGCGATGGCGGCGAAGTGATGGCCAAAGACGATCCACTTGTTGGTCGGCTCGTAATCATGGCCGTCGCGCAGGCGCTCGGCGGGCGTAGCGCGCTGGTCGTCGAGTGCCATGACGCGGGCAGCCAGGAACCCGGCATAGAATCTATAACCGATTAAATATGTACAAACCGCGGCGATCACCAGCCACATGCTGTTGACGGGCTCGCCTCGGGAGCGGGCAATGGTGGCCATGGCAAAGGCGGCGGCAACTGCAATCAGCGCCCACAGGAGGCGCGTGAATATTCGGAGCATTCTACAAAGAATACAGAAGCCGGGGCCCTGGCGCTAGCGTACTAAGGCATTTCCCCGAAATTTAACTAAGGTAAATTACCCTTGTCCTAAGCGCAAACCTTAGAGGAATTTGTGTGGAGGGTTGATTGCCGGAATCCGATAATGTATTTAGGCTTGAGAAGGAGGCCGAACTTGCTGCGCAGCATTATCATCAGCCCGGACGTGGAACTGGCCGAACGCCTGGAAGCGGCTTTGACGCTGACTGGCGAAGTCTCCGTCAACCGCGTGCTCGACCGTTATCCGCCGGCGATCGACCTGGTGCGGACGCTGCGCGCCCACGCCCCCGACGTTCTGTTTCTGAATTTCGAATCGCTCGATAAGGCCCAGGAGATCGTGTCGTTTGTGGAGAAGCAGTCGGACGGATTGCAGATCATCGCCATCCATCGAACCTGCGATTCCCAGATTCTGCGCGAGACGATGCGGCTGGGAGTCCGGGAATTTCTCGCGCATCCGTTTGAGCGCGCGCTGCTGAAAGATTCGATCGACCACGTGAAGGCGCTGCTGGAGCGCAAGCCGCCGACGCACGACGCCACCACCCAGGTTTTTTCCTTTCTCCCTTCCAAGGCCGGCGTCGGTACCTCCACCCTGGCGCTGAACATCAGCGCGGCCATGGCGAGGCGTCCCAATACGAGGGTGCTGCTGTCGGATTTCGATCTGAACAGCGGAATGATGCGCTTCCTGCTGAACCTGCGCAACGAATACTCGGTGATTGACGCGGTGGAACATTCGCTGCGCATCGACGAGAATCTGTGGCCGCAACTGGTGACCACCATGGACCAGTTGGACGTATTGCACGCCGGCCGCGTAAACCCGAACCTGCGGGTGGAAGGCACGCAGATTCGCAACCTGGTGGAGTTCATGCGCCGCAATTACGACGTGCTGTGCTTCGACCTTTCCGGCAATCTGGAGAAATACTCGATGGAGCTGATGCAGGAATCGAAGCGCATTCTGCTGGTGGTGACGCCGGAGATTCCGTCGCTGCACCTGGCGCGCGAAAAGCTACATTTTCTGCGCGGGTACGATCTGGAAAGCCGTGTCATGGTGGTGATGAACCGTTGCATCAAGAAACCTCTATTCAGCAAGGCCCAGGTGGAGGAACTGCTGGGCGTTCCGGTGGTCCAGACGTTCCCGAACGACTACCCGGGCATCAACAAGGCGATGACGGCCGGGAAATGGTGCGAGCCAGACACGGAAATCGGCGGGATGTGCACCGAGTTCGCGAAATCGCTAGATCGAGAAGAAGAGCGTTGCGAAAGAGTCGAAGAAATTCCTCGAGTTCCTCAGCACTCCCAACCGGGTGCTGGCGCCGACCAAATAGCTCTTTGTGGCGCGGACTTTAGTCTGCAGCGCCGGCTTCAGCCGGCGTCCGGACATCGGCTGAAGCCGATGCTGCAAGCTGAAGCTCGCGCCACCTGGATTAGCGCGGTCTACACTAGAAGTTTATGGATCAGGATCATCTGCGCACGCTGCTGGAACAGGTGCGCGCGGGCGCAGTCGATGTGGAGGCGGCGCTGGAGCGGTTGCGGCACCTACCGTACGAGGATTTAGGCTTCGCCAAGGTGGATCACCATCGCGCCTTGCGTCACGGAATGCCGGAGGTGGTTTTCGGCAAGGGAAAAACGCCGGAGCAGGTGTCGGCCATCGTCAAAACGCTGCTCGCCACTTCGCAGAACGTTCTCGTCACGCGCGCCGACCAGGAGGTCGCCGAACGGTTGCGGGGCGAAAACCCCGAAAGCGGCATGGAACATTTTCCGGCCTCCGGCGCGGTGCGATTCTGGCGCGACCGGACGGAGCGGGGCAAAGGAAAAATCGCGGTGGTCTGCGCCGGGACCAGCGACCTTCCGGTGGCGGAGGAGGCGCAGGTGACGGCCGAAGTGATGGGCAACCAGGTGGACGCCATCCACGATGTGGGCGTCGCCGGCATTCACCGGCTGATGCAGAATCGCCAGCGGCTGACCGAAGCACGGGTAGTGATCGTCTGTGCGGGCATGGAGGGCGCGCTGCCCAGCGTCATCGGCGGACTGGTTTCCGCGCCGGTGATCGCCGTGCCCACCAGTGTCGGTTACGGAGCGAGTTTCCACGGCCTGGCGGCCCTGCTGGGGATGCTGAACAGCTGTGCCAGCAACGTCACAGTAGTGAATATCGACAACGGTTTCGGCGCCGGATACGCGGCCAGCCTGATGAATCGGCTGTAGGTTGCGGAAAACCCTCCGCTCCCTGCGGTCGCGGCGCGGTAGATCGTTGATAACAGGTACCGCCGATTCCGAGCCGCCATGCGTCAGCATGCGGACAGACGGATATTTCGATTGACGAAACCACAATCGCCTCGCCGCGCGTCTAAACTAGAAGAATATGCTTTGTCGCTTCAGCGGACTTGTGTTCGGGCTCGTGTGTCTGTCGGTTAACGGGTGGGGTCAGTACGTCATCTCGACCTTCGCCGGGAACAACGCGGCGGGATATTCGGGCGATGGCGGCACAGCCACATCGGCGCAACTGAATTTTCCCACCGGCATGGCCTCTGCAGGAGGGAAGCTCTACATCGTCGATTCCGCCAACGACGTGGTGCGCGTGATCTCCGGCGGAGTGATTTCGACGTTCGCCGGCACGGCCGGCTCGGCGGGATTTGCCGGCGACGGCAAGGCGGCCACCTCGGCGACGTTAAATCATCCGAGCGGTGTGGCCGTCGACTCCAGCGGGAACGTGTATATCGCCGATACCGGGAACAACGTCATTCGCCAGGTGAACTCCAGCGGGATTATCAACACTTTCGCCGGCAACAATTCGATGGGCGCCGGATACTCAGGTGACGGAGCGGTGGCGACTAGTGGGACGCTGGATGCGCCCACCGGCGTGGCGGTCGATTCTTCCAACAACGTCTACATGACGGATTCGGTGAATAACCTGGTGCGGAAAGTGTCGGGTGGAAATTTCTCGACCATCGTCGGAATCGGCGCCACCGGGCAGACGTTAAATCATCCCAACGGATTGCTGGTGGATTCGAAGGGCGCCGTTTACGTCTCCGATACCAGCCACCGCGTCTTGAAATACGCCAATGGCGCGCTGACCACGTTCGCTGGCACGGGCGACGTCGGCTACGCGGGAGACAACGGTCTGGCGACGAAGGCGGTACTGAATAATCCCGTCGGCCTGGCCATGGACGCGGCGGGGAACGTGTATATCGCCGACGCCAATGAGTTCCGCATACGTGTGGTCTCCGCCACGGGAATCATCACCACCATCGCCGGTTCCGGCCATGCGGGCTACGCGGGCGACGGCGGGTCGGCACTGACCGCGTATTTGAGTTTTCCCAGTGGTGTCTCGGTCGACAGTTCGGGCAACGTTTATATCGCCGACACGGCAAACAATGTCATCCGGATGCTGGCGATTTCCGCGCCCGCGATCGCGGCGAATGGGGTGGTCAGCTCGGCCAGTTTCCTGCCGAAAATCTCTCCCGGTTCGCTGGCGAGCATCGCAGGAACCAACCTGGCGACGTCCACTCCTCCGTCGGCCGCCACGCCTCTGCCCACGATTCTTGCAGGAGCATCGGTCAGCGTGAACGGAAGGGCCGCGCCGATCCTGTACGCATCGCCGGCCTTGATCAATTTTCAGGTGCCTTGGGAAACGGCGACCGGCAGTGCTCAAGTAGTGGTTACGGTGGACGGCGTCGCCAGCAACACAATGACGGTGCCGGTGATAGCCACCGCGCCGGGAATTTTCTACTTCAGCTCCGGCGCGGCCATCGCCCAGAATCACGATTATTCGCTGAATTCATCCAGCAATCCGGCGCACGCGGGCAGCTATCTCATCGCCTATCTGACCGGGTCCGGTCCGGTGAGTCCGGCGGTGACGGACGGCGCGGCCACGCCTGCCACCGGATTAGTGCAGCCGACTTCTGCCATCAGCGTAACCATCGGCGGCCAGCCCGCGACCGTTCTGGGCGCGGCATACACGCCAGGATTCATCGCCCTGCTGCAACTCAATATCACCGTCCCGTCGGGCCTCGCCGCCGGAAGTTATCCGTTGATCGTGACCATCGGCGGACAGGTCAGCAATTCGGCGACGGTGAGCATCGCGCCTTAACAGATTCCCTGCGGTCGCGGCTCGGAATCGGCTGCCGTAAAACCAATTACTTACCGAGCCGCGACCACAGGGAGCGATCGTTAAGCGCCGGCTGTCTGATACTTCAGCTCCTCGGCCGCGACGTAAAATCCGGCCACCGGCTTGGGTTCCGTTTCGCCCCAACGGCCCATCCGCCATTCCACGCGCAGATAGCGGACATGCGGTTCGCGCGACAAGTCCACCAATAGTAAATAGGTCCCGCAATAAAATTTCTGGGGATATGCGGCGATCTGCCGCCATTGCTCTTTGTCCGCCGATCCCCAGACCGAGACATCGAGGCTTTCCTGTTCCAGGATTCGAGTAATACCCAGGGTAAGCAGAAGAGGCTTTCCGCTCGTGTTTCCCAAGGCGATGTCATCACTCGCGCCGTCTTCGCGAGCAACGATTTCCGGGACCAACAACTCTGGCATGACTACCTCCAGATACCCGGCGGCTTTACGAGGTCGCCTAGATCTTACGCAGTCTCACCTGCGCCTCTTTGAGCGTCTCATATTTCTTGCAAAAACAGAAGCGCACCATTTTGTGGCCGTTTCTAGGGTCTTCAAAGAAGCTCGATCCGGGTACCGCCGCTACGCCGACGTCTCTAATCAAATGATGTACGAACTGTGTATCGTCTGGATACCCGAATTCCCTTATATCGGTCATGATGTAATACGCCCCGCGCGGACGGGAGCAGCGGAATCCCGCCCCTTCCAGCACCTCCAGCATGGTATCGCGCCGCGCCGCGTAATCGGACGCCATGGACGTATAGTACTCGTCCGGCAGCGCCATGGCCGTCGCCCCCGCGTGCTGTAAGGGAGCCGCTGCGCCCACGGTAAGAAAATCGTGGACCTTACGAATCGAGTGCGAAAGATCCGGGCTAGCCAGCACCCAGCCCACGCGCCATCCCGTCACCGCGTAGGTCTTGCTCATGCTGTTGATCAGAATGGTGCGGTCGCGCATGCCGGGGATTTGCATGATCGGCACGTGCTCCGTCCCGTCGAAGAGGATGTGTTCGTAAATTTCATCGGTAATCGCCAGCGCGTCGAACTCCTGGCACAGTTCCGCGATCAACTCCAGGCTCTTGCGGTCGAACACGCACCCAGTGGGATTGTTCGGCGTATTAATGATGATCGCCTTGGTCCGCGGCGAAAACGCCCGGCGCAACTCATCCGGATCGAACGTCCAATCGGGCGCATAGAGCTGCACAAATTTCCGCGTCGCGCCGCAGAGCAGGGAATCGGGGCCATAATTTTCGTAATACGGTTCAAAGATGACGAGCTCGTCCCCCGGATTCGTCACCGCCAAAAGCGACGCCATCATGCCCTCGGTCGAGCCGCAGCAGACCGTGATTTCGCGCTCCGGATCGACATCGAGCCCGTAGGTGCGCCGGTATTTCGCCGCGATCGCGTCGCGAAACGGCTTCGATCCCCAGGTGATCGCGTATTGATTAATGTCGGCGGTAATCGCCTCGCGTGCCGCATTCTTCAGAATCTCGGGAGCCGGAAAGTCGGGAAATCCCTGCGCCAGGTTGACGGCTTTGTGCTCCAGCGCCAGGCGGGTCATCTCGCGGATCACACTTTCGTTCACACGCTCGGTGCGGTCGCTCCGGAAGCGGGCGCGGGAGAGCGCTTCAGTGCTCGTGGCCATCTACATATCTTACTTGAGAGTTGTTGCGGAGTGCCCGGAAACCGTCTAACTTCGGAGTATGAACGTTGAGACACTCAAAAAGGCGATCGTTGGGCTCCCGAAAGAAGAACGGCATTCTCTGGCCGCGTGGATCAACGAGCTCGATTACGACGACTGGGACAGGGAAATGGCGAACGACTTTTCTCCTGCGGGCCGGGGCGCGCATTTGATCGAGAGGGTCAAGGGTGAGATTGCGGAAGGTAAAGCGCGTCCGATGGAAGAAGGATTCGCCCAGCATCGCAAGCGCGTCCGGTGATCATGGAGTCTAAGGCCCTCCCATCGTTCTGGGATTGCTACGCCAATCTTCCCGCGGACATCCAGGGACTGGCCCATAAGCAATTTGCTCTGTTGATGGAGAATCCTCGCCATCCTTCCCTGCAACTGAAACCCGTAGGCGAGCTTTGGTCGGTGCGGGTGACAGATAACTATCGCGCCTTGGCTTTTCGAGAGCGAACCGTTTTCACTTGGTTCTGGATCGGGCCACACGACGAATACGCCAGGATAATTAAGCGCGGATGAATCGCACTTATTTCAACCCCGCCCGAACCTCACTCGCATAAATCCGCCGGTAAGTGTCCGCGTTCCGCAGCACCGTCTGGATGTAGTTACGAGTCTCCGCGAACGGAACGGTCTCGATAAACTCCGCCGGCTCGCGAAACTCCCCCCAACTCGACCACGCCCTGGCTCGCGACGGACCGGCGTTGTATGCCGCCAGAGCCGCTTCCCACCGGCCGCCCAGATTGTCGACAATCGACTTCAAGTAAAACGTCCCTAGCTGGAGATTCACGGCCGGTACAAACAGGCTTGCCGTGGCGTAGCTTTTCACCTTCAACTTGCGGCTCAATTCACGCCCCGTTCCGGGAAGAATCTGCGTCAGGCCGCGGGCGTTAGCCGGCGAAACCGCCTTCGGATTGAACACGCTCTCCTGCCGGATCAGCGCCGCGACCAGAAACGGATCCAGGCCGTTCAGCTTCGCAAATCGCTCCAGCTCCGCGCGATAAGGCAGTGGAAACGCGAACTTCCAGAACTCGGCCGGCGCGGATTCGATCGGCATGAAGAGATAACCGCCGGCGTAACGCTTGATGTAATTGATCGCCTGATAGGCGCCCACTGTCTTGCTGGTCACGGCCGCCAGTTCCATGGCCAACACTTGCGGCTGATCCTCATTCTGCGCGCCGTAGCGCAGTTCACTGACGGCCGAATCATCCAGTCCGGCTGAGGCCAGCAAGCGCGCCCTTTCGATCCGCGCCCGCGCCGTCGCGTTCGCCTGAAAATTCAAAGTTCTCGAGCGTTGCGGAAAATCGAGGCCACGCAAAAACTCAATCACCTTCGGCGACGGCGCGACGCCGCCGATTTCTTTCAGCCGCTCGCGCGCGACCACGGTGTAGTAGTAATTCGGATACTCGCGAACAATCTCGTCGTAGTAAGCCCGCGCGCCAGCGGCATCGGAGAGCCTGCCGAGAAAATAGAGCGCCCCCGCCGCGTATTCCCCACCCGGAAACATGCGCAGATGCGCGCGCAGCATGTCACCCGCGTCCGCCTGGCGGCGCATATAATGGCCCCACGCGACCTTCCAATGGCAGCCCGCGGCGAGAACCTCCTTCGGGAACGATTCATAGCAGGCGCGGTAAATCGGCTCATACGCGTTCATCTGATTTTCGATCAGTGAATGATTCGCCGACGCGATCAGCGATTCCAGGCGCCACTTCGAATTCGGATACAGCCGCCCCAGCCGCTCCAGCGCGCTCTGCACTTCATCCTGATTCTTCAACCGCTGCGCGCACAGCAGCAAATAATGGAGCCGTTCCGCATCGGCCTCCGGCGCCGAGACTTCGAGCGACGCCAATGCGGCGTGCGCCCGCGCCGTTTCCTTGGCGTTGTAATCTGCGACTGAGATGCGCACCCGCGCCAGATCTTTTTCCGCGCCGCCCAGTTGGGGAACCAGCGATTCCAGCTCCGCGCGCGCCTTGGAGTACTGTTTCGCTTCCATCAGCTTCACCGCGCGGCCGAGCATCGCGTTGGGCATCGCCTGTGGATACTTTTCGCCCAGCAAGTCGCGAAGTTTTTTCAGCTCCGCATCGGACTGCGCCGCCTCCGGCGACATCGGATATCCGTAGTAAACGCGCTGATGATAAACCACCGCACTGATCGAATCTTCCGCGGCCGCGAAGGCTTGCGCCATGGCCAGATCGCCCGCTGGCTGCGGCAGCGTCGCATAATTCTTTCGGAGTAGTTCCAGCGCCGCCTTCGGGTCGTCGTTCCGGACATCCGCGCGAGCGGCCAAAAGAACAGCCCGCGGCGCCAGCGGCGAAACCGGCGTCATCTTGAACACAAGTTCGAGCGTTTTCGGAACCGCCGCGTAGTCTCCAGATTCAAATCTCGCGGAAGCGAGAAAAAAAGCGACATAGTCGCCGATTTTCG
>Ga0210394_10007006_pt1 | contig 12008 bp, 6 predicted proteins | sample IncBWC12MmetaG_FD_160121 | JGI IMG/M metagenome (GOLD analysis project Ga0210394, IMG submission 160121) | Forest soil microbial communities from Barre Woods Harvard Forest LTER site, Petersham, Massachusetts, United States - Inc-BW-C-12-M | ecosystem: Environmental > Terrestrial > Soil >... | reverse complement strand
GTCGTTGGTTGCCGTGACGTACCTCAGCACACCATCGGCGATGTCGGCATTGATGTGAAAGGCTGCCGTCGAGGCCGGCCAGTAACCAGAGCACTCCTCACCGTGGATGGTCCGCCACGGAAACGCCGCCCCCTTGAAGCCGAGATCCTTCGCGCGCGCGCGCGCCAAATCGAGGATCTGCAATCGCCAGCGGAGGATGTCGGCCGCCGCGCCCGGGATGGTGTAGGTCAGCAGCGGAAGGACGAACGTTTCCGTATCCCAGAACGTGTGGCCATCGTACCCCGGTCCGGTGAGGCCCTTGGCCGGAATCGCACGCTGCTCCGCCCTCGCGGCGGACTGCAGCACATGGAACATTGCAAAGCGTATTGCCTGCTGGACCTCAGGGTCGCCAGTCACCTCGACATCAGCGCGAGCCCAGAAATCCGACAGGTACTTCTGCTGAGCCGCGACGAGGCCCTTCCAGCCGTGATCGAGAGCAGTCGCGAGCGCTCCCTCGATCTGCGAGCGGAGCGCGGGCGTCGACCGCTGACCCGACCATCCGTACGCGACGAACTTCACCACGGAGACGCGCTGCCCAGCGGCCAGGCGCGCGGTCACGGTGACCCGGGCTTCATCGTCACTGCTCTCGGAGGTGATCACGGTTCCACGAGGACCACTGACCACGTGGTCCATTCCAGCGGCCACAGTGAGCAAGCTCTTCTTCGTGGAGTGGAGGAGGATGGCGCGTCGGTCTTCGTGCCCGGCGAGCCGCGGGGAGAGCGGCAACGCCGTTGCAGCGGCTGCGCGTGGGTCTCTGCCGGTGAGGTCGCCCACAGGCTCGTTGGCGACCAGCTCGGACTGGACCACCAGGTCCACCGGCCCATCGACCGGAACCACCTCGTAGAGGATCGCGGCGAGAGCGCGGTGCACCAATGAGACCAGGCGTGTCGAACGGATCCTGATCACGCGATGCGCGGGGGACTCCCATTCCAGGGTGCGCCGTAGGACGCCCGCCTTAAGGTCGAGCACACGTTCGTGGGAGCGCAGCTTTCCGTATCGGAGGTCGAACGGTTCGTCGTCGACAAGCAGGCGGATCACCTTGCCGTCGGTGACGTTAACGATCGTCTGGCCCGCCTCCGGATAGCCATAGGCAGTCTCGGCGTACGGCAGAGGAATCTCCTCATAGAAAGCGTTGAGGTAGGAACCCAACAGAACGTGAGGCTCGCCCTCGTCCAGGTTTGCGCGCCAACCGATGTGACCGTTGGACAGCGCGAAGATCGACTCCGTCTGGCCGAGCTGCTCGAGGTCCAGGCCGACTTCGCGCACGGCCCACGGCTCGCAGGCAAAGCTCGGGCGTTGCGTCATATCGGTTTCATCAGCTCGGCAAGATCGGTGACGACCACGTCAGCCCCATGTTCGCGAAGCGCGGACGCCTGGCCTACCCGGTCGACGCCGACCACCAGGCCGAAACCGCCGGCGCGCCCCGCCTCGACACCCGCGAGTGCGTCCTCGTAAACGGCCGAACCTGCGGGAGTTGAGCCGAGCATCCGCGCCGCTTCGACGTACGTGTCGGGCGCCGGCTTGCCGGCCAATCGCTTGGCATGGGCCACGTTGCCGTCGACCTGCGCGTCGAACATTCCTTCCAGTCGAGCCGCTCTGAGGACCTCGCTGCAGTTCCTGCTTGACGTCACGACAGCCACCTTCAGCGCCGCCTCCCTGACCGCGTGTAAATATCGGACGGATCCTTCGTAGGTCTGGACGCCGTGTGTACGAATGAGGTGAAGGAACAGCTGGTCTTTGCGATTGCCGAGTCCGTGGATGGTGTCGGCCTCGGGCGGGTCATCCTCGGCGCCTTCCGCCAGCGTTATGTGGCGTGAAGCGAGAAAAGAGCGCACGCCTTCCTCCCGCGGCTTGCCGTCCACGTATTCGTCGTAGTCGGCGACCTCGTCAAACGGCAGGAATGCTTCCCCAGTCTTCTCCGCCCTCTGCTTGAGGTAAGCATCGAACATCGCCTTCCACGCCGCGGCGTGGACGATGGCCGTTTTGGTCAGCACACCGTCGAGATCGAAGAGGCAGGCCTCGATGGCCGGTGGCAGTCCGAGCAAGCCGCGGTCCATCTCCACGCGTGATGCTAGCCTCCCATCCCGGTGGGAGGGGTCGTGCGCTACGTGTAGCCCGGCCGGAGCGGAATCGGCCACACCTGGTCGGTGAAGATCACGTAGCGCTGAGTGGCGAATGCTCCCGCCCACAAGGGCCAGCAAGTGGTGAGGGTCAGGTGGAACCCGCCAGCGTTCGGCACCAGCACAGAACGGTTGTCCGGGTTCACGATCTCGCTTCCGGTGACGCGGTAGCGATAGGTCCCATAGCGCGTATCGATGTAGATTTCATCGCCCTTGGTCAGCTGCGGAAAGTTGATCCAGTAGACGTTGTGCGCCGCCACTCCAACCATCCCTGGGTCGCCTGGCCACACAGTCGTCGGGTAGTGCCCGGGGCTCGCGTAGAGGACGCCCGAGCTCACGCCTTCCTTGACTGCCGCGAAGTAGTTGAGCTTGGGTATGCGGATCGCGAAGTCGACGCCGTTCATCGGTTGCTTCAGGGCGGGATCCACGGGGCGCGGGTTCGAACCTAGAGAGGGCGCAGCAGGCGCTGCAGCGGGTGGCCGGGCTGGGATCTCGGCGCTCCAAACCTGGTTCAGACGCTGCTGCTCGCGAAAGCCGGCCAACATGCCATAGGCGAAGCTTCCGAGCAGGTAGAGGCCGACCACCAGGCACGCGAACCAGACCAGGCGCATCGGGTGCGGCCGCTGGGAACGCCGGGCGCGCTTCGAGCCTCGGGTCTCCGGTCGGGAATAAGCAGGTGAAAGGGATCGCCCGACAGCCATCTCATCTAGAACGCACAGCCGGCGCCGAGTGGACTAGATAAGGAAGTAGAAGGTGGCTCCCTCGCCCGCCGCACCTTCGGCCCAGATTCGCCCGCCGTGGCGGTTGACGATCCGCCGCGCGGTCGCCAGCCCCATCCCGGCGCCCGGGAACTCGCTCTGGCTGTGCAATCTCTGGAAAGCGCCAAAGAGACGGTGGGCGTAGATCATGTCGAAGCCCACGCCGTTGTCCCGCACGAAGATGCGCGACTCGCCGTCGACGATCTCGGTGCCGACCTCGACCCGGGGGGACGGCTTCACTCGGGTGAACTTCCACGCATTGTTCAGCAGGGTGGACAGCAGGATGCGGATCAGGCGACTGTCTCCCGACGCAGTCATGCCGCGCGCGATCTCAAACTTGACGTCCGGCTCGGCACCGTTGGTCTGGATCTCCTTGACGATCTCCTTGCAGAGGGCAGTGACGTCGATCTGTTCGCGATGGACCTCGCCGCTCGTCAGCCGAAAGAGGTCCTGGAGGCCGTTGAAGACCGAGACCATGCGCTGGCTGGCATCCCGCATGCGCTTGAGGTTGTCCTTCGCCTTCTTGTCCAGCCGGTCGCCGTACGCCTCGAGCATGCTCTTGGTCAGCCCGTCAAATGCGAGCAACGGTGCCCGAAGGTCGTGTGAGACCGAATAGCTGAAGGCCTCGAGCTCGCGGTTGATCGCGGTCAGCGCTGTGGTGCGCTCCTCCACGAGCGTCTCCAGGCGGCTGCGATAGCGGCGCAGCTCTTGCTGCGCCCTGTACAGCTCGACGAACACGGTCACCTTGGCGCGGAGGATCGCTGGGACCACCGGCGCGAACACGAAGTCGACCGCCCCTAGGTCGTAGCCGCGGCCCATGTCGGTTTCGGCCTGGTCGAGGGCTGTGACGAAGATGATCGGCGTCAGTTCAGAGCGAGGACGCTGGCGGATGAGCTGGGCGGTCTCGAAACCATCCATCACCGGCATGCGCACGTCCAGGAGGATCACCGCGAATTCCTGGCGGAGCAACTGGCGGAGGCCGTCGGCCCCCGAGGAGGCCTCCACCACGGTCTCCTCAAGCGGCGCCAGGATGGTCTTCAAAGCGAAGCGCTTGGTCGCATCGTCGTCCACGACAAGGATGTTCACCGTGGATTGCGGCTTGGAGGGCGATTCGTCGACGCCTTCGAGCGGCCTCGTAATCATCGGACTTTTCGGAACAGGCTCACGCCATCCCGCACCTGTTGGTAGCGGCTGCTCTCGGGAGAGAAGACGAGCGATTCACCCTTGCCCAGAGCCAGGAAGCCCAATCGCACCAGGCTGTCGCTGAACAGGCGGTGGGCCCGCTCTTGCAGCGACGGGCGGAAATAGATGAGCACGTTGGCGCAGACGATCAGGTGAAAGTCGTTGAAGGACGACTCAGAGACAAGGTTGTGTCGCGCCCAGGTGATGTTGTTCTGCAGGCTCCGGTGAAAGCGAGCGGTGCGGCCGGAAACGTCGTAGTGATCGGACAGCTTTCCGCGCCCGCCCGAGGCCTCATAACGCCCCTCGTAAGAGCGGACGGCCTCGACGGGATACGCACCGGCCCGGGCTGCCGCCAGTGCGTCCTCGTTCAGGTCAGTGGCATAGATGCTTGCCCGCCGCAGCACACCTTCTTCCTGGAGCACGATCGCGAGGGAGTACACCTCCTCGCCGGTCGCACAGCCCACCATCCAGATGCGCACGGACGGGTAGGTGCGGAAGATCGGCACCACCTCGTCGCGCAGGCAGCGCATGAGCTCGGACTCCCGGAACATGCTCGTGACGCTGACTCCAACGATGCTGAGGAGCCTGTGCATCGCGGGCTCGTCGCGCAGGACCCGGTGCTGGAACGTCGAGATCTTCGAGATACCCTCGCTCGCCATGGCGTCGTGGATGCTCTGGCGCAGCGGCCTGGCCGCATATTCGCGAAAGTCGTATCCATAGCGAAGACGGATTCCCTCGAGCAGCAGGCGGACCTCGATCTCTTCCACCACAATTTCTTGCCCTGATTCCAGGCCCTCCAGCCCGATCGCGGCGGTCTCGCGTGCGGTCAAGGCGTCAGCCAGGCGCGAAGCATGGCCAGCAGCTCCGGGGTGTTCACCGGCTTCGCGATGTAGTCGGACGCTCCCGCTTCGATGCATTTCTCTCGGTCTCCCTTCATCGCCTTGGCGGTCAAAGCGATGATCGGTCGGTCCCCGAACGTCATGAGCTCACGCATCCTGGTCATGGTCACGTAACCATCCATCTCCGGCATCATCACGTCGACGAGCGCGACGTCGAAGTCGCCGCTTTGGTTCAAAGCGTCGATCGCCTCTTTGCCGGAGTCGACCGCGGTTACCTCCATGTGGTGACGTTCCAGCAGGGCGGTGAGCGCGAATATGTTCCGGATGTCGTCGTCCACGACCAGCACCTTCTTGCCCGCGAGCTCCGGCGACTCCGAGCCGCCGTTGGAGCCGGGCTGGAATGAAGCCGTCGCGGCGTTGGGATCCTCGAGGACGGCCTTCACCTCCTGCGTCAATCGTTCAGGCGACCTGACCTCCTTGATGACTATCGTCTTGGTGGCCCGACCGAGCTTCAGCTCCTCCTTCTTGGTGAGTTCCCTGGCGGTGTAGACGAGAAGGGGCAGGGAGCGCAATGCCTTGTGGCTGCGCACGTGATCGATCACCTCCCAGCCGCTGACGCCTGGAAGGCCGAGGTCCACGACCAGGCAATCGAACTTCTGGTCGTCCAGCAGGGCCAGCGCCTCCTCACCGGTCCCAACGGCGATGGTGCGCGCCTCGACCGACGCCATGAGCTCGACGAGGTGCTGCCGCTGCACAGGATCGTCCTCGACGACTAGCAGCGTCTTCTGGGTTTGGACCTGTTGCCTGGCCAAGGCCTGGGTGGCCTCCACGTGCCACCCAGGCTGGAGCCCCACCCCCGCGCCGACCGTAACCGCGGTCGTCCGAGGCGAACCTTCAAACCGCCCGTTAGTCCTTCCACCTGGCAGCACGTGCAGGGCTGGCGCCGCGATAGGCAGGTAGACGGTGAACACGCTTCCCACGCCTGGCTCGCTCTGGATCTGTATCTCACCGCCAAGGAGACGCGTGAGCTCCCGGCAGATCGAAAGCCCGAGTCCCGTGCCGCCGTACTTACGGCTGGTGGTGCCGTCGGCCTGTGCAAAGGATTCGAAGATCGAGTGCTGCTTGCTCTCCGGGATTCCGATGCCGGAGTCGACGACACTGAACGCAACGACCTTGGAGGCAGAGTTGAGGCTCTCGTGGCCGGCGCTCCAACCGGACGTGGCGACCTGGGCGATGAACTCCACGCTGCCCTTCTCCGTGAATTTGAATGCGTTGCTCAGCAGGTTGTTGAGGATCTGCTGGAGACGCTGGGCGTCGGTCGGGATGGTTTCGGGCAGGCCAGGCCGGAGGTCGATCGTGAAGGCCAGCTTGGTCGCCTCGGCCACGTGCCGGAACGTGCGCTCCAGCATGGGCTTGAGCTCTTGCACCGGCCAGTCGGCGATGTCGAGCGTGACCGTGCCCGACTCAATCTTCGAGAGGTCGAGGATGTCGTTGATCAGCTTGAGCAGGTCGGTGCCGGACGACCGGATGATGGTTGCGTACTCGATCTGCTTCGCGAGCAAGTTGCCGTCCGGGTTGGCCGCGAGCTCCTGCGCCAGGATGAGCAGGCTGTTCAGCGGGGTGCGGAGCTCGTGCGACATGTTGGCCAGGAACTCCGACTTGTACCGAGAGGTGATGGCGAGCTGTTCCGCCTTTTCCTCGACCAGCGTCTTGGCCGCTTCGACCTCGTCCCGCCGGTGCTCGATCTCAGCGTTTTGCTGGACCAGCTGGCGCGCCTTTTCGGCCAGCTCCTCGTTGGTCCGCTGGAGCTGGTCCTGCTGGCTCTGAAGCTCGTTGGCCAGTGACTGGGACTGCTTGAGCAGGTCCTCAGTCCGGCTGTTCGCCTCGATCGTGTTCAGCACGATCCCGATGCTTTCCATCAACTGGTCGAGGAAGTCCATGTGGGTAGTGCTGAACGGGCGGAACGACGCGAGCTCGATGACGGCCCTCACGTCGCCTTCGAACAGGACCGGCAGGACCACGATGTTGGCGGGCGTCGCCTCACCGAGGGCCGAGTTGATGCGGATGTAGTCGCCCGGCACGTGGGTCACGACGATGCGGTGCTTCTCGAGGGCGCATTGCCCGACGAGCCCCTCACCAAGGTGAAACGCCTTCGGCAGGTTCTTGCGCTGCTTGTATGCGTACCCGGCCTGGAAGGCCAGGTGTGCAGGCTGGCCATTCGGCCCGACCATGCTGTAAAAGACCCCGTGCTCCGCGTTGACCAGCGGCGCCAGCTCGGACAGGATCATCTTGGACACCGTCATCGGGTCGCGCTGGCCCTGCAGCATGCGGGTGAAGCGCGCGAGGTTCGTCTGAACCCAGTCCTCCTCTGTGTTCTTCTCGGTCGTCTCCTTGAGGTTGAAGATCATCTCGTTGATGTTGTCTTTCAAGATCGCCACCTCACCGCTCGCATCGACTCCGATCGATCGTGTGAGGTCACCCTTGGTGACTGCGGTGGCCACCTCGGCGATGGCACGCACCTGGGTGGTGAGGGTCGCTGACAGCTGGTTCACGTTGTCGGTCAGGTCGCGCCACGTGCCGGACGCCCCAGGCACTCTCGCCTGACCGCCCAGGCGACCCTCGACTCCCACCTCGCGCGCGACGCTCGTGACCTGGTCGGCGAACACCGCGAGGGTGTCGGTCATGCTGTTGATGGTGTCGGCGAGCTCCGCGATCTCGCCTTTCGCCTCCAGGGTCAGCTTGCCCTTCAAGTCTCCATTCGCAACGGCGGTGACCACGCGCGCGATGCCGCGCACCTGGTCGGTGAGGTTGCTCGCCATCGTGTTGACGTTGTCGGTGAGGTCTTCCCAGATGCCCGCGACCCCCTCGACGTTGGCCTGGCCGCCGAGGCGTCCTTCGGTGCCGACCTCGCGGGCCACGCGGGTCACCTCGTTGGCGAAGGCGTTGAGCTGGTCGACCATGGTGTTGACCGTGTTCTTGAGTTCGAGGATCTCGCCCTGCACGTCGACGGCGATCTTCTTGCTGAGGTCGCCTTCGGCGACCGCGGTCACCACGCGCGCGATACCGCGTACCTGCTCGGTCAACTGACCGGCCATCAGGTTCACGTTGTCGGTCAGGTCCTTCCAGACACCGCCCACGCCACGGACGTGCGCCTGCCCGCCCAGCTTGCCTTCGGTGCCGACCTCCCGAGCCACGCGGGTCACCTCTCCGGCGAACGCGTTGAGCTGGTCGACCATGGTGTTGATCGTGTTTTTAAGCTCGAGGATCTCGCCCTGCACGTCGACGGTGACCTTCCGCGAGAGGTCGCCGTTGGCGACGGCTGTGGTGACGTCCGCGATGTTGCGGACCTGGCCGGTCAGGTTGCCAGCCATGAAGTTGACGTTGTCGGTCAGGTCCTTCCACACGCCGCCGACGCCCTTGACGTCAGCCTGGCCGCCGAGGCGTCCTTCGGTGCCGACCTCGCGCGCGACGCGCGTCACCTCGTTGGCGAATGCGTTGAGCTGGTCGACCATGGTGTTGACCGTGTTCTTGAGCTCGAGGATCTCGCCCTGGACGTCTACCGTGATCTTCTTGGACAGGTCGCCGTTGGCGACCGCGGTGGTGACATCCGCGATGTTGCGCACCTGGCTCGTCAGGTTGCCTGCCATGAAGTTCACGTTGTCGGTCAGGTCCTTCCAAACGCCGCCGACGCCGCGCACCTGGGCCTGGCCGCCGAGGCGGCCCTCGGTGCCGACCTCGCGAGCGACACGCGTAACCTCTCCGGCAAACGCGTTCAGCTGGTCGACCATCGTGTTGACGGTGTCTTTGAGCTCGAGGATCTCGCCGCGCACGTCGACCGTGATCTTCTTGGAGAGGTCGCCGTTGGCAACCGCCGTGGTGACCTCGGCGATGTTGCGGACCTGGCTCGTCAGGTTGCCTGCCATGAAGTTCACGTTGTCGGTCAGGTCCTTCCAAACGCCGCCAACGCCCTTGACGTCAGCCTGACCGCCCAGGCGTCCTTCCGTGCCGACCTCGCGCGCCACACGAGTCACCTCGTTCGCAAAGGCATTGAGCTGGTCGACCATGGTGTTGACCGTGTTCTTGAGCTCCAGGATCTCGCCCTGGACGTCGACAGTGACCTTCTTGGACAGGTCGCCGTTGGCGACCGCGGTCGTGACTTCCGCGATATTGCGCACCTGGCTGGTCAGGTTGCCGGCCATCAGGTTGACGTTGTCGGTCAGTTCCTTCCAGACCCCGCCGACGCCGCGCACCTGCGCCTGGCCGCCGAGCTTTCCCTGGGTACCGACCTCGCCGGCGACCCGAGTCACCTCCGAGCTGAAGGACCGCAGCTGGTTGACCATCGTGTTGACCGTCCGCGCGGTTTCGAGGAACTGGCCTTGCAGCCGCCGGCCCTCGATCTCCAGCGCCATCGTCTGCGATAGGTCGCCATTCGCGACCGCGCTGATCACGCGTGCCATCTCTGCGTTCGGCCGCACCAGGTCTTCGATCAGGTCGTTGACGACATCCAGCGTGGAAGCCCACACCCCGCCTGCATCGCCGAGGCCCGCGCGCTTGACCTGGCCTTCCTTTCCGACCCTTGTGCTTAGGCGGCGGATCTCGCGTTCCAGGCGCTGGTTCGACTCGATGACGTCGTTCAGCGAGCTCGCGACCTTGCCAGCGTTGCCAGTCCAGTTCGACGGCATACGAACAGAGAAATCGCCCCTTTTGACCGCTGTCAGGACGTTGAGGGCTACGCGAGTGTCGATGTCGTTTGTGGTGACCTTCGTCGCCATTTGATTTGCTACCTTCCTTCCTTCAATTCGATGATCCGCGTCGACGTCGCGCGCTGTGCATCACAGCTTCTGCGGCACCCAGAACTCGACCTTTGCACCGGCCCCCGGGTCACTCTTGATACGGAACCAGCCACCCGCGAGCTGCGCTCGCTCTTTCATCGCGAGCAAGCCGAGATGACCGGGCATGTCCACCGCCTCGGCGACGACGAAGCCCGCACCGTCATCGACGACCTCCACGCGGATGCCGTCCTCTACCTCGTTGGCGGACACGAACACTCGAGTCGCATGGGCGTGCTTCGCGACGTTGGTCAATGCCTCGGCGATGTTCTTGATCACGATCGCCTGGATGGGGGCCGCGACCTCTTCGGGCAGCCGGAGATCAACCTGGGTTTCGATCCCGGAGTTAACGCGAACCGACTCCAGGCGCTCCCTGATGGCTCCGTTGAGGTCCGTGTCGAATTCGAGATTTTCGGTGCTCATCGTCATGAGCAGCCGCCGGAGCGAGTCTTCGACCTTCCCGAGCGTCGTCTTGAGCTTGTCGAACTGGACCGCCTGCTGGCTGCCATTGGCTTCGGCTTCGATGCGTTCGAGCTGAAGCTCGGCTGCGGTCAGGAGCTGGAGGGCGTCGTCGTGGAGCGCGCTCGTAAAGCGCCGGCGAGCTTCATCGCCGCCTGAGGCGATGTTGTTCATCAGCCGGCGCCGAGCTGCGACCGCATCCTCCAGGCGTATCGCTGCATTGGCGAGATCGTCCTCGGCCTCCTTGCACTGCCAAACAAGGCCGGTGGCCATGGCAGCCAGCCTCAACACCCACAGGTCGTTAGACGTAAACCCGCGAGGGGAGTCGAATGCGACGACGGCGCCGATGCGTCTTTCGCCGGCTCGCCAGGGAGCGGCGATCGAGCTCTTGATGCCCCTCAGGCCGAGCTCGCGCCACATGGCGTCGAGCTCCGGGGAGGTCCCGCCGACCAGCTCGAGGTCGTCGCCGAAGATGATCCGGTCCAAGATGCCGCCGCCATCTGGGCCGCGCTCGACCCGCAGTGCGTGGATGGCTGAAGCGGCAGGGAAACCGAACGCGTAGGGCTGCAGGCCAAGAACGCCGCGAGGTCCCAGTCGCCAGAATCCCACGCGGCGCGCTCCGACCAGGCCCGCCACGGTTTCGCTGAGCCGCCCGAAGAAGACCGGCAGTTCCTCGTCCGCATCGAGGTAGGAGGAGACGGCGGCGAGGGCGGCGAAAGCCGCCTCCTGGGCCTTGTCGAGCCGCCGGGAAGCGCGCCGCTTCGGCCTACGCGCCGAACCCACGGCTGGCCTACGACCGTCACTGCTCCCGGCGTGCGCCGGCTCAGCTCGGTGGCCGACCGGCAGCGCCACTATCTCCACGTTCCCCTCCAGACAAGTTATCCGGCCTCTCATGAAAGAGCCTGGAGGTGCGGTTCGTCACCGTACAAGTGAGGTAGACGCGCTGTTGTAAGAAAACCTCCGAGAACTGGTGTGCCCGCCTCTTGCGAGGAGGGCACGTCTAAAAAACGTCCCAACCGAGATCGGTACTCACGATCTTGCTGAGCTCGGGCTGGGCAAACGAAACCGGGCCCGCACGACGCGAGCCCGGTCCCTTTATGTGCCGGTTACCGGCGGCGGCGAATCCGTAGGCCGATGGCGCCGGCCAGGGCCATGATTCCGCCGATGAGGCCTCCCGAGATGGGGACCCCCGTGTTGGCCAGGGAGACCCCTGAGCCGCTGATCGCCGTTGCGCCCAAGACGGAGCCGCTTGGCGACGTGGCTGTGGAGCCAAGTACCGTGCCGCTTCCGGTTGGCGCCGTTCCCGCGCCGGTGCCGCCGCCGACCCCGGTCGTCCCGCCGCTGGCGGTGCTGCCCGTCGTCTGGACACCGGTGCTGTTGCCGTTACCGCCGCCGACTCCGGTGCTGCCGCCGCTGGCGGTGCTGCCCGTCGTCTGGACGCCGGTGCTGTTGCCGTTACCGCCGCCGACTCCGGAGCTGCTGCCACTGGCGGTGCTGCCCGTCGTCTGGGCGCCGGTGCTGTTGCCGTTGCCGCCGCCCACGCCGGAGCTGCTGCCGCTGGCGGTGCTGCCCGTCGTCTGGACGCCGGTGCTGTTGCCGTTGCCGCCGCCGACTCCGGAGCTGCTGCCGCTGGCGGTGCTGCCCGTCGTCTGGACACCGGTGCTGTTGTTGCCGCCGCCGACTCCGGAGCTGCTGCCGCTGGCAGTGCTGCCCGTCGTCTGGACGCCGGTGCTGTTGCCGTTACCGCCGCCGACTCCGGAGCTGCTGCCGCTGGCGGTGCTG
>Ga0210394_10007005_pt1 | contig 12009 bp, 17 predicted proteins | sample IncBWC12MmetaG_FD_160121 | JGI IMG/M metagenome (GOLD analysis project Ga0210394, IMG submission 160121) | Forest soil microbial communities from Barre Woods Harvard Forest LTER site, Petersham, Massachusetts, United States - Inc-BW-C-12-M | ecosystem: Environmental > Terrestrial > Soil >... | reverse complement strand
CGATCGACGACTTCGAGCAGGAGGGCGTCTTCTTCGACCAAGCCGATAAGTCGCCCGGCTCCCGCAAGCGCGGGTGGGGCATCCTTCGTGAATACCTGGAGGGCTCGAAGCCCGGCCGCGACGGCACACGCGAGAAGCCCGGATTATTCGTTTGCTCCCGATGCAAATATTGGCTAAGCTTGGTCCCTACGATGCCGCGGTCCATCAAGGACCCTGACGACATCCCGGACAAGTATGAGGACCATCCCGCTGATGGCACACGTTATCGTCTCACGTGGGTCTTCAAGGGAATGGGGCGGAGGAGCTTCTGATGTCTGATGTGGGCACCGACTATTTCACCGGCTCCGTGAGCAAAGACTTCTTCCGTCTGTTCTGCGGCGACCGCATCGGGTTCGGATCGGCGCGGGAAACCTACGAGTGCCTGACCAATCCAGAGTGGGTGGTCAAGATCGAGTTTAAGGCGCAATCGTTTCAGAACATCTTCGAGTGGGACATCTGGCTGTGGGTGAAGGAGCATGGCATGAAGCGCTACTTTGCGCCGTGTCGTTTCATCTCACCCTGCGGCGCCGTTTTGATCCAGGACAGGACTGCCCCACTCCCGTTGAACTACGAACTTCCGAAGAAGATGCCCGCCATGATGGGGGACCTAAAGCGGTCCAACTTCGGGCTCCTGAATGGCAAACTGGTCGCCCACGACTACGGGACCAACAATGTCACCATGCAGCTTAACCACCGAGTTCGTCTAGCGTCTTCTGCGCTTGTAAAGGCCAATTGGGTGCCTGATTGACAATTTAGGCCAGGGAACGTTACCTTAGTGGCCTAGCCCGCGGAGCCCCCATGGCCAAGAACACCCCGAATAGAACGAGGCAGGAAAAGGCGTCGGACGAGATGCCTGATCCTTCTGTGCCGTCTGCGGCATATCAGAAAATGGCCCCAAAATGGGCTATGATAAATACGCTGCTCGGCGGGACCGACGCTATGCGTGGGGCCGAGCGCATGTACCTCCCCCAGCACGCCGAGGAATCCAACCTGAACTACATGGAGCGCATCGCCCGCGCCACGTTGTTCAACATGTTCGAGTTGACGCTTGAGAGCCTCGTCGGCAAAGTCTTCGTTGACCCCGTCAAGCTGAACGACGATGTTCCGCCGGAAGTCGCGAAGCTGGAAGACGACATCGACCTCCTGGGCACCAACCTAACCACGTTCGCACGCGAGTGGTTTCGTAAGTCGATGTCGCACGGCTTCGCGCACGTGTTCATTGATATGCCGAAACTCAGCGCCGAGGACAAGCAGACCCGCACTTTGGCGGATGACTACGCCGAGAACCGGCGTCCCTATTGGAAGCTCGTTAGCCCGGATGATGTCATTTTCGCGTATGCGTCAGTGGTGAACGGCGTAGAGGTTCTTCAGCAAGTCCGCATCCGAGAAACTTACACCGAAGTCGTAGGCTTCGTTGAAAACATAAGACACCGTATCCGAGTCCTTACTCCGGGCCACTGGGAGCTTTGGGAGCTTAAGCCGCAAGAGAAGGCCAAAGATAAACCGCAGTGGTTCAAGATCGAAGAAGGCGATATGGATTGCGACGAGATTCCGCTCGTCACGTTCTACGCAAACCGCGAAGACTTCATGCTGTCGAAGCCGCCCCTGGAAGACCTCGGGCACATGAACGTCGCACATTGGCAGTCGGTCGCCGACCAGCGCAACATTCTCACGGTCGCCCGCTTCCCAATGCTGGCGGGTTCCGGTATTCAGCAAGCTCAGGGCACGCAGGAGCAGATGGCCATTGGGCCTCGCCAACTCTTGACCTCGCGTGATCCGCAGGGCCGGTTCTATTACGTCGAGCACAGTGGCCGCGCCATCGGTGCCGGTCGCATCGACATCCAAGACCTCGAAGCCGCGATGGCCTCTTACGGCGCCGAGTTCTTGCGCCGGAAGATCGGCGGCCGTACGGCAACGGAGCGCGCCCTCGATTCGAGCGAAGCTATTAGCCCACTACGTGACATCGCCCAGCGGTTCCAGAACGCGATCAACCGTGCGCTCGGGCTCACGGCGGACTGGCTCGGCGTAGACATCCAGGGAGCCACCGAGTCCACCGAGGGCGGCACCTGCACGATCAATACCGAGTTCACGGAAGACGATGTCAACAACGTGGCCCTCCAGACACTCAGTTTGGCGCGCGACCGCGGGGACCTCTCGCGCAAGACGTGGCTGAAGGAAATGAAGCGGCTTGAGGTTGTGGCGCCCGATCTCGATGTTGAAGAAGAGATGAAGCAAATCGAATGGGAAGCCAAGAACCTTGTCTTGCGGCCCACGTCGGTCAAGGCGGTAGAGCAAATCCGCGCCAACGAAGACATCACGGCGTCCACGGACGAGAGCCCGTCCGACCTGCTCAACGATACTGGCACTCTTGGCGGCGACTCCTCCGGTGGCCCACAGCCTGCTACCGGTGCACCGCCTAAGCAGAAGGGAAATAAAGTAGTCACCAAGATTACGAGGGAGTGAGCCATGATCGGGGACATGCGGAAGGTCTCGCTCGTGCGCCATGGTGCCACATCCATGAACCACAACGACGTGTCGGTCGATAAGATACGTGGTTGGAAGGATGTGCCTCTGTCGGACAGCGGCAAGAAAGAAGCGGAGCGACTCGGCGACGAGATGACGGATGATCCGCCTGATGCTATCGTCTCGTCTGATCTGAAGCGCGCGTACAATACCGCTAAAACAATCTCAGATGCGACCGGTTCTCCGATCGAGTGGGTCACTAAAAACTTTCGTCCCTGGAACGCTGGTGACCTTACGGGTACGTCCTCAAAGGACTCAGTTCCCGTGATGGTTGACTATGCGGAGAACCATCCAGATGACCCGCTTCCCGGAGGAGAGAGTTTTAATTCCTTCAAATCACGTTTCTTCAGCGGGCTCGCCGACGCCATGGATCGTTATCCGGGTCACATCGGTGTTGTCACTCACCACAGAGGAGAACGTTTGATGCAAGCCTGGGCGGCGGCCGGGTATCCCGAAGACGGCGATATTGATCTGGACACGTTCAGCCAAAAAGGAGAACATACTGGGTCAGTCACCAAGATGATGTTGCCTCAGAAAGCGGTGCAGGCGGTAGCAGATAATTTAGCGGAGTGAGGGAGCCCACATGGACAAGAAGAAAATCGCTGCGCAAGTGGATGCGAAGGCGCGCAAGGCGTTGACAGATGTCTTCGCTCTGGATGGGCTACATAACCATCGCGTGAACATTCACACCTTCACTGTCTATGTTGGCGGCGACCCAGCGTGGGACGGTCTTGAGAACGAGGGTGAGCCCGGCGTCGAGTACCGCATGGCAGACCGCTTCGACATCAATCTCGGACTGCTCACCAGCCTTAACCCCAAGCGCCCGATCCTGGTGCAGGTCGCGTCGTGCGGCGGAGGCTGGGAGGAGGGGATGCAGATGTACGGCTCCATCCTGACCTGCCCGAATCCAGTCACCGTTATGGCGACTAGATGGGCTCGGTCTATGACTTCTATCATCCCTCTCGCAGCCGACCGCTTTGTCCTTCGGCCGCCTGCGCCGTATATGTTTCACCACGGAGAATACGGCTACGAAGGGAAGGCTGGTGAAGAGGCAACGACCGCCTTCGAGGAGTTGAAGGCCGCTCGCAAGATGATGCTGGACATCTACGTGGCGCGTCTGCGGGAGCAAGGGAAGTTCAAAAAGTATTCCGAGGCGCGCATTCGTGAAATGTTGGAAGACAAGATGCGCCGGAAGATCGACGTTTGGTTGGATAGCGATACCGCGGTCGAGTGGGGCTTTGCTGACGCGGTGTTTGAGGGCGACCACAACACGCTTCGCGCCAAGTCGAAGAACGTCGAGCGCCGGGCGCGCATGATGAAAGCAATCAGGAGGGCACCATGACCGTTGTTCCATTCCCCGTGAAGAAGGACTCTGTTGAAGAGGCCGCCGCCGGATTTGCTGAGTCAGTGGCAAAGAAGAAAGTCAAAGCTGTCGTCATTGTCACACTTGAGGATGATGTCTTCCGGGTTCGTCATGGTTGGGAGCCCGATAGCCTACTGGTCTTGGAGCTACTTGCACTTGCTTCGGCATTGGAGCATTCTAAGCTCAAGATTCATGAGGAACTGGAATCGTGAGCGCCGTTGTCCCCGTCAAGTTCGCCGAAAGGCGCGTGAAGATGTTTCTCCGGTTTCTCGCCGAGACCGGGCGTGTGGACTATGCTGCTCGGTGCGCGGGGTTCTCGGACAACAGCCTGCTCTACCGGCGCCGGAAGGCGGACAAGGAGTTCGCCGCCGCCTGGGAAGAGGCTCTCGAAATTGCCGGTGACCGTTTCGAGGCGGAGGCCGCGCGCCGTGCCGTCGAGGGGGTCGAGGAGCCGGTCTACCACAAGGGCAGCGTCGTCGGGCACGTGACCAAATACAGCGACAGCCTTCTCGCCAAGCTTATGGACGGGTCCAAGCCTGAGAAGTACCGGCACAACGTGACCGAAATCAAAGGGAAGATCGGCGTAGCCGTTGGCGTCGCCGTGATCCCGATGACGGCTAAAAGCGTCGAGGATTGGGAGCGGGAGTGCGTACAGCTTCACGCTCGGCCGCAGCCGCCCATGATCGACATTACCCCGACCAAGGTCGAGCCCGAAAAAGAGCCACCGGCTACAGTGGTTCGCGCTTGACTTGATTAACCGACTTCGTTAACCTTGCTCCCGTGTCTACCGCCGGGAGATCATCATGGCAAAGCTGAACGCCGCCGCTCGCAAGCGGATTCCCACAGGCTCATTCGCCGTGATCCAACATCAGAACGGCAAGACCGTCAAGAAGTTTCCGATCAATGACATGACGCACGCTAAAGTCGCGCTCGGACGTGTCGCGAACCGTAGCCCTCAACTGAAGGCAAAGGTGCACGCCAAGATCATTCAGAAATTCCCTGCGCTTGCGGCGCGGAGTGAGGCCATCAAAGCTGGCCCAAAGGCAAGCTCTGTGCACGGGCAGGGGTACTAACGCTGAAGTAGCCGGGTGATCCGGCTACGGCGAAGAAGCGGGTGATCCGCTAGGAGTGCAACATGCCGTTCAATTTTGAAGACAACCTGGACACGCTGGACGCGGTCCCGGCAGAGTACCAAGCAGCCTACACGAAGCAGACAGATGGCAAGTTCAAGATTCAGGACCCGTATCGTCCGTTTGTCGCCGCCATCGTGGGCACGAATGCGTCCCTCGGAAAAACAATCAACGACCTCAAGAAGGCCAACAAGGAATCGGCGGAACGTCGAGGCATGTTGAAGCACTTCGAGGACCTGTCAACTTCTCTGGGCCTTGAGGTCAACGACGATAAGCCGTTGCAAGATGCGATCAAGGCGTACATCGAGGACCTGTCCACCAAGGTGAAGAACGGCGGCGAAGTCAAGGTCAATCTCGATCGGATCAAGGCCGACTACGAGAAGAAGTACGGCGAACTGGACACCGCGTCCAAGACTACCATCGGCAAGATGGAGAAGACACTTCAGCGGTATCTCGTCGGCCAACAGATTGCTTCTGCCCTGGCGAAACACAAGGGCTCCGAGGAGTTGCTGGAGCCGGTTGTGTCGAAGCACGTGAAGGTCTTAGCCGAAGGCGATGACTACGTGGTTCGCGTCGTGGACAAAGACGGTAACGCGCGATCGGATGGCAAAGGCGGATGGCTCGGAGTCGAAGAGTTCATCGCCGAACTGAAGCGCCAACCTACTTATGCGCGGGCGTTTGAGAGCGAAGCTACCGGCGGTTCCGGCTCAGTTGCAACCGGCGCCCGGCGTGCAACAGCCACCGATCTCAAGGGCGGCGGAAACAAGGGTGAGTTGACCGCCAACCAGAAGATTGCGCAGGGCCTTGCGAAGGGCCAAGCTCAGCGTAGGAGCGCTGCGTAAAAGCATACTCGATAAAGGGTGGTTGACTTTACTTTCTGTTGCCCACCCTTTATCGTGTCATTCGTGAGGGATAAGTTTCTCCTCGGGTGATCCGGGGGTAACTGCTCAAAGGCGGCGTGAGCCGCGCCCGAGTGGAAACCGAGTTTGGATCAAAACAGGAGAAGACCCATGACCTCCGTTACCCTTGTTGAATCGGCCAAGCTGGCCCTCGACGAACTGGTTGCAGGCGTGATCGAGAACATCATCACGGTCAACCGCATGTACGAGAAGATTCCCTTCGATGGGATTGAGGGCAATGCGCTCGCCTACAACCGCGAAAATTCGCTCGGCCCCGTTGCGACGGTGGGCGTGGGCGACACGGATGGAACCCTCGGCAGCTTTGCTGTCGGCGGCGTAAACCAGACCGAGCGGCAGACCGCGAAGGACCCGGCGACTTTCACGCACGTTACGTCGAGCCTGACCACGATCATCGGCGACGCCGAAGTGAACGGTCTTATCCAGGCGACGCGTTCCGGCGACGGCAACGATCAAACCGCAGTCCAGATCGCCTCCAAGGCGAAGGCCGCGGGCCGCAAGTTCCAGGACCTCTTCATCAACGGCGACGGCTCCAATGCCACCTTCCCCGGCTTGATTGCACTGGCCGCGGCTGCGCAGACGGTCGATACCGGGATGAACGGATCAGCGCTCTCGTTCGAGATCATCGACGAGACAAGCGATCTGGTCACCGACAAGGACGGCGAAGTGGACTACTTCGCCATGAACATCCGCACCATCCGGTCGTTCAAGTCCCTGCTCCGCGCGTTGGGCGGCGCCCACATCACGGAAGTGATGGAACTGCCTTCCGGCGCCACGGTTCCGGTCTACATGGGAATCCCCATCTTCAGAAATGACTGGATTCCGATCAACCAGACGACCGGCACTTCCTCGAACACGACCACGATCTTCGCGGGCACGTTCGATGACGGCTCCCGGCAGCACGGTTGCGCTGGCCTCACTGCCTCCGAGGCCGCGGGCATCCACATCGTCGATGTCGGCGAATCGGAACGTCAGGACGTTCGCATCTGGCGCGTGAAGTGGTACGTCGGGTTGGCCCTGTTCTCTGAAAAGGGCTTGGCCATTGCACCGGGTATCACGAACTAATCTCGATTGATGCGGGAGGGCTGCGGCCCTCCCAACATCAATTCTAGTTTAGATCACACGTTTCAAGGAGCACCACCATGGCCGCCACTCCATATCTGGTTCAGCTTCCCGATCCCGATACTGCCCCTGCTCGGCAGCTACAGGATGGGGATGACACCTACGTCGTAGTGGCGAACTCTTCCGCCGACGCGCTGGCTTTCGTTCAAAATTACGGGAACAAGACTTTGTTCGACGACGTGACTCCCGTAGTGCAAGCGGCTGCTTCGCTTATGACTAACTGGTCTCTGCGGGTCCGCATCTATAGCGCTACCACGGCGTCTCCTCCGACTCAGTTGACCAATGACTTCACGGTGCAGACCGTCGGCGTCGCGGCTCGCGCGGTACTCGCGACCGGCGTATTGACCTCTTCGGCCGACTACGCCAACAATGACACGGTCACCATCGGCTCACAGGTCTACACCTTCAAGACCACACTCACGGGCGCGGCCTACGAAGTTCTCCGCGGCGTGAGCGAGTCCAACACGATCTCGAACCTCGTCGCCGCCATCAATGGTGGCGCCGGAGCCGGGACCGCGTATGGAACCGGCACCGTTGCCAGCATCTATGTCACCGCCGTGGCCGGATCGCACACAGTGACGGTCACCGCGCTGGATACGTACACCGCCGCGCAGGCTGACGCGATTGCCACGACCAACGTCTCCGGCGGAAGCACGGCCTCATGGGGTCACACCACGTTGACCGGCGCCGTGGACACCACGGACCTTCCGTCTTCGCTTGCTGGCCTGATGGTTGCTGCTCTAGTGGACGTGGGCCTCCACGCTGCGTTCAACAATTCCACTCAGGTTCTCACCATCGCGAGCATCGCGGACAACATCGGCGATCACAAGTTGCTGGTCGAGTTCATTCCCCCGCCCGAGGAAACCCCCTACAAAGCCTCCAGCGTTGGAGTGACTGTGCAAAACGGCGTAGCAGTGCCCGGCTTCTTGCTCTCGCAAGTGGACGGCGGCGTCGCGGGCGCAGTTCTTACCGCGACCATCGTTACGGACGCCTACGTCATTCCGAACATGATCGTAAAGGCGAAGGCACAGCAGTCGTAACGGGAGTACCCAATGGTCGGCGGCTTTCTCCTCCAACTTCCAGACCCCGATACGTCTCCCGCTCGGCAATTGCAGGATGGGGACGACACCTACGTCGTATGGGCAAACAATTCTGCGGATGCTCTCGCGTTCGTGCAGAACTATGCACCCAAAAAGGTCTGGGCGAATGTTACGCCCGCCGCCCTTGCGGCTGCTTCGGACATGTCCGGGTGGTCTCTACGGGTCCGCATCTACAACGCGCTTCCCGGAAGCATCTCGGGCAGCACCTACACACCGGAGCTTTTCGCCGACTTCTCGGTGACGAACGCCAGTCAGGTGGAGCGGGTTGTCCTTGCCAGCGGCGTATTGACCTCCTCGCAAGACTACGGCACAAGCGATACGGTCACGATCGGGACGCGGGTCTACAGTTTTGTGGCGACACCTGCGGTTGACGGCGACGTGAAGATCGCGGGCACTGAGTCAGCCTCAATCACCAATCTTGCCAACGCCATCAACAACAGCGGCGGGACGCCGGGCACCGACTATGTGGTGACCGCAGCCGATCCCAACGTAACCGCGGTGGCTGCGGCTCATACTCTCACTGTAACGGCTCGGACGAGCCTCACAGCGGCGGCGGCCAATGCAGTGGCTACCACGGACTCCATGACGACCGGCAACGGCGTATGGGGCCATGCTACGCTCACAGGCGGCGTAGACTCCACCAATGCGCTGTCCTCACTGGCTGAGCTTATGGTCGCGGCCCTGATCGCGGCAGGTTACCATGCGGGCTTCGTGAACTCGTCTCACGTCCTCACGGTGTCGAGCATTGCGGACGGTATCGGCGATCATAAACTGCTGGTCGAGGTTACTCCTCCGTCTGAGGAGACTCCTTACAAAGCTTCCAGCGTCGGCGTCTCGGTTCAAAACGGCGTAGGCATTCCAGGCTTCGTCACATCGCAAGTCGATGGCGGGTCCGCGGGCGCCGCGCTCACGGTCACGCTCGTGGCTGACAGCTATGCCATCCCCACCATGTTGGTGAAGGCGAAGGCGCAGCAATCGTAATTGAGGGGTGCGGAGATTACGCTCTGTAATTTCCGCGTTATGTGCGGAGAAGGAAAACATGAAAGACATGTCAGTGCAGGTCGTCTTGACTGGCCCATACGCTGGTCGGACCAAGATGCTCAACAACCATCATTTCGTCAACGGCGTAGCCACGATCTTCGGTCAACCCGAACACGTGAACTCCGCACTTGTATATTTGGGCCGCGCGTATCAAGCTTATGCGGTGGGCTCTCCTGAGTTAGCGAAGGCCCTCGAAAGGGACAAAAAGAATGGCCTACAGCGTCATCTTCAAGAAAATTCCGCAGCATCTCACCGGCCATCAGCGCCAGTACAAAGTGTTGCGGATACAGGTGCCGGGCCGGTTCCCGAAGCACGAGTGCTTCAAAGCGATGGACATGCTGAAGATCAGGCCGGGAGTCCGGGGCTGGTTTCCAGTGGGTCTGGACACTCGGACACCGGGCTGGGCCAAGGAATGGAATCCGCAGAAGAACGCGAATCCAGTGCCTTGATCCGGCACATCCGCTCGATCATGCAGGGGCTCGATCCTCGGCAAGAGACGGCGTGGACGCCGGAGGGCCTGCCTTCGCTCGACACCGTGGCGGAAGCCGTCAATATGCCGGGGCTCACGCGCGCCGATCTCGAACAAGTTCTGCCTGGGTGGACTCGACGCAAGGCGGCCGAGGTTGCCGAGAAAGTTGCAAGTCTCTAACCTCGGGGCTATACTCCCTGGTGAGACCTTCATCTCATTCTTCAGGGAGTGAACACCATGGCGCGCTATTCCAATCCTGTCTCCGATGCTGGTCACGGTGCATTCACCGGTCATTTCGAGAAGTCGGATGGACCGAAGGCTCCCGCCAACAAGTTCACCCAGGGACACGGAATGCCTGACAACTTCCGTCATCTGCTCCCCGGCGACCACACTCACGTCGAGGCGATCAAGGCCGTGCGCGCTCAGGCGATGCAGACCTATCCGGCTCCCGCCAAGAAGCCCGGCACACAAGCCACGCTTCAACTTGGGGCGCCGACTCGCAACGTGAAGGCGCTCGCCAACATGGATGACCGGACGATCAGCCAGGGCGAGGCCATCAAGCGCACTGTCAAGGTGATGGGGAAGAACGACTGCTACTAATCTGATAAGCTCCGTCTTATCAGAACGGCACGTTCCAATAACACATAGGTGATCGCCATGGCCCCCGTTACAAATTCAGGCAAGCTTCGAGTGCACGACGGCACCGGCACAATGAGCGTTCCCCTGCACACCGGGCACGGAGCCCCGAATCCGTATCCGCATCAGGGCAACCTGCCCATGTCGCACATGAGCATGAAGGACAAGAAGTTCCCCAAGTCCGACGCGTCTGGTCGTAGCAAGCGTGAAGGCACGAGTGCGCAGTCTTTGGCGCCCCGTGGCGCAAACGGCACCATTGACCCTATGAAGCCGCAGATGACGGTGCGGTCACTGCGAAAGTTCAAGATGCCTGACTCCGGGCAATCGCAGGTCGGCGCCTTCTACTCGCAGATTCCAAAGCTGGCTCGCAGCCGGTTCATCTCGCCGATCATGTCGGACACTCAGCAGAACCCGACGCCCGGTGGAAACCTCGGGAGCCCGCGCGACACCAGCCGCTCGAACAGTGGCGGGAGCTACTAAGATGCCCCTGCCTGCCTCGAACTCGACGAAGGCGGGACGCGCCACGAACGCGCATTTCGTCATGCACGAGTTCAAACATGGCCAACTGCATTCTGGGTCCGCGAAGGGTCCGAAGATCACAAGTCGCCAGCAGGCTATCGCAGTCATGATGTCGGAGACCGGACAGGCGAAACCGGCTCCGAGCCGGAAGCGCGGTCGATGAAGCATATCGGTCCCCACATGTCGCATAGCATAGCCCCATCGGAAAAGGCTATGGGGTTGGAGCCGCACCTTGTAGTTCATCTCTATCATGAGCGTCATAAGGCCATATTGCACAAGCATCGGAAGAAACGGCACACGATAATCCACGTTCACCACAGGCGTCTACATAGGCCCGGTGCCCCGCTTCCAAAGCGCTAAGCTTGCATATTCACTGTGCAGCAAATATCATTCTGAAGTGAGTTTCAACGGCCCCCACAGGAGACCTCCATGACCCAGAATCTCTTCCTCGTCACTAAGACCCTGGAACCGGGTCAGGAATACATCAACGGCATCACGGCCGTGCTCATCAATCTGGCGAGCACCGACACGACCGCGCAGGTACTTGCTGCGGCTGTGGCGGCTGCGAACGGATCGGAACTCTATGTGGCCAGCGTGGGCAGCGGCACCGGCAACACCGAGATCGGTGGAACGACTGCGACGGCACCCATTCCTCCGCACCTTCCGTATTTCGATACGGTCCTCAACATTGGCACCGGACCCGGATCGGGCAATCTGTTCACGAACAAGGACGCCTACGTTTTCAAGACCTTCGGCGCCCAGTTCATCGCGGGCACTGCGTACTAATAGCTACGCGCTTCGCTTTTTAGCGTAGCACACGGGCCTGTCTCCGTAGTCCGGCGGTCTGAGGGCCGCCGGATTCGTTTTAGGGGGTCGTCATGGTCGTAACTCTCGTAGTAGAAAACGGCGGCGGTCTCCCAAATGCGAACGCCTACATCTCCAATGCGTTCGCCGCACAATGGCACTCCGATCGAGGGAATGACTTTTGGAGCACATTGACTCCCGATCAGCAAAATTCGGCCATCATAAAAGCTACCTTCTACATGGAACAGCGCTTCAAAAAGCGCTACCGCGGTCTACGCCAACAGGTCGAGCAGGCGCTCGGTTGGCCGCGTATCGGTGCATTCGATGACGACAGCTTCCTGTTGTT
>Ga0210394_10007004_pt1 | contig 12012 bp, 17 predicted proteins | sample IncBWC12MmetaG_FD_160121 | JGI IMG/M metagenome (GOLD analysis project Ga0210394, IMG submission 160121) | Forest soil microbial communities from Barre Woods Harvard Forest LTER site, Petersham, Massachusetts, United States - Inc-BW-C-12-M | ecosystem: Environmental > Terrestrial > Soil >... | reverse complement strand
AGACTTTCCGGCGTTGGTGTAGCCGACGATGGCGACCTTGGGCAAACCTTCGCGATGACGACGGCGCTCGACTTGCTCTCGATGGACCGCTTTGAGCTCTCGTTGCAGCTCGCTGGTGCGGTCCCGCACTTTCCGGCGCTCGATCTCATGAAAGGACTCGCTGACCCCTCTTGCGCCACGTCCTCCACCCCTTCGCTCTTTGGCCCCGGACACGCGCTCGCGGGGCACAAGGTACTTGAGCCTTGCCAACTCCACTTGAAGTTGCGCTTCTTTGGTGCGAGCATGCCGATGAAAAATCTCGAGGATGATGGCCGGCCGATCGTAAACCTCGACGCCGGTCGCTTCTCGAATGTTTCGCACCTGTGTGGGGGTTAGTTCGTGATCGAACACTACGCTTTCGGCCATGCTGGGCGCCTTCACGAGTTCGCTTAGCTCATTCAGTTTTCCCGGTCCGATGAGTGACGCAGCCGTAGGGGATTGCAATTTTTGCGTAAGCGTTCCGACGATATCCCACCCAAGTGTCTCAACGAGTTGCCTCAATTCCTGCAGGGACGCACCGTGCTCTTCGGCGGCCGGCTTCTGCAGCTGTACATTTACAAGGATAGTGGCCGGCCTGACTTCGGATTTGAAAGGATCGATCATCTTGAAAGCATATCTCAAGGGTTAAACCGGCTTTACCTTCACCGTCATCCTGATGCCCCGAATTATGGGGCAAAAATGATCGGCTCAAAACGCCATTCGCAATATCTTCCTCAATGCGCGATTTCGGGGAAGAACCTTTGGCCACGGTTACGCGCAGCCTTTTCCCATAGGCGAAAAACTGTGAACGGCCGTATTTTCAACACCAATGAGAATCCTCTATGAACATCGCACAGATTCGCGAGGCACTGCTTTGGTGCGTGATCCTGAACATTGGTCTTGTGACCGTGTGGTCCATTCTGATCTTGGTTGCGAAGGGATGGCTGAACGGAATCATACTGAAATGGTTCCGGGTATCGGCCGAACACTGTGACATGATCAACCTCACGGGAATCGTTCTCTACAAAGTCGGCAACATCCTGTTCTTCCTTCTGCCTTATATTGCGTTGCGGATTGTAAAGTGAGCCACAATGGAGGGATTGCGAGCAGCGGACCCGCCCTGCTGATCTCATTTTTCGAGGGGATATGCATCGCGTCCTCAAAGCGCGTTTTCGGGAAGTTGGGGTGGTTTCGGCAATCTTGCGGATCTCAGCTTAGGGATCGCCGTTATGACGATAGTCCGCAGCTTTTCGAAAGCCGTTTGGCGCGAATCCTAGTGTCTTATTGACAAGCGGCGAGTCATCATTTGGCGAACTTTACATTGAAGGTCACCGTGTTGGCCCCGCCGGCGTTCTTGATGACGAACTTGTACTGCCCGTCCTTCGTCGGCGTGACCTTAACCGAACACTTCGGTCCGGGTGAGTCGTCCTTAGCGACTTCCGCGCCGGAGGAGTCGTAGACGAAAAGGTGCACGTCGGTATTCTTCAGGCCGTCCGTGGTGGCCTCGAACTCTTTCCCCGCCGTGAAAGACAAGAGGTAAGCGACCTCTCCCTTGTCCTTTATCTCGATCTTCTTGCCATTGAACGCCGCCCCCTTGCCCAGGTCGGTTGGCTTGACGTCCTGCGCGGGACACAGGGTGGCGACCGCGAATATAACTGCCACCACTGCTGTGACTAACCGAGCAATCGATTTCATTGGTGTTTCCTCCAGAGTCGGATCAGATCCGCAGCATGATAACCAGTGTCCAGTGCATTCCTTGTGGCACTGTTTCCAAGTGGCGCCGCTGCACAGGACACCACGCTTCTTTAAGCGCCACGAATACTGTAAGCGACATGGTTTCCCTCAACCAAACGGGTACGAGTTTCGCCGCTGCTTCACTGAAGATAGGGGCGAAGGCGCTAAGAAGTCGGGAGGATTTCATCAGGAATTCGTAAAGGAAGTTAATTTCAGGAAAGGAATCACCTTTTATACTTTGCTAATAAAACGTGCCGGATTTGCTCAGGGGATTTTTCCTACCATATGTGTCTGTTGTTAGGGCGCGAGGGTGTCGCTCAAACGATTCTGTCGTGATGATTTTTCGAATCGCGATGAGTATTCCCCGCAGACTCTGCACTCTCAACAGGTGAATCTAATGTGGTTCCGGTTGGAAGGGCCGTGCCGAATTGGCAGCCCGGCTCCCGATAGTTCTGAGATCGATTCCACGAAAGAGGCCCGGGCGAAGTTTCTTTCGACGGCATACTGGTAAGGTTATACGCGACATTACGGATTTCCGCTTGCCATTAGAATCGGGAACAGGTTACTGCCCGAAGTCAGCGAATGGAGAGCCTAATGTTCCGATTGGACCTGCAGAAGCGGTGTTCCGGTGGTCTGCGGCGGCTGCTAGCCCGATTGGTTTGAATGTGTAGGTAGAGGGAGGAACTTGCGTGAAGAGCGCAGCGGCGCAATCAAAATAAGCTTTCCAAAAACCCCTCTGCCTGGTCGTCCCACAAATCATTCCCAGGACGAATGCTTAAGTGGACCGGTTACTGGGCGGATTTGCAGGGGACGGCGTTATCCTGGGCGGCGATGAGTTCCCATTTCCCGTCGCGCTTGAGCCAGGTGTCAGTCCAGACCAGGCAGCGGACAGCTTCGGGCTGCCCCTGGAGTTTGCGAGTTGAACGTTCGTTGCCGTAGGCCATGGCTAGAGAGTCGGTGAAGAGACGCACCTTGACGTCATCGAGGCGACACGCGGTTTCGATGACGCCGGCATCCGGCTTCAAAGCTTGGCTTTTATCGTAACGAGAGCCGTCGGGAGCCGTACCCTCAAAGTCGTCGGCGAAAATGTCCGCGGCCAACTGCTGGGTGCAGCCGGATTCGGCCCATTGGCGTTCGCGATCAATGATGTACTTGGCGACAGGATCGTTGGCGGCTGCCCACTTGGATTGCTGGGGTGGAAGAGCAAGGGCAACAACTGACAAGGCTGAAACCATAGCGGCGACAACAAGAGGGTTTCTCAAAAGCCGGGTGTTCATGAAAGCCCTTTCTGGCGCGGGCGCCCCTGAATCTTAACAAGGGTGCGGCTCCGCAACCGGCGGTATCATAGCCAACTCGCGTGCTACTGGCTACGTTTGAGCATGGCGAGGTCAGTGATGAGAAAGCGATCGGCGCCTTAGTTGGCCACTTCTTATCGATCTCTTCGAGGATGTAGGCTGCACGCCGGATCGCCGTCTCTACGGCAGCGATCTTCTTCGGGCTAGGCTTGTCTGGATTTTCTAACTCTGCCAGTTTCCGGGCGGACGAGATCAGGATTGCAAACTTTCTTTCTTCGGTCATCTGCAACTCCGCTTTGAAGTGCGGAGGATATGGGAACAGAATCATACCGTGCAGCGTCGGGAAGCTCCACGAAGCTGGCCTTGCTGGAGGGGGCTCCAAAGGTCGGGAAAGCGAATCTGTGTCGCCACTTTCCAGCACCTTGCACATTATCTAACCACTATTCCAAGCGTCTGCACTGAGTTAGCTGTACTCGAAAATTCACCCCGGATAACTTTTTGTTAATCTCCCATTGCATTGTCTTTACCTGCAGTTTCCGTTAAATGCCTTCTATCACTGCGCAGTCCCTACTGAGGGCTCTGCAGAAAATACTAGACGATGTGCCTCTTTGCTCCGCCACTCCGGAAAGGAAAGAACTGCATGCGAAAGATTTTATGGATCATCCTCGCAGGACTATTTGTACCCATTTGTGCGCCCAACGCACATGCTCAGACCGTGACCTATACCATCACCTTCAGTCCGCCCAATAACGCTCCACACGCGGGCTACCTCTTGCCGACATCCGGTGCATTCGTCTACGACTACACGTCGAATCAATTCCTGAGTTTTACTGTGCATTGGCACGGGCTTTTGTTCGATCTTACTTCCGCTGCCAGCAGCCCGCAGATCATTTCAGGAGGGCCGCCATGCATGCTCGGTGCTAGCGGGCCGCTCGCAACCCTCGCGCTCATGACCCTATGCCCCCCGGTGACGGCCGAAGATCAACCCTGATCCCACTATATGGAACGCAGGCGCCTTTAACGTCGTGGACAATGTAAACGTCGTACAATTTTCCTTTTTGCTCTGGCGGGAACGGGCGTGCGACGATTGACAGTTGGCTTACGGCCCGCCCAAAATGGGGACTATGGGAGTGGACAAGCAACGTAGCAACGAAATAGTTTTCAATTTGAAGGGATATTACCGGAAGGACGGAGTGGCAACGGGCTGCGTGAGCTATTGTCCGTCGCTGAACATCTTCTCACATGGAAAAGACTCAAACGATGCCCGCGATCACCTTTGGAAGGCTGTCAGACTTTATCTTGAGACTAGCTTGAAGAACAACACGCTGAACAAGACGGTCGACAAAGTGATGAAAGCTGCGGAATTTGAACCCGGAGGAATAGAGCAGGAGTTTGTCTGGGTTAGAGAGAAGGAGTTCGACACTGCTTTTGACATGACGATCCCTTTCTCGCTGCATCGACCCGCCAGGGCCATGTGACCGACGCGAATCATTGTCATGTATGAATCAGTCACACCTATTGTTCTGAAACGGGTACTCGAAAAGTTTGGCTATCACCTCGAGGCCGCCGATGATATTTCCTGGCTGATGGAGTGGGAGTGCGGTGGCCACCTCGTGAATATTCCTCAAACAATGGCGATGGTCCCCACGGACGTACTGGAAGCAATGTTAGATTCCTCGTCGGACATCAGTGCGGAGGCTTTCAACAGCATGGCCGGTGAAGTACAAAAGAGCCCCTCTGGCCAACAGCCTCTCCCTGGCGCAAATCCCTAACTACGCTTCTGCCGCTTCGATGGCTGGCTTTGATTCTATTTGATTATGCGGGTCAGGCTTGGCCAGCATGTTCCTTGATGACCTTGCGGGCGTCCTTATTCATCACGCAGCCCAATGTATTTTGAATGCCGCAGATGATCGCTTTCTGTCCATTCGAGATACCCGTAAGAAGAGCCTTACAAAAGTACTAGGGCTCACGTACACCTTATTTTAGGGCGACTGACCTATTGAGGCATCTTCAGCTCGGCCCGATGATCGTTGGTGATCGTCCGGAGGTGGTCCATGGCGACCACGGTGCGGCAATCGGATTCGTGCGGTTCGCTTTGGTATCTTGCCCTCAGCCTAATGGGTTCCTGGAGCTGGCTCTTTTATTTGCTCTATGTTGCATTGCGGTAAGAGCCCGAGCTAGGTCTGCCGCCACTCGGGAGAGGTCATTCCTTGCGATAAAGACGATCCTTCTCGCTTCCCAAACGCATTCCGACACACTAATGGCAATTGCAACGACCGGGAATGCCGAATTTCTGTGTTTCGTCGACCAGAACGACCACCGCTGGACCGTCGCTATCGCTTGGCTGAAAGTGGACACGGTGAATCGGTTGAACGTCACAGCATTTCCCCACCTAGATGTTCACTTCGGTCTCGGCCCGAAACTTCTGTAACTCGGTGATAAACTCGAAAGGTTGGCTATTGTCCCTGAAGGTGGACCTGTCACGTAACTGCAGGAAGTTATAGTTTGACAGCTCGGGTCAATCCCAGCGGAAATCCGCTACTTGGCCTGAATCAGGTAACCGATTACTGCGAGAAACAACAAGGCGATGGCCACCACCGCATAAGCACCCCAAGGTCGGCGCCCGGAACCCCGCCCCGTCACTTCAATTGCATTTTCGGTAAAACAAAACTCAAGAATGATTTCTTATACGATCTCCACAACAACCAACTTGGAACGCCCACAAGGAGGGCGGACATCCCCAAATAAATGCACATCGTTCGAAGCAAGTGCTCTTCCGGTTTGCCGAGGGACTGAATGTTGGCGAAGTCGCGAGGCGGCACGAACTACACCGCGCAGCCAAAAGATCAGACTGCTGCACAATTTTTGAAGGCCGAGACCTCCGGCGGCTTGTCGGCTTTCCAGGAAGCGCTTAATTCCCTTTACCAGGTGGGCAGCATCGTGGTGCTCGAGCTGAGTCATAACTGGGACATCTACGAGAATCATATCCCGTGATTCGTTGACTAACCAAGCAGCGATGCGCCAAGCCACAGGCCAACCCCATAGAACACGTGCGATATGAGGCTACTGAGGAACAATCGCGTTCCTGGCGGTCCATGGCAGCCGAACCAGCCGAATCCCATGGAAGGAAACATGACCAGCCAAGGAAAGATGTTCGTACACAAAGCGAAGACCAGTGCGGTGATTGGATTGCGCGGGGCTAGACCAAGACTTGCGCAAGCAAACAGGTATATCAGTGCGAGTGTCACGCCAATTGCATAATGGACGGGAACCGCGATCGCCCTTTCGTGATTGATGGCCGCGGTCTGACCGATGTCGCTATGAAGAAATTGTCCCCGGCCTGCGGACGCGAACCATCGGCCGATCAAACGAGGCGACAACGGCGCGATCAACCGCAATTTGAAGCTCACCGCACTGAGGACATCCATAATGACGGTAGCGACAACCCCGATGACGATGTAGGCTGCAACGGCTTCGGCCCGGGTAGTCATTAACCCTCCCCGCTGTCATGATTCGCCAACATGCTCCATCGTAACGGCACGAGCATTTTTATCATCACGTAGACCGGCGAATTTCGCATGCCCCAAGTGGTCACCTTTTGTGCACTCAAGGAATTCGATCCGCGCCCAGCAACCGAATCGTTTTAGAGTAAAAAATGGAGGCTTGGCTCTGCAAGATGCTAATTCGTCATCAACTCATGTGCCTTTTCGATGACCGTAGACAAGGTCGTGCCTTTCTCAAGAACCAAGTTTATCCCGGCCGTGGATGCCTCGGTCTGTAAAAAGTTTGCATAAAAGAGAATTATCGGGGTTTGCGGCAATATGTTTCGAAGTTCCAGTGCCGATAGACTGGCTGTGCTTAGGAAAAGAATGTTTCGCCGAGTTGCACTCTTCTGAGCAGTGGTACGAGATTATCCCAAACCAATAATTTTGAGACGAAAGCCGCGGCACCCGCTTGTTCAACTTCGTCCGCCATTTCAGGAACGTCGTATAGGCTGAGACTCACAATTTTCGCGTCTGGCAGTGCCTCGCGAATTAGCCGCATCGCGTCAATACCGTCCATCTGTGGCATTACGATGTCCATGATTACGACATCGGGTCTAAATTCCAATGCTTTTGCGAGTGCATCCTTGCCGTCAATAGCTTCGGCACAAACCTCGATGTCTTTCTCTTCGGAAAGGACGTCACGCAAGCCGCGACGTATAAAATCTTGGTCATCTGCAATGAGGACGCGCATAAATGGAACCTCTGACAAGACTCTGCTCAAGTGGCAGGCGAAGTCCATACACGATTCGCTTTAACAGAGTGTCATGCTGCCGGGACTTCGCCGTCAAATTCTTTGCCGACCGCGGCATCTCACTGCTCGGCAGCTTCCTCGTCCCCCTTTTCCCCGCGTCACCGAATGCCTCATTTCCTGCAAATACCGGCTCAGGCTAATGCTGTCCTGCCTGCAGGATCCAGAACCTCGACAGAGGTCATTGAACGTACCACGATCCCCACACAGATGTTCCGAAATCCCTGCTTGCATGAGCGCTGCAACTGATTGAATCTATGTTTTTGGACAGGCGGCAACTAACTAGATTCAATCCTTGAGATCCACAAACCTGGCCTGAATCAACCACAGCATGACAGCAAAAATCATCGCGGTCGAAACGCCGAACAGGAGCGTTCCATTCGCCGTTTCGAGCGGACCCAGCAACCTCCATGAAGGCGTCATAATCACATCACCGTAACCCAAAGACGTGTAATTGACCGCCGAGTGGTAAAAGGCGGTTCCGAAGTCTGTAAATTCTCCGCAGATCATGAACAACACCCCCCAAAATCCGATCTCTACGAGGTGTGCAAAGGACGCGTAAAATACGACCCGAGCAAAAATGCGCAGATCGGTCCAGGGCATGCCGACATGGCCGAGACTTTTCTCGCGGCGAACAAGGTTGATGGTGGCTCTGACTGGCAGCATGTGAATAATGACGGTGCAGACTAGTGCGACCACGCCAACCGCTAGGGGACCGAGGATCGAGATGTGATGAATTTGTATCATTTCAATTCTTGGAGGCGGACCCTCTGCGAAAAAGACGATCCCTCTCTGGCATTGATCCTCCTGTCACGCTTCGCCAGCATGCACCTTGGAAACGCTCTCAGCGTTCTTATCCTCGCCCAGGCCCGCAAACTTCGCATGCCTCAAGTGATCGCCTTCCGTCCATTCTAAGTATTCGATTCGCGCCACAACTTCGGGGCGAATCCATAGGCACTTTTTCATGTCCTCCGCGGTCAAGCCGGTTCCCCAGCGGCGCTTTTCAGCTTCAGGCAGATTTACGAAGGGACAAACTGACACCAGCAGCGGCTGAAGTGTCGCGAATACCTGTCTCCTGGTCTGCGGTAAAAAACCATTCCGCACACGAGCAACATAAATCAGTTTTGACTCTTTGTAATCGCTAACGATGATCGACTCAACTCCGTGCGCGCCTGGCACAAACCCACCAATCACAAGTTCCAGTCCTGCGTTGAGCCCGAATTTCGACCATGCGCCGCTGCGCTTCCCTGCTTCGTATCGGCTGTCCTTCTGCTTCGCAACGACGCCCTCAACCCCTGCTCGCGGGCCGAGCTAAGCATTGTCTCGGCGGAGGTCTCGAAATATTGGGCGATGCGGACCTTCGGAGACCGAAATTTCAATACTGAGTTCAGGATTTCACGGCGCTCGACGAGCGGGAGTCGCGTGAGATCGCGACCGTCATAGTAAGGCAGGTCAAAGACAAAATACCAGATTCGTGATGCCTGGCTGCCAGGGCATGAGCCACTCCGACTCCCGCAGCACACGTTCTCCCGGCACCGTGCGCTCATAGCCGCGGCCGTTACGAACGAGGGTCTCCGAACATATCGCATAGCCGCTCCAGCACCCTGCTCATCGCCGACTGACTCAAGAAACTTCGTTTCGCCGCACGGGTGACGTGGCACTCCTCCAAAAGGGCATGGAGGGTATATATGAGGTTCAGGTCCAAGTTGCAGATCCCGCATGAGAGACATTCTAACAATGCATTCACCAGATGGCACACCCGAGTATCTAAGAAACGTAGAAAGACGAAGAAGGAGAAACACATGATCCGTACTTACGTTTGGATGAAGGTACTACTCAGATCTGTTCTTTTGACGGCAGTCACCGCCTTTCCTTAGATCGATTGCCGGTGAGTGACGCAGAGAAGATCGCGGACTATCAGCTAGGGCGCACCCGCGAGAAGACTGCCCGCGGTTGACACTAGGAGCACTGCGCCTGCTAACTTCGCCGGACGACCTGATGATCACGCTCTACGAAGCTCCCAGTGAGAATTTCTCATTTGGCCGGGGCGAGGCCCAGCGCGTCAACGCTGTAGCGCGCGAACAAAAATCGCATGTCGTTTGATCTCCGATCGTGTTCTAAAAGAGATACTCCCGCCGCCATCTCCGCGCGGCCCGCCCATCGCCAATGAGGGCTGCGCATTGACATCCCCTCTTGCCGTGGCTACGCTTTTCATGCCTCACGTTGGAGTCATCATGAAAGCCTTAAAATTCGCTCTTCTCGCTTTCATTAGCACTCTGTCACTCGCACCAGATTTGCTCTCCGCTCAGGAGCCGCAGCACCATCACGACGCCGATGAAAAACTCGGCACCGTCTCCTTCTCTACCTCTTGCGCTCCCACAGTCCAATCCCAATTCGAGCGCGGCGTCGCCCTTCTGCATTCCTTCGAGTACGAAGTAGCCGACGCGCAATTTGAGGAAGTCGCCAAAAAAGATCCGCGCTGCGCAATGGCTTACTGGGGGCAAGCAATGACCCTTTACCACGAACTCTGGAATCGCCCCAGCAAAGCCGACCTCGCCCAAGGCGCCGACCTCCTCGCCAAAGCTCGCTCCCTCAAGCCGCCGACCGCGCGCGAACGCGACTATGTCCTGGCGCTCTCCGTCTTTTACTCTGACACCGATAAACTCGACCACAATCAGCGCGCCGATGCTTACGCCGAAGCCATGCAAGGCGTCCACGAACGCAATCCCAACGACCACGAAGCCGCCATCTTTTACGCGCTCTCGCTTCTCGCCTCAGGTCCCGACCGCGACCCCAATCTCGCCAACGCCAAAGCCGCCGTTGCCATCCTCAACAAGCTCTACGACGAGCAACCAAATCATCCGGGCATCGCGCACTACATCATCCACAGTTGCGACAATCCGGCGATGGCCAGTCTCGCGCTTCCCGCCGCTCGCAAATATGCCAGCATCGCGCCGTCTTCGCCTCACGCCGTGCACATGCCTTCGCACATCTTCGCGCGCCTGGGTCTTTGGCCGGACGACATCAACTCCAATCTCGCCGCCATCCGCGTCGCCGATGGCATGGCTGCGCATCATCACGTGATGCACCACAAAGTGCATTCCATGGACTTCCTCGAATACGCGTACATGCAAATTGGCGACGACGCCAGCGCGAAGGCGACCATCGAGCAGATCGCAGCGATTCGCCCCGAACAAATGGATCCCGAATTTGAGAATTATTTGCTGGTGCGCCAGGCGGAAGGGCCCGCCAAGTACGCTCTCGAGCGCCGCCAGTGGAAAGAAGCACTAGCCCTGCAACCCTTCGCCGGCGCCCCGTCTGACGTTCAGCTAGTCACGTACTCGGGACGCGCCGTTGCCGCCGGCCATCTTCACGATGCCGCCGCCGCACAAGACGCGCTGAAGCATTACGACGAGCTGCTCGAAGCCACGCGCAAAGGTCCTCGGCCCTACATCGTCGACGGCCTGAAGAACGAGCACCAACTGGTGCAAGCCTGGGCCGCTTACGCCGCGGGCAACTCCGACGATGCGGTTCGACAGCTGCGCGCCGTTGCCGACGACCAGGACAAAGTCGGCAAAGGCGAAACCGAACTACCCGCCCGCGAAATGCTTGCTGACATGCTGCTCGACCTGCAGCGTCCGCAAGAAGCGCTGACCGAATACGAGATTTCCCTGCGCACCGACCCCAATCGCTTCAACAGCCTCTACGGCGCAGCCCAGGCCGCCACACAGATCCAGCAAAAAGAGAAAGCGGCCACCTACTACACCCAGTTGCTGAAGAATTGCGAAGGCATCCGCTCCGATCGCCCCGAGCTAGCCCAAGCGAAAACCCTCCTCGTCTCTGCGGGCGGTATGTAGGCGCGGGGCTTTCAGCTCCGATAGAAGACCCGTGTAATCCATCGAACTTTGGCCCCTGAGGACTCTGGTTCTGCGTTTCTCCGCAAACTGCTAAGCCCGACATAGCGCAAGAAATAGAATCGTTCGCTCAGCCCTTCAATGATTTCGTTTAAGTCCCGGGTGAGTAGCCCGGGGAGTCCCACCCCGAGGCTCTCGCACAACCGTACGTGATTCTCTCAACTCATACGGCTGCCATCGCGGAGCCATGACTCATCTGCCGGTGAGTGAAAAGTACTGGAGTGCGCTTTATGATGCGCGCAAGCCAGTGGCTCGCTCTATGGAGACGTCTGCGCAGCTTTCTGTACTTGTGCGCAGCCCAAAGGGTCAAATCGCGATCCAGTTGGCGCATCGGCAAATAGAGTGCCGAGCGATAATACCGTCCGTAGTTAGCGGGGCGCCCTCGCGGTCGAGTGACCCAAAACCTCTACTATCCGGTGTGACAGAGTATGGGAGCGGTTCAAAAGGATTAAACGTCGTATAATCTCGTGCGCGCAACTGGGGAGCAGAACATATGAACGTACAAGAACAAATCAAGAAGTATATTACCAGCCAACCGGAGCCGAAACGCAGTGACATGCGAGAGTTGCATCGGCTCACACTTCAAGTGTCACCAGAATGCAAATTATGGTTCTTCGATGGTAAAGACAGCAGAAATCATACTGTTTCCAACCCTACGATTGGATATGGATTTCACACAATAAAATATGCCAATGGAAAAAGTAGAGAGTTTTTTCAAATTGGTGTGAGCGGAAACAAAACCGGAATCTCTGTCTATA
>Ga0210394_10007003_pt1 | contig 12014 bp, 11 predicted proteins | sample IncBWC12MmetaG_FD_160121 | JGI IMG/M metagenome (GOLD analysis project Ga0210394, IMG submission 160121) | Forest soil microbial communities from Barre Woods Harvard Forest LTER site, Petersham, Massachusetts, United States - Inc-BW-C-12-M | ecosystem: Environmental > Terrestrial > Soil >... | reverse complement strand
CAGCGCGCAAATCCTGTCCGGTGACGATAGGCGCGCGATCAAGCACGTAAAAGACCTGTTGCGCGGGCTGGCCGGGAACGTTGGATTCCGACCTGCCCGGAACAATTTCCGTGCCTGGAGGCAGGACGCCGCCATGGGCGGCGAGCGCGGCAAGTTCCGAAGGGTAAGTTTGTTCGTCGGCGACGCGGTTAAGAGCGAGTTGTCCACCGACCTGAATCACGGATTTCGCTCGCGTAGGATCGCCTTCGCCGGGCAGTTGAACGAGAATTTCATCGTCGCTTCGGCCAGTGAATGCAATCGTCGGCTCGGTGAGACCCAGCGCATTAATGCGGCGCGTGATCGTCTCGAGAGACTGGTCCATCGTGTCTTTGCGAAGAGCGGCAAGAACCGAGGGTTTCATGTCGAGCTGGTAACCGTTCACCTGTCCGGCGGCCGGGGCGAAGGACCATTCGGGAAATTGGTTTGTGACCAGATCGCGAAACGCCGCGGAAGTGGCCGGGGCGACATTCAGCACCAGAATTTGGGTGTTGCTCACGCGGCGAATTTCGCCGACGTTGATGTTTTTCTCGTGAAGCTGCTTATTGAGCAGGTCGACCGTTTGATCGCATCGCTGGCCAATGGCTTCGTCGACTTGCACCTGAAGCACGAGGTGGCTGCCGCCCTTCAAATCAAGGCCGAGCTTGATGCGGTCCGATAGATTTTCTTTCAGGGCGGCGAGGGAAGTGGGAAATCCCACGATACCAAGAATGCACACAATAATGACGAGGAGGATAAAAATGAACTTCCATTTGAGCTGGGGATTCATGCGGACTGCCTAACTCTCCTTCGGTGGTTCGGTCTGGAGTCCCGCGATGGCGCTGCGCGAGATTTTCATTTTCACTTGCTCCGCGATACGCAGCTGAACGGCGTCGTCCTCGAGCCCTACGATCGTTCCATAAATACCGCCGGTGGTGATCACTTTGTCGCCGTTCTTCAGTTCCTTGAGCATCTGGGCGACCTTTTTCTGGCGGCGTTGCGCCGGCATAATCATCAGAAAATAGAAGATCACCATGATGAGAACCAGCGGAAGAAACATGGTGAATCCGCTGGCCGGGGCTTGCGCCAAAAGGGCTGGGTTGACCGGCATCACCGCATCGAGAATAACGAACATTGAGCCTCTTCCGCCAGGGCGAACAGGCCGCCGTAGTCAGGTATGCCCGCCGCGCCCGGCAGGTTACAGAAACCGTGGTCCGAAGATGGTGCCCGCTTACTGCTTTCAGCGCCTGCTTAGGTTTGCCTATTTGAGGCGTGCCTGAAGATCAGAGCGGAAACTTTCGAGCTTCCCAAAACGGATAGCCTCGCGAATTTTGCGCATTATGTCAAGGTAAAAGTACAAGTTATGATGGGTGTTCAAGACGATTGCGAGCGGTTCTCCCGCGGAATAAATGTGCCGCAAATAGGCACGTGAATACCGCTTGCAGACGGCGCAAAGGCATGATTCGTCGAGCGGGCGCGGGTCGTTCGCATAGCGCGCATTCTTGATGAGCACGCGTCCTTCCGAAGTGAAAAGGCAGCCGTGCCGGGCGCTGCGAGTGGGGAGCACGCAATCCATCATGTCGATGCCCAGACCTACGTAGTCCGGGAGCTGCTCGGGCTTTCCTACTCCCATCAGATACCGCGGGCGATCGTGCGGAAGCCGGGACGCTGCAACGGCTGTCATCTCGCAAGTGACGCTGTGCGGCTCTCCGACCGCTAGCCCCCCGATGGCGTATCCCGGAAAATCGAGCTGGACGAGCGCGTCCGCATTTTCGCGGCGCAACGCTGCGTGCGTGCCGCCTTGCACGATTCCGCACAGCATCTGCTGCGTGGCGTCTCCATGACTCGCAAAATAATCGCGCGAGCGGCGCGCCCAAGAAAGTGTTCGAGTGGCCGCTTCGCAAGCGCGCGATTCCGTCGACGGAGCTTCGATGCATTCGTCCAGCACCATGATGATATCCGCGCCCAAAGCGATTTGAATTTCGAGAGCTTTTTCAGGCGAGAGAAAATGCTCGGAGCCGTCGAGGTGCGAGCGAAACGTGACGCCGTCGTCTGAAACTTTGCGCAGATCGCTGAGGCTGAAAACCTGGAAGCCGCCGGAGTCGGTGAGAATCGCGCGCGGCCACGACATGAAACCGTGAAGCCCGCCCATCTCGCGGATGAGCTGATGGCCGGGACGAAGATAGAGATGATACGTGTTGGCGAGGAGAATCTGAACGCCGAGGTCTTCGAGTTCCTGCTGCGTCTGGCCTTTCACCGTGGCGGCGGTGCCGACCGGCATGAAAGCCGGCGTCTCAATCACGCCGTGGGGCGTTGTGAGCCGGCCCAGCCGCGCGCCCGTCGGATCGGTCGCCAGAACTTCGAAGCCAAATCCCATCCGACGAAGTGTATCAGGAGAAGATGGCTGCCGCGCCCACTCTCACCAGAACGTAGAGCAGCCACACTGTGAAGATCGTGCCAAAAGCTTTCGCGAACGAAATCTTTTTGGGATTTGTGGCGCTAAACCCCAAGGCTTGCAGAGCCATTACCCAGAAGGCAAAAATATCGAGCGAGGTGAGCAAAGTCACGAGCCACTTCGGAGAATCATCAGAAAGGAGCGCGCCGGGGTTCGACGCCACGAGATTTTTAATGTCGATCGTGGAAGGATCCTTGACAAAAAGAATGACAATTCCGAGCAGGCCAGAAATCAAGAGCGGGACCCACGAATACGACACGATCGCGAGGGCGGTGACGAAATTGGTCTTCGCGCCACTCAGGAGATTGAATGCCGCCAGAAGAACCGCAGCGACAATCACCGCTCCGACGACAGGCCCCAAAACCGCGGCGACATAGCCGATTACGCCGGCAAACTTGGCCTGCTGGTTCAGCACTTGCTCCTTCTGATCCGCCGGCACCTGCTCCATTCGGCGCTGGGCGCTCGCGTTCGTGGCGATTTCGCGTTCCATGAACGTGCGCCAGCCGACGCGCTGGCTGAACAATGCGGTCACACCAATCGACAACAAGGCGAGCAAGAGCAATGGAACGACCCACGTAGGACGTCTAACGATAGATTCGAAAGTTGTTTTCGGACTGAACAGCGCACCGACTACACGGCTGATGGAACTGACGGCTTCGGAAGCGTCCGGGGTGGGCAACGCAGCGCTAGTCATTTTGTTGACTCCTCAAAATCGGATGATTCAAGGGCTCGGTTCCTCTGTAATTACGGAGCGTGGAGCAGAAAGTTACATTCAGAGACGAAGTTTTGCAACGTAGATACTCTTCGGGCAGGGATGCAGCAATTCTAGGGACTTTGCGGAGGCGCGCGCGACAGCGCTAGGCTGGAACTTCCGGGGCAGCGGCGAGAAGCGCTTGCGTGTAAGGATGTTGCGGCGCGGTAAGCACCCGGTCTGTGGGTCCCACTTCGACGAAACGGCCGGCTTGCATCACTGCCACGCGAGTGGCCAGTTGCGCGACCACCGGCAGGCTGTGCGAGATCAGGACGAGCGTGAGCGAAAACTCGCGGCCTAGGCGCGCCAACAGTTCGAGAATCTGTGCGCCGACGGAAACGTCGAGCGCCGAGACAGGCTCGTCCGCGATGACAAGTTCGGGGTGAAGAATCAGCGCGCGCGCGATTCCGATTCGTTGACGCTGGCCACCGGAAAATTCGTGCGGATAACGGTCGAGCGCGTCAGCGCCGAGTCCCACTGCTTCGAGAATTTTTGCCGTGCGATCACGGCGTTGGGTGCGCGCAAGCTGCGGCTCGTGAATCGCGAGCGGCTCGCCGACAATCGCGCCGACGCGCATGCGCGGATTGAGCGATGCGACCGGGTCTTGAAAAACCATTTGCATGCGCCGGCGCAGCGAACGCACCTCATTGCCGCGCGCGCCCAGCCAGTCCTCTCCGCGAAAACGAATTTCGCCCGAGTCAGGCTGGATGAGGCGCAGCAGGATTCGCGCGAGGGTTGTCTTGCCGCAGCCCGATTCGCCCACGATGCCGAGCGTTTCGCCGCGCTCGAGCGAAAAGCTGACACCGTCGACGGCCATCGAACGTTCCGTGGAGCGCCCGCCGTTCGCCTGCGAAGCGGCGGCAAACATGCCGGTTGCGAGGCCGTAAGATTTCCGCAAGTTGCGCACATCGAGAATAACTTCGGCGGGCGCGCTCACGGCTTTATCGCGGCGATAAAGAATGTCGGATTCACCATTTGAATGTCCGGCGGTTCACCGGGCTTGGATCCATCGGCCGGCGCGAACTTCGCGTGGAAACCAGTGGCGTCGTCGCGCATCGAGTCTTCCATCAAACGACGCGTTTCGATGTACGCGAGATCGCCGCGCTGCCATCCGGCAACGTGCAACCAGTGATCGAACGAGCGCGGCGCTTCCTCCACTTCGCTTCCGAGAACGCGCAGCCCGGCGTCGGCGAGAAGCTGGGCCAGTTCGGATTGTGCGAGCGTGCGCGTGTGCGAGGGATCGCGCGTTTTTTCGATGCGATTCGAAAGTGCGGCCGCCGTGGGATCTTCGCTCGCGAAAATGTCGATGATGCCGACGCGCCCGCCTGGCTTTGCGACGCGGGCCATCTCGCGAACCACTCGAGCCGGATCCGGCATGTGGTGGAGGCTATAGCTGGTCACTGCGATATCGAGCGAGCGATCCGGAAAGGGCAGATTCTGCGCGTCGCCGAGCGCGAAAGCGATATTTGCGAGCCCTTCGTTCGCGGCGGCTTCGCGGGCGCGCGATAGCATTGCGGGCGTGAGATCCAGCCCGTAAACGTGGCGAACCTTCGGCGCGAAACGCAGCGCCAGAGTTCCGGGGCCACAAGCGAGATCGATGACCAAATCACTTTTGCCCGCGCGGACCAGACGCATGAGCGACTCCGCGAACCTTCCGCGATAGCTGACCGCGTAATCGCCAAAGACTTCCGCGGTACGGGTAAACCGGGCGCGGATCAATTCCTTTTGCTGCTGCTCGCTCGAGGTTGTCATAACGGTGCGCTCATTTTTCTGAGTTCATCGCACGGCGTTCACTGATTCCTGCGCCGACCCCACAAGAATACACCGCGCGCGGTGAACTTTTCCTGCGACGCGCAATTCGGGCACCGCCGCGTCGCATTCAGGAATGCGATGCGAGCAGCGCGGCGCAAACGCGCAGCCTGGTGGCAATGCGTCGAGCGAGGGAACGGTGCCGGGAATCGGCGTGAGTTTTTCGCGGCGCAGCCTGGGCGCGGCGCGCAGCAATCCTTCTGTATAGGGATGCCTGGGCCGATGCAGCACTTCCATTGCCGGGCCTTCCTCGACGATTCGGCCAGCGTACATTACGATCACGCGATCGGCTACCCGCGCTACGACACCGAGATCATGCGTTATGAACAGAAGCGAGAGTTGGAGTTCGCGGCGAAGTTTCGCGAGCAATTCAAGAATTTGTTTCTGCACGGTGACGTCGAGCGCGGTCGTCGGCTCATCGGCAATCAATACGCCCGGGCCTGCCGCAAGCGCCACCGCGATCATGACGCGCTGACGCAAGCCGCCCGAAAGCTGGTGGGGATACTGCCGCGCCCGGCGGATAGGTTCCGGCACGGATGCGTGCTCGAGCGCTTTTAACGCCCGCTGTTCAATTTCGTTTTCGCTCAGCGACGGCTCGTGCACGCGAATCGCCTCTTCGATTTGCGCGCCGATGCGCATCACGGGATTGAGCGCCGTCATCGGCTCCTGGAAAATCATGGCGATTTCGTGGCCGCGCAGCGCGCGCACTTCGCCGGGCGGCATCGCGATCAGATCGTCGCCCCGGCGGTCGCCCGCTCCGTCGCGTGACAGCAGCCATGCTTCGCCTTTGCGGCGCGCGCCGGGAGGCTGAAGTCCCATCAGCGCCAGTGCCAGCATCGTCTTTCCCGAACCAGATTCGCCGACGATGCCCAGCGTCTCGCCTTCGGCCAGCGTGAGGGAAACGTCGTTCACAGGCCGCACCCAGCCGGCCTGCGTGGGCAGTTCTACAGTAAGGCCGCGAACGTCGAGCCTTGTTGCCATAACAACATCATATCCGCGCGCGCGCGACGCGGTGAAAATTTCGCAGCAATGGTTGGCTTAACTTCGACTGGCGGTTCGCTACAGGAACCACGAAGCGAAGTGCGGTGTGTGTTGCGGAGAAGCTGCACACTTTGTTGTCCACAAGGCCGGCGGCTTTTCCAGCGGTTATGACGTCGATCTCGCGAATGTGCTTTTGGCCTTTGGGGTAAACGACCCAGATCGCGCCATTTCTTTGCATCGAACGCAAGAGTGATTTCAGGTGTGAGAGATCGGCGAGCGCTTCGGCCGAAAAGAAGATCAAATCGGCATCCTTCACCAGCCTTCCTGCCGAATACTTTGGCACGCGATCCGCCAGATCTTTCAAGAATTCGGCGTTTTCGACTCCGAGCACCACGACGCGCTGCTCCGGCTTTACTCCCAGCTTGTCAATGAGCAAGCGGTGCGAGTAATCGCGCTCCGGTGGGCGAGGCTTCGACGGCGTCTTGCGCGGCACGCTAATTCTCCAGGCTCGCAGTTTCGCCGAACTCTGCGCCGAGATCTTTCAGGTACTGATCCATTGAACGCCTGCTGAATCCGGCGGATTATACAGCGGTTTACGCAAAGGTACGGCTGGCAGATAATGGCCGTCGAAAACGTAATCGAAGGAAGGAGGCAAATTCCTATGCTTCCCGGTATGCGAGCCGCTCTAAATCATCATCCGATGTTCGTGCACTTCCCTATCGTCCTGTGGCTCGCCGCGGTGTTATTCGAATGCCTCGCGGTTTGGCGAGAGAGCGACGACTTGCAGCGCACGGCTGCGCGAATGCTTTACCTTGGTACCCTCGCGGCCGTCGTCACGGTGCTCACCGGACTTGCTGCCGAGAATTCCGTACCGCCTGGTGATGCGCAACGCGTTTTGGGTATGCACGAATCGCTAATGCTCGTCTCGACGAGCCTGGCCGCGGCCCTTTGCCTATTCGCCTTCTTTTTGCGGAGGAACTTCACGGCGCAATCGCGCAAGATCATGCTCGCGGGACTCTTTGTTCTTGCGGTTTTGCTCACTATCGGCACCGACCTGGGCGCCCAGCTAGTGTTTGGCTACGGCACGGCCGTCAATTGGTCCACCGCACAGCAGCAGAGATAAAGGATCGAATGGGCGAGAGCAAAGCTCCGAGAGCAGGAAACGAAGCTGCGGAGATTTTGCAGCGCGGTGCCGATCTCTTGGATCCAATCATGCGGGCGCACAGTTTTTCTTACGCAGCCGGACCTACTGGGACAAGCAGCAATGGATCCTTCGCGAGCGGCGCGTATTCGCGAGACGACCGCAAACTCGAGATTCATTATCGGCAGAGCCTGGGGCTCGTTACCTATCATGTCGGCGGATATTCTCTGCGGCACGAAGTATTTATGAGAGCGCTTCTCGGACCAGAGGGCGGTAACCGATTTCCGGGATTCTCCAGCGAACCGATGGACGCTTTTCGGGATTTGCAATACGATCTCCGAACTCACGCCGGGGATTTTCTAAGTGGTAGCGGTGAGGTGTTTCGAAGGTGCGTTGAGTCGGCGCGTGCTGCTCGAAAGCTCAGTGGCATTGAGCGCGCGGAGCATGGATGGCCAAACTCGATAGAGGAAACGCCATGAACAGACCGAAAGAAACAAAGCGGACGAGCGATGAAGTGCTTGTCGCGAAGACCGGAGCGCCTTGGGCGGAATGGTTCCAGATCCTCGACAAGGCCGGCGCAACAATCGGGAACGCCCAATTCCGGCAGATTCTCAATCAGTAGTCGTTAGCCGAACCTTCGAGGAATGCGCGGAGCTTGCGCGAGCGCGAAGGGTGTCGCAGCTTTCGCAGCGCTTTCGCTTCGATCTGGCGAATGCGCTCGCGGGTGACGGCGAAAGACTGCCCCACTTCCTCGAGCGTGTGCTCGCTGCCGTCGTCAAGACCGAAGCGCATCTTGATCACTTTTTCTTCACGCGGCGTGAGCGTCTTGAGCACCGAAGACGTTTGTTCCTTAAGGCTGAGGTTGATCACCGCGTCTGAGGGCGACACCACAGCCTTGTCCTCGATGAAATCTCCAAGGTGCGAATCTTCCTCTTCACCGATTGGAGTTTCGAGAGAAATCGGCTCCTGTGCGATCTTCAGAATCTTCCGGACTTTCGCGACCGGAATATCCATGCGCTTGGCGATTTCTTCCGACGTGGGCTCGCGTCCGAGTTCTTGCACCAGCTGGCGCTGCGTGCGCACCAGCTTGTTGATCGTCTCGATCATGTGCACGGGAATGCGGATGGTGCGCGCCTGGTCGGCGATGGCGCGAGTGATGGCCTGACGGATCCACCAGGTGGCGTACGTCGAGAACTTGTAGCCGCGGCGCCATTCGAACTTGTCGACGGCCTTCATCAAGCCGATGTTGCCTTCCTGGATCAGGTCGAGGAACTGCAAGCCGCGGTTCGTATATTTTTTCGCGATGGAAACAACGAGCCGGAGGTTCGCTTCAATCAATTCCTTCTTGGCTTGTTCCGCTTCGGCTTCTCCGCGAAGAATCACCTGAAGCGCGCGCTTCAGCTCGGTGGGGCTGATTTCGCTGGCGATTTCGATCTCGCTCAATTCCTGACGGCGCGACTTCAGATCTTTGCGCGCTTCGGCCTGAACGTCCGCCTTCGACGCCTCCACGCGCCGCTCCAGCTTCACTTCCTCGCGTTCGAGGAAATGAACGCGCTCCACCGTCTGGCGAATCTTGTCGATCAGGCGCTTCTTTTCGAGCGGATTGAAATCAAGCTCGCGAAAACGCTTGGACATCTCGACACGAGTCCGCGCCACGGCATAACGCGCGTGCAGATACGGCCGCTTCTTCGAACGCGGGACCTTCTCGAGTTTCTGAGCTTGCTTGATGGCGAGCAGATACAGCTTCGCGACTTTGTCGATCTGCTTGAGCGTTTCCTTAGTCTTTTGCTCGATTTTCTCTTCGGTCAGTTCTTCGTCGTCGAACTGGACGATTTCCTTGATCGAGCGGGAACCGTTGCGCAGGTCCTCGCCGACTTGCAGAAGCTCCTTCAAAATGAGCGGAGCGCGCGTGATCGTTTTCAGCACGAGCAATTGCCCGCGCTCGATGCGTTTCGCGATGGCCACTTCGCCTTCGCGCGTCAGCAGCGGAACGGTGCCCATTTCGCGGAGGTACATGCGGACGGGATCGTTCGTTTTCTCGAGCGTTCCGGGCGTCAGATCGAGCTCGCTCTCCGCTTCCGGCGCATCTTTCTCCACTTCCACCGGCTCGGCCGAATCCGCGGCCGCGAGCGCAGCCTTGGCGGTCGAGAGGTCTTCGTACACATCGATTCCGTAGCGCTCAAACGTCGAGAGCAGATCGTCGATTTCTTCCGAGGAGTGAACCTCGGCCGGCAGGATATCGTTCACCTCATCGTAGAGCAGGTAACCCCGCTCCTTGCCCATAGCGATGAGCTGCCGTACCTGATCGTATTTTTCCTCAAGAGCCAGCGTCACGCTTCCTCCCCCTGGTGAGGCTAAGCGATTTGCGCAGAGAATTTCCCAAGTGCAAATTTGCCGGGACTAGACACCCCGGCGCGAATCTCAATAGACCGCATATGGACGGATAATAGAGAAGAACCCTCGAACTCGCCGCCGCGCTCCGCGCCCATCTCGCCTATGCCCACACAGATACGTATATATGATGCGTGGCACAGGCTGCCCGATTCCTCCAAAACCCTCGAATTCTACCCTAGCCGGCAGCTGATCGTCAAATAGATTCCCGTAACTTACTGGCGTGCAAGCGTTTTCCGCTGTTTTTGCAGCTCCAGTCGCCGCGTGCCGAGCTTCACTACTTCCTCTATCGGCGGTTTGGCGTCGATTCTTCGCTGCAAATCCGCCAGTTCATGCTCGATTTTCAGGCCGCGTAGGACGTCCAAGCAGCTTTCAGCACCCTCCCAAGTGCCCTCTTCCGATGGTTCAAAGAGAACCCCAAAAAGCAGCCTCCGATCCCTTTCTTCGAGCGACGCACCCAGCGTGGCTGGGTCGGGGCGCTCTTCCACCTTTGAGATCAGCGCCTCGAATATCCTTTCTGTCTCGAGGCCGTGATGAAGACCTGTCGACGCGATCTCGCGCGCCAGCTTTTCACGGAAGCCCTGGGCTTCGATCAGCATCTTCATCAACTGCCGCTCGGCGGGCTTCAGGGCGGGCGCGAGCAACTCAGCTTTCGGTTTCACCTCGCTCCGACGCTCGGCCGCGGCTCTTCGCAGCGACTCACGCAGAACCGGCTCGTCTACGCGCAGCTCCGACGCGATTCGCGTGGCCCATTCGGAGCGCAACAGCCGGTCGGGCAGGCGCTGGACGTAAGCCATCAAAAAATTGAGCGCCGCCACCTTTCCCGCCGCCGTTGTGCGATCCATCAACCGCGCGCGGCCGATCAAGTAATCGAGATACGGCGGCGCTGCTGCGAGCAATTTGCGGTAGGCGTCGGCACCCTGATCCTTCAGAAATTTGTCGGGATCAGCATGGCCCGGCAACGCCAGCACGCGCACATCGAACTCTTTCTCGAGCAGTAGCGTGAGGGAGCGCTCGGTGGCCGCTTGCCCCGCGGTGTCAGGATCGTAGTTCACGATCACGCGGCGCGTGAATCGTCCCAGCAATTTAATCTGCGGCTCGGCCAGGCTCGTTCCGCAACTTGCCACCACGTTCGTAATACCGGCGCGCGCCACGGCGATGGCGTCCATGTAACCTTCGACGAGCACCGCGAAATCATTCTGCCGCAGCGCTTCTTTCGCGCGGTCCACGTGGTAGAGGACGTTACTTTTCGAATAAATTGGCGTCTCGGGCGAGTTCATGTATTTCGGCATGTCGTCGCCCATCGCGCGTCCGCCAAACGCGATGATTTTCCCGGCTTCGTTGGCAATGGGGAACATGATGCGGCGGCGAAAACGGTCGTATAAGCGTCCGCTCTGTTCCCGCGAGAAAAGCCCCGAGACTTCCAGCAACTTTTCCGGGTACTTCGTCTTTAGAAAGCGCAGAAGGGCATCGCCGGCCGACGGCGCGTAGCCGAGCCCGAATCGCGTCGTCACTTCGCGATTCAGGCTGCGGTCTTCCAAATAGGCCGATGCAACTTTGCCTTCACCGCTCTCGTGCAACTGCCGCGCAAAAAACGCAGCTGCTTCGCGGTGCATTTCCACAAGCACGCTGCGCTGTTGATTTTCTTTGCGCTCCTCGGGCGAGCGTTCGCGCGGCCTGGGAATCGCGATCCCGCATTTTTCGGCGACGGTGCGAATTGCTTCGGGGAAAGCGATCTTATCCATCTCCATAACGAACTTGAAAACGTCACCGCCCACGCCGCAACCGAAGCAGTGGTAAATCTGCCGCACCGGATGCACGTTGAACGAGGGCGTCTTCTCCTGATGGAACGGGCACAACCCCGTAAAACTCTGCCCGCTCTTTTTCAGGCGCACGTATTCGCCGATTACGCGGACAATATCCGCCTGCTGCTTCACTTTTTCCGCGAATGATCCAGCTTCAGCCATAGTCAGGAAACTGTTAAAAGAATCAGTAGCACCTTGCTCTTACGATTTCAACTCGGCGATTGTGATGGCCGCGCCGCCGCGGTCTTCGGCTTCGTTGCGAACGCTATCGATCAGCGGATGTGCGGTCAAAAATTCCGCGAGGCCCCGGCGCAACGCGCCAGTCCCGTGGCCGTGAATGATTCTCACACTCGCCTTTCCCGCGATCGCCGCCTCGTCCACAAACTTGTCGACGCGCCGCGTAGCTTCCTCCACCGTGCAGCCGATTACATTGATTTCTTCGCCCGCCGGCTCGTCGCTCGGCTGCGCGTGAACCGTGACGCCGCGCGGACGCGCAGCGGCAGCGGGATCTAAATTCGCCGGCGCCGCATCGACTTCAATTCCAACTATATCTGCAAGTGGAACGCGCATTCGCAACGGCCCAGCCTCCACTTCGGCATTGCGGCCGTCATGACGCCGGAAAATCAGCGGCTGCTTATAACCCTTCACTTTCACGCGCTGCCCCGC
>Ga0210394_10007002_pt1 | contig 12015 bp, 8 predicted proteins | sample IncBWC12MmetaG_FD_160121 | JGI IMG/M metagenome (GOLD analysis project Ga0210394, IMG submission 160121) | Forest soil microbial communities from Barre Woods Harvard Forest LTER site, Petersham, Massachusetts, United States - Inc-BW-C-12-M | ecosystem: Environmental > Terrestrial > Soil >... | reverse complement strand
CGTCCTGCGAAAAAACCCGTTCGATCGAAGCAAGCAGCGGCGGCGCAGTACCCAATCCGGCGGCAATGGCCGCAAACACGAGGCGCTTGAGTTCGCCAAAATCCCGGGATTCGGCTTGCGCCACGAGTTCGCCCAGTATGGCGTCCCGCTGCTCGTGTCCGACGAGCGCGAGTAAGTGGGGCAATTCTTCTTGCAGGAGGGTTGGCGATTCCGTGAGCGCCTGCCGCAGCAGCCGTACCGCGAGCCCAGGCTGCGCCTCGCGCTCGGCAATCTGCGCGCGCAGCAGCGCGGCGCGAGGAAACGGGGTCGCTTCCGCACGGGCGTCGCGCAGGAGCGCACGCGCGGCGGCGCTATCGCCGCGCTCGATGGCGACGCTCGCCAATTCGCAAAGGTAGTGTGCGGCGACGGTGCGTGCCGGCGCGGCCTTGATGCGCGCCAGTTGCCGATACGTGCCCAGCGCCTGTTGCCAGTCATGCTGCCGCTCATAGACTCCGCGCAGCGCGTCGAGTGCGCTCACGCGCAATCGCGCCACTTCGCTCACCTGCTGAAACAGCCCCTCCGCCCGGTCGAGAACTCCGGCGCGCAAATAATCCTGCGCCAGCGCGAGTAGTGCCTGCTCTCGATGCTCGGAAGCCAATTCCTCGCGCGCCAGTAAATTCTGATGAATGCGGATGGCGCGCTCCACCTCGCCGCGCCGCCGGTACAGCGAACCCAGCGCGAAGTGAGTCTCTATCGTGTCGGCGTTGGTATCCATCAGCTTGAGGAACATGTCGAGCGCCCGATCCGGCTGCTCAGTCACCAGGTAATCGAGGCCCGTCAGATAATCCGGGTGCAAATTGCTCAGGGAACCCGGCCAGCGCTTGCCCCAGCCGAAGTGTCCGGCCAAAATTCCGAGCACCAGCGCGGCAAGCACCAAGACCCAGGTCAGCAGGGGTAGGTCGGACACGTGCCCGGGCCCGCTTTAGGCTAATCGCGGATCGGCTGATCCGCACCGTCGTTGACGCGCTCGCGCAAGTCTTTACCCGGCTTGAAGTGCGGCACATGCTTGCCGGCCAGCGCGACGGCCTCGCCGGTCTTCGGGTTTCGGCCTTGCCTTGGCGGCCGGAAATGCAGCGAGAAGCTGCCAAAACCACGAATCTCGATGCGTTCGCCGGTCGCCAACGCATCGCTCATGATTTCCAAGAGTTGCTTGACGGCCAATTCGACATCCTTCGCCGGCAAATGCTTCTGCTTGGCCGAGATGATCTCAATGAGTTCCGATTTCGTCATTATCGATCCGTGGGCGTCACTAGACATGTAAAGAGGACAGGCGCCGCGGATCCGCAGCGCCTGCCTCGTCCCCTCAATCCTGGCCGGAGATTTGCTCTTTCAGCAGATCTCCCAAGCTGGTCCCCGTAGGCGAATCGGTCCGATAGTTCTGCATGGCCTCTTGTTCTTCATGGATGTCCTTCGCTTTGATCGACAGCGAAATGCTGCGACCCTTGCGGTCCACACCGGTAAATTTGGCCTCGACCTCATCGCCAACTTTGAGCAGCAAGCGAGCATCTTCCACACGATCCCGCGACAACTCAGAGGCGCGCAGCTGGCCGTCAACTCCGTTGCCGAGATCAATGATTGCGCCCTTGGCATCCACTTCGCGCACCACGCCTTTCACGACGCTGCCTTTCGGATGTTCGGCGATGTAGGCCGAGAAAGGATCCTTGGCGAGTTGCTTTATCCCTAAGCTGATTCGTTCCCGCTCAGGATCAATCGACAGCACCATGGCGTCGACCTGCTGCGCCTTTTGATAGCTGCGCACCGCCTCTTCACCCGGCATGTCCCAAGAGATGTCCGAGAGATGCACCAACCCGTCGATTCCGCCGGCTAAACCTATGAAAATGCCGAAATCGGTGATCGACTTGATCTGGCCGCTGACTTTGTCGCCGCGGTTGTAGTTGTCGGCAAACTCCTTCCACGGATTCGCTTTGCACTGCTTCACGCCCAAGCTGATGCGGCGGCGCTCCTCGTCGATGTCCAGCACCATGACCTCGACTTCCTGGCCGACGTGCACAACCTTGGCCGGATTGACGTTTTTGTTGGTCCAGTCCATTTCAGAGACGTGCACCAAACCCTCGACGCCCTCTTCGATTTCCACGAAGCAGCCGTAGTCCGCAATGTTGGTGACTTTGCCGAACAGCCGGGTATTGGCCGGATAGCGCCGCGCAATATTCTGCCAGGGATCGGCACCCAGTTGCTTCAAGCCCAATGACACACGCTGACGTTCGCGGTCGAACTTCAAGATCCGAACGTCGATCTCTTCGCCGACCTTCACCACCTCGGACGGATGCTTGACGCGCTTCCAGGCCATATCGGTGATGTGCAGCAATCCATCGATGCCGCCCAGATCCACGAACGCGCCGTAATCGGTGAGGTTCTTGACCACGCCCTTGACCGCGGCGCCCTCCTGCAAATTATCGAGCAGCGCGGAGCGCTCGGCGCTGTATTCCTGCTCGACGACGGCGCGGCGCGAGACGACCACGTTGTTGCGCTTTTGATCGAGCTTGATGACTTTGAATTCGAGCGGCTTGTTCTCCAGGTACGATGGATCGCGAACCGGGCGAACATCCACCAAAGAGCCCGGCAAGAACGCCCGGACGTTGTCGATCTCGACGGTAAACCCGCCTTTGACACGACCGGTAATGATCCCGATCACCACTTCCTGCTTCTCGAAGGCGGTTTCCAGTCGCGTCCAGGTTCTGGCGCGCTTCGCCTTCTCGCGCGATAGCCGGGTTTCTCCCGAACCATCCTCGACGCTGTCCAAGGCGACTTCGACGGTCTCACCGACGGCAACCTCGATTTCACCTTTCTCGTTTTTAAACTGATCGGATGGGATAACCGCTTCGGATTTCAATCCGACATTGACGATGACGTAGTCCTGGCCAACTTCGACGATCAATCCATTGAGGATGGTGCCAGGACGAATGCGCTGGCTCGCGATGCTTTGTTCAAACAGTTCCGCAAAACTTTCTGTCATGTTCTCTCTTACTGAGGCCCAGACACCGTTCCCGCGTGCCTAAAGGGGTTACCAAAAAAACGGCGATCATTCCTTGAAAGCCGCAACCTAAATCGACAGACGCCCGCGGGCTATCTCCAACACGCGCCCGACCACGGCATCGACGGACATGCCCGTTGTATCCATCGTATGGGCGTCGGCGCTTGCGAAAAGAGGCGAAATCGCGCGGCTCATATCGCGCCGATCCCGCTCCGCTATCTCCAACGAAAGGCCGGCAAGGTTAGCAGCAACCCCCTTTTCTTTCAACTGCTTATAGCGCCTGAGCGCCCTTTCGGCGGGGCTCGCAGTGAGGAAGATCTTTACCTCCGCCCGGGGAAATACCACGGTTCCCATATCCCGGCCGTCGGCCACCAGGCCAGGAGGCAGGGCAAAACCCCGTTGGCGTTCCAGGAGGGCTGCACGGACCCCGGGCAGCGCGGCGACCTTGGACGCGTCATTGCCCGCCTCCTCGGTCCGAATGGCCCGCGTCACGTCCTGCCCGTCCAGCCATACGATTTCATCCCCGGACTCAGCAGAACCGAACCGAATATCAAATGCCCTGGCTAGGCGCACCAGCGCCGCCTCATCCTCGAGAGCCACGGAGGCGCCTCGCCCGGCCAAGGCGACCAAGCGATACAGTGCACCACTATCGAGCAAAGACCATCCCAAAACCCTGGCGACGGCGCGGCTGACCGTCCCCTTGCCGGAACCCGAGGGTCCGTCGATGGTTATGACGGGTACATGGGTCACGCGGATTCCTTAAACCGCTGACTCACGTATGGCCAAACCCACCGAGCGGGCCAGCGACACGAATCCAGGAAATGAGGTGGCCACATTCGCCACGTCGCGGATCTCGATCGGCTTTGCCGCGCGCAGGCTCGCGATGCTGAAGGACATGGCGATGCGATGGTCGCCGAAGCTATCCACCGCTCCCCCGGAGAATGCGGGTCCCTCGCTGCGGCCCTCGATTTGCATGCCGTCCGGAAATACGCTATGCGCCACCCCCATGGCCGTGAATCCGGCGCTCATGGCGGCGATTCGATCGCTCTCCTTGACCCGCAATTCTTCCGCGCCGCTCACCCGGGTTGCGCCGTGCGCGCAAGCAGCCGCAATGAACAAGACCGGAAGTTCGTCGATGGCCAGAGGAACCAACTCCGCGGGGACTCGCACGCCTCGCAGCCGCGAGGCACGAACGCGCAAATCCGCCACTGGTTCGGCACCGCTTTCGCGCGCGTTCAATACATCGATGTTGGCGCCCATGCTGCGCAAGATGTCGAGCAATCCGGTTCGCGTCGGGTTCATTCCCACGTTTTCAATCAACAAGCCCTCCTCCGGCGCGCCCAAACATCCGGCGACTATGAAAAAGGCGGCGGATGAAAAGTCGCCCGGAACGTTCAGTTTCTGATTGAGCAAACGTTGCGGAGGATGCAAAGTGGTGCGCAACCCATCGGCCTCGACGCGCACGCCGCAACCCTTGAGCATGCGCTCGCTGTGGTCGCGGCTCGCTGCCGGTGCGCTGATCGTGGTGGGCGCATCGGCATACAGAGCGGCCAGAAGAATCGCCGATTTGACCTGCGCGCTCGACATCGGCATGCGGTAGTCAATTCCTCGCAGACGGTGCCCACCGCCGATTTCGACGGGCGGCGTTCCGCTGTGAGTGCGCACGTCGGCTCCCATCTCGCGCAACGGCTTGGCCACCCGTTCCATGGGCCGTGCCATGAGCGATGCGTCGCCGACCAGCCGCGAATCAAATTTCTGCGCCGCCAAAAGTCCGGTGAACAAGCGCATGGCCGTGCCGGCATTGCCCATATCGAGCGGCCCGCCGGCATCCCGCAATCCGCGCATTCCCGCGCCGTGAATCAACACATGGGTGGCGCTGGGCTGCTCGATGCGCACCCCCAAAGCGCGCATTGCGCGCAAGGTGGCCAGACAGTCTTCGCTGGCCAGAAAGCCGGTCACCTCGCTCAAACCCTCGGCGATTCCGCCGAGCATCAGCGCACGGTGCGAAATGGATTTATCGCCGGGCACCGCCATGGTGCCGAAGATGCGCATCGCCGGCTGCGCTTCGAAACCCTGCGTCAAAGAACTGCCCGCGGATACGAGCCCAATACCTTGAACAATGAAGCTCGCATTTCCATCGCAGCCAACGCTTGCGCCACGGGCGCGTCGCTGACATGCCCTTCGACGTCGATGAAGAACACATAGTCCCATTTGCGTTTGCGCGACGGGCGCGATTCGATGCGAGTCATGTTGACTCGATGTTGCGCGAACGGCTCGAGCAATCGGAACAGCGCCCCGGAATCATCGGTGTCGCTGGTGGAGACCAGCAGCGTAGTGCGGTCGGCGCCGCTGGCGCTGAACAATTTCCGGCCCACGACCAGGAAGCGCGTAGTGTTGTCCTGCCGGTCCTCGATTTCATTGGCGAGCAGCGTGAGGCCGTAGATCTCCGCGGCAGCGCGACCGGCGATCGCCGCAGTGCCGCGTTCATCGCGCGCGCGCCGCGCGCCCTCTGCGTTGCTGGTTACGCCCACCCGGTCCGCTTCCGGCAGCTGATCATCCAACCAGCCACGGCATTGCGCCAGCGCCTGGGGGTGCGCGCAAACGCGTTTCACGGCTTCCAGCGCGCTCATCTTCCCCATCAAATAGTGATTGATACGCAGTTCCACTTCGCCGCAAATCTTCAAGCCCGACGTCAAAAACATGTCCAGAGTGTGATTGACGGTCCCTTCACTGGAGTTTTCGATCGGCACCACGCCGAAGTCCGCGACACCGCCTTCGACTTCGTGAAATACCTCATCGATCGCCGGTAAGGGCAGCGCCCGGACCGAGGAGCCGAAGTGCTTGAGCACTGCGGCTTGGGTGAATGTGCCTTCCGGACCCAAGAAAGCCACTTTTAGGGGATCCTGCTGGGCAAGGCAGGCGGACATGATTTCGCGAAACAACCGCACGACTTCATCGTCGCGCAGCGGCCCCTGATTGCGCTTCAGCGCCAGGCGCAGCACTTCGGCTTCACGCTCCGGCCGATAGAAATCCACCGCTTTGCCCGATGAGGTCTTGGAGATGCCGACCAGCTGTGCGAATCGCGCGCGCTCGTTGAGCAGGGAGTGAATGCGCGCATCGATTGCATCGATGCTGTCGCGAATATTCTCGAGACCCGCGCCGGCCGGCATCGCACCGGGCGCCTGCACCGGCTGGCCCTGCCGGTGGCCGGGTGGTTGCGACTTGCGCGCTTTTCTTACGCGCCTCATGCGTGCCTAAGCTCGAACTCGCGCATGAACGCGATCAATTCCTCCACGCCCTCGAGCGGCATGGCGTTGTAGATACTGGCGCGCATACCGCCGAGCGCGCGGTGACCCTTGAGCCCATGCAGTCCCGCCTCGGCGGCCGCCGCGAGAAACACCGGGTCGAGGTCCGGCTTACGGATGCTGAACGTGACGTTCATCCGGGAGCGCGCATCCTTGGCGACCGGGTTGCGGTACAGCAGCGACGCGTCGATAGCGGCATACAATTTTTGCGCCTTCAGCATATTGCGTTCGCCGATCGAACCCACCCCGCCGGCCTTTTTCAGCCATTTGAACACCAGTCCCGCCATGTACCAGGCAAATGTGGGGGGCGTATTCAACATCGACTGATCATCCGCAACGGCCTTGTAGTCAAATACGTGCGGAGTATCCGGCCGCGCGTGCCCGATGAGATCCTCGCGCACGATGAGCACCGTGAGTCCTGAGGGTCCGATGTTCTTCTGCGCACCCGCATAAATGAGTCCGAATTTCGCGACGTCGACAGGCCGCGACAAAATACTGGATGACATATCCGCTACCAGCGGAAGGGCGCCGGCATCGGGGACATATCCGAATTCGACGCCGCCGATGGTTTCGTTCGGCGTGTAATGCGCATACGCCGCGTTGCGGCTGAACTGCAATTCCTCTTGCGCCGGTACGCGAGTGTAATCCCCGCCGGCATCGCCGGCCACGTGAACCCGGCAGTATCGAGCCGCCTCCGTCATGCTTTTGCGCGACCAGTATCCGGTGTTCAGGTAATCGACGCCGGCTTGCGGAGCCGTGAGATTCAACGGCACCAAAGCGAACTGCGCCGAGGCTCCGCCTTGCATGAACAGCACCTTGAAGTTGCGCGGTATCGACATCAGTTCGCGCAAATCCGACTCCGCTTGCGCCGCCACGTCGACGAAGGCCTTGCTGCGATGGCTGATTTCCATGACCGACGTGCCGCCGCCGCGCCAATCGAGCAATTCGTCGCGCGCCTGCTGCAAAACCTCGAGCGGCAACACGGCAGGTCCCGGCGAGAAATTAAAGACGCGCACTGCGGAAATCTTATGGGTCGTTGGCAGCCGGATCGGCAAGCTCGGATTCTCCATCCTCGCCCTCGCCCGCCAAGCCCTCGATACGCTCCAGGCCGGAGAGCTGATCGCCCTCTTCCAGCCGGATCAATCGAACACCCTGGGTATTGCGCCCGACCACGGAAATGTCCTTCACCGGTGTCCGCACCAACACGCCGTTCTGGCTCATCAGCATGATCTCGTCGTCCAAGCTCACCTGCAATGCTCCAACCATGATTCCATTGCGGTCGGTAATTTGCAGCGCGATCACCCCTTGACCTCCCCGGCCATGCTTCGGGAAATCCTCGAGCGGCGTCAGTTTGCCGAATCCGTTCTGCGATGCCGTGAGAATGAAGCCGTCTTGCGCCACGATCAGTGCATTGACGCGCTGCCCGACGCTTAATTTGACGCCGCGCACCCCCGCAGCTTCGCGGCCCATCGGACGAACCTCATCTTCGACGAATCGAATCGCTTTGCCGCCGGTGGTGAACAGCAGAATATCCTTGGTGCCGTCGGTAATCGCAACCCCGACCAGCTTGTCGCCGGGATCCAGCGCCACCGCGATGATGCCGCTCGCGCGCGGCCGCGAAAACAGCGCCAGCGAGGTTTTCTTGACGGTTCCAAGACTGGTGGCCATGAAGACGAATTTGCCTTCTTCGAATTCCTTGATCGAGAGCATGGCGCTGATGCGCTCGCCCTCCTGAAGCGGCAAGAGATTGACTATCGGCTTGCCGCGCGAGCCGCGGCTGGCTTGCGGCAGTTGGTAGACCTTGAGCCAGTACAATTTACCGTGATCCGAGAAACACAGCAGTGTGTCGTGCGTGTTGGCGACGAAGAGCTTGTCGACGAAGTCTTCATCCTTGACGCTGGTGGCGGCCTTGCCGCGGCCGCCGCGGCGCTGGGCCTGGTAGTCCGACACCGGTTGCGCCTTCGCATACCCGCCGTGCGACAGCGTTACCACGACATCCTCGGGTGAAATGAGATCTTCCGTCGTCAGATCTTCGTGATTGACGAGGATTTCGGTGCGGCGTTTATCGCCGAATGTGTCGCGGATGTATTCCAGTTCCTTGCGAATCACTTCGAGCAACCGCTCGGGACGCGCCAGTATGTCCGACAGGTCGCGAATTTGTACCAGCAGTTCCTGGAACTCGGCAATGATCTTGTCCTGCTCGAGCCCGGTGAGCCGGTTGAGGCGCATCTCGAGAATCGCTTGCGCCTGAGTTTCGGTCAGGTTATAGCCGCCTGCAACTATGCCGAGGGCCACGATTTCGCCGTCCGGACGCGTACTGATCGAGCCGGCGCGTTCCAGCATCTGCGGCACCGCGCCCTGGCCCCAAGGCCGCGACATCAATGCAACTTTAGCCTCTGCCGGCGACGGCGAGGCCTTGATGGCCGCAATGATGTCATCGATATTGGCGAGCGCAATTGCCAGGCCCTCCAAGATGTGGCCCCGCTCGCGCGCCTTGCGCAACTCGTACACCGTGCGCCGGGTGACGACTTCGCGGCGATGCCGCAGGAACGCATCGAGCATTTCCTTCAAGCTGAGCAGTCGCGGTTGGCCATCGACCAGCGCAACCATGTTGATGCCGAACACCTGCTCCATGGTGGTCTGCGCATAGAGATTGTTGAGCAGAATCTCGGGCACTTCGCCGCGCTTGAGTTCGATCACCACGCGCATGCCGTCTTTGTCCGACTCATCGCGCAGGCCGTCCGACGCGATCCCATCGATGAGCTTGTCGCGCACCAGATCGGCGATCCGCTCGATCAAGCGAGCCTTGTTCACCTGGTAGGGTAATTCAGTGATGATGATTGCCTGCCGATCCCCCTTGCCCACATCCTCGATGTGCGTGCGCGCACGCACGTGCAGGCGGCCACGGCCGGTTTTGTACGCTGCGACGATTTCCAGGGCGCCATTGATGAATCCCGCGGTCGGAAAATCCGGGCCGGGAACGATCTGCATCAACTGTCCGAGGGTGATTTCCGGGTTTTCAATGAGCGCTATGCATGCGGTGATGACTTCGGTCAGATTGTGCGGCGGAATATTGGTCGCCATGCCGACCGCGATACCCGAAGATCCATTGATCAACAGGTTCGGAATACGCGCCGGCAATACCGCGGGTTCGCTTTCCGACTCGTCGTAGTTTGGGTTGAAATCGACCGTTTCCTTGTCGATATCGGCGAGCAACTCGCCCGCCAGTCTCGACATGCGCACTTCGGTGTAGCGCATGGCCGCCGGCGGATCGCCGTCCACGGAACCGAAGTTTCCCTGGCCGTCGACCAGCAGGTAGCGCATGGAAAAGTCCTGCGCCATGCGCACGATCGCGTCGTAAACGGAAGCATCGCCGTGCGGGTGATACTTGCCGATCACGTCGCCCACCACGCGAGCGGATTTCTTATAGGCCTTGTTCCAATCGTTTGCCAGTTCGCGCATGGCGTACAGAACGCGCCGATGCACCGGCTTCAAGCCATCGCGCACATCCGGCAATGCGCGTCCCACGATCACGCTCATGGCGTAATCCAGGTAGGACTTGCGCATCTCGTCCTCGAGATTTACGGGCAATATTTCGCGTGCGATCTCGGCCATTTGCGAGAGTCCGGTGAGTTCTCAGGCTACAATTTAAGCGGTTTTAAAGGAGGCGAGACATGGTCTCAACATGGAGGAATTCTAGCACATATCGCCATGGGTCTTAAGCCTACCGCGCGGGTTTTGCCGATATACTGGCGTCATGCCCATTGCTTGCGCTGATTTACGCATCGAGGTCCGCTGGGTTGCGCCCATGACGGTGCAGGATGAGCTGCTCAAGGATCATTCGGTGCTGGTTCGCAACGGCCGAATTCTCGAAATATTGCCGACCCCGATCGCGATCGAGCGTTACAGCGCCGCGTTGGTGCTGCAACGAGCGACGCACCTGCTCATGCCCGGCATGATCAACGCCCATTCGGATGCCGCCATGCTGCTATTTCGCGGCCTCGATACCCAAACGGCAATGGATTCAGGCTCGCCGGAGTCGTCGCGCGAAAGCACTCTTGCGGCCATCGCCGAAATGCTCAAGTCGGGGATCACGTGCTTTGCGGATCGGAATTTTTACCCCGGGGAGACGGCGCGCGCGGCCAGCGAACAAGGCATGCGCGCGATGGTGGGCATGCCGGTGGCCGAAGCGGCCACCCCGTGGGGGAAAACCGCCGCGCAATCCTTGACCCACTCGCTCAAGCTGCGCGACGAATATAGAGGCCATCCTTTGATTTCGACGGCGTTCGCCGTGCATGCCGGAAACAGCATGGGCGACGATACCTTTTCGCGCCTCGCGACATTGGCCGACGAGCTTGACGCCGGCATCATGATTGAGCTGCACCAATCCTCCGCTGAGATCCGCGATTGCATCGGCAAATATAGGACGCGGCCGATCGAACGATTGTGGAATTTGGGGCTGCTCACCCCGGCCCTCAATGCCGTCCATATGGTGCACGCCACGACAGCGGACATCGATCTTGCGCAGCGCATGGGAATTTCCATCTGCCTCTGCCCGCAAGCGAATTTGAAATCGGGCAACGGATTGCCCCCTGCCGGCGCATTTGCCGCCGCGGGCATTCGCTTGAGCTTGGGCAGCGCCGGCGCTGAAACGTTAAGTCAAGACATCTGGGGAGAAATGAAATTGACTGCGCTGATGGCGCATGCCGCGGGCAGCGGCGGCGCCAGGCTGAATCCCTGGCAGGTGCTGAACATTGCAACGCGCGGCGGCGCCGCGGCCTTGGGTTTGGACGGCGAGGTGGGCACGCTCGAAGCAGGCAAATGGGCCGACCTCTGCTGCGTCGATCTTTCCGGCCCGGGCACTCAACCGCTGCGCGAGCCGCTCGCACAATTGGTTTTCAACGGCGGACGTGACATCGTCAGCGACGTCTGGGTAGCCGGGCGGCAGCTGCTTGCGGATGGAAATCTGACGCGCCTTGACTGGTCCGGGGTGGCCGCGCGATTGAGGGCGTAACCATGCAAACTTCGACGCGAAATGTTGATGAGGCTGAACTCGCCAAATTCTCGGCGCTGGCGCAGAGCTGGTGGGATCCTGCAGGTCCCTCCAAGCCATTGCACGATCTGAATCCGCTGCGCCTGCGCTACATCGAGCGGGCGGTGGAACTCAAGGGTGCCGGCGTACTCGATGTGGGCTGCGGCGGCGGCATCCTGAGCGAGGCGATGGCGCGCGCGGGTGCGCGGGTGCTCGGCATCGACCTGTCGCAGGCGGTGCTCGATGTGGCGGAACTGCACGCCCTCGAGGGTAAAATCGCCGTCGAGTACAAGGCGATAGCCGCGGAGCACTTGGCGCTGGAACAGGCTGCCGCGTTCGACTTGGTGACTTGCATGGAAATGCTCGAACATGTTCCCGATCCGGCAGCCATGACGGCGGCGCTGGCGGCGCTGGTCAAACCCGGCGGGGATGTCATCGTCTCCACGCTCAATCGCAAACCGCTGGCATTTGCCGTCGCCATCATCGGCGCCGAGTACATCGCACGCGTTCTGCCGCGCGGTACGCATGAATATTTGAAATTCATACGGCCCTCGGAGCTTGCCCGATGGGGCCGCGAGGCGGGCCTCGAGCTCATCGACCTCACCGGGATCACTTACAATCCGTTGACGCGATCGTTTCGACTCTCG
>Ga0210394_10007001_pt1 | contig 12016 bp, 15 predicted proteins | sample IncBWC12MmetaG_FD_160121 | JGI IMG/M metagenome (GOLD analysis project Ga0210394, IMG submission 160121) | Forest soil microbial communities from Barre Woods Harvard Forest LTER site, Petersham, Massachusetts, United States - Inc-BW-C-12-M | ecosystem: Environmental > Terrestrial > Soil >... | reverse complement strand
CACTGCGATGAGCTGCACCGTAAGCGAATCACGCACCGTGCTGTGCGCCGCCTCCAAGCCCTCGGCTACACGGTCACGCTAGAGGAGGTCTCGGCCTGAGCTGGTTATTTTCGGGTTAACGCCCTATGCGGCCGCCCGGCGGCTCCGAGCCTGGACCATGATCTTGCGCAGCTGCTCCAGGTGCGAATCGTCGTGCGCGAGTCCGCCTATGAACCGGCCGAGCGCGTTCATCGGTGGGCGGCCCTCGTACGGGGCATAGAAATTGTCGAGGTCAGGCCCGTCGGGCCACGCGGCGAGCATCGCCAGCCGCATCCGCAGGCTCTCCTCGATGCGGTGGCGGATGAACGCAACCGTTCGAGCCTGCTCCCAGGGCACCTCGTACCTGGACCGGCCTTCGACCGGGAGTCCGCGGGCCAGCGTCAGCGCCAGGGCAGCGGATTCTTCCGACGAGGCCGTCGTGTGGACGACAACATGGCCAAGCGTCCACGAGAGTCCGACATCCTCAGTGTTAGACGCGAAAGTGTCGTTGGCCTCCGGATCGTCAGGCACCATGACCACGTCCGGGTCTGTGGCGTCTTCGATCGCGGAGAGCTGCGCGATGCACATCTCGCGTGTGAGCCTCGCAAGGTCGTCCTGGCCGAGGCCCGCAGCGAGATCCTGGAGGCTGACCTCTTTACGGCGCAGCGGCCCAAAATCGATCACGAGACGTAGAACCGGTGCCGGGGATGGACGATTCCAGCCGCCCGGCCGGTTGTTAGTTCCGTGACCACCACTACGGTCCTGTACCAGGATCAGGAGAGCCGCTCGGAGGCTGCCCGCTCAAGCGACGACGGGCTGTGGGTTCCCCTCTCCGAGCTCAAGGCCGTCAGCGGCTGGGAGCTCAAGCCGGAGGGAGTCTGCAAAGACGAGGTTTGTGTGCCGGTGCCGGACACCCGGCGCCGTGCCCTGATTCGAGACGAGGAGTTCAGCCTCACGGAATTTGCCGGCCTGATCGAGCAGCCCGTCGCCCACGACGAAAACACCAAGGTCTGGTATTTCGGGCCGCCGGTCTGGGCATGGAAGAGCCGGCTGGCGTCGCGAGTGGCACCCGACTTCAGCCTGCCCGATCTGTCAGGCCAGGTGCACGCCCTCTCTGAGCTCAAGGACAAGAAGGTCTTTCTGCTCTTCTGGGCCTCGTGGTGAAGCTGCCGTTTTGACCTGCCGGTCTGGCAGGGACTGCGGGAGGAGCTTAAAGACCACAACTTCGAGGTGGTGACGATCGCGTGCGACGCCAAAGGCAGCGCCGCGGTCGAACCCTTCATCACCGCCGCTGGCCAGCAGCATCCGAGCCTGCTGGACGAGAAGCTGCGCGTCGCCGAGCTCTATGACGTTCGCAACGTGCCCTCCATCTTCTGGATCGACGAGAGCGGCCGAATGGTCCGCGCCAACGACCCGGTGTATGCGCTCCGAAGGAATCGCGAGACGGGCGAGAGCACGATCAACGAGGAATACCTGAATGCGGTGCGCGATTGGGTCGCGAACGGCGCGCAGAGCGCTTTTCTCATGGACGAGGGGCGCCTCGGCTCTCGCTTGCCCGACCTGGAGTTCGACGACGTTGCGGCGGCAGCATCCTTCCAGCTGGGCACATACCTCGCTTTGCATGACCATGCGGCCGATGCACTTGTCCACTTCAAGCGAGCACACGCTCTTCGCCCTGAGAACTGGACGTACAAACGCCAATCCTGGAATCTAGGTGATATCGAGCGCGACTACGGCACGACCTTTCAGGAAGCGCTCAAAGACCCGGCCAGCGGTCCTTTTTACCCTCCGCTCGACCTGGTCGAGAACAGCGCCGGCTAGATCCGAAGGGCGCGGAGCGCCTGCAGCCCGCGCTCGATCGTCTCGAGCTTCTTCGGGAAGCTGAATCGGACCTGGCCGCGGCCCGCCGCAGGATCGTGATAGAAGCTCGACGCCGGCACCGTTGCAACAGCGGCCTTCTCGATCACATGCCTCGCAAACTTGACGTCGTCGGCGAAGCCGAAGGCAGCGATTCCCGCCATCACGTAGTACGCGCCGTCGGGGGCGGAGACCTCGAAGCCGCACTCCTCCAGTCCTGTGACGATCGCGTCGCGGCGCTCTCGATAGTCTCCGAGCAGTTCCCCGTAGAAGGATGGGGGCAGCTCCAGCGCAGTCGCGATGGCGACCTGCAGCGGGTGCGCGGCCCCGACAGTCAGAAAGTCGTGAACCTTGCGGATCCCCGCGGTCAGACCAGGCGGTGCCACGAGCCAGCCGATCCGCCAGCCGGTGACCGAGTAGGTCTTGCTCGCTCCGCTGATCGTGATCGTCCGGTCCCGCATGCCCGGCAGCGTGGCGAGGCTGATATGGCGTCCGCGATAGATGAGATGCTCATAGATCTCGTCGGTGATCGCGATCGCGTCGTGCTCGATGCATAGCTCGGCGATGAGCTCCAGCTCGGCCTGCGAGTACACCTTGCCCGTGGGGTTGTGCGGTGTGTTGACGACGATGGCTCGAGTCTTGCTGTTGAAAGCCGCGCGCAGCGCGTCGGGATCGAACGACCAGTCGCTTCCGCGCAGTGTCACGTACCGCGGAATTGCGCCGCTGATGATGCAGTCCGGTCCGTAGTTCTCGTAGAACGGCTCGAACACGATGACCTCGTCGCCGGGGTCGATCGCGGCCAGCATCGCGGCGATCATGGCTTCGGTGGCGCCGCACGAAACCGTCACCTCGGTCTCGGGATCGACCTCGCGTCCCCACGCAGCGGACTGCTTGCGCGCCACCGCCTGGCGCAGCTGCGGTGCGCCCCAGGTCGTGGCGTACTGGTTGTACCCGTCACGAAGCGCGGCGGCCGCCGCGTCGAGGATCCGCGCGTCAGTGCTGAAATCCGGAAACCCCTGGGCGAAGTTCACCGCGCGTTCGGGGCCATTCAGCTCCAGGTTGAGGCGCGTCATCTCGCGGATGACGGACTCGGTGAAGCTCTGGGCCTTTATGGAGAGCCGGCTAATGCCCAGGGTCTGCGCGCTCCAGGTGCAGGTCCGTGCTCGAGCAGGAGTGGCAGCGTTCCGGCTTCTCGAGGCTGCGCTCCCACCAACCGCACACGTTGCACGTCCACCGCGTCTTGGCGAAGAACTCGAGCACGTCAGAGCGGCTGAGCAGGCCGACCATCTTGCCGTTGCGGACCACCGGCACGCGGCGGATGCGCTCGCCGATCAGCAATCGCGCGGCCTCGTCGATGCCCGTGTCCTCTGTAACCGAGATCACACGCGGGCTCATGATGTCGCGCGCCACCTTGCCCTTCTTCGAGAACACGTCGGTCTCGGAGATGATGCCGACCACGTGGCCCTCTCCCGTCACAACCGGCGCGCCGGTGATCCGCTTGGACGCAAGCGTCGTCGCTATCTCATCGAGCGGAGTGTCCTCGTGGAACGTGATCACGTTCCGCGTCATCACCTCCTTCACCGGGATCATCAGTGTCGGAGCAGTGTAGCCACCGTTTCAAAGTTGGCGTTGCCACCGGTCAGGATCAACCCGGTCCGTCCGTTGGGCAGCTTCCCGGACAGGTACGCGGCGAGGGGAAGCGCGCCCGTCGGTTCGAGGGCTAAGTGGATCCGCGACCAGGCGACTCGCACCGCAGCCGCGATCTCATCCTCAGACACAGTCACGATCTCGTCCACCAGCCGGTTGGCGAACATGGTCTCGAACGTGCGCTCCCCTATCGAGGTTGTCCGCACGCCGTCGGCCATGGTTGCCGGCGCAGAAGCAAGGGACTGGATGCTTCCAGTTTTCCAACTTTGATAGGCGTCGTCGGCCACGGCGGGCTCGACGCCGATCACACGAATCGAGGGATTGTGATGCTTCGCGGAGAGCGCGGTGCCCGACAGGATGCCGCCGCCTCCCACCGGTGTTGCGATCACCTCGATGTCCGGCGCGTCCTCCAGCAGCTCTCGCGCCGCCGTGCCCTGCCCGTGAATCACATTCCAGTCGTTGAAAGGGTGGACGAGCGTGAATCCGCGAGCCGCCATCTCCTCATGCAGGCGCTCCTCGCGATTGGCGAACGTGATGCCCTCCTGGATCACCTCGGCTCCGAGTGCGCGCGTCGCCGCCACCTTGGCCGGGTTTGCGTCCTCGGGAATCAGCACCAGGGCCGGAAGACCAACGGTCGCTGCGGCCAGCGCGACCGCCTGCGCGTGGTTGCCGGAGCTCACCGCGATCACGCCCGCGGGGCGCGGTTCGCGGCCGGCCAGAGTCAGGATGGCGTTGAATGCGCCGCGGACCTTGAACGAGCCGGTGACCTGGAAGCATTCGGGCTTGAGCCGCAGGTCCTGCGAGAGGTCGGTCGTGAGGCAGGGCGTCCGGCGCACGTAGCCGTGGATGCGATCCGCCGCCTGGCGAACCTGCGCCGCGTGCTCGTCGAGAAAGGCGGTCAAGCTGCCGCGGAATCGCGCGTGAGCGAGGGCTCACGGTGGACCCGCCGCCTGAGGTTGGTTAGGACGGTGCCGGCGAGAATGACGGCCATACCGATCACGATCGTCCAGGTCAGTCCCTCGTGGAGCAGGACGACCCCCCAGAACACGGCGGTCACGGGGACCAGCAGCGTCACCCCTGCGGCGCGCACCGCCCCCAGCGAGTTCATGACGTAGTAGTAGAGCAGGTACGCGATCCCGGTAGCTCCTGCACCGAGCGCAATAACCGCGGCCATCGACTTCAGAGCCACGTGAACGTGGGACAACGACGGGGCGGCGAGAGGGAGGGCGAAGATCACCGTCGCCGCGAGCTGTCCGATGCTCACATCGAAGATGCTGACGTGGCGCATCTTCCGGCGTTGATAGATCGCGTTAGCAGCATATGAAAGCGACGCCACCAGCACCGCCATCGCCCCGAAGAAATTGCCGGACACGCCGTGAGCCAGGAGGTCCGGCAGCACGAGGATCACGACCCCGGCGAATCCGACCACCACGCCGAGGTATCCAATCCTGCTGGGCCGCTCCCTGGGCATCGCCCAGAAGATGAGCACCGCCGTCCAGAGCGTGGTCGTCGAATTCAGGATGCTCGCCAGGCCGCTTGTGATCCGCTCCTCTCCCCATGCGATCGCGACCCAGGGCACGATGGCGTTGGTGATCGCCATGATCGCGAAGGAGCCCAATCGCGTCTTCCAACCCTCACCGAGGAGCGGTCGGCCTGTGAGCTTGACAATCGCGCCGAGGGCGATCAATCCCGAAGTCGAGCGTATGAGGAGCAGCACGGTCGGGCTCATGTCATGCACGGCGACCTTGATCAGGAGGAACGAGGCGCCCCAGATCATCGCGAGGCCCGCGAGCGCCAAGTAGGGCTTCAGGCTAGACACGGGTAGGCCACTGGTCGGTTGACATCACGAGCGTGACGGGACCGTCGTTTTCGATGCCCACACGCATGTCAGCACCAAAACTGCCCGTCTCGGTCGGTATTCCACGCTCGCGAAACTGCTGAACGAACGCCTCGTAGAGCTGCTCGGCGCGCTGCGGATCGCCCGCCTTCAGCAAGCTCGGGCGCCGGCCGCGACTCATGTCAGCGAACAGGGTGAACTGGGAAACGATCAACGCGGCTCCCTTGACGTCGACCAGGCTTACGTTCATCCGGCCGGCCTCGTCCGCGAAAACGCGCAGGTCGATGATCTTGTCGGCGAGCTTTCGGACAGTGTTGTCGTCGTCATCTGATCCCGCACCAACCAACAAAACGTAACCGTGCCCGATGGTTGCGCGGCGCTCCGCACCTCCCTCGACCCAGCTCACCGAGCCCGCAGCCACGCGCTGCGCGACGACCCTCAGACTTTTGGTCCGAAGTGGGGCTCGGCGTGGATGAGGGAGTCGATGTAGCGGAATCGCTCATACCGGTGTTGCAACAGCTCGTCGGTGGGTTGCGTCAAGAGCGACTGCATGTGGCGGTGGAGCGCTTCATCCAGCGCGACCGCCGCCGCGTCGTAGTCCGCGCCCGCGCTCCCCACCGGCTCCGTCACGACCTCTTCGACCACGCCCATCGCGAGCAGATCGCGTGAGGTGAGCTGCAGCTGCTCCGCGGCCTCCACCTTGCGGTTGTTGTCGCGCCACACGATCGAGGCCGCAGCTTCGGGCGAGGCCACCGAGTAGATCGAGTTCTCGAGCATGATCACCCGGTCCGCGACTCCCATTCCAAGCGCTCCACCACTTCCACCTTCGCCGATCACCGCCGCCACGATGGGAACCGGGATGCGGAACCACTCCATGATCGCCTCGGCGATGGCGGCCGCGATGCCCCGCTCCTCGGCCCCCGCACCCGGATAAGCGCCCGGGGTGTCTATCAAAGACACGATCGGAAACCGGAACTTCGCCGCATGATGCGCGAGGCGGATCGCCTTGCGGTAGCCCTCGGGGTGCATCATGCCCCAGTTCCGCGCCACCCTCTCTTTGAGGCTGCGGCCCTTCTGGTGTCCAAGGAAGATGGTGGTGCGGCCGTGCCAGGTGCCAATGCCCGCGACCAGCGCGGGGTCGTCGCCTGACAGGCGATCGCCGTGCAGCTCGATGAAATCAGGCGCCAGGCGACGGATGTAGTCGAGCGAATAGGGCCGCTCGGGGTGGCGGGCCAGCTCGATGACCTGCCAGACGCTGAGCGTCGTTTCGTCTGGTTTGCGCCCGTGACGCGTCATGGATACATCTCGAGCAGATGCGCCAGGAGGCGGCGCAGCTCGGTGCGCGGAAGGACCATGTCCACCTGCCCGTGCGCGAGCTGGAACTCGGCGCTCTGGAACCCGGGTGGCAGGTCGGCATACGTCGCCTGCTTGATCACGCGCGGCCCGGTGAAGCCGATCGCGGCGCCCGGCTCCGCGATGTTGATGTCTCCGAGCAGCGCCAGCGATGCCGCCGTACCGCCAAACGTCGGGTCGGTGAGGACGGAGAAGTACGGCACGCCCGCGGCATGCATCCTGCCGACCGCTGCGTTCACCTTGGCCAGCTGCATCAGGGCGAGCACGCCTTCTTGCATGCGGGCACCACCCGAGGCCGAGACCAGCACGTAAGGGATGCCTGAGCTCGCCGCCTGCTCCATGCCGCGCGCCAGGCGCTCGCCGGCGACGATCGACAGCGTTCCGCCAACAAAGCGGAAGTCGAAAGCCGCAAGCCAGATCGGACGTCCCGCGAGGGTGCAGGTGCCGGTGCGCAAAGCTTCGTTCAGCCCATCCTCCATGAGCTTTTCGACCACCTCCTGGTAAGGCTTCGGCACCTTCCAGTTCAAAAGGTCGTGAGATCGAATGTCACCCCATCGCTCCTTCCACGAGCCTCGGTCGGCGATCAAAGCGATCCAGGCGTCGGCGCCCATGCGGAAGTGGTGACCGCACTGGATGCAGACGTAGTTGTGCTTTCGCATCGCCTCCAGCTCGAGCGCGACACCGCAGCCCGGGCAGTTGGTCGGCAACGGGATCTCCGGGAGCTTGCTTCCCGCGATGCGCAGCTCGGTCGTGGGCTTGGCCAGCGCGTTCACAGCGACAGCCCTCCGTCGACGGCGATCACCTGCCCGGTGATGAACCCGGCTCGCTCCGAGCAGAGAAAGGCAACCGCCGCGGCGATGTCATCGGCCGTCCCCTCGCGCTTGATCGGCGTCAGCTTGACCAGCTCGCCCACCATCTCATCCGTAAGCGACCCGGTGGTCAGCTCGGTTCGCACGTAGCCGGGCGCCACGGCGTTGCAGGTGATGCTGCGCGACCCGTACTCGCGAGCCACCGACTTGGTGAAACCGATGAGTCCGGCCTTGGCGGCCGCGTAGTTGGATTGGCCGGCATTGCCGGTCAACCCGACGATCGACGAGATGTTGACGATCCGGCCCCAGCGGGCCCGCATCATGCCGGACATGATGGCGGCCCGCGTCGTCGCGAAAGCCGACATGAGGTCTGTGCGGATCAGCTCTTCCCAATCGGCCGGCGCCATCTGGATCAGGAGCTTGTCGCGCACGGCGCCGGCGTTGTTCACGAGCACATCGACCCGGCCAATCGCTTTGACCATCGCCTCGACCTGCGCAGGATCGCCGACATCAGCCTTGTGCGCGCTCGCGTTCGGCAATGACGCGGCTGTCTCTTCCGCAGCGGCTTGGTCCGACCGGTAGTTCACCACCACGCGCGCGCCCATGCCGGCGAGGGCCTGGCTGATCGCGCGACCGATGCCCTTACCGCCGCCCGTGACAAGCGCGGTTTTGCCGTCGAGGTCGCCCATTGCTCAGGCCGTGGTCGGGCCGGCGAAATCGATGAACAGCTCTTCGGCGTTCCAGGTGTCGACGCCTGGTATGTGCTTGGCAGCCAGGCTGGCGAGCACGCGGCCCGGTCCGAGCTCAACGACAGTCTTCACCTTCATGGCTCGCATCGACACCATCGTGCGCGCCCAATCCACCTGACGCAGCATCTGGAGCCGCAGCTCGTCCTGGAGGCTCGCCACCGTGCGGAGTGCTTCGCCTGATGCATTGGCGAGGATCGGGATCGACGGCGCCTTGATCGGAAGCTTGTCCACAACCTTGCGGAAGGCTGCGGCGGCCGCGGCCATCAACGGCGTGTGCGCGGCGAGGGGAATCGTGAGGATGAGGGCGCGGCGGGCGCCTGCCGCCAGGGCGAGCCTCTCTGCTTCCTCCACCGCGGCCACCTCGCCCGACAGCACGAACTGGACGTCCGCGTTGCGGTTGGCGACCCAGAGCTTGCCGAGGGCGGATGCCTCCTCGCGGATGCGCTCGACTTCTTTCTCCTCGAGTCCCACGATCGCGATCATGCCGCCCGCCTGCTCGTGCGACGCCTGGGCCATGATGCGGCCCCGCTCCTTGACCAGCAGCAGCGCGGTCTCCCACGGGATCGAGCCCGCCGCCGCCAGCGATGCGATCTCTCCCAGGCTGTGGCCCGCGGTGACGCTGACATTCTCAAATCCGTAGCTCTCGCGCCACACCTCGTAGGCCGCCCAGCAAACCGTCATCACGCAGGGCTGGATGATGTCCGTGCGATTCAGGTCCTCGACCGGGCCCTCGAAGCACAGCCTGCGGATCGGCATCTGCAGCACCTCTTCGGCGCGTTCGAACGCCGCGCGAGCCGCTGGGTAGCGGTCGTGCAGGTTCTTTCCCATGCCAGGCTTCTGGGTTCCCTGGCCCGGGAAAAGCAGCGCGATCGGACCGACGAGATTTACGCCCATGTCATGTTCGCTATGCCCACTTCATGAGGGTGGCTCCCCACGTCAGGCCGGAACCGAACCCGGCCAGCAGCACGTGGTCCCCGGTCTTGACCCGGCCTTTGCGAATCGCCTCCTCAAGCGCGAGCGGGATGGAAGCGCTCGAGGTGTTGCCGTACTCGTCGATGTTGATCGCCACCCGGTCGAGCGGCAACCCGATCCGGCGCGCGGCCGCATCGATGATCCGGAAGTTCGCCTGGTGCGGAACCCAGAGGTCGATGTCCTCGAGGGCGACGCCCGCCGTGTTGCAGACCTCATTGGCCTGGCGGATGAAGATGTCGACCGCGAACTTGAAGACGTCGGGTCCGACCATCTCGATGTACGGGTGCGGGTCGTTGGAAGCGTAGGCGCCCTTTTCGATGTTGCCGCAAGTCACCTGCGAGTAGCCGCGGCCGTCCGAGCCAAGGCACCAGCTCAGGAAGCCGGCGCCCTTCGGTGCCGGCCGCACGATCGCCGCGCCCGCGCCGTCGCCGAAGATGACTGCTGTTCCGCGGTTCGAGTAGTCGAGCATCCTGGAGAGCACCTCGGCACCGATCACCAGCACGTTGTCCGCGCGCTCGGTCGCGATGAACGAGTCGGCGATCGACAGGCCGTACATGAAGCTCGTGCACGCGGCGAGGGTGTCCCACGCGACCGCGCCCGGAGCGTCGAGCTCGTTCTGGATGCGGGCGGCGATCGACGGGAACGGGCCGTCCGGCGATGAAGTGCCCACCAGGATCATGTCGAGGTCGTGGGCCGTGATGCCCGCTGCGTCGAGTGCCGCTCGGGCGGCTTTGGTGGCGAGCTCGAGCGTCGTCGTGCCCGGCTCGGCGATATGACGCCGGTGGATCCCGGTGCGCTCCGTGATCCACTTGTCCGAGGTGTCCATGAGCTTTTCAAGGTCGAAGTTCGTGATGACCTTCTCAGGCGCGTAAACACCGACGCCCGCGATCGCGCTCGGGCGGCCCTTGGTCTTGAAACTCCGCAGCGGAACCGCGTCGGAGCGCGTGCGGTAGGCGCTGGTGATCGCCATGACGCTATGCCTCCAGCCGCTCGGCGGTCTTCTGCTCCAGGAACCTCCAGAGATCGCCGATGAGCTTCATCTTCTCGAGCTCCTCCTCGGGCAGCTCGACGTCGTACTTGTCCTCCACGGCCGCGATGAGCTCGACGAGGTCGAGCGAGTCGGCCGCGAGGTCCTTGGCAAAGCTCTTGTCGAGCTGCACCTGGTCCGCGTCGACGCCGAGGATCTCACCTGCGAGGTCCTGCAGTTCTTTGAAATCGAGCTGGGTTGCCATCGGCAATTCTCCTAGTTGGCCTCAGGGCCTTTGATCACGAGCGCGGCGTTGTGGCCGCCAAATCCGAACGAATTCGAGAGGGCCACCTTGATGTCCGACTTGCGGGCTTTGTTGGGGACGTAATCCAGGTCACACTCCGGGTCGGGGTCGTCGAGGTTGATGGTCGGCGGCAGCAAGCCGCGGTCGAGCGCCAGCACGCAGGCGGCCGCTTCGATGGCCCCGGCGGCGCCGAGCAGGTGACCGTGCACCGACTTGGTCGAGCTGACCGCGAGCTTGTAGGCGTGGTCGCCGAAGACGGCCTTGATGGCCTTGGTCTCCGCGACGTCACCGAGCTTGGTGGACGTGCCGTGCGCGTTGATGTAGCCGACGTCCGACAGCTCGACGCCGCTCTTCTCGAGCGCGCGGCGCATGGCACGAATCGCGCCCTTGCCCTCGGGCTGCGGCGCCGTGAAGTGGTACATGTCGGCGCTCGCGCCGTACCCGGCGATCTCGGCGTAGATCCTGGCTCCACGCTTTTTCGCGTGCTCCATGTCTTCGAGCACGAACATCACGGCGCCTTCGCTCATGACGAACCCGTCGCGATTGAGGTCAAACGGCCGGCACGCTTTCTCCGGCTCATCATTCCGCTCGCTGACGGCCTTGATCTGGCTGAAGGCGCCCATCGTCAAGGGTGTGATGGTTGCTTCCGAACCCCCCGCGAGCATCGCGACCGCATCCCCGCGCTTGATGATCTCCGAGGCTTCGCCGATGCCGTGCGAGCCAGAGGCGCAAGCGCTGACGATGGCGTAGTTCGGCCCGCCGGCGTGCGTGTGGATGGCGACGATGCCGGCCGCCATGTCCGCGATCATCATCGGGACTGTGAAGGGACTGATTCGCTTGGGGCCACGCTCCATGAGCTGGGTGTGGCTCTTCTCGATCTCCTCCATGCCGCCGATGCCCGAGCTGACGATCACGCCCACGTCGTCTGGATCCATCTCGCCGGGGACGAGCCCCGATTGCGCCAGCGCCTGCTTGGAAGCTGCGAGCGCGAACTGGCAGTAGCGCCCGATATGGCGAGCGGTCTTGCGGTCCATGTAGTCCTCGGGATTGAAGCCCTTGACCTCCCCCGCGATCTTGCAATCGAAGATTGCCGTGTCGAAATGGGTGATCCGGCCGATTCCCGAGACCCCCTCGATCATGTTCGACCAGACCGTCTCGAGGTCGTTTCCGATCGGGGTGATGAAGCCCATGCCGGTGACGGCCACGCGACGACCGTTGGAGTTGGATGTCATGCCGTCAGCATACGGACGCCGGGGCCAATCCACATTGGCACCATGTGAGAAAACTAGGCTCCATGCTTGGACATTGTGTCCAAATCTGTGCCAAATTCCGCAACTACAGCAGCTTTCTGATCTCCAGTGCGAGCTGCAGCCGCAACCGCGTCGCCGGAATTTCCAGGTCCTCGCCGAGCAGCTCGCGCAGCTTGTCGAGGCGATACAGGACCGTGTGGCGGTGGAGCCCGAGAGCGGAGGCGGCTTCCTTTACCGATCCTCGCACGAGGTA
>Ga0210394_10007000_pt1 | contig 12020 bp, 11 predicted proteins | sample IncBWC12MmetaG_FD_160121 | JGI IMG/M metagenome (GOLD analysis project Ga0210394, IMG submission 160121) | Forest soil microbial communities from Barre Woods Harvard Forest LTER site, Petersham, Massachusetts, United States - Inc-BW-C-12-M | ecosystem: Environmental > Terrestrial > Soil >... | reverse complement strand
CTGCAACGCGGGCGAGCTGGGGCGGACCAAGATCGACACCTGGAACAGCTTATTGAAAGCCGGAGCCATGGTGACGTTCAGCAGCGATTGGCCGTGTACCTGGCCGCCGGATCCGCTGGCAGCGATCGAAGAAACCATGACTCGCGAAGTACTGCGGGAAATTACGCCTCACGGGCCCGTCGGCGAAATCAAATACGATCAGCCCCAGGAGCGGCTCACGATCGAGCAGTCGATCCAGGCCTACACCCGCGATGCCGCTTTCGCGAACTTCGCTGAAAAAACGGCCGGGACTCTCGAGGCGGGCAAGTTCGCGGACTTGGCTGTTCTCTCGCGCGATATCTTCACGGCCAAGCCTGAAGAAGTCGGAAAGACGCACGTAACCATGACCATGGTGGGCGGCAAGGTCGTCTTCCAGCAATAAGAGCATCCACCCGACATGGACGCACCTTGCGCACGACGCACAACGGCGGATCGCCGCTCGCGCTTTTCCTTGAGTCGTCGCGCGGTTCCATTGAGCCCGGGAAGCTCGTGGCCGATTGGTACTAAGCAATAAGTCCGAAATTTTTCGGAGTAACGAGCCCGGAGCTTCCTACCGATCAAACCTGTATTATGAAACTCCGATCCCTCGAAAATACCGTCTTGCTAACATGTTTCTGCCTGACGTCGAGTGTTGCAGCTCTCTACGCGGCGGATGAACCCGAGCGGTTTGGCTATCCGGAAGCCTTGGCCGCAGCCGTCCGCCAAGTCGCGCCAATATATCCCGAGAAAGTCCGTCGACTCGCGATTGAGAGCAACGTCGCGATCGACGCCTATGTAAACACAGAAGGTTCGGTCTACAGCACAATTATCGTCTGGGGCGATCCGAAGCTGGTGGACGCGGCCGAGAATGCGGCCAAGCAATGGAAATTCAAACCGTTTATGGAAAACGGACATCCCATCCGGGGGATCGCGCGCCTCATGTTCCAAATGAAGCCGCAGAGCTCGAATACGGCCAGCCGCTAACACATTCCTCGATTCGGGCCACTAATTCGTCAGTTGTCGGTGGGCGCTTTTTCGATCTTGTCGATGATCAACACGTCAAGATTTGCCTTGATCGCAATTAGTCTCAGGCCAAGTTGCTGCTGCACGGCGGCGGCGAGATCCGGCCCAGGGTCGGCGTCGTTATCGCCTGGAGCCCCGCCCGCTCCAACCGGTCGCGCGGGCAGCCCAGACCCGCGAAGATCGAACTTGAAATCGACGGCGAAATCGTATTTCCCGGTCAACCCGGTCTTATCAATCACGGGGCGGTGAAGCGTGTTGCCCAACATGGTCGTTAATTTGGAGAGCGGCTGCGCCTTGGCCACCGTATGCGCCTGCCCGCTGATCATGATCGTCGTGACAAATCCGGGTCCGATCAACTCGCCATCTTTAAACTTAGGTGGGCCGGGCTCCAGCTCCGCGGCCGGATCCACCGTGGTGTCCTTCAGCTTGTGCCCGCTCTTGGCCACCACTAGATCCTCCACCTGAAACTCTTGGACTCATCGTGCAGCATCATGCCGAATCGCTCGGCGAGCAGATTCTGCCACATCACGTTCACTTGCTCTTTGGTTGCGCCTGGCGACACCTTGACGATGACGTCGTACCTCTCGGTGTCCAGCCAGCCGGGGCCGCTGACCTGGTATTCCTTTACGGCATACGCGGTCATGAGCATGCCTCGCATTGTGGCGTAAGTCCATGTGATCTGGCCGGGATCTGGTGTTCCGGGGCCGCCGCGTGGCGGTCCAAAGTAGACGCCTCCGTTCGGGGGAACGGGCGCGGACAGCTTAACCGACGCCACTTCAAACGTCGGGTTTGGTGCGGGCTGCCCGAAGGCGAGCGCGCACGTAAACCCCCACAAAACGGCTCGCATCATTGTTCCTGCCATCGGAGTTCGTGCCATCGGACTACCCCAATATACAAGTCAGTGCCGGTCACTCGCTCGCCCGAATTTCTGTCGCTCGCTGGCATCTGGGCAAAGCGTAGATTATCGATAGCTGATAAGCTTGAGGCTCGGTGAAGATTGGAGTCCCACAGATGTCCAAGATGAGCGGTGATTCTGCTCGGTTCAACAAGATTAAGGCGCGGAGAAACGTACATCGTGCTCGGATGCGAGCGTTGCGCGCGGAGATCGCGGCCCGGAAGATCTTGCCAGGTTCCCCGGTGGAAAAGCTAAAAACCTAAAGGGGGGCAGTCCCCCTGGCTGCTCGGCGCAGTGACTGCGCCGGACGCCCTCATCCGGCACTAGCTTGCCCTCGGTCCTCGCAGCAGTCCGATGCCGAGCACTACCACTGAAAACGCCAGCAGCACCGCTCCTACATAGATGAGCGACACCGCCCGATTGGGCGCGGTGGCATCGGGCGAAGGCATCGACGAAAAGAAGCCCAGGGGCATGAGAATCGCAGCCGCCGGCACTCCGCCTCGCACCAGCCACAGTAGCCAGTCCGGGAGCGCTGCCGCATCGGCCAACACCTGACAGATCAGAGATAGAATCACGATCACACCCGCATGGGCGTGGCCCGCTCGGAAGAAATTCTGGCGCAGCGGATTGTCCATGTAACCACTGCTCCGGTCCATCAGCGACGTGAGCAGAAAGTAACCGCCGTACTGAATCGTCGGCACTGTGATAAGGATTATTCCCGACATTAGCCTGGCTTCTCGGGTCATGTTTCCTCCCGCCGGAACGCAATTCGGCGATACCACGTATTACCACATACGGTCACTGTCGGCCTCCCTCCCTGATATTCTCGAATCGAATGTCTAGCGCCGCCGCTCCTCCGCCGCCAATCCCTAACTCCCAATGACCAACACGCCCCTCGAAGACATCACGGTTCTTGACTTGACTACCGCGCTCGCCGGCCCGTTCGCTACGCTGCTCCTCGCGGGTCTCGGCGCCAAAGTCATCAAGATCGAAAACCCGATCGGTGGAGGCGACACCTGCCGTTCCAATGCGCCCTACCTCGGCGCAGAAGGAGGCACGCTCGCGCGCCAGCATGCCGATGATATCTCCGTCTCCGCTCTCAACCGCCTTCGCAACAAGCTCGGCGTCACGTTGAATCTGAAGCATCCCGAAGCTCGCGCCGTATATGCCGATCTGGTGAAAAACGCCGACGTCATCGTCGAAAATTTCAGCCGGGGCACGCTCGATCGCCTGGGCGCCGGCTACACGTTCGCGCAGGAAGTGAACCCTCGCATCGTCTACTGTTCCATCACCGGCTTCGGTAGCGAAGGCGACCCGGGCACGGGGAAAGCAATGGACGCCATCATCCAGGCGCTCAGTGGGGTCATGCTGACCTCCGGCGGCCCAGGCGACCCTCCGGTGCGCATCGGCGTGCCTTTCGCGGATCTCACTGCGCCGCTCTTCGGCGTGATCGGCGTGCTGGCGGCCATCCATCAGGCGCGACGTACCGGGATCGGACAGCACGTCGATGTCTCCATGCTCGGCGTCATGACAATGATGGTTTCAGGCGAGCCCTTCGATCTTTTGGAACGCTGCGGCGTACCGCAACGCACCGGCCTCACCGTGCCGCGCCTCGCGCCGTTCGGCATGTATCGCACTACCGACGGATATGTCTCCATCTGCGCCCCCACCGAAGCGTTCGCGCATTCTCTGTTCCAGGCCATCGGCCGGCCCGAGCTGACCAACGATCCCCGCTTCGCCATGCGCGATGACCGCGTCGTGAACGTATCGGAGGTTGACTCGATTGTCGAAGCTTTCACGTCCGTCAGAACCAGCGCGGAAGTTATCGCAGCTTTGGATGAACGGGGCGTTCCCGCTGCCGAGGTTCGCGATCCCAAGGACGCAGTACGCGATCCGCGCGTTGTGTCTCGCGGCGAAACTGTACCGCTGGCGCATCCCAAATACGGCGTGGTGGAGGACGTTTATGGCATGGGCATGCCTATCAAATTCTCGCGCGCGCAAGCCGGATTTGACGAGCCTCCGCCGGAACTGGGAGAGCACAACCACGCAGTATATGGTGACTTGCTCGGCTATTCTGCAGAGCGCCTGGAAGAGTTGAAAACGAAGCGGGTGATCTGAAGGTGAGTTCGATTCTCACCAAGATCTATACAGAACGAGCGATTCAGCCGCGAGGCAACCTGCCTCTGGTTGGTGTCACTTCCAACACCGTCCCTTGGGAGTTGTTACGGGCGGCCGGATTCCAACCCGTTCTCCTCAGCCCGCGCCGCGATCCCACGCCGCTTGCCGATCGCTACATGGAAGACGTTTTCAGCGCGCGTATGAAAGCGATCTTCGACTTCCTGATCTCGCCCGAATCCGCGTGCATCAGTGCGGTGGTGATTCCCAGGACCTCAGAACAGGAGCACAAACTCTACCTCTACCTGCGCGAAGTAGTCAGGCAGGGAGCAGAACGGGCCCCCGAGCTGATCCTCTACAATCTTCTACACGCGAGGTCGCCCGAAGCTGAAGCCTACGGACTCGAGCGAACTCTCGATTTGAAAATGCAATTGGAACGCTTAACCGGCCGGCGCATTGAACCCGAAGCTCTCTTGTCGGCGATTACCGAAGGCAATACGGCGCGCCAGGCCATCCGCGGATTGCTGGAGCAGCGGGAGGGCCCCGCTCCACGATTGACTGGATCGGAGGCGTTGGCGCTGGTCGGTGCCTGGTATTTCATGGATCGCGCGGAGTACACGCCGCTGGCACGCGAAGCCCTTAAGGAAATCCAAGCGCGGCCGCCCCTCAAAGGCCCACGGATTCTGATCAAAGGCTCGCCTCAGGACACGGCTAATTCTTGTGCGGCAATCGAAGCTCAGGGCGCAATTGTGGTGGCGGAAAACGACTGGTGGGGTTCTCGCGCCGCCGGCCAGGACATCGACGCCACCATCGATCCCGTCCGCGCGATTTTCGAGAAATACTATTTCGATGCTCCCAGTCCACGCGTATTCCCCGCCGAGATTGCCGAGGCTTGGTTCCTTCGCAAAGTCTCCGAAGTCGATGGCGTGATCTTTTATCTCCCGCACGAAGACGACGTCATCGGTTGGGATTACCCGCGCCTGCGGGCCTTTCTTGACAAACGCCGCATCCCGCATCTGATGTTGCGCGCTGCGTCTTCAGGTGAGACCGGAACATTTCTTAAGGGACTGCAGCATGGCTGAAAAGCAATTGGAATCCACCGTTCGCGCCGCCGCTTATCAGAAAGCCTGGTTCGCTCAACTGCGCGCCGACGTGTTCGAAAAGCAGAAGCCTTACGCCATCGTGCAGGCCGACATGCCGCTCGAGCTGTTCCACGCGATGGACGTTCCGGTGGTGAGCAATCAATGGTGGGCCGCGATGGTGTCGGCGAAGCGCTTGGCGCCTTATTATCTCGATGGCCTCAACGCCCTGGGCTATCACGACGGCCTGTGCCGCTATTGCAGCCTTTCGCTTGCCTCCACTATCGCCGGCGATCCGGCGCAAGCGCCCTGGGGCGGCCTGCCGAAGCCCGCGATTTTTTCCGCCCGTCTCACTTGTGACTGCATCCAACGCGTTTTCGAAACCTGGGCCGCCAAGTTCGGCAGTCCATTCGTTCCCCTGGATGCCCCGGGCGCTTCTGAACTTCCACCGCGTTGGTGGGAGCTGAGCCGTCATCGCTGGAGTGAGCTCTTCGAAAGCCACCGGCTGGTTTTCATGGTGTCGCAGTTTCATTCTCTGATCGCGGCACTGGAACGCATCACGGGAAAAGCGTTCGATATTGACCGCTTGCGCGCTTTGATGGAGGGCGTCAACCAGCAGGAGCAGTACTTCGAAGAAGTCCGCGACATGATTTGCCAGGCTCCCAAGACGCCGGTCCGCATGCACGAACAGATGAGCAACGTGATGGCGGCGCAGTGGCTGCGCGGCAGCGATTGGGCCATTGCGCACGCTCGCGCGTTTCGCGATGAAGTGAAACAGCGGGTCGACTCGGGCGTCGCGGCATGCTCATCCGAGCGCTTGCGTCTCATGTGGGTGGGCGCCGGCCTATGGCACGACACCGATTTTTACACCGCTTTTGAAGAACGGTACGGCGCGGTGTTCGTATGGTCCATGTACCTCGCGTTCGGGCCCGATGGCTACATTCGCTATGGTCTGGACGATCCTCTACGGGCGCTTGCAAGCCGCACGGTCAGCTTCAACGAACAGCTACACAATCCACCCTGGGCTAACGAATGGATCGTCGATCAAGCCAAGAAGCATCGCATTGATGCAGCTCTGGTCTTGGAACCGCTCGGAACGCGGCCGTCAGCCACCGGAAATCTTTTCATTGAACGTGCGCTCGAAGCCGCGGGCATTCCGGTCCTCCCGATCGTTGCCGATATGGTGGATGCGCGAAGTTGGAACGGAATTGAGAAGCGTCACCGAGTCGCCAAATTCCTCGAGCGCGTATAGTGGCGCAGGAACACGATTTCTATCAGCGACACAATCACGCCGATTGCCACGAAATACCATCCGGCCGTGAATCCTCCCGTGCGGTCCCGCAACATTCCCAACACCTGCGGTCCTACATATCCGAACAGGCCTCCGCCCAATCCGACCACGCCCATCACCGGGCCCACTTCGCTTTTGCCCACCACGTCCGCTGCTAGCGCAAAAATCTGATTCGTCGCGCACAGCCCGAGCGAAATTACGAGAGCAGTGGCTACGCGAAACAACAGCAGGTTCGGAGTCATCATCGCAAAACAAGCCGGCACCAAAATCACTGCGAGCCCGATCATCATGTCCCAGCGGTCAAATTTATCGCACAGGTATCCGAACAAAACGTTGGCGAAAATCGCGAGAATGTAGCTCATGCTGATCACAAACGCGCTCTCCAGCGCACCCAACTGGAAGGTAGTCTTCACCGCCGATGGAACGAAGAACGTCGCGCTGAAGCCGCCCATATTGATGAGCCCCAATAGAACCATGCTCCAAACTACCGGCATCCGGAATGCACTCCTGGTTGGTATTGAGGGACCATGTCCGTGAAAAGAATTATCACCGCTTTTGTTCGCGCGTGGATTGTAGCCGAACCAGAAAATGGCCGCGCCAACCAATGCCATGACTGCGAAACCGATGATTCCGCCGCGCCATCCATAGGGCTCCGCGATGATGGTGCCGAAAGGCGCGCCGATTACGGACGCGAGCGAAGCCATCGCGCCGAGAATGCCCATGGCCGTGCTGCGAAAGTCGGGCGGCGCCACCAATGCGATGGATGTCATCACGCAAACGAACGCCACTCGATATCCTAGCAACCAAACCACGCGAGCGCCCAGAGCCCACTCGTATGCCGAGGCTTGGCTGAGCAGCAAGAGCCCGATGGCCACGCCCAAAAGCCCTCCGGTGAGCGCCGGTTTCTCTCCCACACGCTTCGCCAAGATTCCGGCAGGCACGCTCACCGCCATCGCCACCAAGCCGTAGAGTCCGGTGAATAGTCCGATCTGCGAATAGCTGAGACTGAAATCTTTCTGAATCGCGGGCAGCAGCGGCGAGAAGCCCAGGCTGGACATCTGAATCGCCATCATCGCGACAATGGTGGCCGCGAACGCTGGAACCCAGCTCTTGTCCGGATGAGGCACAGGCTCTATATTACGCAGGGAAGCATTCTCGCAGAACTTTCTTGAATGCCAACATAGCGGCGGTTTGTTTTCTTCTGCGGTGCGCGACAACCAGGCTGACCAGCGGCGCGGGCTCCCAGGCCAGCGGTTTCACCACCACTCCCTTGGGGAGAATCGAAGTCGCATAGTCCGGGAAAAGCCCGAAGCCAATGCCCGCGCGAATCATGTTCAGGTTCCCCAGAACGTTATCCGCCTGTTGCACCACGCGCGGATGCAACCCGGATTGGTCGCAAAAAGCCCGTACGGCGTCGTGCAATTCCGGCGAGCCAACGCGCGACACCATGATGAAAGGGAGATTGTTCAATTGGCGAATGGAAACGGTCTTCTTGCTCGCCAAACCATGCTTGGCGGGAAGACCCACCACGAGCTTCTCCCAGAGGAGGTCTCCTACTTCGAGACGAGGATCTTCGAGTGGTCCCCGAAGGATCCCGAAGTCCAGCGATCCGGTCGCGAGCAAACGTTTCTGTTCCGCCGACGGCAGATTGTGAAACACTAGGCGAACTCTCGGGAGCCTCTGTTCCACCAGCGGAATCAACTTCGGCAGAATTTTGATTTCAGCCGCGGGCACCACTCCAATAACTAGCTCGGCCGATCTTCCTTGCTGCGCGCGAACGGCACGCTGCACCGAGCGGTCCAGGCGAGCCAGAATCTCTTTGGCGTCGGCGAGAAAAGCTTTGCCGCCTTCGGTGAGCGCTACGTGGCGCTTGCTGCGAACGAGCAAGGGGATGCCAACGTCGGCTTCCAGATGCTTGATCTGCTGGCTGAGCGAGGGCTGCGCCGTGTTGAGCAGCTCGGCGGCGCGGGTGAAGTTCAGTTCTTCCGCGACCGCGATGAAGTACCGGAGATGGCGCAGCTCCATAATCCCCTGGCGCCTAGTTTAGACGTGCCACGTCTTAAAACACAACTGGCCAGCTCTTTCCGCCTGGAACCTCGGTTCAACTAAACTCCTCGCATGGACCCGCGTCTTACCGACGACTTCGATCCGATCGCCGCCGAAGATCTCACTAGCGCGCACGACCTATATCGCGACATGCGCGGGCGCTGCCCCGTTGCGCACAGCAACGCGTGGAACGGATTCTGGGCGCTGCTGCGGTATCAGGATGTGGTCAGCACTTTGAGTCGTTCGGACACATTCATCACTTCGGTTCAAAACGTGGTCCCGAAAGTTGCGTTCACCGGCCGCCGCCCTCCGCTGCATTTCGATCCTCCGGACCACACGCCCTACCGTCGCGCCTTGAATCCATTCTTCACGGATGAAAAGATGCAGCGGTTGGAGCCGGCGGTTCGTGCAATCACAATCAGGTTGTTAAACCCGCTCATCGACGCGGGCGGCGGCGAAGTGTGCTCGGAATTTACGCGCAAGCTTCCAGGACATGTTTTCGCGGAGTTCTTTCACCTCTCTCCTGAGCTTTCCATGTCGATCAAGGAAACCAGCGTCATCTACAACCAGGCGTTGCAGGAGGCGAACGACGATCTGGTCAAGGAAACCAGCCTGCGGCTTTATGAACTCGCGCGCTTGATTATCGAAACTCGCAAAGCCGAGCCTTGGGAACCGGCCGAGGATCCGACCAGCGCTCTGCTCCAGGCGCGCGGCAACGACGGCGAGCCTCTGCCGGAGAACCTGGTGCTGGGGACCATCCGTCAGATGATCGTGGTCGGCATGATCGCGCCCAGCGTGATGATCGGGTGTATTCTGGTGCACTTGGCGCAGCATCCGAAGCTCGAACGGCAATTACGCGAGGAACCCGGATTGATTCCGGCAGCTGTCGAAGAATATCTTCGCCTGTTCACGCCCTACCGTGGATTCGCCCGTACGGCCAAGCAGGATGTGGAATTTGGCGGACGAACAATTCTCAAAGATGAGCCCATTGCGCTGGTCTACGCATCGGCCAATCGCGATGAAACGGTGTTTGAGAATCCGGACGAATTCATCTTGAACCGGCCCAATATCGATAAACACATCGGATTCGGGCTGGGCCCGCATCGGTGTGCGGGCGCGCCGTTGGCTCGCATGATGTTGCGAGTCACGCTGGAGGAACTTCTACGCGCCGCAAGAATAACCGGCGTGTTGGGAGAAGTTGTGATGACGCGATGGCCGGAGTGGGGCGTGCTCTCAGCTTCCGTGCAGCTCGAACGGCTATGAGCCCCGATTTGCTATGAACATGGACAGACCGTGGCTCGCACCGTACGTGGCAACGCTGTTCGCCATGCTGGCGCTGCAGATGTCGAACCTCGGGTTTTCGCCGCTGTTGCCCTCCATTCGTGACGCGTTCCACATGAACTTCACGCAAATGGGCTTGTTCGCGGGAATGTACGGGTTGCTATCCGTGTTGTGGAGCGTCCCGGCCGGACTCCTGGCGAAACGATTTGGCGAGAAAGCCATTTTGGCTGCGGGACTCGGGACCGTAGCCGTCGGCCTCGTGACCCTGAGCCTTGCGCCGAGTCTCGTCACTGCGTTCGCAGCCCGTGCCATCTGGCTCTCGGGATACCGCTTCTCGTTTGTGTGCGTGATGGTGGCTGTGGCGTTGACGTGCCCACCTTCGGTGCGGGGAGCGTCCATGGGAATCCTGGGCGCGATTTCCGCCTTCGCGTCCGTTATCGGAGCACCGCTCGGAGGAGTGATTGGGCGCGACTTTGGATGGAGGAACGGAATCCTCGCCTACGCCGCGGTCGCGCTCGCTGGAGTGGTGGTGTTCGTTGCATTCTATCGGAATGAGCGCGACGCTGACCGAGCAGTCTCCCAGCACGGCGGCGCGGTGACATCGAGTGCGTTCCGGAGCCCGTTGGTTTGGTCGCTCGCCGCGCTCTCGGGCCTAGCCGGAATGGGAAGCTTGAGCGCAAACTTCTTTGTCCCCTCCGCGGCGCAAGCCCTCTTTCATCTGGATCAAGTGGGTGCGTCGTATCTGATCAGCACAGGATTCACGCTGGCCATCTTCGTCAATCTGCTGTTCGGATTTCTGATGGATCGCTTCAACCGTTGGAAGGTGATGGCGGCTCTGTCGGGTGTGGGATTGCTGGGCGGGATTGCGATGACCTCGCACGATCTGCTGGTGTTTCGCACTGGAACGGCATTGGTCCTGGCGCTGGGGCACGCGGGAATTCAGCAATCGTATACACTCGCGGGCGACGTGCTGCGCGGCCGCGAGACCGGCAACGTGATGGGCGTGGTGAGTATGGTGGCCGGAGTATTCTCGTACCTGGGACCACAGATGCTCGGTTTGCTGCGCGATTGGAGCGGAGGCTTCGTGGCCGGCTGGTACTTCATCATCGGCGCTGCGACCGTGACTCTAGTGTTGGTGCTGGCGCTGTGGAGTTATTCAACGCGTCAAGTGCGTATGACCGTTGGAGTATTGCTGACACTGTTGCTCGCTCCAACTGCTTTCCCACAAGCACAGCCTCGCTGGATCGAGCCCGGCAAGGGCGGGGTGCTTTCCGCTGAACTTCAGTTTGACGATTCACTCGGACGATTGGGAGTTGTGAATGCTTCGGGGCCAGTCGATACCAAGGGGCATCCGTTCTTCGAACCGCTGGGTGCGAACGGCCGTGCCTGCGTGACATGCCATCAGCCGGCCTACGCCATGACGATTTCGGTCGCAGCGATTCGCGAGCGATGGAACGAGACTCAAGGGAAAGATTCGCTGTTCGCCGCGGTAGATGGCTCCAACTGTCCGGATCTTCCGCAAGATAAGGAGAGCTCGCATTCGCTTTTGCTCAACCGCGGGCTGATCCGATTGGCGATTCCGTGGCCACCAGCAAAAGGAAAGCCGGAGTTTTCCATTGAAGTCGTGAGCGACCCCACCGGTTGCAACACCAGTGCGATCTATGGGATTCACAGCGCAATGCCAGTGATTTCCGTGTTCCGGCGTCCGCGCATGGCGGCGAACCTGAAGTACGTCACCAATCCCACTCCGCGGTTCGCGCTGAAACTGGGCGGGTTGGCCGATGTCGATCCGGAAACGGGAAAACCCGTCAGCATGAACTTCATGGCCGACGCGCGCGAGCCCAGTCTGCGGTCGCAGGCGCGAAACGCCGCGCTGCAACATGGAGAGAGCCATGGCCCGATGCCCGATGCACCGCTACAGCGTATCGTCGATTTCGAAAGCCAGGTTTACGCCGCGCAGATTTTCGACAGCAAAGCGGGCAACTTGTCGGAAGCGGGCGGCCCACCGGCGCTCGGCCCGCGTGCCATCGCGGAGCATCGACCGGGAGTGCTGGGCGATAACGATTACGATCCGGTGTTCCAGTTGTTCGACGTTTGGAAGAAACCGGGACAAGCCGAGTTTCGAGCCTCCGTTGCGCGTGGCAACGACATCTTCATGTTCCGGCAATTCTGGCTCCGGGATACCACGCACATCAATTCGATCGGCTTGGGAAATCCGCTGAAGAGAACTTGCGCCACCTGCCACAACGCGCAGATGACGGGCCAGGATCTT
>Ga0210394_10006999_pt1 | contig 12024 bp, 10 predicted proteins | sample IncBWC12MmetaG_FD_160121 | JGI IMG/M metagenome (GOLD analysis project Ga0210394, IMG submission 160121) | Forest soil microbial communities from Barre Woods Harvard Forest LTER site, Petersham, Massachusetts, United States - Inc-BW-C-12-M | ecosystem: Environmental > Terrestrial > Soil >... | reverse complement strand
ACGACTTCCTGCGGCTCTCGCACGGCGCCGAAGGGGACGTGAACGCCGTTGAAGACCTCATACCAATGCGACATTGGTTGCGAACCGAAGATCTCATCGAGTATTGCCGTCAGTTGCGGACGGTTCTGCGCCAGCTTGGCGGGATCCGAGAATCGCGGATCGGTCAGAATGTCCTCACGACCCATCGCTTTCAGGACCGCCGGTACCTTATCCGGAGTAGCGACAAGAACAAACCATGTGCCATCGGAAGAGCGATAGGTGTTCAAGGCTGCATTTGCGGGATGCGTTCGATCGTGCAGCCCATAGAAACTCGCACCACATAGAGCGGCCTGGACAAAAACGCTGGCCGACCAGACACCCGCAGCGAGCAGCGATGTCGTGACATAAGATCCCTTGCCGGTGCGTTCCCGACGAAAAAGCGCGGTCACAATCGCGGAATAAATGCAGACCGCAGTTGCATTGTCCCCGCTACCGGCTACGGGCCACGTCGGAGGCTCTCCGGCGTCGCGCATCATGAACAACAAACCACTTCGCGCCCAGAAGGCCGTGAGATCGAATCCCGGAAGGGCTGCGTCGGGACCGTTCTCGCCGAAGCCGGTGAGATCGGCATAGATGAGACGCGGATTCCAATGCGCGACATCTTCATATTCGAGCTTCAATTTCTTGCGCGCGGAGTGTGGTGTGTTAACGATGAACACGTCGGCCCACTTGGCCAACCGCTCGATAACCTTCTGCGCGCTCGCAGCTTTCAGATTGAGCGCCACGCCACGCTTGTTTCGATTCGATAGTTGAAAGGGATAAGGCTCTTCCGAATTCGGCTGTGGCGGGATCTTTTGCCCGATTCTCCACAACTCTCCCTCAGGAGGCTCAACCTTGACGACGTCGGCGCCAAAATCGGACAAGATGGTTGCAGCGCCCGGCCCGGCAATGAAGCTCGACAAGTCCACGACCTTCAATCCGGAAAATATGTTGCCTTCTGTCATTTTCATCTCCTTCGTCACGATTGCTACTCAGGCCAGCCGGTGATTTCAAACTTCGAAGTGGCGCGCAACGCTTTACTTTCCCCGAAAGTTCGGCGAGCGTTTCTCGAGGAACGCCGACGTACCTTCTTTCTTGTCGTCAGTCGACGCGCAGATGGCAAAGAGTGAGGCTTCGAGGAGCAGTCCCTCGGCCACGCTGGTCTCCAATCCTTTGTTGACCGCCTCAAGCGCATACCTCACGCTCAGGGGAGCGTTCGCCATGATCTTCTTCAACACGGTTTCGGCCCGTTCGATCACGTGCGTGTCCGGCTCCAGTTCGTCCACCAAGCCAATGCGATAAGCCTCGGACGCATCGATGACTTCGCCGGAGAGGATCAGCTTCAGTGCCCGGCCCCTTCCGATCAGACGAGGCATGCGCTGCGTGCCTCCATAACCAGGCATAACACCTAGCTTTACTTCAGGCTGGCCGAATTTTGCGCTCTCGGCGGCAATCCTGATGGTGCACGCCATCGCCAGTTCGCATCCGCCACCCAGGGCAAAGCCGTTGACCGCAGCGATGACCGGCTTGCCAAGGTTCTCGATGAGGTCGGTTAATGCCTGTCCTCTACGAGTTGCCTCTTCTGCTTCCACGGCTGTGTTGTTAGCGATCTCAGCGATGTCGGCTCCCGCGGCAAATGCTTTTTCACCGGCGCCCGTGAGGATGACTCCACGGACGGCTGAGTCGTTACGCGCGTCCTCAAATACTCCCTGCAGCTCGTTGATCGTCGCCTTGTTTAGCGCGTTCATGACCTTGGGCCGATTCAGCGTCACATACCCAATCGGACCTTTCTTGTCGTAGACGACGTTTTCCAGTTTTAGAGCAGAAGCTAGCGAGCTCATTTCCTTCTCCTTGTCGATCGTTAGGATCATTAATCGCTAAGATCGATGGGGCGTTCGTTATTGCGCTGCAGGAATTTCGGCGTACGCGATACCGGTCAGGTTCCCTTCCGCGGCAAGCACTGTCTTCTTGTTCGACCCGTCGAGATTCGCGCTATAAACGGATCCACCCAAGTCGGTCAGAAACATGCGGCCGCCTTTCAGATCCAAAGCGATCCCGATTCCTTCCATCAAATGGTCGAAAATAATCACCGGTTCTTGTTTGCCATTTCCTCGGGCCGGATCCATGGGCGCACGGTTAACGGTGTTGCCACGCGGAGGATCGCCGCGGTCCGTCCAGTAAATCGTTCGGTTGGCAAGATCGAGTTCGAGGTCAATCGGTTCCGGCAAGCCCTCGTAGAGAAGTTCAATGTCTTTGCGATTTGTGGGACTGAAGCCCTTCGGAATTTCGAGATCGGCGCGAAAGATTCGTCCCTGGCCGGCATTGTCCGGGCCCTTCTGAGTCCAATAAAGTTGTCCGGCTTCGACGTCGAGCGCGATCCCTACGCACCATTTCCTTATGTCCTTCCCAGGCCGCGCGTCGCCTTCGCTGGTATCGATAAGGGTTTCGATCTTGGAGCCATCCAGGTTCGCTCGCATAATCCGCATACCTTCGCGATCGCACCAATAAAGCTTCCGGCTCTTCTCATCGAGTTGAAGTTGCTTGGGAGTGAAAGTGCCGCCCGGAGGAATAATGTGGGTAGCATCGCTACCGTCAAGATTCGCGCGCTCGATGGAGCCGTCATTCGCGGTGGGTACGCCCATATTGGTCCAATAGATGTGACCGGCCGCGACGTCCACAACGATGCCGTCTGGAAGTCGCTTTCCCTCACTCACGATGGTCCTGAGGTCCGAACCGTCGGGGTTGGCGGAAAATACCTGGCCACCGCTAGCACTGAGAAAGAACAAGCGGGCAGTCGTGCCGTTCGCAGCCGTCTTTCCGGTTTTTGACTTAGAAGCTTGAAGAGTCATTATTTTGTTTCACTCCTTATGTCTGATCAACTGTGAAACACAGGCTGAACCTGAAAATCACGACTTCACTTCCATTTCGCTAGACGAAGGCGCTGAAACCAGTGATGGCTTTGCCGACGATCAGGTTCTGCATCTGGAAGGTCCCTTCGTAGGAATAAAGCGCTTCCGCATCCGCGAAGAAGCGACCGACGTTATAGTCGGCGGCGATGCCGTTGCCTCCGCACAACTCCCGCGCCCAAGCGACTGTCTCGCGACACTTGGAGGTAGTGAACGCCTTCGCAATCGCCGCATGCGCATCCGTCAGCTTGCCCCCTGCTTGTAGCTGCGCCATGCGAACCAAAAGACACTGAGAAGCAGTGATATTGGCGAGCATCCTGGCGAGTAGGTCCTGGACCATTTGGAATGAGGCGATGGGTTTTCCGAATTGTTGGCGTTCCTGACAGTATTTGAGGGCGTTCTCGTAAGCGCCCATCGCACATCCAGTTGCTTCCCATCCAACCAAGAACCGTGTCATTTTCAAGACGCGGGCAGTGTCGCGGAACGACTGATCTTGCTGCAAACGATTTTCCTCTGGTATCTGGCAGTTCTCCATCGTGATGAGACCGTTTTGCACAACCTTGAGCGCAATCTTGTTTTGAATTTTCTCGACTTTGAAGCCGGGTGTAGTTTTGTTCTCAACGATGAATGCTTTGACTTGATTGTCCGTTTCGTCGCGTGCCCAAATTACGGATAGGTCACACCACGGGGAGTTGCCGATCCACTTCTTCTGACCATTCAGGATCCACGTGTCGCCTTGTCGCCTCGCGGTCGTCAACAGCCCACCGGCAGCGCCGGAGCCAATTAGCGGTTCTGTTAGTCCGAAGCAGCCAATTTTTTCCCATCGTGCCATTGGTGGCAGCCATTTCTGCTTTTGTTCTTCGGAGCCTCCCAAGTAGATCGAGCCCATCGCCAAACCGTTGTGCACGCCGAAAAATGTCGCGATCGATGAGTCGAAGCGCGCCATCTCCATGGCGATCAGGCCAAACAGCTGGGCACTTCCGCCTCTGCAGCCGTACCCCTGCATAGCGACGCCGCCGATATTGAGTTCTTTCAGTGCGGGCAAGATTTCGAATGGGAAAGCATCTTCGACCCAGTACTTGGTGATAATGGGTGCGATCCTCATCTCCATGAAAGTGCGCACTTGTTTCAGGACCGCCAATTCTTCCGCCGGCAGTGTTTCGAGGAGTTCGTAGAAGTCGCTATTGGGTGCGGGCAGCGCCGCGGGCTTTCTGTCTTTTACTGGACTTGCCATCAAAAACCCCTTCCCTACTGTTTTTGTCTTGCTGTTTGCAATACTTCACTGAAGGCAAGTGGGGCGCCAAACACATCCGGAAACTGTCTGCTGTAAAGAAAGGGGGTTACAGGCCGAAGGGAGGCGTTGATCAGTAAATCAGTGTCATCGCCATATCAGTGTCAAAGGGTGGTAAATACCGAAAGGGATCCTGCTCGCGCATGAGCGACCAAATATGGCGCTGACAGCGGGACCGATAAGCAAGTCACGATCCGCCCAACTCATTTGATTGTGAAAGCCGTAACAGTGCAGCTGACCTTTAGAACCAGAATCGAGAGGTGACAATCGGATGAGCAAAGAGCGGATTGCGGATTGAATATATTAGGGCTGCAGTCAGAAAGTCGCAGCAAACTGAACGATTGCCACGACACTGCGTCTCACTTCTTTCCTGCGCTTGCAGTAGTCAGTCCTAAATCCTTCTTCTGATCGGAAAGAGGAATGTGGTTCACGATTAACCGGACCCCTGTCTGACCGGTCATAAAACTCCAGATCCACTGCAAAAATACGGTAAGACGCAAACTGCTAGTTGCGAGAAACTGTAGATGAACCCCTGCCCACGCCAGCCAAGCTACTAATCCGCTCAGCCGGACTTTACCTGCTTGAAGGATTGCGAAACCCGCTCCGATAACGGCCATATTTCCTTTATCGAAATATCGGAACGGCTTGGGGAAGGGCTTACCATTCAAGGTTTGAGCGATGCGCCGACCTGCATAGCGACCTTGTTGAATCGCCACTTGAGCGACACCAGGCAGGGGTTTTCCGTCCTGTTCCAGCGAAGCAGTATCTCCGATTACGTATATGTCTGGATGTCCGGGAACCGTGAGATCGTCCTGAATGCGGACGCGGCCGGCGCGGTCCGTCTCCACGTTTAGCCATTTACCGGCTGGCGAAGGCGCTACTCCTGCGGTCCAGATGACGACCTTACTTGCGATACGCTCTCCGCCGACCACAACGCCGTCGGCGTCAATTTGGTCAACGCTGTGCCCCAAGCGCACCTCTACGCCAAGAGTTTCCAACCGGTGCTTAGCTGCCTCGGAGAGCTCCGAAGCGAAGGTGCCCAAGACCCGAGGCGCCATGTCCACCAGCACAATGCGTGTCGCCGCGAGGTTGATACGACGGAACTCCGCTTTCAGCTTGGTCCGAACCAGCACCGCAAGTGATGAGGCCAGTTCCACGCCAGTTGGGCCGGCCCCCACTAAGACAAAGGTCAGTCGTTCCTGGCGCCGGCTCGGATCATCCTCCGCTTCTGCTAGTTCAAACGCCTTTAAGACCTTATTGCGAATGCGGACCGCGTCAGCCAGCCCCTTCAGGCCGGGTGCAAACTCTGCAAACTCATCGTGCCCAAAATAACTATGCGCGACTCCGGTTGCGATTACCAAGATGTCGTAACCGAGCGCCGCGTCCTTATGGTCTTCATCGCTAGCGTAGACAAACTTGGCATCTTTATTGATCCCGCTGACTTCGCCAAGAAATACGGTCGTGTTTCGCTGATTTTTCAGAAGTCCCCGGATCGGAGACGCGATTTGAGCGGGCGAAAGCACCGTTGTCGCCACCTGATACAGCAGGGGCTGAAAGAGATTGTGATTCGCTCGATCAATCACCAGGACATCGGCGTTCGCATGCCTAAGGGCCTTAGCGGCAGCGAGCCCCGCAAAACCGGCACCGATAATCACGATTCTCTTCATTTATTTCCTCATTTTGTGATTCGGTCACGAATCCTTGTCGAAATGTAATCAATCACCGAGCACCACCGCGCACGGGCATTTGCGACTTGACCATGGCTCGGATGTCTCGGTTTTCGAAAACCAAGCCCTGCCGCTCCTGTGTTTCTCGAAGGCCAACATTCACCATAGCCCTGGCCAAGTCGTCAGCTCGAATCACTTGGTTCGGAAACAGCAATCGAAACACCGGATAGACCGCGCGTATCAGACGGTAACTGAAGTTCGGCTCCTCTCGGGGCTGCACAGGGTAGATGTACGCCGGTCGGAAAAGGTAAACGCGCGGGAAACCGGCCGCGAGCAACGCCTTCTCGGCCATTCCCTTGTAACGCGCGAAGGCAAGTCGGCTTCGTCCCGTTTGGTCGGCACCATTCCCGCTCAAGAACGAGAACGCGGCATTCGGACTGCTGTTGCGAAAAACTCGCGCGAACTCGATCGTGTAGTCGGCGGTTATGGCGCGAAGCTCCGCGTCTGATACTGACCCGGTGTACGTCCCCAGGCAATAGACCGCCGCGTCCTGGCGCAAGAGTGCATCCGCGAGGTCGGAACAGTCCGCGAAGTTTTGATGCAGAACCTCTTTCAGCTTGGGGTGCGAGATTCCGAGCTTCTTGCGCCCAATCGAAGTCACGCTTTCGACGGCGGAGTTGTCGAGTGCGTAGCGAAGAGCGTATCCGCCGACCATTCCGCTCGCGCCCACGATGACGAGACGTTTTTGGCCAGCAATGGCAACCCCCATCGACGCGTCTGAAGTCACCTTGTTAGTCGCTGTCATGACAGAATGCGCTCTTCGATCCAGTCCACGTACAGCAGGCGCTCCGCAAACAGCCATGCACCTTCCTGCTTCACGAATGTGTCGTAATAGCGGAGCGCCGCGATCATCAGCTGTCGCTTGTTACCGTCGACGGTGAGGTGATGGGGCATGCAATAAGTTTCCCCTGTGCCTCGGTCGTTGGTCAGCGTCAGGATCCTGGTCTGTCCAAGGAAGTGCATCGTCGCAGAGTACTTGTTGAGATCCGCGAAGACCGGAGCCAGAGCCTCACGTGAGTTCAGCTCCTGTGAAGGCTTCGGGTCCTTGGCATTCATGTACACGACGAAGTGAGTGTCTGCGGTAAAAAGCGCCATCTGACCTTTCGCATCGCGGCGGTCAGCACAATGTGCGTAGGCCTCAACCAGTTCACGTATCGCGAGTCGGGCCGCGGCTTCATTGGAAGAAATGCTGACGTGGTTGCTCATAAATCCATCCTTATTTATCGGGTACGTTCGGGCAAAGCCTCACTCAAGGATGGCCTTTGGCTCAAGAAATGCTTCAATCCCGTATTTGCCATATTCGCGGCCTACGCCGGAATATTTGAATCCGCCCCAAGGTGCCTGAGGATCGTCCGTCATGTTGTTGATCACTACGCGGCCGGCCCGCAGCTGAGAGGCAACACGACGTGCGCGCTCAAGGTCGGTTCCCATGACGGCTGAGTGAAGGCCGTATTTGGAGTCGTTCGCAATGCGGATCGCTTCATCTTCGGAGTCGTAGGCGATCACACTGAGCACGGGGCCAAAAATCTCTTCCTGCGCAATCGTCATGTCGTTCTTCACATTGACAAACACCGTGGGCTTCACGAAGTAACCCGCTTCCAGACCCTTCGGACGTCCTTCTCCGCCGACCAGGACTTCAGCACCCTCTTCAATTCCTTTGCGAATGTAGGATTCCACTCGCTCATACTGCTTTTGCGACACCATTGGTCCGACCATGATGTTGGGATCCGCCGGATCACCCACCGTATAGGTACGCATCCCTTCTTGTATCGCCCGCTTTACCTCGTCGAGCCGGCTCTTAGGCACGAGAAGCCGCGTTCCAGCGGCGCAGGCTTGACCGCTATTCAAAAAAGCCAAGATAAGAGCCGATGGGATGGCTTTGTCGAGCGCGGCGTCATCCAGCACGATTGTGGGCGACTTCCCGCCCAACTCGAGCGTGACACGCTTCATGGTTGCTGCGCCATCGCGCATAATGGTTTCACCCACGGCGACCGAACCTGTGAACGAAATTTTCCCGACGTCGGGATTGCGAACCAGTTCAGCGCCGACGGTAGTGCCGAGACCCGTGACCACGTTGTAAACGCCATTTGGCAACCCAGCTGCGTTGAGCGCTTCAACCATTACACGAGTCTGCAGTGAACTCATCTCGCTTGGCTTAATGACGACCGTACAACCGGCTGCTACGGCCGATGCCAACTTGAGGCAAATGAACAGTGCGTTCGCGTTCCAAGCCGTAATCAGCCCGGCGACACCAACAGGTTCCAGCGTCACCGTCGTCTTGCCCCAGCTTTGTCTCAACGGCAGCTCTTGAAGTCCCTTCTCGGCGGCTGCAAAGGCGTTAACGCCCGACTCCACAATAAGCCGGGCGAAGCGAGCGACCCCGCCGTACTCCTCAATCATTATGGCCGTTAGATCGTCGATGCGCGCCGACACAGCCTTATGTAGCTGGCGCAAGTAGTGCGAGCGCTCTTCCTTCGTTGTCCGGCTGAAACTCGCGAATGCGCGTTTGGCTGCGGCGATAGCGCGCCGTGTATCTTCCTCGTCTCCCAGCGTGACGCGGCCGATCAATTGCCCGTTGGTCGGTTTGAGAATGTCCATGACCTCGCGGCCATGGGATTCAACGAACGCCCCATCAATGTAGTGTGTCGTTACGGTTTTAATCGTGTCTATCTCTGTGATGGTTGCCATCGCCTCTCCTGGTACGAATATTTACGGTGTTCGTACTGCTTGTAATGCAAGCCGAATTCCGCAAAAAGCTAAGACCTCACCCCCCTACATCATTGCTAGATAAGCACTTGGGCAACAGGAAATGTCTTGGGTGCGGCATAAAATTGCCAGTGTCAGCCTGCTGACAGTGCTTATGATCGGCATTGAGTAGCGCCTGTAGGGAGATTCCCTGGGCCGTGTCGGCGTGGTTTTTTTCGGCCCAATGATTTGTTCCGAAGGCGACCCGCTCTGCGGCCTGAGGTTAATGTGTGAGGGGAATCTCTTTTTGAGTAACCCGGAACGCTTGCCATATCGCTTTAGCGACCGACCGAATCTCCCGAGAACGACACCTGACCGATACTGGCCAGTGCCTGTATGGCGCGAGTGCAGGCTTCGCGAACTTGGAAAGCTGAGCAACCGAGAAGGAGAGCGCACTCGCTTTCCCGGTAGCGCTCTAGAACACACATTACGAAAACAAAGCGCTCGAAGTCTGCAAGCCTTAATACAGCGTCGGCATCGAAATGTCGGGACGGGCTCCTCGACTGCTGATTGTGAGAGAAGACTGATCGCAGCGACGACGAATTGGAACTCAGTCGCGGCTGGAGTTCACGAATTGCGCTCTCCACGATAACCCGCTTCGCCCATGCACGTGCCCATTGCCTGAACACGCGGGTCTCATTGGCACAGCGCTCAATAGCGGCTACAAAACACGTTTCTCCTTTCTGATGGTCTCCCGTAAGGAAAAATGAAAGCTGATAAAGAGGATTCAGGTCCTCGTCGAAAATCCGGAGAAACTCCTCGGCAGTCGCGTACTGATTTTCAGCGTTCTCAGATATTCGAGTGCGGGCCTGCCCAGCCATTTATCAACCTCTCGGGACTTTCTTGCTCGCTCATCACTCAACGTGTCTCAAACCCTGGTTCACATCTTGAGAGAGCCGGGTTTTTCCGCAACTCCCACATGCAGGGCAGTTGCCAAACCTTCCCAGCTGCAGTGCAAGGCCTGCAATGCCGGCATTCCGAAGGCTGTGCGTCGATCGTTGACACTGTTGAGGCCATCGAAAAGTGCACCACGTTTAGCGAAGGAAGATCGACTTTGAAAACGGGGACCTCGAAAGTCTAATTTTCGTTAGTCGCCGCCCTTGAGACCGCGGACAGAGTCCCGGGCACTGGCGTCAGCAGTTTCTCAATCGCTCGTTCCATCGTGTGGCTCATTTCTAAGACGACCGTCGGAACGTCGTGCTGATTGACCTCTCCGACCTCCGAAACTGCCTTACTCCAAACAATCGTGCCGGTGTCGAGTCTGGTCATCTGGGCGGAGACTGCGACCTCCACCTTGACGCCGCCCTCATAGTCAATTTCCTCAAGCTTTTCCAATCGTCCACTGACCACGTACTCAGCATCGGGCTGACCGTCGTAGCGCTTCACGTGGGAAAAGGTTCCTGTGGCACCTAGGCGATCGATAATCGAGTCGGTCACAAAGTCGCACGGGTCAACCGCCCAACGGTGATACGCATAGAAGCCGATCTGTTCTGGAGATGGTTTGTACACGATGGCTCCCTGCCTCAGGTAGGCGGGCGCGCGGAATTCGCGGATCGCCACTGTAGTGTGCGCATTTTCCGCAATTGGCGGATCAGGCGGAGCAGGGAGGTTGAGAGTGTAGTAGTTCGCACGTCCGAGCTTGCCTGCGCAACCGGCCAGGGAGACGACAGCTGAAAGTGCAATGATGATCATAGCCGAACTGTTTTTCATTGTTAATCTCCCATGAAGCTGGAAAGTAGCGAGAAGATCCATCCTTGGTTCAACTGATCTATTTCGGCACCTTGCGATCTTCAGGCTGTTTGATTCGAATAAGACTCCAGGGACGCTGTTTCACCGAATCCGTCAACTCGTCCAGGTTCTCCGTGGCTGTCCGCAAATGTTCGATCGTGTCATTGATCTTGTAATCGTTGGCTCGCACCAATACCTGCATATCTCCGAGCAATTGCTTCGCTTGTGACAACGTGCTCTGCAGGTCAGCAAGGTCGTTGCGAATCGGTTCACGGAGATTGGTTACCGTGCCATTCACGTTTTGAATGGTTTCATCCGCATGGTGGCTAAGCGCGTTCAATTCATCAGTCAGACGATCGATCTTTGGGCGATCAGTGGCTATCATTGCGTTGACGTTATCCAGGACGGCCTGAATCTTTTGCTGGTTAGCTTTTCCGGCTACCGTATTAAGGTTTGCCAGCAGCGTCCGCGCATCTCCGCTGATTCCTCCAAGTTCTCCCCGAACCTCGGTGATTAGGCCGTTCGCATTGTCTGCTGCAGTTGCCATTTTGTCGGTGATCTCGTCCAGACTTGCGGCTTCTTGCGAAGCAATGATCGAGCCTGCAGGAAGGCGGCGTGCATCGTTGCTGCCTGTTGAAATGGACAGTGCCGCGCCACTCATCACGCTGACAAGCCCTAGCTTGGCCACGGATTTTTCGTTCAGTGGAGTGTTGTCCTTCACGTCCAGCAGAATCTCGATCCTGGTTGGATCCGATGTCCAGGGCCGAACCGCTGTTATTTTCCCCACATTGATTCCCCCGAAGAGGACTTGTGCGCCCGGCTCCATCCCGCCCGCGTAACGAAGATAGGTGCGATATGCAACGGTGTGGCCACTCAGCTGCGCGTTGACCAGGTGGACGATCGTAAATGCCAAGACCGACGCGCACGCAACGACAAAGGCTCCGACTTTTGCTTCTGTGGTCATTGGTGTGCCTCCCCGGAGTTCAGGTATTTTTCGAAGTGCGCGGCTACTGCGGACGACTTCGCGATGTCTTCGGGTATCCGATCAAGAAACTGCCGCACACGCGGATTCTGGCTCGCTTTGATTTGGTCTTTGGTACCGACCGAGCTGAATGAGCCCTGATAGAGCATGGCGATGCGGTCGGCGATGCGGAACGCGCTTGGTAGTTCGTGGGTCACCACAATCACCGTCATCTGTAAGGTCTCCTTGAGCAGCAAAATCAGTTCGTCGAGTTCCGCAGCAACGATCGGATCAAGCCCGGCCGATGGTTCATCGAGTACAAGGATTTCAGGGCCGAGCGCGAGCGCCCGCGCGACCGCCGCACGCTTCTTCATGCCGCCGGAAAGCTCCTGGGGAAGCCGTTTGCCGTGGTCCGCAAGTCCAACCGCCGCCAACTTTATCCAAACCACCAGTTCTATGATTGAAGGTGCAAGCCGCGTATGTTCACGCAGAGGCAACGCGACGTTATCTTCGATATTCAACGAGTTGAACAAAGCCGCGCTTTGGAAGGCCACTCCGATCGAGCGATGCATCTTCTTCAAGTCGGACTTTGAGCAACAAGTAATATCTGTTCCGTTCACGTGGATGCTGCCCCTCTTGGGTCGCTCC
>Ga0210394_10006998_pt1 | contig 12026 bp, 8 predicted proteins | sample IncBWC12MmetaG_FD_160121 | JGI IMG/M metagenome (GOLD analysis project Ga0210394, IMG submission 160121) | Forest soil microbial communities from Barre Woods Harvard Forest LTER site, Petersham, Massachusetts, United States - Inc-BW-C-12-M | ecosystem: Environmental > Terrestrial > Soil >... | reverse complement strand
GTCCGTACTCTATCTGACCCGCACCCAGGCCGTGAATGCGGAGTACGAAACCGTCGGCAAGCCGTCGGTGACGCTCGACGACATCAAACATTTCCGCCAACTCGGCAGCAAAGCGCCGGGGCATCCCGAATATCACGGGGTCTCGGGCGTCGAAGCGACGACCGGCCCGCTCGGCCAGGGCGTGGCGATGAGCGTCGGTATGGCCATTGCGCGAAAGTGGCTGGCCAACCGCTACAACAAGCCCGGCTTCGACATCTTCGATTACAACATCTATGCGATCTGCGGCGACGGCTGCCTGATGGAAGGCGTCAGCTCCGAGGCCGCCTCGCTCGCCGGGCATCTTCAACTCGACGATCTGTGCTGGATCTACGATAACAACCACATCACCATCGAAGGCAAAACCAAAATCACCTTCACCGAGGACGTAGCGGCGCGTTTTCTTGCCTATCGGTGGAATGTGCTGCGGGTTGGCGATGCCAACGACATCCGGCGAATCGAAGATGCGCTTGCAATCTTCCGGAAGACCGAAGGGCGGCCGACGCTGATCATTCTGGACAGCCACATCGGCTATGGCTCGCCGCACAAGGTCGACACCGCCGCGGCCCATGGCGAGCCCTTGGGCGAAGACGAAGTTCGGCTGGTCAAGCGCGCCTATGGCTGGCCGGAGAACGCCAAATTCCTGGTGCCCGATGGAGTCATGGAACGCTTCGCCGACGGCATCGGCAAGCGTGGAGCACGGCTCCGACGGGAATGGGAAGCGCTTTTTGCCGGCTATCGCCAACAGTTCCCGGAGTTCGCGACCGAAGTTGATCAGATGCAGCGGCGCGAACTTCCGGCCGGATGGGATCGCGATCTGCCGAGTTTCCCAGCGGATCCAAAGGGAATAGCGGGCCGCGACGCCTCGGGTCAGGTGCTCAACGCGCTCGCCGAGAATATTCCGTGGTTTCTGGGCGGCTCGGCCGATCTCGGGTCTTCAAATAAGACAACGCTCAAATTCCCAGGTGCCGGAGACTTCGAAGCTGAAACTCCTGGAGGCCGCAATTTTCATTTCGGCATTCGCGAGCATGCGATGGCCGCGATCGTCAACGGTCTGTCGCTGTCGAAATTGCGCGCCTTCGGCGCGACGTTCCTCATCTTCAGCGACTATGCCCGGCCGGCGATCCGCCTCTCCGCGCTCATGGAGATTCCGACCATCTTCGTGTTCACCCATGACGCCATGGGTGATGGCGAGGATGGGCCGTCGCATCAGCCCGTTGAGCAACTCGTATCGCTGCGCGCCGTTCCAGGCCTCGTCGTGTTCAGGCCGGCGGACGCGAATGAGGTCGTCGAGGCTTATCGTTACATTATGCAGCTGCGCCATCAGCCGGCGGCGATCGCACTCTCGCGGCAGCCGCTGCCGACCTTCGATCGTCGCAAATATGCTTCCGCAGCCGGTGCAGCGCGCGGCGCGTATGTCATGGCAGACGTTGCGGGCGGTCCGCCGGAAATCATCTTGATCGCCTCTGGCAGCGAAGTGTCCTTGGTCGTTGCGGCGCACGAAACGCTGACGGCGCGGGGTATCAGGTCGCGTGTCGTTTCGATGCCGTCCTGGGACGTCTTCGAACACCAGCCGCAATCCTACCGCGATGAGGTGCTGCCGGCGACGGTGACAGCGCGCATCGCCGTCGAACAGGGATCGGTGCTCGGCTGGGATCGATACGCAGGCGCCGCCGGCCGCATCATCGGCATGAAGACCTTCGGCGCCTCGGCACCGCTCAAAGAACTGCAGCACAAATTCGGCTTTGAGCCCGAGCGGGTGGTCACGACGGCGTTGGAATTGCTCGGACGTGCCTGACACGGCAGGCGACGAGACCTTCGGATCGAGAGCGAAAGTCCGGCGCAGAATAAGGACAGGACAATGCTCGAGACGCTAAGCGGGCGAGACCTACACACGAAGACCGAAAACGCGCCGCAAGCCGAGGCGGCACCGGCGGCGCCGCCCTGCGCGATGGTGATCTTCGGCGCCGCCGGCGACCTGACCAAACGTTTGGTCGTGCCGGCGCTCTACAACCTGGTCAATAGCGGGCAATTGCCCGATGGCTTTCGGCTCGTCGGCGTAGACTTGGCAAGCAAGACCGCAGACGACTGGCGAAAAGGCCTCACCGAAACAATGAAGAGCTTCGTCGCCGGCAGCGGCGAGTTCCAGATCACCCAGCTGGATCAGACCGCGTGGCGATGGCTCAGCGACCGCATGAGCTATGTGCAGGGCGACCTCAACGATCCGGGGACCTACCGGCGGTTGGGCGAGCACCTGGCCGGACTCGAGAAGACCGCCGACACCGCGGGCAACCGCCTCTTCTACCTTGCCATTGCGGATCGTTTCTTTGCCAAGGCGGTATCCGGCCTCGGCGTTGCGGGTCTGGTGACGGAAAACGACCGCCAATGGCGCCGCGTCGTGATCGAAAAACCCTTCGGCCACGATCTGCCGTCGGCCAAAGCGCTCAACGCCGAAATCCTCAAGACGCTGCAGGAGAATCAGATCTACCGGATCGATCATTTCCTCGGCAAGGAAACGGTGCAGAACATCATGGTGCTGCGCTTCGCCAACGGATTGTTTGAGCCGATATGGCGTCGAGAACATATCGATCATGTGCAGATCACCGCGGCAGAGACCGTCGGTGTCGAGCACCGGGGCAGGTTTTACGAGGCGACCGGCGCGTTGCGTGACATGGTGCCGAACCACATGTTCCAGCTGTTGGCGATGGCCGCCATGGAGCCGCCGACCTCTTTCAATGCCGATGCCGTGCGGACCAAGAAGGCCGAGGTCATTGAGGCAATACACCCGCTTGATCCACTGGCCGCGCTGACCGACGCGGTGCGCGGTCAATACGATGCCGGCATCGTCTTGGGCAAACAGGTACGGGCTTATCGGCGCGAACCCGACGTGGCGCCGGATTCGACGACCGAGACCTTTGTTGCCTGCAAGTTCACAATCGACAACTGGCGCTGGGCCGGGGTGCCGTTCTACCTGCGGACCGGAAAATATCTGACCCGCCGTTCGACCGAGATCGCCGTCCGCTTCCACCAGGCCCCCTATGCGCTGTTTCGCGGAACCTGCGTCGAACGCATGAATCCCAACTGGATGATCCTTCGCATCCAGCCCGACGAAGGAATCGCGCTTGAATTCGCGGCCAAACATCCCGGACCCACGGTAGAGCTGAGCAATGTGCGCATGGATTTCGCCTACAAGACTTATTTCAAGATGACGCCCAATGTCGGGTACGAGACGCTCCTTTACGATTGCATGATCGGAGACCCGACGCTGTTCCAGCGCGCGGACAATATCGAAGCGGGTTGGCAAGCGGTGCAGCCGATCCTTGACGCCTGGGCCAACAATCCGCCGCGCGATTTTCCAAACTACGTCGCCGGCGGAAGCGGGCCTGCGGCGGCCGGCGAGTTGATCGCACGCGACGGCCGCGCCTGGCGGCCGCTCGACTGACGCGTCATGAGGCCTTGATGGCGCAGCGCCGGAAAATTTCACTCGTACTCGCAGACGTGGACGGCACGCTCGTCAACGAGCAGAAAGTATTGACGGAACGAGCGCAGAAGGCTGTCAGAGCCTTGCGCACCGCCGGTGTCCGCTTCGCTATCACCAGCGGCCGGCCGCCGCGCGGCATGGCCATGCTGTTCGAGCCGCTCCATCTGGATACGCCGATTGCGGCCTTCAACGGCGGGCTCTTCATTAACTCGGATCTCTCAATCGTCAGGCAAAAGACGGTGCCGGCTGACGTCGCGCGCGAGGCGATCGATCTGATGCGCAAGCGCGGCCTCGACGCCTGGGTCTACAGCGGCAACGACTGGCTCGTCACCAAGCCTGATGCGCCGCATGTCGCGCGCGAGGCCTGGACCGTCAAATTCCAGCCGAAGATCGTGGCGGACGTCGCCGAACACCTGTCGGACGTCGCCAAGATCGTCGGCGTCAGCGACGACCGCGACAAAGTGCAGCGCTGCGAAGCCGAAGCCAAGGCGGCCTTCGGGGAGCGTGCAACCGCCACCCGCTCGCAACCATACTACCTCGACGTCACCAACAAGGACGCGAATAAGGGCGCAGTCGTCGCGTATCTCTCGGATCGCATGAGCATCCCGGCCGAAGAGATCGCCACGATCGGCGATCAGCCAAACGACGTGCTGATGTTCAAGCGGTCGGGCTTCAGTATCGCCATGGGCAACGCCCCCGACGAGGTCAAGGCGCAGGCCGCCGCGACCACCGACTCTTACAACGACGAAGGATTTGCCAAGGCAATGGAGCGGTTCATTCTCGGTTCCGCGGAATAGCAGACCCATGGGCGAGGCAATCGGACATGTCGAGATATTCCCGGACCCGCTGGCGCTGGCGCGCCATGTGGCCGAATGGATGACGGCGGCGGCGCTGGCGGCGAAAGGCGACTTTCGCGTGTCGCTTTCAGGCGGCTCGACGCCCAAGACCCTTTTTGGGCTGCTCGCTTCCGATGAATTCCGCGGACGTTTTCCATGGAGCCGCGTGTCGTGGTACTGGGGCGACGAGCGCTTCGTCCCCTACGATCATCCCGACAGCAATTATCGGATGACGTGCGAGGCGATGCTGGCCAAGGCCCCGGTGCCTCGCGAGAAGATTCATCCCGTTCCCACCGACGGCAGCCCCGAAGACGCCGCTCGGCGCTACGAGCGCACGCTGCAGCAGTCGTACGGCGCGACGACCCTCGATCCAGCCCGCCCGCTGTTCGACATAACACTGCTCGGCCTCGGCACCGACGGCCATACCGCTTCGCTGCTGCCAGGAGAGCCGGTGCTGAACGAGCGTCAGCGCTGGGTGGCTGCGGTGTCGCACGGACGGCCCGAGGTTCGCATCACCATGACGTTTCCGGTGATCGACAGCAGCCGGCGCGTCGCCTTCCTGGTGGCGGGGCGAGAGAAGGCGGCGATATTCCGTACGATCCGCGCGGGCGGCAGCGAGCTTCCGGCCGCGCTGGTGCGGCCGGTCGGCGAACTTTTCTGGTTCGTCGATCAGGCGGCGGCGGGCGAAGAAGAAGTCTCCGACCAAGCCGGATCACAGCCGCGGTGACGGCGCAACGAACATCGACGCTTGATGCCGATCGCGCCGCTGGGCGCGAGGCGACGCCGCCAATCATTATCGCTCCGTCGATCCTGTCGGCCGATTTCGCGCGACTGGGCGAGGAGGTTCGCGCCGTCGATGCAGCAGGGGCCGATTGGATTCATGTCGACGTGATGGACGGCCGTTTCGTGCCGAATATCACCATCGGACCGGCTGTGGTGCAGGCGATCCGCCGCTCGACGGCAAATCCCTTGAATGTTCATCTGATGATCGTCGAACCTGAGCGCTATCTCGGGGCTTTTGCCGCTGCGGGGGCCGATCATCTCCTGGTGCAGGCTGAGGCCTGCTCAACGATTCACCTGCATCGGACGCTGACCCAAATCCGCGAGCTGGGAAAGAAGGCCGGCGTGGTGCTCGATCCGGCGAGTCCGCCGGAGCTGATCGAATACGTGCTGCATCTGTGCGACGTCATTCTGGTGATGACCGTGAATCCGGGATTTGGCGGGCAGGCTTTCCTTCCCGAAGTGCTGCCGAAGATCCCGCGCCTGCGTGCGATGTGCAGGCAAGGCGGTCTGTCGCCGGTGTTTGAAGTCGATGGCGGAGAGAACGCGACGACCGCCGGACAGGCGGCGGCCGCCGGCGCCACCGCCATCGTCGCCGGCTCGGCGATCTTCGGCACCAAGGACTACGCGAAGGCCATCGCTGTCATCCGCGCGGCCGCCACTGCCGCAGCGGCAAAGTCATGATCGCGCCAAATTCCATACCCGATCCGGAGCGGGACGTTCTCAAGCGCGCCGCCGCCGGTGCAGCGGTGCAGTTGGTCGAGCAGGATATGATCGTCGGGCTTGGCACCGGCTCGACGGCCGCTTTCGCGGTCGAGGCGCTCGCCCAGCGCTACCGTCAAGGGCTGCGTTTCGTCGGCATTCCAACCTCACAGCGTACTGCGGCGCAGGCGACAGCCGCCGGTATTCCACTCACATCCTTCGCCGAGCATCTCCAGATCGATCTCACGATCGACGGCGCCGACGAGGTGGAACGAGGCACGCTCAATTTGATCAAAGGGCTGGGTGGAGCGTTGCTGCATGAGAAAATCGTTGCGGCGGCTACCCGCCGCCTCGCCATCGTCGTCGACGGGACGAAGCTGGTCGATCGATTGGGGACTCACGCACCGGTTCCAGTGGAGGTCATCGCTTTCGGGCTGGAAGCAACCCGGGCGGCGCTGGAGGTGCTTGGCGCCAGTACCCGACTGCGCCAGTCGCCGACCGGCCAGCCATTTGTCACCGATAGCGGCAACCGCATCATCGATTGCACTTTCGGCCGCCTCGCCGATCCGGCGCGGCTGGAGGAGCGTATCCGTCACGTCATCGGTGTGGTGGAAAGCGGCCTGTTCATCAGCCGCGCCGATCCGGTCTTTGTCGCCGACGCGGACGGCGTTCACCGGCTCGACAGCGCACGCGCCCATCGCGGCAGTCCGCCGATCCTCGTGATCATGGGGGTCTCGGGCGCGGGCAAGTCGACCATCGGCGAAGAATTGGCGGCGCGCCTGGGTTGGCCGTTCGAAGAGGGCGACTCGCTTCATCCGGAAGTGAATGTGGCCAAGATGCACGCCGGAATTCCGTTGACCGATGAGGATCGTCGGCCGTGGCTCGAGCGCGTGGCGGCCTGGATCGATGCGCAACGCGCCGCGAAACAACCGGGCATCATCACCTGCTCCGCGCTCAAACGGTCCTATCGCCGCATCATCATCGGCGATCGGCCGGAAGTGCGGCTGGTCTATCTGCGCGGCGGCCGCGACCTCATTGCCGAGCACTTGACTGGCCGCCACGGCCACTTCATGCCCGCGAGCCTGCTGCAGAGCCAAATCGATACGCTGGAGGGACCGGACCCGGACGAGGATCCCCTGACTGTCGACGTTGGACCGTCGGCCAGTAAGATCGCGGACGAGATCATCCGGCTCCTTGGCGCCTCGGCAACTGTCGTGAAAAGCGCGACGGCATAGGTGCACATCACCGCGCTAGGTCCAGCGGATCTCATGGCGGATCACGAATGGATTGAGCGCTTCGTGAACCTGCAGCGCGACAGCGTCTCGCGCTCCGATTGGTACACCCTTCATCGTCACAATCGCCAACGTGCCATGCGTTTCATGGGCACCGACGCTCACTTCACAGGATATGCCCTGTTCGCGCAGCGCCGCCAGTCTCTGCGTGAACATCCGCTGCGCCGCATCCCAGCGCAGCTGTGGCTTGAACACCTTGCCGACAGCGGTCAACGGCATCGGATCGATCAAGGTGATCTGCACCGGCACCGCGGCCCGCTCCGGCGTCCGCTCGCGCACCCAGTCTTCCAGCTCACCCGGCGCCACCTTCGCGCCGGGCTTCAACTGAATATAGGCCACCGGCAGTTCCCCCGCATAGGCATCGGGTTGGCTGACCAGTGCGGCAAGGGCGACGGCCGGATGCTGAAAGAACACCTCCTCGATCGGCGCCGGGTCAATGTTATGTCCGCCGCGGATCACGGTGTCCTTGGCGCGACCGGTGATCCACAAGTAGCCGTCTTCATCGAGGCGCCCCAGGTCACCAGAGTTGACCCAGCCCGGCTCAACGAACGCACCCTCGTTGTGGGCGTCGTTCAGATAGCCGCTGAACACGCCGGGGCCGGCCATCGCAACCACGCCGACTTCATTGCTGACACAGTCGCGCTGATAGCGACCATCGGCATCGAGCTTGACGACGCGCACGCGGCTGTACGGCAGCGGGTGGCCCACGGAGCCAAGTCGGATCGGTCGGTCCGGGTACGCAATGGTGTGCACACTGGCGGTCTCGGTCATGCCGTAAACCTCGAGCACCGGTACGTGGAATTTGTCCTGCAGTGCCTTGCCGACCGCAACCGGGATGGCCGAGCCGCCGCCAGCCGCATAGCGCATTGAGGAAACGTCGGCGTTGCCGACGGGCACCGTGAGCGAAGCCGCGAGGACCGTTGGCACGCTGGAAACGGTTTCCGGACGATAGCGCTCAACCAGCAGCCACAGATTTTTCAGTGCAGCCGGATTTCGCCAACCGGCCGGCGACAGCACCACCAGGCAGGAGCCACTCGACAACGTCGCCAGTGTCTGCGTGAGCGCGCCGCCCACATGGAAGAGCGGCATGCCGAACAGAAGAGTGCGCCCAGGCGAGGACTTGAGCGCAAGATTGCACCCCCAGGCCTGGTACACCTGGTTGGCGTGGGTATGGAGAACGAGCTTCGGCGTGCCGGTAGTGCCGCCGGTGTGGAAGTACGCGGCGACATCGCTGGCGGCGATTTTTCGACCGCTGACCAGGCGGTCCGCCGGCTGCTTGCTGATCAGCGCCTCAAAGGCGTAGATGGCATTCGCCTCGTCGCCTGGCCCATTGACCTGAACGATCGCCTTCAGCTGCTTCAGTTTGCTCCGTACTTTGAGGACCTTATCCCAGATGTCACTGCCCTGCGTTGGTCCAAGCGCGACCAGCACCTTGGTGCCTGCCGCTTCGAGGATCTCGGCGATCTGATGCGCTTCGAGCAGGGGGTTCACGGGATTGGCAATGCCGGCTGCCTCGGCGCCAAATAGCGTGACGAAACTTTGCGGTAATAGCGGCAACATGAAGCTGACGACATCGCCGGCGCCAATGCCAAGAGCGTGAAACATGTTCGCCGCCTGCGTGACGCGTGCGACGAACTGACCGTGCGTAATCACGATCGGCGTGTCATCCGGACTGGCATTTGGCAGGAATTTGATCGCCGGTGCGTCCGGCTTGTGTGCGGCCCCTAGCTTGATGGCATCGAAGGTGCTAGCGGCGGCAATTCGCTCAATGTACGGCACCGCCTCGAAAATTTTCACATCAGCGGCGGTGGCCAGACTCGGAAGTGCATTTCCGACCACGCGGTCCAACAGTATCGCACCAGACACCGTTCGTTCTCCCTGGTCGACCTCGGTCAAGTTTCTGTTCGCCCCGATTCAGAGCGTCAGTCTATCATTGGCGTTGTGGAAATTCGTCGCAGTCCTCAGGTATGGCTGAGTGACGGAGGAGGCGGCCATTGCCGTTGCGACCAGAAAGCCGTTTCGGGCACGAAGTCCGCGTGGCTCATTTCGTCTGGCCGACTATCCAGTAGGTCCGTGAGGCTTGCGCATCGTCCGACGATAGCTCTCTCACTGTATCAGATTTGGCCAACGGCAGGCACAAAATTTGGGTTCGATTTGCGATGTAAGTCAAGGTTTTCTAACGGCTTTACCGCGTCGGCCCTCAATGCTTTGCCTTCTTCGATCGGTTTCCGCTTCGCTCCGGCGCGTGGCCGAACCGCGGCCGGAAGTTACCGCTCGGAGATGCGACACGCCGCCCATTCCCGACGGGACGGCGGGCTTGCGGTGCGCAACGATGCCGCCTGCAGGCCCAACCAAGGCCGCGCCAATGCAATCATCGGCCGACGAGAAAGCGCAGATTTCCGAGGTGACCCCGGCGCGGTCACGGATGCACAAGGTCTCGGCTCTTCCGCCAGCTAGAGCATTTGCACGAGAGGGGACGGGCACCGCCCGTCCCCCTGTTTGACGCATCTGCTGATGACTAAGACGACGGCGCCGGCGACGGGGCGCGGCGCTCAGGCATTGCCGAGCGGCACGGCAACGAACCTGGTGGCGTCGCCCATGCGCACACGCATCAGAACCGTGTGCTTGCCGTTGGTCTTTGCTTCTTTGAGCGCGTTGCGCACGTCACCAACGTTGGCAACGGGCTTGCCGCCAACGTCGAGGATCACGTTGCCGCGCTGAAAGCCCTGCTCGGCGGCAGGCCCTTCGGGCTCGACGTTCATGACCACGACGCCAGTATCACCGGCGCCGGCCACATCGTTCGCCGGCGCGAGCGAAAGGCCGAGGTGCGGCACGTCGCTCGCCGGGGCCGCAGGCTCCTTCTCGGCTTTCGCCAGCCGGTCCTTCGGCATCTCGCCAAGCGTCACCGTCAACGTCTTCTCCTGACCTTGGCGGATGATGTCGAGCTTGACCTCGGTCTTCGGCGCCAGCATGCCGACGGTTCGCGCGAGATCACGGGCGTCCTTCACCTTGGTGCCGTTGACGGCCCTGATGATATCGCCGGTCTCGATGCCGGCCACCGCCGCCGGGCTCCCTTTTTGCGGCTCGTCGACCATCGCGCCTTCCGCTTTCTTCAAGCCAAGGCTGTCGGCGATGCCGGCGGTCACCGCCTGGATCTGAACGCCGAGCCAGCCGCGCGTGACATGGCCGTTGTCCTTCAGCTGGGCGACGACAAGCTTCGCCGTCTCGGCCGGGATGTCGAACCCGATGCCGACCGAGCCACCGGACGGCGAGAATATCGACGTGTTGACGCCGATCACGTTGCCGTCGACGTCGAATGCCGGTCCGCCGGAGTTGCCCTTGTTGATCGGCGCATCGATTTGCACGTAGTCGTCGTAGGGCCCGGCGCCGATGTCGCGACCGCGCGCGGAAACGATGCCGGCGGTCACCGTGCCGCCAAGGCCGAACGGATTCCCGACCGCGACCACCCAATCACCCACGCGCGGCGCGCGGTCGGCAAACTTGACGAACGGAAAGTCGCCTTTGCCGTCGACCTTGATCAGCGCGAGATCGGTCTTTTCGTCGGTGCCTATGACCTTGGCCGCATAGCTTGCGCCATCGTCAGTGGTGACCTGGACCGATTTGGCGTGATCGACGACGTGGTAGTTGGTCACCGCATATCCATCAGCGGTGATGAAGAAGCCTGAGCCCTCGCCACTCATCTCAGGGCGTTGCCGCATACCGGGCATTTCCTCGGGGCTGAAATGCCGGAAGAACTTGTACATCGGCGAGCTCGGATTGAGCGGCGTAACGTCTTCCCCGCCGTTCTGCTCCATCAGTCCGGCATCGGCCATGGCGTCTACCTTGACGCGCACCGAGATGACGGCGGGCTTCACCTTGGCAACGACGTCCGCGAAACTGGCGGGATGCTGCGCCACGGCTTCCGTCGCGCGTGCGGAAGCAGTCAGGCCCGAAGGTCCGTAACCGCCCGGGCCGGCGAGCAGCACGGCTGCGCCCAATGCGGCGACGGACGCCAAGAGGGTAACTCGCCGGGTCCTGAGGACGTCGCGCGAGGGAGAGGGGTTCAGTGTCATCGTAATCTCCATTCGTGGAAGCGGCCCAGCGGGCCTTGAGGCGACAAATGGAGCCGGGCGACTTACAAGAACCTGGAGAAGGCATTAATTCGATGAAAGAATTCAAGATATGCTCTGACTGATGACGAGTGGACTGCGAGCGGGGAATCCACTACGTGCGGGTGCTCGTGGCCGGCGAGCCGTTTCCATTTGCCCGCGCCGGCGCGAACGTTCAGCTTTGACGAGCAAGAATCCGAGGTCCATCGAGCGTGGTTGGCAAGTCGAACCCGGTTGGCAAAAAAACCGGTTGGCAATTTAGAACCGGTTGGCAAATTATCAGCCGGCCAACCCCGACAACTCCGGTTCCCGTGGCTGCACAAGAGTTTGGGACCCAGAAGCGGGTAGCATCTTTGACTCATCGCGAGGGAAAGTGGTGCTTCCTTGTCTCGATATTGATATTCCTGGGATTGTTACGAGCAAAAGGATAAGCGGGCCGTGCATCTTTTAGGAAATGTAGCGCAGATTTGGGCCTAAATAGCCGTGTTTCGCCATTTGAGCGACAAAGCCAGTACCTGAAAGGAGCCCTACCCATGGTTTCTCTTGCGCAGGCGCAAGCCGTTCAAAAGCTTGAGGCGGAGGGCTGGATGATAGTCGAACCGTCAAATAAGCGAGCGATGGGCGGGCCGGTCATGATGAGGCGATGGCTGGATGGCGATGTGGTTCACATTCTCGTCATGCCGAATGGCGAGCGCAGCGCGCAACCACCGACGGACGCGCAAATTCGAGATTGGTAACCGTCATTGGGCGGCCTCACTATCGGTATCGAGTTGCGCTCGATGCGCATCGC
>Ga0210394_10006997_pt1 | contig 12028 bp, 9 predicted proteins | sample IncBWC12MmetaG_FD_160121 | JGI IMG/M metagenome (GOLD analysis project Ga0210394, IMG submission 160121) | Forest soil microbial communities from Barre Woods Harvard Forest LTER site, Petersham, Massachusetts, United States - Inc-BW-C-12-M | ecosystem: Environmental > Terrestrial > Soil >... | reverse complement strand
GACACTGTGACCACGGGGTTAATGATGCCTGTGGCTTGGACGATCTGGGAGACCGAACCTTTGTCCACCTTCGCGGTGTAATACTGCACGTCGCCGGAAGCACGGGTTCTCCATACTCCGAGCACGATCACCGCCAGAGGAATGCCTGTGAGTGCCAGGCGATACCATACTGACCGGCCCCACATTTGCTTCACACGTCCCAAGAACGCACGCAGTGTATTCATTTGCCATCCTCGACGGTTCACGCGGCGAGCAGCCGCGATGTACTCGGCAGGGCTATCTCCGACGCCGTTCCTCGTCTCGCCGCTCAAAAAAATTCTCCAGCCCTTGGCGCTGCTCAGGGCTGACGATTTCGCGCAGGCGAGCGCGGTTTTGCAGCCGTACCTCTTCAAACTGCGGATTCATCTGCTGCCGCAGGGCATCCAAACTGGCGCGAGTATCGCGGAGAATCCCGGCCAATTCGCTCTGCTGGTCCGCAGTGAGATGCAACTCTTGCGTCAATCGGGCCACTTGCGGCGTCCCGTTGCGACTGTTTGGGTTGCCGCCGCGACTGGCTTGATCGCTTCTCCGGTTGTTTTGGTCGTTGTGCTGATTTCTCGATGCGTGGAGGAAATTCTCGAATTCCGGACGCTGTTCGGGCGTGAGAATCTCGCGAATCTTATCCTGATTCTCTTCGCGTACCTGGCGCAGCTGCGGATCGAATTCTTTGCGAATGGCGTCGTATCGGTCGCGCGTGTCGGCCAAGGACTTGCGCAATTGCTGTTCCTGATCGGGCGTCAGCTTCAGATCGCGCACCAACTGGCTGATCTGCTGATCCTGATTGTCATTTCTGCGATTGCTCGCGCTCAACACGCGCCGGCCGGCCAGCACGCCTACCACGCCAAAGGCGATACCCAGGATGAATACCAGTGCCACCAGAGCGGCGGCTTTTCGGCGATCAGAATTAAATGGCATCATCGACCATTATCGACATCGACCAGAGACATTAGGACCTCGTCCTGCGTGGCGGGCTGTGCCGGGGGTTCCGGCCAGTCGCTGGTAACTTCCGCCGGCGTCGTCCCAACAACCTCGGGCTGCGTGGACGTCGTCGCGGCGTATTCAGGCTGCCGAAGCGCCGGCCCGAATTCGCCCAGGAAGACCGAGAGCGCCAGCAGGACCAGTGCAGCGACCAACGCAAAACGCGAAGCCAAAACTTCCAGCGGGCGCCAAACAGCGGCTGGCATGGAAAGCCGGGCCTCCTCCTCGCGGATAGAGGCCATCACCCGCGTCACAAACGCTTCCGACGGCTGCTCCTGCGGCGCATCCGCCGCCGCAAACAGGCGCCTGGATAACTGTGCAGCCGCGAAGGATTCGCGGCACCGTTCGCACTGCCGCAGATGTGCGGTCAGTTCCAGGTCCGATTCCGGCCCCGTCGCGGAACCCACATAATCCTCCATGCGGGCCTGATAGGTATTGCAGCCTTTTTCAGTTCGACCAAACATGCGAGGCTCCTTCCCCTCTCCCTAAACCCTTGGGGAGCTGGGACGGGCTTTGAGCCGGCGCTGGTATACTTCCACCAACCGGCCGCGCGCCCGAAACATCCGAACCTTCACCGTATTCACATTCAGCCCAAAAATTTCGCCGATCTCCTCCACCGTAAACCCCGAGACTTCCTTCATCACCAGCATGGTGCGATCGGTTTCGTCCAGTTCGTCCAGCAAGCGGTCCAGCAACTGCCTCTGCTCCGCGCGGCTGGCCGCGTCCTCGCGGCTGCGAGTCGCGCCCCCCGTGTGGGCAGGCACGGTCTCGATCTGCCGAAGCTGCTCATCGCTAAGGTCCGCTTCGTACACCATGCGGCGGACCTTCTTCTTGCGGAAATAATCCCAACATTCATTGACCGCGATCTTATACAGCCACGTCCCGAAAGCCGACCGCAAATCAAACCGCTTCAGCGACAGATACGCTTTTACCAGCACCTGCTGCGCAATATCCTCGACATCCTGATTGCGCCTCAAGATTCCGCCAACCACCGCCAGCAACCGCGGCTGGTGGATGCGCACCAACTCTTCATACGCAGCCGTATCGCCGCTCTGAGCCTGCCGAACCAGTCGGCTCTCGTAGTTGGCGTCAGTCTCGTGCGCCCCCGGCTGGCTGGCAGCCAAGGGGTGCTTTCTCTCCATCTTTGGGACGCTACTCATGACGATTCGGTTACACAATAATACTCCGGAAAGACCTAAACGTCTCGCTTGCAAGGAAAAAGACCACATGGAATAATACGGCCCATGGTCATTGGCGAACGCCTGCGCGAATTGCGCCAAACGAAGAATCTGTCACAGGGCGACATCGAGAAACGCACTGGTTTGCTGCGGTGTTACATCTCCCGAGTCGAGAACGGTCACACGGTGCCGGCCGTCGAGACGCTGGAAAAGCTTGCCCGGGCCCTGGAAGTCCCACTCTATCAACTATTTTACGATGGGGACGAGCTGCCCAAGCTACCCCATCTGCCCAAACGCAAGACCGCCGACGAAATTGCCTTCGGCGCCCGGGGCAAAGAGGCGCGTTTTCTATTCAATTTCCGTCGGTTGCTCGGGAAGATTGACGAGGCCGACCGGCGCCTCTTGCTCTACATGGCTCAGAAAATGGCCGTCCGCTGACGACGCGCGCTATTCCCACTCGATCGTGCTGGGCGGTTTTGAGCTGATGTCGTAGACGACGCGGGTGACGCCCGCTACTTCATTCACGATGCGGCTGGACATGCGGGCGAGCACCTCAGGCGGCAAGCGCGCCCAATCGGCAGTCATGGCGTCCTCTGAATTGACCGCGCGCACGGCTACCGTATCGCCGTAGCTTCGCTCATCCCCCATCACTCCGACGCTCCGCACCGGCAGTAACACTGCGAATGCCTGCCAGGTGTGCTCATACAAACCGGCGCGCCGGATTTCCTCCACCACGATCGCATCGGCTTCGCGAAGCGTGGCCAGGCGCTCGCGGGTCACCTCTCCGAGCAGACGCACCGCCAATCCCGGACCCGGGAACGGATGCTTGCTCAGCATCTCCTCCGGCAGACCGAGGTCGCGGCCAATGCGCCGCACCTCGTCCTTGAAAAGCTCCCGCAACGGCTCGACCAGCTCAAACGGCAAATCCGGCGGGAGTCCGCCGACGTTGTGGTGCGTCTTGATCGTCGCCGAAGGCCCCCGCACCGCCACCGATTCGATCACGTCGGGATAGAGCGTCCCTTGCACCAGAAAGCGAATGTCTCCCCGGTGCCGGGCCTCATCGGCGAAAACGGCGATGAACTCCGCGCCGATGCGCTTGCGCTTCGTTTCCGGATCGGTCACTCCCGCAAGCCGAGCCAGGAAACGGTCCGCTGCGTTGACGCCGACGACCCGCATTCCCACGCGTTGCTCGAGCAGCTCGATGGTGTGGCGGAACTCATCCTTGCGCAGGAGTCCGTTATCGACGAACACGTTCGTCAACCGGTCGCCGATGGCGCGGTGGACCAGCGCCGCCGCCACCGCCGAATCGACGCCCCCGCTGAGCGCGCACAGGGCGCGGCCCGGCCCAATCTGCCGCCGGATCGCATCTACCGTCTCGGCAATGAAGGATGCGCCGCTCCAGTGAGGTTTCGCTTCGCAAATGCGAAACACAAAGTTGCGTAGCATCTCGCTGCCGCGCTCGGTGTGCTGCACCTCGGGGTGAAACTGCACCGCAAAAATTCGCCGGGACCGGTCCTCGGCGGCCGACAGTGCATTTCCCGTGGCGCCAGTGACCTGAAATCCCGGCGGCATGCCTAAGACGTGATCGCCGTGACTGGTCCAAATCTTCAGCCGCTGCGGCATGTCGGCAAAAAGCGGCGAACCGTCGCGCAGGTCGAGTTCGGCGGGGCCGTACTCTCGCCGCTCCGCGCGCTGTACTTGCCCGCCGAGCGTGTGAGCAATCCACTGCAGGCCGTAACAAATCCCCAGCACCGGCACGCCCAGCGACAGCACTCCCGGATCGCACACGGGCGCGCCCGGATCGTAAACCGAACTCGGCCCACCGGATAGAATCACGCCCGCCGGCTCGTAGCGGCGAATCTGCTCGAGCGAGACCGTGCACGGAAGAATTGCCGAGAAAACCTGCAACTCGCGAACGCGCCGCGCGATGAGCTGCGTGTACTGCCCGCCAAAATCCAGCACCACCACGCCGCCGCGCTCGCTCGGCGTTGCGGGACCCTGTGGAGGAGGCTGCGATTTGACTCCCGTTCCGCTCATACTGTTTGCCGTTCTCTTCGGCCGCGCCACTCAACTGAGAACAAGATTCACCAACCGGTCCGGCACCACAACGCGCTTCATCACCCGCTTGCCATTCAACAACGGCTGAATGCGCGCATCGGCCATCGCTCGCTCCACCAGCTCATCTTCGCTCAGCCCGCGTTCCACAAGAATCCTGCCTCGCACGCGCCCATTGATCTGAATGACTGCCTCGACCTGTTCCTCGTGCGCCAGTTCGGCAACGTACTCCGGCCAGCGCGTTGAGTCCAGCCCATCCGCGTGTCCCAGCATCTCCCATAACTCCTCGCAGAGGTGCGGCGCCATGGGCGTCAGCATCAGGATCAGCAATTCGAGCACGCCCTTCACCACTTCCGCCCGCGCGCCCTCTTCCAGTGGCTCGAGCAACTGCAGCAGGTTCACCAACTCCATCACCAGCGCCACCGAAGTGTTGAAGTGCCAGCGCACCTCAAAGTCCTGTGTCAGCCGCCGCAGCGTCTGGTGCGCCTTCCGCTGCAATTCCTTCTCTTTCTCGCTGGCGTTGCCGGTTCCGCCCCTCGCACCCGTCTCGCCCCGCACAGTGCGTAGCGCGTCGGCGTGGCGATCGACCAGCCGGAATACACGCGCTGCAAATCGCGCGCAGCCTTCGATTCCCTGCTCGTTCCACTCCAAATCCTTTTCCGGCGGCGCGGCAAACAACGTGTACAGGCGCGCCGTGTCGCAACCGTACTTCTCGGCCATATCGATCGCGCCGATCACGTTGCCCTTGGACTTCGACATTTTCGCGCCGTCCTTGAGCACCATGCCTTGCGAGAAAAGACGCCGCACCGGTTCGTTCAGTTCGGTCAACCCCACATCGCGCATCATTTTGCAGAAAAACCGCGCATAGATCAGATGCAGGATGGCGTGTTCGATTCCGCCGATGTATTGGTCAATCGGAAACCAGTATCGCGCCACTGCGGGATCGTACGGCGCCTGATCGTTGTGAGGGTCCGTGTACCGGAAAAAATACCACGAGGAATCGATGAACGTGTCCATCGTATCCGTCTCGCGCCGCGCCGGTGCGCCGCATTTCGGACATTTGACGTTCACGAAGCTCGGCACCGCAGCTAGCGGCGATTTGCCCTGTCCCGTAAAAATGACGGCCTCGGGCAGCAGCACGGGCAGTTGATCGTCCGGCACTGGCACGATCCCGCACTTCCCACAGTAGATCACCGGTATGGGCGTGCCCCAATAGCGTTGCCGGGAAATTCCCCAGTCCTTCAGCCGGTACGTCGTCTCTCCAACGCCGATTCCCCTGGCCTGTGCGTCCGCCGTCATCCTGGCGATGGCTTCTTCGCTCGAAAGGCCACTGTACGGCCCCGAGTCCACCAGCCGGCCGTACTCCACGAACGCCTCTCGCATCTGCCCGGCCTGGAGCGGCGCGCTTTCCGCCGGCTGGATCACCACGCGAAACGGCATCTTGTACTTCTGCGCGAACTCAAAATCGCGTTCGTCGTGCGCCGGCACCGACTGCACCGCGCCCGTGCCGTACTCGGCCAGCACAAAATTGGCCGCCCAGATGGGCACGCGCTCGCCGGAAAATGGATTCGTCGCATATTGCCCGGTGAAGAAACCTTCCTTCTCCGCCGTTCCCAGGTCCGCCCCGCGAACAATATTCTGCCGCAGCCGCTTCCACTCCGCTTCCAGCTTCTCGCGTCCCGGCAGCCCGGCGAAAAGCTCCGGCAGCGCCGGATGCGCCGGCGAAACCAGGATTGCGTTCACGCCGTAAACGGTGTCCACGCGCGTCGTGAAAATTTCCAGGCCGCGATCTTGCCCGGCGATGGGAAACGTCACCCGCGTCCCGCGCGACTTGCCGATCCAGTTCCGCTGCATCACCAGCACGCGCTCCGGCCAGCCACCTTCGAGCTCTTTCATATCGTCGAGCAGCGCGTCGGCGTACTGCGTGATGCGCAGGAACCACTGTTCAATGTCCCTGGACTCGACCGGCGTATCGTCGTGCTGCCAGCAGCAGCCGTCGATCACCTGTTCGTTGGCCAGCACCGTCTGGCACTTCGGACACCAATTCAGCGGGCTGCGCTTGCGGTAAGCCAGGCCGCGCTCCAGCATGCGGAGAAAAAACCACTGGTTCCAGCGGTAGTACTCCGGCTCGCACGTGGAAATTTCCCGCCGCCAGTCGTAGCTGAACCCAAACCGCCGGCACACCGCCTTCATCTGCTTGATGTTGGCGTTGGTCCACTCGCGCGGAGGAATCCCGCGCTTGATGGCCGCGTTTTCCGCCGGCAGGCCGAACGCGTCCCAGCCGATCGGATGCAACACGCTGAAGCCGCGCATCCGCCGGTAACGCGCCACCGCGTCGCCGATGGTGTAGTTGCGCATGTGGCCCATGTGCAGCGTGCCCGAAGGATACGGCAGCATCTCCAGCAGGTAGTATTTCGGGCGCGCGGGGTCCTCCGTCGCGCGAAACGCCTCGCGTTCCTCCCAGCGTTTCTGCCACTTGGCCTCCACCGCGCTTGGGTTGTACTCGGCCACAGCCGCTTACCTTTTCCGTGGGGCGCGAGCTTTCGCGGCCCCAGCAGATTTCTTCTTCGTTTTCGCGTGTCGCGGTGCACTGGCTACTGCCGCCTTACCAGGCGACCGCTGCATGCTGAAGCCGTTCTCCGCGCGCGGCGCCTGCTTCACCGGAACTCCCGCCAGGTCCCACAGCGCGCGCACGTTTCGCCGGTCGTCGCCCGGCGCATCAATCGGCGTTTCCAGAATGAACGCGCGCCCTCGCAGCCCACTCTGTCCCCCGGCGCTCAGCCGCGGATGCGTCAGGATGCGCCCGAACGCCGCGCGTCCGATCTGACCCTTCCCGATATGCTCGTGCCGGTCCACGCGCGAACCCAGCGGCGTCTTCGAATCGTTCACATGGATCACCGGCACGCGCCCCAGGCCCACCGACGTGTCGAGATCGCCCAGCATCCGCCCCAGGCCCGCCTCCGTCCCTAGATCGTACCCGGCCTCAAAAGCGTGCGCCGTATCGACACACACTCCCACCGGCAACTCGCGAACCTGATCGAGAATCGCGCGCAGCTCTTCGAACCGCGAGCCGATGCACGAGCCCATCCCCGAAGTATTTTCCAGCAGCACGCGCAACCCGCGACGGCTCATGTCCGCGAAATTTTCCGCCAGTCGCACCCCGCGCGCCGCATGCCGCAACGCCTCCGCCACAGCCTTGACGGCATCGGACACGCTCGCGCCTAGCGCCGCCCCCGGATGAACCACCAGAAAGTCCGCGCCCAGCGCCGTCGCCCGCACCATCTCATCGTGAAACGCCTGAATCGCCCGCACTCGCATCATCGAATCCACCGAAGCCAGATTGATCAGGTAATTTGCGTGGATGACCAGCGGACCGAGCCCCAACTCCGCCCGGCGTGCGCGGAACCGTTCCGCGTCGGCCGCCGGCAGCCTCATTCCGGGACGCGGCCACATGCGCGGGCTGGCCGAAAAAATCTGCAGCGCGTTGCAGCCCAGCTTGCGCGCCGAGTCCAGCGAACCTGCGATGTCTCCGGCAATCGAAGTATGGATGCCGATGCGTACGCTGCCGTCGCACCAGGCAGGCGGCTCGGGCGCGGCTACAGGTTCAGGACGATACTCGTCATCGTCATCGCTCCCGGAAACGGGCGCATAGACGGGTGCGGACCGGGTGCGGGCTGCACTTGCAGCCCGCCGCAAAAAAATGTCGGGCGCTTCTTCCATAATTTGGCAAAGCGGAAATTTCCCGCGGTGAGCACGCTATTCTAACGGATGCGCCCCGCTCCCGCAATTCTGCGTATCGCGAATTCTCCGATCCTCCCAAGATCAATCAGGCGCCGCCGATCCGAGAGTAGTTGTAGCTCGGGTCTTCGCCGGCGCGCAGTTTGCCGGCGGGACCCGAGGCCTTTTCTCCTGTTGCGCCGGGGAGCAATGTTCGTGGGTCGCGGCTTTAGCCGCGACATAAAGAGACCAGCAAGACGGGGCTTTAGCCCCTGAGGCGCTCTATGCTTTCTCTGCGCTCTCTGTGTTGAGTCTGTCCCTCTAATCCCAACTCCCGGCCCCCGCTCTGTGGCAAAATCTCTCTGCATCCCGTGCCCATGCGCCTCAACTACCGGCTCATCTTCATCACTCTGCTGTTGGGCACGCTGGCCTACGTCCAAATCGCGCGCGAGGAGCGCCCATCCATCCTCGGCGCCGGACTGCGCCTGCGCGCCTACGTCGCCAACGCCGGCGACGGCACCATCTCCGTCGTGGACCTGGTCGGCCTCTCCTCCATCGCCACGATCCCCGTCGGCCGCGCGCCTGCGGGCCTGAAGCCGCTGCCCGCGCAAAAAGAAATCTGGGGCGTTTCCGGCGAACCCTCCGAGGCGGGAGCGGGCTCTACTCGGAACCCGCAGGAACCGGGTCCGGGCTCTACTTGGAGCCCGCAGGAACCGGGTGCGGGCTCTACTTGGAGCCCGCAAGAACAAGGTTACGTCTGGGTGCTTCGCGCCGCCGATAACTCCATCGCCGCACGCATCCCGGTCGGCCCCGGCCCGTCTGCCGTGGAGTTCTCGCCCGACGGTCGGCGCGCCTACGTCGCTGCCGCCGGAGCCAACTCCATCGTCGCCATCGACACCGCCGCCAAACGCATCGTCGCCAAGGCGCGCACCGGACGCCATCCCGGCGCGCCGCGCCTCACGCCCGACGGCCACACGCTTCTTGTCCCCAATCGCGACGACTCGACCCTGGAATTTTTTGACCCCGCCACACTGCAATCTCTGGGAGTTATCCCTGTCGCTCCCCACCCAGGCGAGATCGTCGTCCTGCCCGATAGCTCCGTCGCGTTCCTCTCTTCCGCCGACGCCAACCAGGTCTCAGCCATCGATCTGCGCCGCCGCGTTCTGCTGAGCAACATCGAGCTCGGCGGCACGCCCAGCCATCTCTTCCTCAAGCCCGATGGCGGCGAACTCTACGTCACCGTGCCCGAAACGCACGACATCGAGATCGTCAATACCTGGACAATGGAAATTGTCGATTCCATGGTCGTGGGACTCGGCCCGGCCGCGGGCACGCTCAATTCCACCGGCAACGCGCTCTACGTCTCCGATTCCGCCGCCGACCGCCTCCTGTCCATCGACATCTACAACCGTCGCCTGCAGACGCCCATTCAGGTCGGCCGCCATCCCCTCACCGCTCGACTCGACCCCAGCGGCGAACTCCTCCTCGTCGCCGATCAGGACTCCGCCGACCTCGCCGTCATCCGCGCCCGCACCGGCAGCCTCCTAACCATGGTCCCCGTCGGCTCCCGCCCGTCCGACTTAGTCGTCCTGCTGTTTTGACAATCCGACCAGGATTGTCATCCTGAGGAGTCCACGACGGAGGATCTCTCCTCTGCCTGCGCGCCGGAGCGTCGGCCCTGGGAGCGCCAATCTCCCGATTGGCGTCCTGTAGATACCTCCGTGCCTCCACGCCGCACGACCGTGTATGTCGCCTACAATCCACAGAAATCCACAGGTATTTCTCATCATTCGGCCTGTAACGAACTCCGCCCGTAAGTCACATAGTCAAGGAGGCCGTGCCACAAATCGTCAACTCACATGCACCGAAACCATCCAACACGAAGGAGGTGTATGATGCCACCTCTTAGCTGGGGGCTTGTGATGGGCCGAGTAAGGATTGATCTAGAAAACTGCTACGGAATTAAAAAACTGAAGTATGACTTCGATTTTTCTCAGCGCAATGCATATGCGCTGTATGCTCCCAATGGCTCAATGAAGTCCTCTCTTGCTTTAACATTCAGGGACTTCGCAGCGGGAGAGAACCCTAAAGATCGGTTATACCCCCATAGAGTGAGCCAATGCCACATAACGGATGAAAATGGTAACGATCTGTCGAGAGATCAGGTTGTGGTTCTTAAGCCGTATGAGGCTTCGCAAGAAAATCCCACAACAGCGGCGGTCTTGTTAGTAAATAGCAAGCTGCGCGATGAATATGACCAACTTCACGCCGAAACAGAAAAGGCGAAAAAGCTCCTGTTGAAAGAGTTGAAAAAACAATCGAAATCGAAGAGGGATTTAGAGGCAGAAATATCTCTGGCTTTTACGTTTGCAGAAAGTGATTTTTTTGTGTCCCTAGGCCGATTAGAGAAAGAATTAAGCGAGCAGACAGATACCCCGTATGCAGACCTGCCCTATGACACAGTATTTGACGAGCGAGCACTGGCGGAACTTAATAACGCCGACGTGAAGGCTTCGCTGGACGCATTCATTTCCAAATACAACGAACTCATATCGGCATCGACATATTTCCGGAAAGGGACGTTTGAGTATTACAACGCCTCTGCCATCGCGCAGAATCTCGAAGACCAAGGGTTTTTCAAAGCTAAACATTTTGTAACACTCAATGGAACGACACGAATAGAAGTAAGCAGTCGAGCGCAATTGGAAGAGATTATAGCTGCCGAAAAAGAGCAGATTACAACCGACGCTGATCTTCGAGCCAGATTTGAGAACATAGATAAGATTCTTGTTGCAAATCAAAATCTGCGGGCTTTCAGATCATATGTTCTCAACAATGAAGCCGTTTTATCGCAGTTGGGCAACATTCAGAAATTCAAACAGGAAGTCTGGAAGTCGTACCTCAAAGTGCACTTCAATCTATATCAAGATTTGATGAGGAAGCGCGACGACGCCGTAAAAAAGAGTAAGGACATCATAGAACAAGCAAGGAAAGAGCATACTCAATGGGAGCAGGTGATTGATTTATTCAATTCCCGATTTGAAGTTCCATTCAAACTGAGCGTTAACAATCGAGATGCTGTCGTGATTGGTAACGCCGATCCGCTTCTTGCCTTCACCTGTGAGGACGATGGGGATAAAGCGTCAATTGAACGAGCCGAATTGATTGACATACTCAGCCAAGGAGAGAAAAAAGCCCTCTATATCTTGGATATTTTGTTTGAGGTGCAGGTGCGGGTGCAGAAAGGCCAGGAGACCCTTTTCATAATTGATGACATCGCGGACTCTTTCGATTACAGAAACAAGTATGCCATCATTCAGTATTTGATGGATATTGCCAAGAATCCAGCATTCAAGCTGATTATTCTCACCCACAACTTTGACTTCTTCCGTACCGCGTGCCTCCGATTCGTGGGCTATTCCGGCTGCTTGATGGCGTCGAAGAGTTCATCCGGCCTCTCGATTGAAAAGGCTTCAGGCATCAAGAATCCTTTTGTCAATGAGTGGAAAGGACACTTCTTTGACGATGATAAAAAGCGAATCGCCTCGATTTCATTCATGCGAAATCTGATTGAGTATACGCAGGGCGAAAACAATCAGGATTACAGTACGCTAACAGCTTTGGTTCACTTTAAGACTGATTCCAGGACCATAGTGCAGTCCGATTTAGACCGAATATACAAACGGCTTTTTAGCAGTAACGGCCAAGGCCATCCATCTCTGACCAAAAGCGTAGTCGAAAGCATCCATGAGGAGGCGAAAAGGTGTTTGGCCGCGAGCGCAAGCGCCAATCTAGAGCACAAGATTGTCCTCTCGATCGCTATAAGATTGGCAGCCGAAGAGTTCATGGTCACTAAGATAAATGACAGCGCATTTGTTCAGCACATCGGCGAGAACCAAACTCAGAAGTTGCTGAACAAATACGAAGAACTTTCTTCAAAGGACATCAAAGCTGTAGCCACGTGTAGTGCTCCCCTCAAAACTAGACAGTCAGGGTCTCGTTTTTTAGTACAGTCGTGAAAGCCAAGAAGGCCTCGTGCGGAGTGCGATTTTTGACTCCGC
>Ga0210394_10006996_pt1 | contig 12028 bp, 11 predicted proteins | sample IncBWC12MmetaG_FD_160121 | JGI IMG/M metagenome (GOLD analysis project Ga0210394, IMG submission 160121) | Forest soil microbial communities from Barre Woods Harvard Forest LTER site, Petersham, Massachusetts, United States - Inc-BW-C-12-M | ecosystem: Environmental > Terrestrial > Soil >... | reverse complement strand
GATCCGCCGCTCGAATCGTGGCATCAAGGGCCATTCTGCTCGCGTTCCTTTCTCCCCAGCCGGTATTCATGCATCGGCGTTATGGCAGGCATGATGCTGGCGCAAACAAGAGAATGCAACCGATTGCGTGGCGAAACGGCCGCAGTGCCGCGGCTGCCAGCGACCTTACGACACTTGCCGGCAGCCCTTGCGTCATGAAACGATCATTGCGGGTCGGTAATGGGATCTCGTAGTGGATAAGACGCCTGCGCAGGACGGCGTGCCGGTGACGGTTTTGACCGGCTTTCTCGGCAGCGGCAAAACGACGCTGTTGCGCCGCGCCCTGACGGCGCCGGAATTCGCCGACACCGCGGTCGTCATCAACGAGTTGGGCGAGATCGCGATCGACCATTATCTGGTCGATTTTGTCGAAGGCGAGGTCTTGGAACTGCCGGGCGGCTGTTTGTGCTGCGCGGTGCGCGAGGATCTGGCCGAGACCCTGCGCAGCCTCATCCTGCGGCGCGACAGCGGCGAGCTTCGGCGGTTTCGCCGGATCGTCATCGAAACCAGCGGGCTCGCCGATCCCGCCCCGGTCCTCTTCACGCTCGGCACCGATCCGATGCTCGATCAACGCCTGCGGCTCGGCCGGGTGGTGACGGTCATCGACGCGGTCGCTGGCTTGGGGACGCTCGACCGCTTCGCCGAGGCGGCGCGGCAGGCCGCGGTCGCCGACGCTTTGGTGATCTCGAAGACCGACCTCGCGCCGTTTGAGGACGCGCTCGCCGCCCGCCTCGCCGCGCTCAACCCCGGCGCCGAGCGTATCCTCGGCACCGCGGCCGCTGATCCCGCTTCCGTTCTGTTCGGCCCCCACCCCAACCCTCCCCCGCATGCGGGGGAGGGAGGGGCCCGCGCCGCAGGCGTGGGAGGGTGGGGGCTCGGAGCTCACCAGGCGGCGCATTCGCACGGCATCGCCGCTTACACAATCGTCTTCGACGTCGCGATCAGCCGGCTCGATTTCGCGCGTGCGCTCGGCGGGCTGGCGCAGGCGCGCGGCAACGATCTGTTGCGGGTCAAGGGCATCGTCGCCTTTGCCGACCGCCCCGGTTCCGATGGAAGCGGCCAACCCGCCATTGTCCAGGCCGCGCAGCATGCGATGTTCGCGCCCGAATGGCTCGCCGACTGGCCCGATCGCGACCATCGCAGCCGGCTTGTCTTCGTCGTCCACGAGATTGCAGCGGCGGAGATTATCGAGCGTTTCGCGTTCGCCTCACCCTCGCTACTCGGACCACGGGCGTCTCGCCTGCATGCGGGCGAGACGCCCGCGGTCCGCCACTCGGCATTCCCCGAATAAAGGAGTTTCAATTGCTCGACATTGTCGTATCCGGCGGCCTCGTTGTCCTGCCCTCCGGACCGGAGCCGGCCGATATCGGTATCGCCGGCGAGCAGATCGCCGCGATCGGCGGCCCCGGCAGCCTCGCCGCGCTCGGCGCCGGCCGGGTGGTCGACGCCTCCGACCAGATCGTCATCCCCGGCGGCATCGACCCGCATGTCCATTGCAATTGGCCGATGCCGTCCCCGGGCGTCGCTCAGCCGCCGCTGACCGAGCCCGCCTCGCGGGTCAGCGAGGCCGCATTGTTCGGCGGCACGACGACGACCATCGATTTCGCCCCGGTCGAAGGCGGCATGAACGTGCAGCAGGCGATCGAGCACAGGCAGCGGCAATGGGCCGGCCAATGCTACGGCGACTACGCCTTCCACACGATGCTCCTGGGCAAGATCGCGCCGGACATCCTCGGGCAGGTCGCCGAGGCGGTGCAGGCCGGCCACCCCAGCGTCAAGATGTTCACCACCGACATCACGCCCTCGCGCAAGGGCCGCATGGTCGATCACGGCGACATCTGGGAGGTGCTGCAGGTATTGGCGAAAGAGGGCGGCATCGCCGCGATCCACGCCGAAGACAACGACATCGTCATGCACATGTACGAAAAGCTGATGCGCGAGCAGCGCACCGGCTTTGAGAACATGGCCGAGGTCCACAACACCCTGAGCGAGGATCTGTCGTTCAACCGAGTGATCCGGCTCGCTTACAACATCGAGGGCGCGGCGCTCTACATGATGCACACCTCGGCGGCGACCGGGGTCAGGGCGATCGCCAATGCACGCGCCAATGGCGTCCCGATCTACGGCGAGACGCTGCACCAGTACCTCTTGTACACCTCGGAGGATTACAAAAAGCCGAACGGCCAGATCTACCACACCTACCCTTCACTCAAATTTCCGGAAGATCAGGCGGCACTGTGGGCGGCTACCGATCACGGCGCTATCCAGACCGTGGCGACCGACGAGATCTGCTGTCCCCTCCGCCTCAAACTGCAGGGACGGCGCATCGACGACACGACCGGCGGCAATGCCGGGGTCGAGCCGCGCGTGTCCTTGATCTATACCGAGACGGTCGAGAAGCGCGGCTACGGGCTCGCGGATTTTGTCGGCCTCATATCGACCAACGCGGCGAAGATCATGGGGCTTTATCCGCGAAAAGGCGCGCTTGCGGTCGGCTCGGACGCCGATATCGTGCTCTTGGACGCGAGAAAGCGCCACATCGTGCGCGCCGCCGAGATGCACGAAGCCGATTATTCGCCGTGGGAGGGCCGCGACCTCGCCGCCTGGCCATCGCTCACCATGCTGCGCGGCAAGATCGTCGTCGAAGGCGGCGCCCTCAAGGGCGCCCTCACCGACGGCAAGTTCCTCCCCCGCAAGGTGCCCGCCGATATCCGCAGCCGCCCGGCGGTCTAGGAAGCCCCTCAGCTTCGCCGCGGCGGCTCGATCGGCATCGTCGCGATCGAGGTCCAGGCGATGGGCGCGCCGGCCTTCTCGGCCGCCTCGGCCGACGGTAGCTTCGGATCCCAATGGACCGCGAGAAACCGGCGCCCGGTGACCTCGGCGGCGGCCTCCGACACCAGCCAGACGAGCGGCGGCGCCATGACCTCCGGCTGGATCATTTCCCCGCGGTCGTACCCCGCCTCGAGCGGCACCATGAGGGTATTGGTGACCCCGCCCGGCACCAAGACGTTGACGGTGACCCCGGTGCCGGCGAGATCCTTCGCCATGATCGCCGAAAAGGCTTCGAGCGCGGCCTTTGACGGCCCATAGGTGGGCGACCCCTCGCGGATCATCGTGCCGAGGCTCGTCGTCACATTGACGATGCGGCCCCAGCCCCGGCGCATCATGTCGTGGACGACCGCGCGTGAGAGGGCCATCGGCGCATTGTTGTGGACCGCGACGAAGAGCCTCCACTCTTGTGGCGTCACCTCCCAGAACTTGATCGGGCGCTCCCGATTGTCGGCGCGGATCGTCGCCTGGCCGACCCCGGCATTGTTGACGAGGATGTCGATCGCGCCAAACCGGGCGCGGACCGCCATCACGATCTCTGATGCCGCTTCGTCGCGGGCGAGATCAGATTCGATCGTCAGGAGGTTGGCGCCCTGCTGCCGCTCGCGGGCATTCTCGGCCAAGCTGGCGAGCCCGTCGGCGGCGCGATCGACCGCCGCGACGCGCAGCCCGGCGCCCAAGAGCCCGCCGACCAATGCACGGCCAATGCCGCCCGCCGCCCCGGTCACGATCGCAACGCGTTCTGTGTCGCTCATGTCCCTCACCTCCCTCTCAGATTGTCATTGCGGAGCGCCGGTTGCGCCGCAATCGGGCCGCGCTCATGCTGGGCCATTGCCGGTAGGGAGGACAGCATGCCACGGGTTCAGGAAATCGACGATAGCCGCGAGGACGCCACCTTGGCCGAGGCATTTCAGACGGAACGCGAACGGTTCGGCGACCTCTTGAACCCGACCAAGATCATGGCGCATTGCCCGCCGATCCTCGTCGCCGCCAAGGCGCTCAACAGTCGGGCCAGCTTCCGAAAGGATTGCTGCCGCTCGTCTATCTTCGCGTCGCCTCGATCAACGGCTGCCCGTTCTGAATCGACATCGACTTCCTCCGTGTGAGGGAAGGCGACGGGGGCGTGGCAAAACTGGCGGAAGTGATAGGGTGGCGTGAGAGCCCCCTTTTCACCGAGCCGGAGCGCCTCGCGCTCGACTATGCCGAGCGCGTGACGATCACCGGCCGGAGCGTCGATGATGCGCTCTTTGCCGGGCTGAAACAGCATTACAGCGAGGCGCAGATCGTCGAGCCGACCGCGGCCATCGCCTTCGAGAACTTCCGCAGCGAGTTCAATCCGGCGCTCGGTGTCGAGGCCCAGGGCTTCTGCCTGATGCCCCAGCGATAGTCTTGTTTGCCCGATGGCTGGGTCACGGCGGGGACAGCGGCGCCGCAGTCGGCGCGGGCGGGGGATCTACCAAGTTTTGAAGCCAATAACGGCAGCCGTCGCGCCAACCGCCATGAGCGCACGCCATCCGCGAGCGGCTCGGTGGCAACCCGGACGCTTTCTCCTACTTCCCAGGGAAGCTGCCGGGCATGCACTGGCGTCCATACCGTCGGCTCCGCGTTCGGGGTTTGGCTGCGGACCGTCAGACGATCGATTTCTTCGCTCAGTATTTGAAGCGGCCGGTCCGCATCAAAAGGCCCTGGATTGATAGCGGCGGACGCATTCTCGGCTCCTCTCGACCGCCGCGGCCACCGTGCCGAGCCCGACATCGCTGATCAGATTGCGCGCTATAGCGAGGCGACATCCGTAATCGATTGGGTAAGCCGGCTGCGCTGCTCGGCCTGCGGCGGTCGAGTAGCGCGGCTGGCCCAACCCGCGACCAGGCGCGCGCTCGGAGCGAGGAGCCGGCTCCTTGAATTCGACCGGCTCCCTCGATGCGGGGCGAAAACACGACGGGGTGGACCTTGTGGCCGCATCGGCAATGCTCGGAACGGTCGATGCCACCTGCATGGCCGACGCTCGCCCGGCGCACCTCGAGGTGAGCGCAATGGTCGCTGGCGTGGCGGGTTCTATACCCCGGAGGCGCAAGCGGAGCGAAGACGCCTCCGCGATCTGATCCGGCAGATGCGTGAGACGCGTCGTACCTCAAGGTTGCCGAGATTGGCGGTAAGCATGCGGAGGGGTGGAGATGGCTGCGATAACTGCGCGTCGAACGACCGCATGATTGAATCCGTCAGCGTAAGTTCACCGCGTGTGAGGATTGATTGGAGGGTCGCTGGGTGGTGGGCGCGGGTAGGGATTGAACCTCCTGCCTCCGCCGTGTACCGGCAGCGCTCTACCGATGAGCTACGCGCCCGTTACCACACGTGGAGAAGAGAAACCCTGACCAGTTGTGGGGCGGTTAGTCAGGGTCTCCCGGCAATGTACTGACGTTACTTACACTTAGACTATCTGCATCACATTTCGCTAACAGGTGGTGCTATGGTGATCGTATGAGTGGAGAATTCGGAGTGCGACAAATACATGAGAAATCAACCACGTGTTTTGGTTAACCTTACTCGTTGCCACGGCTGGCGCGAGCACGGCGGAGGTCCCACTGCGCCGATGACGCCATCGAATAAGGGAAAAGGGCTCTGAATAAGGTCACGGTTTTTGGACGGTTCCCTATCCCGCGGCGTTGTGGGGTAAGGCAGCGTGCGGATTGGTTTGCGAGCGCTGGCTCGGGTTCTCAGGCGATTTGGGTGGGAGCGCGTTGGGTCAATTCGGTTTGGAGCACACGTTCGACGGCTCGCACTAGCTCGCTCGGGCGGACCGGCTTCAACAGAACCTCAAAGCGGCCGAGATCATCCTTCGGAAGGTCGAAAGCATATCCGGTAACGATCAGGGCCGGGATGCCTTTCTCCCACGCTCTGTCGGCCACCTCGACGCCGCTGCCATCCGGCAACCGAACGTCCGTTATCACGAGGTCGTAGGGGTGGGAGCCGAGTAGTACGAAACCGGCTATCACCCTCCCGGTAGCCTCGACCGCGTGGCCGCCATCGATCAAAGCGTCTTTCATGACCAGGCACACGTCCAAATCGTCTTCGACTAGCAGTATGCGAGCCATACGGACCTCACCTGGCCGCAGATGAACGGCGGCGCGCAACAACCGGTTCCGCCGCCCAACACGAAAAGCGCCGACCCGAGGGTCGCCCCTGTTGTTGGTCCCGGTGCGGGACGCGAGCTGATCCGGGAATTCTGCCGGGCATAAGCGAAAGGATTTCGGCAGCTTGCCACGGCCGGCGCCGTCCCGCTCGCAGCCGGCAGTCATCGCTGGTGCCGTCAATTCCCTCCCCAACGGGTTAGGGAAACGGACAGGCGTGGTCGGCGAGGTCATGAAAATTGGACGCGCGAGGGCTCGGAGAAGGTCACGAATACTGGACGGTTCCCTACCCCGTGGCGGTTTGGGGCAAGGGCTGCGTGCGGATTGGTCAGGGGGTTGTGGCAGAAGGCGCGGTGCGGCGGGGTCTGCCCCGGCGCTTTGGCGTCGGTGCTGGAGTCTCGGGGCTACTGCCCGAGTTCGGCGGAGTTTGCCAAGGCCGAGTTGCTTTGCGAGCGATGAGCGGCGCTCCGAGTAGGCCGGCACGGTGAGTGGGTGGGTGTCCTTCAAATTCCACCGGGTGCGATAGTCGCGCGGCGTCGTTGCAGGTGCTGCCGTGAGGTGCCTGCGGAGCATTTTGCCGCACCACCCGCAGTCAAGGCAGATTACGAAGTCGCGGCCGTGGGAGCGGTTGACGGCGACTGCGGGGGTGCGTGGTGCGGAAGCCTCGGCGGGTTGACCGATCCCTGCGAGGGATCGGTGGACGACGGGGATAAGGTCTGGGAGATCGCTTGGGGCAATGGTGTTGTGCGCGACGTAGCGGCTGACAATCTCGGCGACGAGACGGGGGTCGATCGTCTTAGGTCCGCTCCGGAAAGTTTGAATCTAAGCTGAGCGGGTTAACCGTCGAAGCGCACATCGACCGTGCGCTTACGCCCGCCGCGCTTGGCGGGCGGGATCAGCGGCGCGACCAAGGCCCATTCCGCATCGCTCAGATCGCTCGGATAGCGCAGGCTCTTGCGGCTCGCGGCCAAACGATGTTCATTCGTCCACATGTGGTGCTCCCTTCACCCAATCGCACCACATATCGAATCACAACCCACCGACTCAACATCTTTCCGGAGCGGTTCTTAGACAGAACCGCCCGTGCAGGATTCTATCCGTGCAGGAAGCGTCGCAGCGCCTCGCGATTGTCGTGCTCGGCCTGCTTGGTCACGCGGGCATTCGTTACCCGGTAGAAACCGTGATACGCCCGCGGATACATGTGGAGCTCGACCGGTACCCCGGCGCGGCTCAATCGATCCGCATAGATCATGTTTTCTTCGAGGAAGAGATCAAGACTGCCGACCGAAATGTAGGTTGGAGGCAAGCCCGACACATCCGCTGCTCTTGCAGCCGCCGCATAAGGCGAGAAGTCGGCCGATCCCGGCTCTTTGCCAAGCAACGAACGCCAGCCGAAATAGTTGTTCTCTTGCGTCCAGACGAACTCGCCGACGTAAGGATGTAGGTCCTTGCGCACCGCCGTGCGGTCATCGATCATCGGATAGATCAGATGCTGGAAGGCGAATTTTGGTCCCTGCCGGTCGCGGGCGTAGAGTACGGCAGCCGCCGCGAAACCGCCGCCTCCGCTTTCGCCCTTGATACCGATGCGGGCGGGATCAAGCCCGAGCTGGCCTGCATTCGCGTGCAGCCAGGCGAAGACCGAGTAGATGTCCTCCACCGGTGCCGGGTGCGGCGATTCCGGCGCGAGGCGATGATCCACTGAATAGATCGCGCATCTCAGCTCTGACGCGAAGAGCCTATTTTCCACATCCTTCATTTCCGGCGCGCCCATCACGAAGCCCCCGCCATGGATGTGTAGGATGACGGGCAGTGGGCCCTTTGACGTGATCGGGCGATAGGTCAGAACGCGGATCGGCTTTGCGCCGAACGCACTCTCGACATGGATCTCGTCGGTGGCGATATCGGGCAGGTTCGGTTTTGGAACGTCGGCTATCAGCTCCAGCGCGCTCGCGCGGCGCCGCATCAAAGTTTCGGCGGTCAGCGGTGGCAGTGGCCACAGCGCGAGTGCCTCGCGCAATTCGGGATCGACAAGTTCGATTGTGCTCATGAATGGCAGCCGCGTCCGTTTGTGGCCAAGCACAACAATAAGGTAGTAATTGCTTTGCGACAAGTGCGCGTGGATTGGCATTTCTTCCTGTTCTGGCCGAGTCGTAATCTCCGCGCCGAAGGATTCTGTGGTGATGCCTCCTTTGGTCGGCCTTTTGAGCCCGCATTCCCCGGAGAAGTCTTGTCGCACATCGCCCGGCTGCAGGCGCCGCCCGCTCCGGCATGACAGCGCGGGTGTCAGATGAGACAGACGACGAAGGCAGAGGTGCGCCTGGAATGAGCAACCCGAACGATTGGCTGCGAACGAGGCTGGTTGCGCCGGAATTTCATTGCGGTGTGCCGCGATGAGACGGAAGATCGCGCTCAACAGCCCCGGAATTTGGGGAATGTCGCCTAAGATGGCTCTCCAGTTGGTGTCTCGTGTCTCTCCTGGGCTCCAGGCGTGAGGTCCGGGTGCCAACGAGACGAGGCAAACGATGGCGGCTATTCTTCACAGAGGAGACGGACATATGGCACAAAAAGGTCGCGGGATTTTCATGGTGTACGTTGATATCGATGCCCAGCACGTGAAGGAATTCAACGAATGGTATAACAAGGAACATCTACCGGAATTGCTGTCGGTGCCGGGCATTCTCTCAGCGGCCCGCTACGAGGCGGTCAAGGGTGGCCCGCAGTACCTGGCATGCTATGAACTGGAAAGCGTGGCGGTGATGCAGACGCCGGCGTTTACCAGCCGGAAGCGGACGCCGTGGGGACAGAAAGTCTCGCCGTCCGTAATTGGGAAGAATTTGACACGCATTGTCGGGGAACAGATTTACCCGGACGGCTTGGAAATGCCGGAGCGTGGCATGGCGCCGGTGTTGCAGATTGGCCGCATGTCCGTCCCCGCCGAGGTCGATGCGGAGTGGAACGCCTGGTACAGTGGGGAATATGTGCCAGGCTACCGCAAGGTGCCGGGAGTAATCTACGCTCGTCGCTATCGGGTCCTCGAGGGTACCAGCGGCTACAGCACGGTCTACGAATTTGCCAGTACGGCCGTGCCCGAAAGCCCGGAGTGGAAGGAGCAACAGCAACATTCCTCGCCCAATTCGCCGCGCATGCGGCAGGCCATGACGCACGCACCGGGTTCTGCCGGGGTGTACGTACGGGCGAATCCCTAAAGTCCGGGTCCGCTAGATGTCCATTTTGTAAGTCCTGTGCCAGTTGTCTTGGAGCCGCGTGCGCATTTCACCAGAAAGATGCGGTTTCACGCGCGAGCAAACGGTGAGGCAAAGCGCAGCCCAGGACCGTCAAGTGTAGTATAGCGTGTTCAGGTGTTCGTCACACGTTGGATTGAAGCAATGTTGTGGGCTTCGGGGGTAGAGAACGGTCGGATACTGTTGGCGAACTCAAGTTGAGGTCTGATGGCTGCGACGAGATCGATCGCTATTTTCCGAACCAGCGAGCTGACATCTGAGAGCCTGCCTCAAAAGCCTACGTCGACGACAATCATCAGTAGCCAGGGACCGCTTTCAGATCCGACAACTGTCGTTCGACCTTGACGGCGCGAACGAGTCTTCCTTCCCCCGAACCGGACCTTGACGGTCGCGCCCGATCAATCGCGAGGTTGGATTGCCCTCGAACATGGCGTGTTACTGCGGCTGTGTTGTCAGCTAAATTGAAGACGGATGGTGGTTACAGCATCCTGCCCCCCGCGTCAGCTATAAAGGGCAAGGCAATGCTGCATCGCCGCGAAGTTTTGCTCGGAGCCGTCGCGGCCTCGGTCGGCGGGTTCAGGGCCCTTGCCGACGCGCCCTCCGACGCGGCGATCGGCGCGATATTGCAGGAGCGCGTCGGCAAGGACCCAGCAGAGCATTGGCATTGTCGCGGTAGTCAGCGACGGTGCCGGCAGCCGGCTCGTCGCCTGTGGGGCATCCGGAACCCTCGACAACCGAAAGCTCGACGGCGATACGGTGTTCGAGATCGGCTCGATCACCAAGGTCATGACGGCGCTGATCCTGGTCGACATGGTCGAGGGCGGCGAAGTCGCGATGGCCGACCCGGTGGCGAAATACCTGCCCGCCGCGGTGAAGGTTCCGGAATACCAGGGCAAGCCGATCACCCTCCTCGATCTCGCCACCTACACCTCCAGCCTGCCCAACATGCCGGACAATTTCGTGCCCAAAGATCAGCTGGATCACTGGGCCGCTCTACCCAATCCCTTTGCCGATTACACTGTCGAGAAGCTCTACGTCTTCTTGTCGGGATACGAGCTGAAATACCCGCCGGGCACCCATTACGAATACTCCAATCTCGGTTTCGGCCTGCTCGGCCACGCGCTGGCGCGCCGCGCCGGCAAAAGCTACGAGGCGCTGCTGATGGAGCGCATCTGCGAGCCGCTCGGACTGCGCAGCACCCGCATCACCCTGACCGAAGATATGCGATCGCGCATGGCGCAGGGTCACAACGAGCGTCTGGAACCGACGCCGTTGTGGGATAATCCGACGCTGGCCGGCGCCGTCGCCGTGCGTTCGACGGCGAACGACCTGACGGTGTTCCTTGAAGCCTGCCTCGGGCGCCGACAAACGCCCTTGCAGCCGGCGCTCCGCAGCCTTCTCGAAAACCGCCGACCGAGGGAGTGCGGACGGGAAGCGGGTCTCGGCTGGTTTATTTCACACGATCACGGGGATGAGATTGCCTGGAAGGATGGCGACACCGGCGGCTTCGCCACGTTCATGGCCTTCTCGTCGCCCGCCCGCCAAGGCGCAATCGTGTTATCGAATGTGATTCGGACCCCGGCGCGCAATGTCAATCACCTTGGAATGCGCTTGATCAAGGGCTTCCCTCCGCTGAGACAGCGGCCGCAGATCACGCTTTCTCCGGAGGTCTTCGTCACCTACACGGGGACGTTCGCCGGCTCGCCTGTGCTCGGGATCACGGTTCGCGTCGCGGTCCGGGTGCGCGGATCTCGGTTGTTCGTCCAAGCTACTGGGGAGGATGAGTTTGAGGTGTTTCCCAAAACCGAGACGGGGTTCTTTGGGCGTGACGTCGACGCTCAAATCACGTTCGTGAAGGATGCCGACGGGAAGGTAAATTCTCTGGTGGTACACCCCGAGGAGGGGTGCGACTGGCGCGCCCAGCGAGTTCGGTAGTCATAAAATCGGCGAGCGTCGGAGCATTGTCGAGAACGGCCGCTAACAGCGCGTCTCGCCAGTTGCCGGGCGTCTCGGCGAAGGACGACTGTCTCGTGCTTTGCCGACCTTCATCATCACGACCGCCCCGGCGCGACGCAACACCCTTTTGGGTCAGGTTCTGAGTGACGCCGTCATTGCCACCGTTTCGAAGTGCAACAAGCGACAGGGCGTTAACGGGCAGCGAGGCGGCGCCCCTCGGCAAGCCCCGGCGTGCTTCTCACCGGGGCGGTCATGATGATGCGAAAGCCTTGTTCGAGGCGCATCGCCATGTCATCGGCGGTGGCTATCGTCGCACAGGGGACGCCGAACTCCTTGCAGGCGGCCAGGACGCGCAGCAGATTTTCTTGCACGGCCGGATGGCGAGCCTCGCCCCGCAGTCCCATCGACACCGACATGTCCCCGGAACCTGCCCAGATGGCCCCGATACCCCTCACCTGACGCAAAATGTCGCGTATGTTCTGCACCCCTTCTGCTTCTTCGATGATGCCGATCAATAAGATATTGCCCTCGGGATCGAGGGGCCAGAGGTCGGCGGCGTCGTAATATTCCTGCGGGGTCAGGCCCCAGTATCGGGAGGCGATGCGGTTGCCCCAACCGCGCTCCCCCGCCGGTGCAAAGTCTGGCACCCCCGCCGCCTGGGGATACCGAGCCGCCGCGACCGCGGCCTGGGCGTCCTCCACTGTGTTCAGGTGGGGCAACACCAGACCATATACGCCGGTGTCCAGCGCCTGCTTGATCACCCACTGGTTGCGCTCGCGGGCGTTCGGAGGAATCCGGACCATCGGCACCACGTCGGGTTGCAGGTTGCCCTTC
>Ga0210394_10006995_pt1 | contig 12030 bp, 11 predicted proteins | sample IncBWC12MmetaG_FD_160121 | JGI IMG/M metagenome (GOLD analysis project Ga0210394, IMG submission 160121) | Forest soil microbial communities from Barre Woods Harvard Forest LTER site, Petersham, Massachusetts, United States - Inc-BW-C-12-M | ecosystem: Environmental > Terrestrial > Soil >... | reverse complement strand
GGCGACGCAGGTGTTTTTCCTGACTCTCATCGTATTCATCGAGAGTCCTTTCCGCGTGCTGATGGCGGGCAGGCGCGTGGTCGACGTGGGCGACGGCCAGGGCTTGAGCGCGCTGCTTCAGTACTGGACGATGATCATTCACCCGCCGATGCTGTACCTGGGCTATGTAGGCTTCGTGGTGCCGTTCGCGTTCGCGGTCGGTTCGTTGATCGCGAAGCAGCCGGGCGAGCAGTGGATTGCCACTACTCGGCGCTGGACTTTGGTCACGTGGATGTTCCAGACGACAGGGGTCCTGCTAGGCGCTGGCTGGGCTTACGCGGTGCTCGGTTGGGGAGGCTACTGGGGCTGGGATCCGGTGGAGAACGCCTCGCTTCTGCCGTGGATCACGGCCACGGCGTTTCTGCATTCGGTGATGATGCAGGAGAAAAAAGGCATGATGAAAATCTGGAACATCGTGCTGGTGTCGGCGACATTCTTCCTATGCATTTTTGGAACGTTTTTGACGCGCAGCGGCATCGTGAACTCGGTACATGCGTTTGCGAGTGGGCCCATAGGGATGTACTTCGTGGTGTTTTTGAGCATCGGCATCGCGCTGACTGTGATGCTGATCCTCAGCCGGCTCGATTTTCTGAAGAGCGAAGCGCAGATGGAGAGCGTGCTGTCGCGCGAATCGAGTTTCCTGTTCAACAATCTGGTGCTGCTGGCGAGCTGTTTCGCCATTCTGTGGGGCACGCTGTTTCCGGTGATTTCCGAAAAATTCACGGGTGAAAAAATCAGCGTCGACGCGCCGTTTTTTAACAGAATCAATATACCCATCGCCATGTTTCTGCTTTTGCTGACCGGCGTGGGCCCGTTGATCGCGTGGCGGAAAAGTTCGATCGACAGCCTGCGCAGGTCGTTCCTGTGGCCGACCGTGGCGGGCGCTACGGTCGCCGCCGGGCTGCTGGCGATGGGCGTGCGGAATTTTTACGCGCTGGTTTCCTTCGGACTGTGCGCTTTCGTGCTGGTAAGCGTGGCCTTGGAATTTGTGAAGGGAGCCAACGCCATCGCGTCGAAGGACAAATCGAATTTCATCTCCTCGGTGATCGAGCTGACGCATCGCAACACGCGGCGCTACGGCGGCTACCTGGTGCACGTCGGCGTGGTGATCATCTTCATCGGATTCACCGGCAAGGCGTTCGACCTTTCGACCAAAGTTGAACTTTCAAAAGGCGATGACTTTTCGCTGGGAAAATACCAGTTCCACCTGGCCGATGTTCAGCAGGGCCAGAACGAAAATTACCGCTGGGAGAAACTCAGCGTCGAAGTTTCGAAAAACGGCCAGCAGATCGCCACGCTGGAGCCGGAGAAACGGCTTTATCTCGCCAAAAAGGAACCTTCCAGCGAGGTCGCCATCCGGCGGCGTCCGAACGAGGACGTGTATCTGAACTTCGCCGGATTCTCGGACGACGGCGGCAAGGTAGTGATCGACGCCTACGTATTCCCGCTGGTGAACTGGATCTGGATGGGCTACTGGGTGACGCTGGCGGGCACGCTGGTGTGCCTGATCCCGAGCAAATCGCGGCTGATTTATCCGCGCACCGAAGTCGTCGGAATCGCTGGAAAACATGTCAAGGTTTAGCGTCTTATTAGCGTTCGCTTGCGCCTTATCGATGGCGCAAACAGCCGTCGATCTCGACTCCAAGCCGGTCAACCGGGTGGCCAAGAAGCTGGCCTGCACCTGCGGCTGCGCCCAGGACATGACTTGCCAGATGGAGCCCGGCTGCGGCATCTGCAAGCGCGCCAAAACGAAAATCTTCGCGGCACAGCAGACTGGCAAAAGCGACTCGCAGATTCTCGATCAGTTCGTCGCCGAGAGCGGGCAGACGATCCTGTTCGTCACCCCCGGTTTTTTCGGAACCGCGGGGCCGTTTGTGGCTTTGTCACTGGGCGCGATCGTGGTGCTGCTGGTGATCCGCAGATATATGAAAAAGCCGCACGCCATGACGGCCGGGCCGGAAATCGATCCGATAGTCCTGGACAAAATCAATAAGGATATGGCGAAGCTGGACTGATGACACTCATTGCCGTGGCGGCGCTGGTGGTGGCCGTCACACTCTTTTTCACGCTGACAATTCGAACCAAAGACCTTCCTCCGGCCGACCCCGTTTCACCGACGCAGCATCTTGACGATCGCAAAGCACAGATTTACGAAAATCTGCGCGACCTTCAGTTTGAGTATCGAGTGGGAAAACTTTCGGACGAGGATTATCAGCAGACCAAGCTCGGATTGCAGAAGGAACTGGCGGGCGTGCTCCAGGAAATTGAGAAGTTTTCTCCAGGCGAGGCGAAAACACCCGTGGTTCAGGCGCCTCAGGCGGCCTCCAATTTGTGTCCTCACTGCGGCGCGAGTTTTCCAAATCCCATGAAATTCTGCGGAGAGTGCGGAAAGGCCATGGCCGTATGAAGGTCGCATTCTGGCTCCTGGCTTCTGGCTCCTGGCTACTTGCGTCCGTCGATGGAACGGTGATGAACGCCACCACCGGCAAGCCCCAGCCATCGGTCATCGTGACGCTGGTGCAGCCCAGCGAGCGAGGCATGGAGACCATCGGCAGCATGAAAAGCGACGCTGGCGGAATATTTAAGTTCGACCAGAACCTGCCGCCTGGACCGGCGCTGCTGCAAGCGATCTACCAGGGCGTGACCTATACGCTGGTCCTCCCGCCCAGCACCCCGACCACCGGCGTCCGCGTGAAAGTTTACGATTCATCGCCGAAGCCGGGCATCGCAAAGGTGTCTCAGCACATGATTCTGATCGAGCCCAGCGCGACGGCGCTCGACATCAGCGAGACGTTCCTGGTGGAGAATGAATCCACCACGACGTTTCAGGACCCGGCAAACGGCTCGGTGCAGTTTTACCTTCCCGAAGCGGCGGGTGGCAAAGCGAACGTCAGGATCACCGCGCCCGGAGGCATGCCGATTGAAAGGGCCGCTGAGAAGACTGCGGTCAAGGACGTTTATAAAGTCGCGTATCCGGTGAAACCCGGCGAGAGCCGGTTCGACGTGAGTTACTCGCTGCCGCCCACCGATGCGTTCTCGAGCAAAATCCTGCATGCCGACGGAGTGACGCGCCTGGTGACGCCTGCCTCGGTCACGCTGGAAGGCGAGGGCCTGGAATCGCTGGGGCAGGAGCCGACGACCAAGGCGCATATTTACAATGCTGCGACCGCGGCTTACTCGCTGAAGATCACCGGCACGGGCTCCCTGCGGAGCCAGGAAGCGGCGGCGCCGGAGGAGGACTCGGGCGCGCCCGAAATCGAAGAAAAGCCGGCCCGCATTTATACCCGGATGGAATGGGTGCTGGCGCTGGCATTCGCCGTTCTCGGTCTGGGAGGCGTTCTCCTCTATCGCAAGAGCACGGCATGAACGCCCTGGAGATTGACACCGTCTGGAAATATTTCGGCGACTACCCCGCCCTGCGGGATGTCGGATTTAACGTTGAAGCCGGCTCGGTGGTGGCGCTGCTGGGACGCAACGGCGCGGGGAAAACCACGTTGCTCAGGATTCTCGCGGGACTCTCTAAACCATCCAAAGGATCGGTAAAAATCCATGGCTCGGAAGTGCGGGAGGAGCCTACGCGACGGCGCATCGGCGTGCTGGGGCATGGAATTTCGCTCTACGACGAGCTGACGGCAACCGAGAATCTGGTGCTGTTCGCGAATCTCTACGGCCTCAAAGATTCTGAGAAGCGCGCGCATCAATGGCTGGAGCGCACCGGCCTGGAACGCGTTCGCGACGGACTGGTGCGCGAATTCTCGCGCGGCATGCGGCAGCGGCTGGCGGTGGCGCGGACATTCATTCACGACCCCGAAGTTCTGCTGTTCGACGAGCCGTTCACGTCGCTTGACGATCGCGCCATCGCGGTGCTGCAATCGCTGATCGCCGATGCGCAGAAGCGCGGCTGCACTATCGTCATGTCGACGCATCAACTGCGCGAAGCCATCGAGCTGGCCACGCACGTCGTGCTGATCCGCAAAGGGCAGTTCGCCTACGCCGGCGAGCGTCGCCAGGAAATGCTGGACGATCCGACCTGGCTGTATCGGACGTATGAGGGGGACGGCGCGGCGTGAAGAAACCCATCGAGGACTATTAATGTTCCTCCGCCAGTGCCTGACCGTCGCCGCCAAGGACTTGCGCGCGGAGTGGCGAACCAAGGAAGCGCTTAACGCTTCGCTCGCATTCTCCACAGTGATCCTGGTGCTGTTCAGCTTCGCGCTCGATCCGAACCCGGAAATGATGCAGGAATTCTCGGGCGGCCTGCTGTGGCTGGTCTTCCTGTTCGCAGGAGCGCTGGTGCTGAACCGCAGCTTCGCCCGCGAAATGCAGAACGATTGTTTGGACGCGCTGCTCGCCTCGCCCGTCCCTGTGTCGGGACTTTTTTTAGGAAAAGCGCTGGCCAACTACGCGCTCCTGATGACACTCGAACTGATCTGCCTGGCGGAATTCGGCGTCCTCTTCAATGTGCGATGGCTCGGGAACATCGGCGCGCTTCTGATCGTCATGGCTCTGGGCACCTGGGCGCTCACTGTAGTGGGAACTATTTTCAGCGCGCTCACCGTGAACCTGCGGCTGCGTGAAGTGATGCTGCCGGTGCTGGTCTATCCGATGATGGTGCCTCCCATGATGGCCGCGATGATCCTGACCACGTCGCTGCTGAACGGCGATCCCATTGGGCCCGGCAATATTCTGTGGGTCCGCGTGCTGGCCGGATTCGACGTCATCTTCACGCTGCTGGGCGTCGCATTTATAGATACTGTATTGGTGGGGTGAATTATGCGCAATCGCATTCTGCTCTTGCTGACGGCCGCGTTTGCGGTGCTCATCGCCTGGAACCTGAAACATATTCTCCTCGGGCTTCCCGACGAAGCGCGCCAGGACGCGATCTTCCGCATTCTCTACTTCCACGCGCCCGCGGCCATGGTCGGGCTAACCGGCTTCGGCGTCGGCATGGTGTTCAGCGGCGTTTATCTGGCCACGAAAAATTTTTACTGGGACACCCTCGCCGCCTCGACCACGGAAGTGTCGCTGATGCTGGCCGCCATCAACCTGGTGACCGGCTCCATCTGGGGTCGCCAGCAATGGGGAGTCTGGTGGGCCTGGGACGCGCGCCTCACCTCCATGCTGGTCTGCTGGCTGATTTTCGCCGGATACATGATGCTGCGCCGAGCCATTGAAGAACCCGATACGCGGGCGCGCCTGTCCGCCGTCGTCAGCCTTTTCGGCACCGTCAACGCCTGGTTCGTCTACAAGGTGATCGAGTGGTTCCCGCGGCTGCAACATCCCGGCCCGGTGCTGAGTTTCCGCACCGGAGGCAGAATCGACCGGCAGTTGGAGACGCCGTTTTGGTGGATGGTGCTCGCCTACATCCTGCTGGCGGTGATTCTCGTGATGATCCGCATGCGGCAGGAATCCGTGGCCCGGGAAATCGATTCGCTGCGCCGCCTGGCGCACGCCTAGGAAATTTATGAACGCAAATTTTGAATACCTGTGCTATGGATTGATGGCCGCGTGGCTGATCGTCGCTCTCTACGTCCTGCTGCTCGGGCTGCGGGAAAGCAAACTGGGCAAGGAGCTCGACCGCGTGCGCCACATGGTGGAGCCACGCGGAAAATAGCTTAGTCCTTGGAGGGTCTCCCGAGGATCAGCATGAATCCGGCTCCGAAGCAGGCTCCCGTGGCAATCAACTGCACAATGTCGACGCCTCGCAGGGCTTCCCACCGCGATGAAGTGACCAGGCTCAAGAGTCCAAGGCATGGCAGGACAATCAAGATGAATCCCGCGATTCTAGTTTGTCGTTTGGTCATAAGTTCCTAGTTGTTCGCAAAGCGTGTCCCGCCTGTCCGCATGCTCACGCATGGCGGCTCAATGCCGCCGCGGAGTCGCCATGCGTAAGCATGCGGGTAGATGGGAATAACCGGACGTCCCTCTAGTGGCTTCCCGCCAGCTTCTCCGGCATATCCGCAAGAATATAACTCATCACCGCCATCGCCGCAATGCTCTTGCGGAAATCGTCCAGGTCCACTTTATCCAGCGTGTCGGTTTCGGTATGATGCCAGTCAAAATAATGTTGCCCAACTGACCTCTCACCTAACCCGGGCACTCCGTCGCGGGTCAGCGGGGCGATGTCGGACCCTCCGCCGCCGCCGGTAATCTCGCCTGCGTTGATGCGTTCCAGCAGCTTGCCGATCTGCTTCAGGAGGTTCATTGAATTCTCAGCAGCCGGACTTGGCGCCGCCGCCGCGCCTCGCCCTCCGCGGCCTCTGCCTCCGCCGAATCCTCCCGCGCCATAACCGAATCCGGCAGGCGCTTCCGCTCCGCCGTCCATCTCGATGGCCGCGACGTGATTCTTAATGGCATCGCCCACCCAGGAGCGATACGCCTCGCCGCCGCGTCCGCCGTTTTCTTCATTCACCCAAAAGACGACGCGAATCGTCCGCCGAGGTTGCAGCCCCAGCTTCTTGATCAGCGCGACCGCTTGCAGGCTCGCGATAATTCCACTCCCGTCGTCCTGCGCGCCTCGTCCCACGTCCCAGGAATCGATGTGCCCGCCCAGCACCACCACTTCTTCCGGATGCTCGCGTCCGGGAATCTCGCTCATCACGTCGCCGCTGTCGGCATCGGGCTCCTGGTGCGCAGCCATTTCCAGATGCACGCGAATCGGAATCTTCTGCGACGCGAAGCGGCCGAGCATTAAGGCATCCTCGACGCTCAACGCCGCGGCCGGGATTTTTGGTTGGGCTTCATCGTAATCGAGCGTGCCGGTATGCGGGATCTGCATCGCGAGCGGCGTCACCGACCGCAACAACACCGCGACCGCGCCCATCCCCGCGGCAATCGACGGTCCTGCCCGGCGATACTGCCCCGTCGCGCCGTAATTCACCCATTTTTCGTTATAGAGGACAATTTTCCCGCGCACGCCATCGGCGCCCAGTTTCTGAAGCTGATCGAAATCCTGCACTACCACCACATCGGCAGTGATTCCTCCCTTCGGCGTGCCGACGCTCATTCCCAACCCCAGCATGTGCAGAGGTTTGTTTTCAGGCGCGAGCAACTGTGCCGATTCCGCGCCCCGCACCCACTTCGGAACCTTCACCGGAATCACGCGCACGTTGCTCAACCCGTCGCTCTTCATCGTCGCGGAGGCCCATTGAATGGCGCGGTCCAGGCTGGGCATCCCGCTCAGCCGCGCGCCGATCCGGTCGCACAGGTACGCCAGCTTCGCGTAGCCGTCGTTATCCATCAGCGCCGCGTCGATCAACTGGTCGGCCACCGGTTTGTATTGGGCGGTCAGGTCGGCCGCGAACATCGCGCCGCCGGCCAGGGCGACAGAAAAAAGAATTTTTGGAAGACGCATGAGTTCAATAATATTAGCACTTGACGCGCGTCCTGATTTTCTCTATTATGTAGAAACCAGATGTCCAAGGGCGAACTTCTCGGCGAATTCGAACATCTTATCCTGCTTGCCGTCCTGCGGCTGGATGACGACGCTTATGGCATGCGCGTCCGCCAGGAAATCGCCGATCGTACCGGCCGCGATGTCTCTATCGGCGCCGTGTATGCCACGCTTGACCGCTTGGCGGAGAAAGGGCTGGTCGTTTCCTCCATGGGCGAGGCGACGCCCGAACGCGGCGGCCGCGCCAAGCGCTCCTTTCGCCTTACCCGCGCCGGCGCGGATTCGGTGAACCGGGCTCGTCACGAAATGGAAAGCATGACGGACGGTTTAAGATTTCCGCTGCGAGGAGTCCGTTGAAACTCGCGCAGCTAGTTCTCCTCGCCGCCGCGGGACGCTCCCAGGCCGAATGCGTTGCCGACGATCTGGAAGAGGAGTTCGCATCGATTTGCCTGGCCCGCGGGCGCGGCGCTGGAAATCGCTGGTACGTTTCCCAGGTGATCCGATGCATTGTACTCACTTCAGTATCTCGACAAACCTCCCCGCCGAAGTGTCCCAGCTTTTTCCGACGTGAAACGCCCCGTACAAACGGTCCGCATAGATTCGCGCATCCTCGATACTGGCCAGAGTCGTCAGCGAGAACGCGAAATTCTCCCGCGAGCCCACCCAAACCACGTTCGCCACCACGCGATGCTCCGCGGCCAGGGCCTCGCCGATTTTCTGCGCCATCGCGTCCGCAGCCTCCTCGGGCGTGGTCCCCGGGCGCCGCGCGATAAAGCCGTTCACCAGCCCGATATTTCGCGTCCCATAGCGCCGCGAGTCCCCTTCAAACGTCTCCGCATAGACCCAGGTGTTCCATTCTTCCCATCCCTGGCTCACCAGAACCGTATTGTCCGGCGGAAACACCTGCGCCAGTTCATTCGACTGCCTCATATACCGGCTGTCCTGGCCGCGGCTGGCCAGCATCAGTCGAGCGTTGTAGCCTCCTTCCAAGAAGAACGCCGCGCCCAGCGCGACGGCCAGAAATCGCACACGCCCGAATGCCTCCAGAATGACAATCACGCCAAGGATGGTCGCGAACATCGGCTCGATCTGGCTCTGCGGATCCTGCGGCTGGGAATATAAATGCTCCATCTGGCCCGTGACGAATGCCGCCAGCCCGAACACCGCCAGCAGTCGCGTCGAGCTCCGCCAGATCGCCGCCCACACCAGCGCCGCCAGCGTGACCATCGCAAAAAGCCACGAGACTCTCATCCATCCCAAGATGTTGGGATCGGCGAACGCCACCCGGTTGTCCCCGATATTCTTGCCACCTAAAAAATAATTCCCGATCCCGATCAACGCGGAAACAACTTTGTTCCACCGAAACCCGAGGTATCCGTTAGGAGCCGTTTTCGATGGGTACACAATCTGCCGGATCGATTCGAGGCGCTCAAACGGCGTGGTGTCGAGCGAAGGCGCAGCCGCGGTCACCACCCAATCGCCCTGCTTCGATGGAACAAACCCGAGCATGAACAGCTTCAGAATAATTCCGAACAGCGCGAAAAACACCGGCAGCATCCAAGTACGTCGCCAGTTCAGAAGCCCCACCGCGATCACGCCCGCCAGTGCCGGAATCATCAGCGTCCAATGAAGCAGCGTCAACATCGCGCAGCAGACGCTTGCGCCCGCTAGATACCCGATGCGACCGCCGTCCAAGAAAGCGAACACGCAGAAAGTCATCAATACAAAAAACGTGTACGCGGGAAGAATGTCCTCGGAGTTGACGCTGTTCAGAATGACGAACGCAGCGCATCCGTGCGCCAGGACCACGATCGCGGACAACAGCACGGACCCCAAAAACCGCATCGCCAGCAGGAAGACGACGGCGGAGGCGGCTCCTCCAAACATCGCGTTAACAAGGGCCATCTTGCGAAACGTGACCACCGGGCCGTGCGTGCCGTAGGAAACTCGAGCATCCGGAATCGCGCGGCACAGAACCCCGTAAAGCGGCAGATACAGCCACTCCCCGCTATCGAGCTTGTGACTGGTTCCCTTCTCCCACCCCCTCACCATCGGTGTTTTCCAAAGGCCGTTCGTCGTTCCGATGTTGGTGTTGTCCAACTCCACCACCGCCGCCAGATAGACGCTCGCGAAAATCAGAAAGACGAAACAGGCCGCGATCAGCGAGCGTGAACCCATTGATCTAAAGTAACTCCTCGGTGGCGCGAGCTTAGGATGATCGCTTCCTGCGGTCGCGGCTCGGTAGATCTTCAATAACAGGTAGCGCCGATTCCGAGCCGCGACCGCAGGGAGCGACCTCCACGAGTTTTTCCGCCTTCTACTGCACAGCGATCGCCACCGCATTGCTGGTGGCGCTCCCGATTTGCAAAAACACAGACACCGCGCTCCCCCTCGGAGTCCCCGCCGGCACCGCGACGTTCACCTGGTACAACCCCACCAGCCCCGGCGTCAGCCCGCAATAGGCCGGCGTCGCGATCACGTCCAGCCCCGGCAGCACGCTCTGCCCGAACACCATCACGCAGTTCGGCACACTCGCGACCCCCGGCACCGCCACTCCTTCGGTCGATACTGGCGACGTTTGCCCAAATCCGAGCCCGTAGAAAATCAACGTATCGCCCGCCGTCGCTGGCCTGCTGGCGACTCCCGCCGTGGTCGGAATCGGAAACGTCGTGAAGTCACTGAACGTCGCGATCGCGTAATTGGTTCCCACCGGCGATTCGCTCGAGATGTTGTTCACTGTTCCGATGGTGTTCCCCGTCACGCCCAGTTGAAATTGAAGCAGCCGCGGAACCGTGGCCGCCACAGGCATGCTGATCGTGTTGCCGGTCTCGACCGTCCCGTTGTCGTTGCGATCCACGCGCACCTTCGCCTGGCCACCCGGAGTCGAGTAAGGGACCTGGAACGTAATCTGGCCTCCCTGATTCTCCACGTGCGAAGCGGCTACGTAATAGGTCGGCACCGCCACGCCGTTCACATACACCGTCGCCCCGCCCAGCGTCGTTCCCAGAGGCAGCGTCTGCGCCGCCACAGCCACACCGGTCGTGAACTGCTCGCCTCGAACCGCTACCAGGTCGCCCGGGGCCACTGTCGCGCCGATTGCGTACAGCGCGTTATCCACCACCCCCTGGAAGTAACTCACCGGAGGTCCGACGGCCACTACGTCCATTTCCACCGGCACCGTGAACGGACCGTTCACCGCCGTCCCTGCAATCGTGATGGTCGCCGTATACTTGCCCGGAGTCAACCCCGTGGGATCTCCCGTCGCCACCACGCATCCGCCCACGCCCGCAATCAGGCATGCCCCGTTGATCGACGTTGTGAGCCAGGTTGCTCCACTCGCCGCGCCTGTCGAAACCGTGGCCCCGCTCACCACCAGCGCGCTCGCTCCGGCGTTCGCCAGTTGAATCCACTTCGCCACCGGCGCCGCCCCCTGCGCGACATTGAACTGAATCGACGATTGCACCAGCACTCCGATCGGCTTGTTGGTCACGTTGATCGTCACCGGCACCGACTTCACATCGGGCTGGAACCCGGAGCTGAGTACGTTAATCCGCCCGTTGTACGAGGTCTCCGGCGTAGTCGACGCCGGCGACGTTGCGGTCACCTGATAGGTCGCCGTCGTCTGAAAACTCCCTCCGCCCTCGCTCAGAATCGCCAGCGTGATTCCCGGCGGAGGCGAGGCTCCCGCATTTAAAGTGTTCGACGCAATGAACGTCGTCGACGCCGCGCCGCCCGGGGACATATAGAAACTGATCGAATTCGGCACTCCTCCGCCCATCTGCACCGTCACCGCGACGGTCTGCGGCGAATCGATGGCGTTGGCCGCCGTCACCGTCACCAGGCCAGTGGCGATTCCCTGCGCCAGCGTCGACGTGTTTAACGCAATTTGAACATTCGTGCCGACAACCGACGCCGCGAGCCAGGATACGTTCGCCGCCGCGCTCAGCGCCAGCGTCCCATCCCCGATGTTGGTCGTCGAAACCGTCTGCGTGGTTCCGTTCTGGCCCACCGCAATGTTCAGCGGACCAACTGTAGTTGTGGAAAGACGCAATTGCGGTGTGGCATAAAGAGCCGCCGCGCTAAGCAGAACAGCAATCACATGTCGCATAGATTTAAGGAGATACGGAAATTTGGAGACCTGCACGCTTTCTCCAACAGCAAGCTTGTCTCCACTTAAGGCTCGGGAGAAATAATTTCAAACTCTGCTTTCAGAAATTGCCAGTCCGGAAGCTCATACACACGCATCTTGCTGGGTGCCGTCGCCGATACGTCCTGAATCTCTTCCGGTCCCAGCGGAGGAACTTTCACATCGAAAGTCGCGATAGGAGGATCGTCGGGCTTGGCCGAATTGGTGGTCAGCCGCACTCGCACCCCCAGATCGCCGAGGTCCGCTTCGGAGTGGTTCACCACCGCGAACTTCACTTTCAATTTCCCGTTGCCCGCCTCCGACAAACGAAACCCCACCAGCTCGACATACTTGGCGAGCGGATGCTTCTTAATAGGAACAGCCGAAGTCGGCTCCATCGGTCCGGTCTTTTTAGTGTCTTTCGAATCCCTAGCCGGCGGACTGGAACAAGCAACCAGCGAGAGCAATAAGG
>Ga0210394_10006990_pt1 | contig 12039 bp, 10 predicted proteins | sample IncBWC12MmetaG_FD_160121 | JGI IMG/M metagenome (GOLD analysis project Ga0210394, IMG submission 160121) | Forest soil microbial communities from Barre Woods Harvard Forest LTER site, Petersham, Massachusetts, United States - Inc-BW-C-12-M | ecosystem: Environmental > Terrestrial > Soil >... | reverse complement strand
TGGAAATCCTCAAAGACAACGCGCGACCGGAGGCCGGCGAGGTCTACGGGGCTATGGACATGGGCTGGGCTAAGCTCGTCGGCCAGATCGCCCAGGCCTTCGGAAAGTGAGTGGGACTCCTCTCCGGGTTGCGCGCTCCCGCTGACAGGCTGGCGGCAGCGGCCCGCTGCAACCCGTTGCCGCCCTTCACGAGGAACGCGGCGGGCGCAGCCATTGTTGGCCGCTGCACTTGCAATCAGTGCGGCCCGATCTGAACACCTGCTGGCGCCCATTTAGCTAAACAGTTCTCCGAAATCACAGTCTATGATTCCGCCCCGATTCGGTGCAGAACCGCGTCCAGAGCCTCCGAGATTCTCGTCAGGAGGCCCCGTTCCACCAAGTGTTTGAGAAATTGCTCATTTATGCCGCCGGCCGTCGCGTGCGTAGCGGCCAGTGATTGGAAACTGCGCTTGGGCGCGTCGACAGCGCCAGTCGTTACCCCCAAAAAGAGTCGTGCAATGTAGTCTCTGGCTTGCCATGCCGGAACACCTTGCTGCTCCAACCAAGACGCAATCGTTTCATTAAATGCGAAATAGGACGCAATGGTCGCAGTCGTGGCACAAATTGCATCGAACTCGTTTTCCCTTTCCACTGGAAAAACGGTTCCAACGCCAGCGAAGAGTTCAAAGGCCATCGGATCGTGGGGATAGATCGCCGTGGGGCTCAATTGTTTTGCCGCTGACGGCAACGGTACGGCCCTCGCGATTCGCACAGCAGGCGCTACGAGTTCAGACAAGCTCCGCAGCGAGAGCGCCGAGACAAGGCTGATAACCCGATGATCGGGACGGAAAGCCAATTCCGAAAGAACATCTCGCGCAGCTGAAGGCCTCACCGCGATCACGATTATGGCGGAATGGTCGAGAACTTCCTGGTTACAGAACGCGACGGATATTCCATGGAAACGATTCGCAAGCCCATGAGCTACAGCAGAATTGCGAGGAGACAACCAGATGGAGTGGGGGGCGACGCCGGACGAACTCAAGCCAGTGACGATGGATAATGTGATTTCGCCAGTTCCGATGAATCCTAGTTGCATCATTCTTTCCTGTCGTTTCCAAACGGAAGCGACGCACAGATCTTAAACGATTTTCAAAAAACATCAGACTGTGTTTGTCAGCATTTATCCTACGACGGGAGAGGGGCTGACACTTCGCGAATGGCAACCCGGAAATGATTCCGAGGAATGTCGGGGAAGAGCGAGCATTGCCGCCGCAAAGCAATTCTGTCAAAACATTTCGTCATGGCGGGCTGCGCCGGTCCCACGCAGAGGCAAGCGTTCAAGAATTTGACAATTCGGATGGTTGCGGGGTTCGTGGATGTTGCTGAAAGGAAAGAAAATCTTGGTTGCGGGGGCCCGCAACCATCCGAATTGTTTAGTCTTGCCTTTCAGCCTGGAACTGATTCGGCTCGCGGCGTGGGCCTGCACTAGGGACTAGATACGCTCTCATCGCTTCCGAGTGCCCGACGAGTTGCCCCCAGCGCCGTGCGCCTAAGTCTCTTAACTATTCTTCTTGCCGTCCATCTACCATCCCACAACGAAGAAGCCAGACCGGCTAAAGGATCAGCCGTGGATCGCCACTCGCCTTTGCGGGAAGGCCATTTGATCGCTCTGTCTCTATCTGCCCTCGAAAGAGCACTTCCATCTGGCGCAACGCTTCGTTCGGAGTCCGGCCAGTGAAGTCTTTGAAGTCGTGAACCATATGCATTTGATCGTAATATCCAAACTCGTGCGCCACGTTCGTCCACGACATAGTGGATGCGCGCGCTTTGCTATCAAGAGCCGCTTCGAATCTCGCGATTCGCGCATACAGGCTGGGGCGCATCCCGACCTGTTGCACGAAACGACGCTCAAATTGGCGCACGCTTAGACCCGCCTCGGCGGCAAGGACCGCGATCCGTTCATTGCCACCGCCGAGGAGGATATGGCTCGCCACTGCTGCAATTCTGTCAAAACTGCGCGCATGGAAAGACCGATGTAATAAAAACTCGTCCGCGATGCGCACCCGCTCTCCTAGAGTTCCGGTTTCTCCAAGCCGTTTTTCCATGCGCGCAACGAAAGCGCCGAGCACGGAATGTGCCTCATAACTACGATCGGTCAATTCGTGCATCGGAAGGGAAAAGAGCCGGTGCAATCCGGTAGGTTGGAACATGATGATGAAGCAATCCACCGCACCGCGGAGTTGCAAATAGCCCCTATAAAGCGTTTGTGTGCCCACCACTACGGCTCGAGGACTCGTCTGCTTCCGCGGCGGGCCCGGTGAGAAAACCTGTATGCGATCTCCCAGAATAAACTCGATCAATGGTGTAGCCCGGGCAGTTATCGGGTGCACTAGCGTGCCATCGTCAATTCGCGCGCTGCGTTGTGCGTAGAAGCGGACGTACGCTCTCAGTGGAAGTGCGGGTTTGATCAGCCGAATGGCGTGCATAGCGGTTCCGGCGAGCTCCAAGTTTACTACGGTAAATGATTCACGTAATTAGCGCTTCCGTGCTATCGGGCGAGCCAACTGGCCAGCCGGTGCCAGGCCGGGCTTGGACCAATGACGCCGGCTCGAATCGGTCCGAATAGGAACATCGCGACCGCCAGAGCCGTCGTCAGTGGATGCACGCTCCTCGTCAGCAAGTAGTCTCTCGCCACCGCTGCGATGAGGAACATCGAGATAGGTATGACGATGATGGCTGGCGGCATCGCGGCGAGCCGGGGATTGTGGCCGATGAAGTGCGCCAAGGGAGCACCCATAAGCGCTATATTTGCGAACAACATCAACCTTTTATGGATCTCCGGCCGGCGACGATAAGCGATTGCCGCTACAACAAGGACCATAAACGCGAGCAGGTCACCGAACGGGAAAATGAATTCATAAAGCGGGTCGTGGTCAATTCTAAGATCACCGCTCAGATCGAACCCCCGGCGCACCATCGAGATGGAGGTCGCGTACGCCAGCGGAAACATCGCAATAAGGACCAAACCTGCGGCGATGCCTAGCCGTCGGTGAAGCGCAATCCATCCGGTCGCCACAAGGCTGCTCTGCACAAGAAAAATGCAAAGCCAGCCGAAAAATACGATGCCGTGCGCGGCCGCAAGTGAGGATAGCGGTGCCCTCCGTCCCGCGGTATGGATGATGGAGGGTGTGAATCCGGCTATAGCCACTGCAAGCATGGCCAGCGCCAGACCTGTAACGAACCAGTGTTCGACCGCCCTGTTTTCTTGCGCTCTCGACGAGAGCGGGAGAGATGCCCTAGTCATATCAAGGTCTTGTCTCCTCTCAGCGTTCCATCCAGGGCGCATATTAGCGACACGGTAGTTTCTAGCGATAGTAAGAATGCGACACTCCGGGCTTGTGGCTCCGCTTGCGACTGCATAACGGCAAGGCCCATTTCCAGTAACCAACAATGTGAGTCCCGGAATTGGTCTTGACAGCACGTCCCCAATCTTGCTCGGTGTCGAGACATGGTGGGAACCGCAGGCCGCTGGTCCTGAATGACCTTATTGCTTCGCACCTGAATCTGTCGGGTCAGCATAAATCCGCTGCAACAGAAGAATCCACGCGGCGTCGGTCAATGGATCGGAGGGCACCTGGAAATCCACGCGCCCATGGCGGAGGTCTGCTGAGAAAATCGACATGATGCGATCCAGAGTTAGATTGTCAGCGTTCGATGCTCGGTCTCCAATTGCAGCTTTCCAGAGAATGGAAAAGCGAATGGCATGGCTTGGGTATGTGGCGCGGACTTCACCATTTTCGAGAATTGACCAGTTGCCGCCGCCATTCGGCTGAATTTGCGCAGCGGCTGAGATGCGCGGTAGCGCCGCATGGGGATCGCCGATGAGACCGATGCGGTGGTACATCCGGTCGGTGTCCGCACAGAGAGCAACATTGCCTAAGGGCGGCTGCTCGCTCCGCATTGGACCATCGAGCCCTTCCGGCCAGTAGTCGAAGCTGCCACCAGCGCCGTCATAAAACCAGGAGAGCGTGCTGGCGCGAACCACACGCCATGCTTCGAACAGCTCAGAGGTTCCCATCACTCTGAGAAACGGCAACGGATAGTCGACTCGTGTAGCCCCGTAGAAGGACGGGTTGTCCATGTGGGTTGTACAAGCGGGCATAGGTCCGTTGATGTTGACGGCCACGAATTCAGGATTCACGCACGACGTGCCGAAAGCAGCCTTTGCGGCCTCAAGGAACCTCTTGTTGTGCAGTATCAAATCGGCACCGTCGACAAGCGGCTTGCCGCCTAAGGCCCAGTCTCCCCGGAACCACGGATCAACCGGCCGCTTCGCTTGCTCATGCGCTTCATCTTTAATCCCCTCTGGAGCATAGGTTGCCAGCGCCCGATAGGGAGCATACCGCTCGAACATGGCGCGGATCTCACCGGGATCGTCAAATGCGGGCTCAATGCGAATCGGCTTGGGATTAATTGTCATGATTCCTCCTGTAGCGCATTAGGATTTGTTTCGAAAGCTAAGTCGGCGGCGTCGGATAGTGGATCTGAGGCAGGCAGGGCTCGCTTGGGCAAGACCAGGGCCAAGCTCGCCGATACCAGGAAAGAAACTCCGGCGCAGATCAAGCCGCTGTAAAAGCTGCCGGTCTTTTGGCGAATCAGACCTACGGTGTAAGGTCCGACGAACCCGCCGATGTTGGCAACGGATGTCACGAGTGCAAGGCCCGCGGCTGCGGAGGAGCCGGTCAGGAATTCGCCGGGTACCGAAAAGAAGATCGGCAAAAAGCTATAGGTTCCGATGGCGACGAGCGAAAACAGGGCGACAGAAAAAACCGGCGAATGAGGCACTCCAAGCAACAACATGCTCGCCCCAGCCAAAGCGCTAGCCGCGGCCATGTGGAATCGCCGCTCCCCTGTAAGGTCGGAATGGAGAGGCACAACGAGCATGGCGAGCAGACCAAGCAAATTGGGGATCATGACCGCGAACCCAAGGGCGGTGTTGGACTGCCCGCCAAGGGCTATCTTCATGACCTGAGGCAGCCAGAAGCTGAAGGTGTAGGAGGCAAACCCGTAACTAAAACCAACCCAAGCCAGATGCCAGACTCGCGGGCTAACCAGAGTCCGTGCCACAGAGAGGGATCGCCCTTCCACGCCAAGCTTTTGACGATCTTCCCGGTCCAATTGATCAGTGATCCATGCTTTTTCTTCCACGGACAGGAACCGCGCCTCCACCGGTCTGCTGGGCAGCAGGAAACTCACCAGAGGCACGCACGCTATGGCGGGGAATCCTTCCAAAACGAGCAGCCATCGCCAGCTGCTAAGACCGAACCAATGCACGTGATCCAAGATGAAGCCTGAAACTGGGGCACCCAGGACACTGGCGAGCGGGATGCCGATCAAGATCAGGGCAATTGCTTGAGCTTTTTCGCGCTGCCGGAACCAATATCCCAGGTACAGAGCGATGCCGGGGAAATATCCAGCCTCCGCGAGGCCGAGCGCAAAACGGGCGACATACAATTGATAGGCGGACTGCACAAAGCCCGACAGAGTAGCAACAATGCCCCAAGTAATCAGGATTCGGGCGATCCAGACACGCGCGCCGATCTTGTGCAGGATGAGGTTGCTGGGAACCTCAAACAGGGAGTAGCCCCAGAAGAAAATTCCAGCCGCGAATCCGAATTGCTGGCTGGTGATGGCCAGTTCGCGATTCATCGTGAGAGCCGCAAAACCGAGGTTGATTCTGTCGATGAAGGCGATTACAAAAAGTACAAATAGGAACGGCAGGAGCCGGATCTTGAGCTTGCGGATTGTCGCCACCTTGGCCGCGCTCGTTGCCATGCTGGCGCTACTCATCACGGTTTCCAGCCTCAGAGTGGCCTGACAATGGCAGATCCAAGTACTTGATGTCGAATTTCAGCATCACGTCCTCGATTCGTACCTCAGGTCGAGCCAGCGCACCTCTGTGACGAGGAACTGTTTGCCAAGTAGACGGAAGAATACCCGCCGCGAGTGCAAAACCCTCCAGCAGGGAACTTAAATTCAGCTTCGGCAAGCGCTCACCTCCAGTTAAAAGAGCGGCTCAACCTGCCATCGCCGCGTCTTGGTGTTGCCCGTTGCTATGCCAGCTTAGCTGCGCGCTCAGACACAACAATGGCGTGCGTATGACCAAAATGTTGACAGCGAAGTGTCTGGAAATAAGAATGTTGCAACGACTATGAACGCACGTTTCGGAGCATTCGAAATTGATTTGGAGGGCCGCCGCCTGTTGAAGAAGGGTGTGCCGATCACCCTCCGCGAACAGTCGTTTCAGGTGCTCGCCGCGCTGATGGAACGGCCCGGCGAGATCGTTACTCGAGAAGAGTTGCGCAAGCGGCTCTGGTCTGCGGACACGTTCGTGGATTTCGAGGTGGCGCTGAATTCCGCGGTGAGCCGACTGCGCGACGCGCTGGGTGATTCTGCTGACTCCCCCAGCATTATTGAAACGATTCCGAAGCGCGGGTATCGGTTTATTGTCCCGATGCCCGAACGGCCTGCCGTGGCCGTAATGCCATTCGTTAACCAAACCGGGGATGCGAAGGATGAGTACTTCAGCGACGGATTGACGGATGAACTCATTCGGGTTTTATCGCGCAACGACGGATTGAGGATCACAGCGAGCAGTTTGGTATTCCGATTCAAAGGGCAGCGCTGGGATGCCAGACAGGTGGGTCGAGAACTAGGTGTCGGAGCTATTTTGGAAGGATCGGTCTGGAGATCAGGCGACCGTATTCGCATTACCGTCAGGCTAGTTGGCGTGAAAGATGGATTCAACATCTGGGCGCAGCGCTTTGACAGCACGTTGGAAGACCTGTTCGGCATTCAAGACGAGGTGTGTACCGCCGTTGCTGACGTGTTGCACGTGCGCCTGGGATCTTCGATTCGAGAACGCCGTCCTGGCAATATGGAAGCGTATATCCAGTATTTGAAGGGAGCCCATCTGCTGAAGAAGCGGCGCCCGGTCGACATCCGACGCGCGTTCGAATACCAGCAAGAGGCAATTCGGCTTGACTCTGAATATGCCGAGCCTTATTACGGTGCCGCGATGTATTACAACGTAAGCGCAGCATTCGGAGCGCTGCCGCCACAAAGTGCGCTTCTCGAAGCAGTGAAGTTAGTCTCGAAAGGACTGGCTCTCGATGAGAGTTCCGTTATGCTACACAGCACGTTGGGAATGGCGCGAATGTTTCAGTGGCGCTGGGCCGAGTCGGAACAGACGCACCGGCGAGCGCTTAGCCTGGAGCCCGCAAATGCGTTTCCCCACATGTGCTACGCAATTCTTTGCAGCTTCCTTGGCCGGCATGACGAAGCTGTACTCCATGCCGACAAGTCCGTCGAACTTGATCCGCTGGATTTGATGACCAACTTCCGGCTTGTGCAGGCGAACTATTACGCACGCCGCTATGACGAGGCGGTCCGTACGGGCCGGATTGCGATCGAGCTGACGCCAGACTCGCCCTTCACATATTTTTATCTGGCTTTGTCCATGGCGGCGATCGGCCTAAAGGACGATGCGTGGGAAGCGGCTAACACGGCCAGAAAACTCGCTGATGGACTGCCGGTTGGTGAAGGCTATTTTGGCTACCTCGCGGGGATGCTAGGAAAAGAAGCAGAAGCCCGGACGGTAGCGGGACAGTTGCAGGCGCGTCGTGAAAAAGGCTATAGCGCCGCGATTCCGATTGCGTGGACATATCTCGGCTTAGGTGAAACGTCAGCGGCTCTCGAATGGCTTGACACTTCTTTTGCCGAACGCGACCCCTTCTTGGGTTCGCTGCTCGTTTTCCCGGCCTACGACGCCATACGCGAGCAACCAAGATTCAGGCAACTGGTACACCAACTCAAACTTTTGACCTAGGGAGATTCTCGTCAGCAAACAATGTGCTCGGAACTGGCCCGTCGCTGTTCGTCGACATCCCGTTACTCCCCGCGGCGCGCGACCCAACTCAAACTCGTCGACGCGCTGAGGTTTGAGGAGCGGATGATAACATTTGATTGATGGTGGCACTAGGAGACTCGAACCGCGACCCCCTTGGTGACAGGAAGGCGATGCGGCCTGCATCATTGTCAATTCGGATCGTTGCGGGGTATTCGGAACTCATTGGAGAAGAGTAGTTTCTGGTTGAGGAGGCCCGCTACGTACCGAATAGACAATTATTGCGCATACCGTTCCGCAGCGCACTCATCCATTCCGCCGCGTAATGCCTTAGAATAAAAATGAACTTAAGGCGTAGTTTCCGTGTAGCCAACATCCATCCTGAACCGCTCCGAACGACATGTTGATCGTCAGATCAGATATCGGAACCAGTATGGATGCTCCGGCTGTCTTCTCTTCTGTCGACTAGACCGCTACACGCAAGCTAGAATACGCGTACGAAACGCGGCAACATGAGAGATCACCATGTTCGCGAATAGCTCGCGGCGGAGCTTCCTGAAAGGCTCTGCCCTAGTGGGTGCGTCCTGCATGCTCCGTTCACCGGTGCCTACATCTTCAGCTGGATCTTCTGTGATCGTCGTCGGTGCAGGGGCGTTCGGTGGATGGTCAGCTCTCCAGTTCGCGCAGAGGGGCATGCGCGTTACGCTCGTTGATGCCTGGGGGCCGGGTAACTCTCGCGCGAGCTCAGGCGGCGAGACTCGGACGATCCGTGCGACCTACGGTCCTGCGCACACTCTTTACGTCAAGATGGTAGCCCGGGCCCTGCAGTTGTGGCAGGAGTACCAGCAACGATGGAATCTGAAACTTTTCTTTCAGAGTGGCGCACTCCGCATGGCAGGTGCCGATGATTCCTACGAGACTGCTGCGCTGCCTGTATTGAAGGAGGCCGGGATTCGTTTTGAGAAACTCTCGGCGGCAGAGTGTGCTCGACGTTGGCCGCAAGTCAACTTTGACGGAGTGTCCTGGAGTGTTTTCGAGCCCGATTCTGGCTTCCTCGCCGCGCGCCGCGGATGCGAGGCCGTTCTGGGTGCATTCCTCAAGGAAGGAGGCCAATACCGCCAAGCTCAGGCGACGCCGGGGCGAATCAAGGGGCGCCGGATGGACGGGATCAGCATTGATACAGGCGAACTCCTAAAGGCCGATTTCTGTGTTTTCGCCCCTGGTCCGTGGCTTGGCAGTGTCTTTCCGCTCTTAAGGTTGAGCATCACACCTACGCGCCAGGAGGTTTTCTTCTTCGGTACTCCTGCTGGCGACACGCGGTACTCCGAAGAACAACTCCCTACATGGATCGACGGGGGCAGGTATCCGTTTTTTGGTGTACCTGGAAACCATTGGCGCGGTTTCAAAATCGCTGATGACACGCGCGGGCCAGTAATCGATCCCAGCACAATGGAACGCGAGATTTCGCAGGAGAAGCTCTCGGCTGCCCGAGCATATATGAAATTGCGCTTCCCAACGCTGTCCGATGCACCGCTGCTGGAAAGCAGAGTTTGCCAATATGAAAACTCCACAGACCACAATTTCATTTTGGATCGCCACCCGGAAGCGGACAACGTTTGGATTGTCGGGGGAGGCTCGGGCCACGGCTTCAAACACGGACCAGTAATGGGTGAAATGCTTGCTGATGCCGTGTTGGGCTCGAAAGAACCACCGACCGAGATGGGCCTCGGGCGCCTGCTGAGGGATACTCCAAGCTGAGTGGAAGTCACCAAGCTTAAGTCTTCTTTTCGGCCCTGAAGAACTTGATTCCTGGCGCTGCTCAAGGATGACGGACAGCCCGGAGACTATGTGCCGATTTACCACCAAGCCTGTCGGCCTTATATTGTCAATTCGGATGGTTGCAGGGTACGCGGAAGTTACTGAAAGAAGAGATTTTTTGGTTGCGGGGGCCCGATACGTACCGAATAGACAATTCCTGAGCATTCCTTTCCGCAGCGAATTGCTCCACTGCGCCGCGCAAGTCTAACAAACGACAGCGACTCTTAGACTTAGTTTCCGGTGTGTAAACGGGGAGTCAGGTTGGCTTGGAGGCGAGAAGGGCTTGCTTGATGGAACTCAGCTCGTTAGCTGGCAACTCTTCAAAGGTGTCAGGTGCGCACCTTCGCTCTAAGAGGTGCTTTGGATGGAGGGTGTTTGTATCAGCATCTTGCGTTGCTGGCGGCGGCCAGGATGTTGGGGTCGGTGAATTCGAGCAGTTCGATGGGTGCGCCGTTTTCGACTATGAACGCGACGCGGACGCCGTCGGATGGGCTGTTGGGAGGAATCAGGATTTCGCGGCCATCAAGCTCGGAGGCGAGATCAGCCACTTCAAACGCGACGTGCGGAACTTGCCGGACGAGATCAGGGACCGCCGCGTCCGCTTCGAAACGCATCCACTCCACTCCAAATTCGCTTTTCTCGTGGCTGACGACAAAGAGTTTCAGGTGTTTCAAGTGGGTCTCGCCAGGCTTCACTTCAGTAGTGGGAATTCCGATGTGATGGTACGGGCGCATTGTTCTTCGCTCTCCGTGGAATTGGCACAAATTCTAAGCTGTCGTTACCTCGATTGAAACCGCGCCGTCGTGACCGGACTTTTGAGGCACGAAGTCAAATTGTACTTCATTTGTTTTGGCACAAGGCAGATTCGGAATGCATGCCGGGCAACCCGTTCATAATCCGCTAAGGTAAGGGTTGCCGACCATCTGGACAGAATGATCTGCAGGGTCGTTAATCGCTGACCATTGCGGAGCCGTCGAGCCGACGCGCTTTGATATCTCGCATCGGCGGTTGACCGAAGAAGCGCTTGTACTCGCGGTTGAACTGACTCGCGCTCTCATAGCCGACTTCGAACGCCGCGCTCGCGGCATCGATCCCTTCAACGAGCATTCGTTCTCGCGCGGCAACTAATCGAAGCTGTTTCTGGTATTGAAGTGGGCTCATCGCCGTCAACGAGCGGAAGTGATGATGAAGGGTTGACATTCCCATGCGTGCAATTTCCGCAAGTTTCTCTACACGCAAAGGTTTCGTGTAATTGGCCCTGAGCCAAGCGATCGCTTTCGCTATTCTGTGACTCTGATCGCCCAGCGTGGCGATCGCGCGCAACCGCTCTCCTTGAGGTCCTCGAAGCAAGCGATACACGATCTCACGCTGGATCAGATTGCTAAGGAACGGTATGTCCTCGGAAGCGTCAAGAAGGTCCAAAAGCCGACAAAAGGGCTGCAGCAGATCGACGGTCGTTTTCCCAATCGCGATGCCACGAGCTGGGGACGAACCATCTGGTGCATGGAACTCCTCATGGCTGAGAATTTCCCGGACTACTGCCATATCGAGTTTTAGCAACAACGACAGCAACGGCACGTCCTGGCTTGCTGCGACGATTTGGCTGACGACCGGCACGTCAATAGAGCTCAAGAGGAAGGTCGATTCGTCGCAGAGGTAAGTCGTTCCGGCAAGGGCTATGCGCTTTCGCCCTTGCACGAAGACGTTGAGGCTGGGCTCAAACGTTGCGGGATAGCAAGGGCTCGGCGCGGTTCGGTGGTACAGGGTGAGGCCTGGTATCGCGGTTGCATGGGCTCCTGCGTTCGGAGTGTGAGCGGCAATCTTACGCCGGAGTTCTCCCCTCAACTCACCTACGCGTGGAGACTGCTCTTTGTTTGTAATCTTCTGATTTCCCGCGTGAATCACGACGTGTTCCTTCGTGGATTAAGAATAGCGCTGAATCGGGAATAGATCTGCACGAAATCGTAGGGAGCGACAGGAATAGGCAATGAATCGGAAGGATCAGGATACCGCTTCCACGGCGCTCGGCCTTAGCCTTGAGATGAGGGAAACGTCCCCAAAAGGAGAAACAATGCAGAAACGCAAACTTGGAAACAGCAACTTGGAAGTCTCGGCTCTCGGGCTCGGCTGTATGGGAATGAGCGTTGGCTACGGTCCGGCAAGCGATAAGAAGGAAATGATCTCGTTGATCCGGACGGCTGTCGAACGCGGCGTCACATTTTTCGACACCGCCGAAGCCTATGGTCCCTTCACAAACGAAGAACTCGTGGGCGAAGCGCTGGCTCCACTTCGTGACCAGGTGGTGATCGCCACCAAGTTCGGTTGCAAGCCTGATC
>Ga0210394_10006989_pt1 | contig 12040 bp, 19 predicted proteins | sample IncBWC12MmetaG_FD_160121 | JGI IMG/M metagenome (GOLD analysis project Ga0210394, IMG submission 160121) | Forest soil microbial communities from Barre Woods Harvard Forest LTER site, Petersham, Massachusetts, United States - Inc-BW-C-12-M | ecosystem: Environmental > Terrestrial > Soil >... | reverse complement strand
GGTTGTAAAGGGGTGGGGGATTGGACTAACGGTTTTGGGGAAAATAGAGCCGGGTTACGGGGACGCTAGTCGCGTCAAAAGCGGCTCGGCGAAATGCTCTCTGGCTTTACTTGGCTATATTTATCTTTTACTTAAGCACTGCTGTATAGGTTATAGTAATAGAACAATAATTCAAATAAAATAATTTTTACACCCACCCACAATCAAATAAATAATCGCACTTAGCAAATAACAAAACACGATTAAGCGCTTGCTTATAGTCCTATCTCCTATATCATACCTTTAATCAATAAGGTAAACCTACAAGATGGCCACGGCGCCCAAAGGGCACGGCAGGCCAGGGCGGCGGGAGCCGCCCACCCAGGGCCACGCGCCAGGGGTTCCCCGCACGGCCTCGCGAGCCACCGCAAACAACGCGCACTACCCAGCCCGATGAGTTGAGGAGTGACGTCTGGTCTTAACGACCGACGGCAGCGAGGGTGAACACGTAGGTTGCCTACCTACGGCTGACGGGGTCGGCCGACCAGGGCGACGCGTAAGAGTAGCTGCCGAGACGAAGCTCAGGGACCGCTCCGGGAAACCCGCTGGGAGGACAGCACGGGTGGACGGGACTCACACCGTCATCGACATACTTCCTTCGCACGCCAGAGCGACGATACCACGGCGCTCGCCGGTCAATAACACGTAAAAGCAATGAGCCGGAATTGCCGTAAGATCGCGACGGCGATGGGAGGTATGATCAGCGGAAGACGCTTGCGCCGGACCGAAACGGCAGCCCTGCGTCCCACAAACGCCACAAATCAGCCCCAAACACGGGACGCGGAACACGACGACATGCGCGCGGCCGGCCGGTTGGCCGACCGCTTGCCCAAGCTTTGCGCCAGGCCGACCCTACGAGGATCGGCCTGGCGCAGCGCTGTGCTGCTTACGGCAAGGAGATTGCCATGACTAAGTACCACGCCAATAATCCCGCGAAATGCTTGGATGTTTCCCGCGGCGAAATTCCCAGCTTCAAACACATCGACGCACTGGGATCATTCACCATTACTGCTGTTGACAAAGCCTCCAAAGCTGCCGGCGAGACCTATGACCGGCTTGAAACCTGTCGCAGGTTTATTGGCAAGGACCTGGCGCAATATGCCGCGGGCAACGGCTGCCGCAACTGGCTGGGCTACTTTGCCGACCGCGGCAAGGTGACCATCACACGCGGTTTGACAGCCGACGATCCGATGGTAATGGCCGCGATCCTCGGCTGCTAAACGCCAACGACGGAGTAACGCTGATGAACAAGAGCTTGCAAGCTATCATCGACAAGCTGACAACTCTGCAAGGTCGCGCCGAGGAACTTGCCGACAGCGAGGTTGAAAAGACTGCCGACCGATACGCTGACATTCCCGATTTCATAGAGGCCGCGATTGACAGCCTCACGGAAGCACTCGACGCATTGTCCTCCTGAAAGAGTACCGGGTGGCGCCCGGTCGAAACCGGCCTTCGGGCCGGGTCGCGGATTTACGGCAAGGAGATTGCCATGACCACCACGATCACACTCCCACGTTTCACCAAGGCCAACCGGGCTGCGTAAGTCACCGTCGCTGGATTCCTGCCGTCTGCCCTGACCCGAACACGCGTCAAGGCAGCGGGCAGCAATCCGCTGCGTGTAGGAGGAACTATCTCCATGACCACCATCGAACGTATCGGCCAGTTCACGATCGCGCAGCACGGCACGATCTACGTCGTGATCGACCGCGAAACGCACACCAACGACATCTACCACACCGAACGCGACGCGCGCGACGCGACGCTCGAACGCGTCGACCTGGTCGACTATCTCGAAGCGACGGTGCACTGATGCATAACCACCCCGACTTCTGGCGACACTTCAGTCCCCTCTACCGCATTATCTGGTCGTGGCGCCGGCGCCGGCCAGTTGGCGCAGAATTCTGGGCTAAAACCGCGTGGAGCAAAGAGTACCTGCTTCACTGAACGAGGACCTAGATGACCGCGGCCGGACAGGCCGCGTGCCCGGTATGCCCCACCTCCGCGTGGTCTGGGCGGGCAACGGCCATCCGGCCGGCTGACGGGACAGGAATTATCTACCATGGCCATTATACTTAACGACACGTTCGCGTTCCTAAGCGAACGCTTCACCATCACCACGACGCAGTCGGGCCACACAACGATGGTATCCGAAGCATCGGTGATCGGCTACCACGGACCGCTACAGATCTACGACGACGCGTGCGACGTCGGCATCGCAGTGCGCTCCCATAAAACAGGTCGCACGCTGCGATTCTACCTCAGTACGGAAGACCGCGACGATTCCGGCGAGAACGTCGCCGGGTGGTGGTTCAAGATGATCCCGGAGGATCGATGCCGACTATCGTCGCAATGCCGCGAGGTCGACGTGCTGATCATTAACGACTAGGAAAAACGCACGCGGCCCAACCAGGGCCGCGTGCCCTCGAGAAGTCCCCACCTCACCGTGGTCTCGGGGTGAACGGTCCGCTGGACCGGCCAACGGGGGCGTTTACTTAACCGATGAACGAGGGTACAATATGTCACGACAACCGGGAGCTTTCCCATGACCGAACCCATACCGATCACCGACCTTACGTTCGGGGTCGAGTTCGAAGTTCTCCTGCCACGCGGTAACAACGGATCAGACGGTCGCGACTCTCTCGCGGTTTTCCTGAGCGCGGCGGGTATAGAAGCGCGGCACGAGTCGCTGACTCATCGGCCGGCAACGTATTGGCGGATCACGACCGATGCGTCTATCGGCGGCGAGAACGCCGAAGTCGTCTCACCGTCGCGCGGCGACGGTGTCATGCGTGGCGAGGAAGGTTTGAGACGACTTGAACTCGTCGCCAACAAGCTGGTCGCGTTCGGCTGTAGCATCAACCGAAGTTGCGGCACGCACGTCCACGTCGGCGTACGCGACCGCGAGTTCGCGCGGATCGGCTTCTTCAAGGAACTGGTAAAAACCTACGCCAAGTTCGAACCGATCATCGACCAACTCGTAGCGGAGTCTCGTCGGGCACAGAACAACATCATGTGCCGGCCGCTCGAGTGCCCGCCGGCCGTGGAACAGGCAACGACGATCGAACAGCTGGGACGAGTCTACGGTATCGGCCCGCACAACGATCGCCATTACTGCAAGCTCAATCTCGGAGCTTACTGGCGGCACGGAACGGTCGAATTCCGCCAACACCAGGGCACAATCAACGCGAAAAAAATCACGAACTGGGTGAAACTGTGCCTGCGGATGGTCCAGCACGCAACAAAGAACACGGAACGTGACGGGTCGGCACAGTTCACCACGCCGTTACCACCGATACTTCCTGCGGCTCCAAGATTCGAACGAGGAACCGAAGGAAGAATACCCGCGGACGAACTTCGACCCCGATCACTCAGTGGGCGTGAACACTACCTGATATTCGGATACGTCCGAATGAGTAACCCACGGCGATACGGAACCCAAGGTCATGCAAACTGGGATCTGTATCGACCAGGCATGACAATTGCTGAATACCTTTCGGCAGGTGGGTTTTTGAACAGCCTCCGCTGGGATGTGATGCAAGGCAATGTTTGGATCATCGACAGTCGAGCCCACATAAACGCCGACGAGCAGCGACGTCGCAATTTACTCACCCACTCTCACCGGGAAGAAGTCACTCGGATCGAGCGTGAGCACGCCGAACGCGTCGCTACGGCGCGCGCCGCGTGGGAAGCGGCCAACGGTTCCGCGGAGCCGGTCGTCCGACCGCCAACCGACGCGGCACCGGCGACGCTCGATGGTTTCCTAGAGCTAATCGGCGCGGCAGACGACGAGCGCGCGTACTTCACCGAACGCCAGATGGAGCTGAACCAATGAGAACCAACGACGGGACGGAACTGACCGGCCGCACGCCAGCGGAGATCGTGCGCGAACTTCACAAGATGAGCCGCGCACCTTGCGCGACCGACGCGGAGTTCATGCATCAGATGGCCGGACGCGTCGCGCTGGCGATCGGCCAGCGCATTCCGAGCACGACGACCGAGGAATTCGTCGCCGCCCTCATCGCTTGTGGCACGCTGTTGGAGGAATAAGATGACCTGCTCATATTGTTCCGGAACTGGAAGAGTCTTGATGAGCCTCGATGACGTCGACAGTTTAGAAACGGCACCACCGCCCGGAGTCATACCGACGGTGCCGTGTTACAAATGTGTCACTTACGACGAACGCGGTTATCCACAAGATTCGCGTGACCCACGCAGCGTAGATTACCTGAAGTGGCGAAATATACCGCTAATCTTCCAATACCACAACTGCGCACGGTGCCGCAGCGGCGAACGCGCCTGCGTTCAAGGCAACCCAAACAGGTGCAGTTGGCCGCACGCCAGGAACGATTGAACCCCGCGGCTTCGGCCGCGTGCCCGGTATGCCCCACCTCCGCGTGGTCCGGGCGGACAACGGCTCGCCGAGCCGGCCGACGGGGCGAAGGAGAAATCTCCATGATCAAAATCAATCGGAACGCAGTTATCATCTCGTTCCGCGCTCCCGCGAATATCAACCCCGCCGTGATGGACTGGGTCAAGAACCGCGTGACGACGTTTAAAGGCACCGTGATCGGAACCACGGGCGACGGCTACGATATCGCCGACGCGTTCAACAGCGAAGATACAGCCAGGCGGTTTCTTGTTCGTTACTTCGATGGCGATGTCGACCCGATTGGAACGTACATCATCACAGAGGCGACCATATGACCGACATCATCGTCGACCACGTCCAGATCCTCGGCACCAACCGCCGTGTCTGGAAGGCGTGGAAACGCTGCGACGGGCCGTCGCAGTCGTGGCCGCACAGCTACGGTTTCCAAACGATCACCCACTTCAACGGCATCCCTTACGGTCGGATGGGCACCGAACGGTTCGATTGCCCGACCGTGCCCGACGAGTATCGGCACCAGGGGCGTTCGGCTGATTGGAGGTGGAAGAAGTTTATCGAGCACAAGGTCGCAATGACGCGCGCCGCGCACTTCGAGATCATGCGCGCTATGCCGAAGACCGAAGCGAAACTCATCACGTTCGAAACCAACGGTACCGTTGAGATGGAGGTCTGAATCATGGATATTAGAATGCCCCCAGGGCAATATTACGTCGGCGACCCGTGCTACGTGTTCAACCGGAAGCACTGGGACGAGCTCGGCGCTCAGACCAATTGGTTCGACCGCAGCGTCGGCGAGCTCAACGGTCAAAAGATGATCGCGTTCGGCACGGCTTACGGCGACGGACTATACAGCGACCAGAACGGACGCATGTATCCGGTAGACGCCGGACTGATCGGTGTTGTACCAGTCGAATTGATCGACGATGACTGTACGTTCAGTCACTCACCGGACTGCGGTCACCTCATCGACTTCCCACAAGAATTCCACTGCTGGGAAATGGAAGGCAACCTCAAGTTCGGCGTCATCTGTATCGATACCCGCAAGGGGAACGAAGAGTAATAAGCCGCGGCCTCACGGCCGCGTGCCCGGCGACTCTCCACCTCCGCGTGGTGCCGGGCGGACAACGTCCTCGACGTGGGGACGGCCGACGGAGAGATGAGGAAACTATTATGCCCCAAGCGTACAGCGACCCAACGCGTGAGAACGACCCTTACGCACTGCCCGACATCGAAGTGTTCGAGATGATAGCTCAAGAAGTCGTGGCTTTCAACGAAGATCTGATCCTGGAGTACATGAAACGACCCGAATTTCGACTCGCCTCAATGAACCACCGCACGCGCATCGCGATGATCGACACTATCATCAAAGAAGAAGGCATAATCGGCGGTTGGTTCTGGTGGTCGTGCTTTCCCGGTTGTTTGCCGGATGGCCCACCGAACGGTCCGTTCAAAAATTACAACGAGGCCCTCGCCGACGCGAGGAGCGAATGACCAATCAACTTTACTTCGCCTACGGGTCAAATCTCTGCATAACCCAGATGCAGAGCCGCTGCCCAGACGCGACGCCCGTCTGCGCTCTCAACCTGCCGAACGCGGTGCTGCGGTTCCGCGGCTGGGCCGACGTCGCTTACCTTAAGGGCGGCACGTGCCCCGGCGGGTTGTGGGAGATCAGCCGGCACGACGAACGTACGCTCGACGCTTACGAGGGCGTGGCCCATGGGCTGTACGAGAAGCGTTACCTGAAGCTGAAGGTCCGCGGCGAAGTGCGGGAGTGCCTGTACTACATGATGCTGAACACGGGCATCATGCCGCCGTCCCAGGCTTACCTCGACGTGATCGCCCAGGGTTATCGGGATTTTGGGCTCGACCTGGACCGGCTGCGCCGCGTGCTGGAGCATTCCTACCGGCGCCAACGCAAGACACCGTTCCTGCGCGGGCGGTGGAGGAGGAAAGGTATGGCGAAGTTCGCGGTTCTCGAGAACAACCCGGCTTTTGAGGAGGTGTCTCCGTGACCAAACGCGTCGTTGTTCTATCTATCTGGTACGTCGACGAGGTTAACCCGCCTGATCAGGCGGGGTGGTATCACATCTTCAGCCTAGACCCCGACTACCTGGAAAACTGCACGATGGAAGTTGGACCGTTCCCTACCGAGCAAGAAGCTCGGGAAGACGCCGCGCGCGTCGCGCTTAGCGTACCGCAGTGGGATGTCCGCGACGCGTGGCCGAACGAAGGAGACGGCTGATGATGATGCCTATAGCGGAAGCCGCGCGGCAAACGCACGACGAAGTCAACAAGGTCGTCGAACGGATCGCGCGCTGGCTCGAACGCGGCACAGGCAACGCGGCGCTGGCGCGGATCAGGGTGGGACACCGCAACGCGCTGGCGCGGGCGGTGAGGGATGGGTTTAGCGAAAGCTGAAAGAACCGGCGACCGAGCGTCGCCGTGCCCGGCTTTGTCCCCACCTCCGCGCGGTGCCGGGCGGACAACGGACCACGTTGGTCCGGCCGACGGGGATCAGGAGAACGTCTCCATGACTATCGAAAACCTGCAAGCCTCACTACCGCGTCTCGACGAGCGTAGCCGCTATTTTGCTTCCTCGCTAATTGCTCAGTCCGCAACCAGGCACGGCCTCAGCCCAAAGCAGCGGGATTGGGTCGACAGGCTGGTGGAGCGGGCGAACGCGCCGGAACGCCCGACGACGTGCATTTCGGTCTCCGACATCGTCGCGCTGCTTGACCGCGCTCACGAGCGCCTGAAGCGCCCGGTCATCCTCGTCCGTGGGCCGGACGGCGACCTGCGGCTAGCGCTCGCCGGCGCACAGGTCCGCGTGCCGGGTTCGGTCAACGTCACGTCCGTCGGGCGCGGCGATTGGTACGGTCGCGTAACGCGGGACGGCAACTTCGAACCGTGCCGGCGCTACGACGACGCTACGATCGCGGCCGTCGTCCGCGGCCTCATCGCCATGGCGAACGATCCGGTCGGTTCGGTCGCGGCTTACGGCCACCTTACTGGGTCATGCTGTTTCTGCGGGCGGGAGCACGTCGGTCGGCTACGGGCCGGTGTGCGCCGATCACTACGGGCTGCCGTGGGGTGGGGAGGGTGGCATTTGAACCGGCGAGAGACCGCGTGTCGTAGCGGAGAACGCGGCTCAACCACAGGCGTGCTAGGGTAGCCGCTGGGAGGCGGCATAGACGCGCCTGTGGCCACCGACACGGCCACTGTGGGCATGTCCCCATGACCAAGCGAGGCGAACATGTGCATGATGATCTGGCATCCCGAAGATGCCGAACCCTTAACCCGCAACGAAATCCGCGACTTCGCACGCCGGAACCCACACGGCTTTGGCGTGATCTGGCGCCAAAGCCGGCGGACGAACCACATCAAAGGCCGGTTCTCCGCCGATGACACGTACGCCGCGTACCGTGAACTGTACGATAGCGGCCACCGGGCGCTGGCGCTTCACTGGCGGCTCGCAACCGCCGGGGCGCGGGAAAACGCCAACTGTCATCCGTTTGAGATCAACGGCGTGCTGCTGATGCACAACGGCGTCCTGCAACACCGATCGACGAAAACGCTCAGCGACACGCAATGCTTCATCCGCGATGAGCTTAAGGATCACCTTTGCCCGGATGTAACGGCCGACAAACGGTGGGTCGCGTGGCTCAATGGAAGGATCGGCTCTGGCAACAAGATGCTGCTGTGGGCGAAAAATGCGCGGGAGCCGGTAATCGTCGGCGAAGCTAAGGGATTATGGCACAAAGGACGGTGGTATTCGAACACATATGCGTGGAACGCGCCCATGCGATGGTCATCAACCCAAGGGCGCATGGTGGGAACGTTGACCAGATCCGAAGAGCGGGCCATTAAACGCCGACTCAGAGCCACGACGATTGAACAAGTTGTCGCGGTTGTTTGTTCATCAGCCCAGGGGACCGATATAGAACAGATAATGGATGAACTTTGGACTAAAAAGGCAGCTCTTGGGGAGATGTTAAGGCGAGGTCTGTTTGATTAGCTAGTTAGCTAGTTAGCTTAGCTAAGCTAAGAACAAGAAAGGACTAATAACCCCCTCTTTAACTTTTTTAACCCCCCAGGGGGTTAGAATTTCGTTATACTTCTCAGTAACTAACCCCCTCAACCCCCTCAACCCCCACTTTCCCTTCAGGGAAATTTTTTCTCAATAAATACTTATTTATACGGAATTTAAAAGCAACGCTTCACGACAGAGGGGGTTGAGGGGGTTAAGGGGGTTAAATGCCCCTCTAATCGCCAAATATAGCCGTATCGCCAGATTAAAGACAATTTTTAATGTTTGCTTTTTTACAAAATCCCACATATAACCATATCCATGAAAACCCCATTTAGTCGCACTTTTACCGATATTATCTTAGATGATTGGCGATCTTTAGACACCATACCCCTATCACTTAACGAATTGACCGATCCGACCATCGTAGGCGAAAATTTCGTTTACCACCTATATCGCGCCGCTGGGGTCAACCCCAATTCCCTAAAATATCGCCACGATATAAGCTGGAAAAGACGTCGATCACGCGTCGCTAAATGGCTCAACCATGTTTCCGCCGTCGCCAAAACCACTGCCGACGGCATCACCATTTACCATTTGGAGAACCAAATGCCCACGGACAACAACCTGCCAGAAATCGACCCCGCCGTCTTCGAAACACCCAGCACAGCTGAAACCAACCAAATATCCGCCAGGCGTGTCGCCAACATTTGGCGAGCGAAATGCGGCGATGCTCCGTTTACCGTTGTCACCCTTATTGCGCTTGCCCGGCACGACGAAGAGTTGCGCAGCGCACTTCTTCCGATAGCCCCTGACCGCTTTGGGTTGGGCAGCCTCAGCCAAAACATGCTGACCCGTTGGTTTAAGGCCCAGGAAGGCCGATCAATCCCCGGAGCCGGTGTTCACCTCCAAGTAATTGGCTCCGGCATCTGGCAATACGCCAACGAAGAAGCTGAGGCTGCAGCCTAAAAACGCGCGGGACACCCTAGATGTCCGCGCCGCAGGAGAGCGGCGATACATCCGTCGCCGTCGCCTTCCTCCAAGGATATCTCCCGTCCGGCCCGTGGACGATTGTCCACGATCTTGAAGCCGACGGCGCCCCCCGTCGGAGATGGCCGGTTATCCAATTCTTCCCTGGGCAAGAAGCCCAACTGGCAGACGCCATAGAAGCCAACCAGGGATGCAACAACATTTATTTCGTCGTCAATCTTCCAACCCCAACTGCCGCCTTGAGAACCTCCCCTTCCGAAGAGGAGATATCGGCCTATTTATCTGTACCGCTGGATGTTGATTTACCGGCTGATGCGACACAGCAAGACTTTGATGACGTTGTTGAATCTATACGTGCTGTGACACCACCCGTAACCGCTGTAACTTTCTCAGGCGGCGGTATCCAGGCATTTTGGCTCTTTGCCGACCCACAACCCCTTACCCGCTCACACGATTATGAGCGAGCTGTCCTCTATTTTGCCGAAAGGTTTGGCGGGGATCATGTCCAGAACCTTAACCGCTTGATGAGGTTGCCGGGAACGGTAAACGTTCTCAACGATCGTAAACGCGCGGCCGGCAGAACACCGCGTGCTTCGTACGTCATCGAAGCCGATTGGCAACGCCGTATCACACTGGATGCAACCATTGATGCGCCCCGATCGCCAAATGCCCGGTTTTCAGTAGCCGAGCTTGCTGAACCTTGGCGTGAGAGAATAACCTCCGGTTCAACCGATTGGCTGCGTGGCAACGATAAAACCAACTCCGCCGCTGTCTTCGGCATATCCTGCCAACTTGTCCGCGTGGGTTGGACGGATGATGCAATAGCTTCCGTTCTAACTGATGAAGCTTATGGCATAAGCCGCCATGTTTTAGACCAGCCGCGCCCGGCAGAGTATGCCCGCAAGCAAGCCCGCGATGCCCGCGCCAGGGTTGCCCGCGATTTTATTCGTAATGATAAAGGGGCAATAATCGCTGACAATTATGAAAATGTAAAGAAGGGTTTTATTGCGCTTGGTACAACATTGAGCTACGACTCGTTCGCTGATCGCATCCTTTATATAAATGGTGATGACCGCCCAACAACATTTGGTGATTCAGAGTTAAAGACCTACCGCATACGCCGCTTTGCTGAGGAACTAAAGTTTCGCCCATCAAAAGATTACTTTGCCGATGCTGTATCAACGGTCGCGTTTGAGCGAGGATTTCACCCAGTCATAGACTATTTAACCCCTCTTTCCTGGGATCAAACCCCGCGCATCAACACATGGCTCATTGATTTCGCTGGCGCACCTGATACCGCGTACACGCGAGCTGTAAGCCGTTTGGTTCTTATCGCAGCTGTTTGTCGCGTCCGCAGCCCTGGGTGCAAGTTTGATGAAATGCTTGTATTTGAATCCCCCCAGGGGAAGGACAAATCGACCGCCCTCCATATATTGGCTGTACAGGAAGATTGGTTTGCTGATTCCCTTACCCTTAACGCCAGCGGCAAGGAGGTTATAGAACAGCTCATTGGCAAATGGATAGTAGAAGCCGCCGATCTATCCGGCATGAGGAAATCAGATATTGAAACGCTAAAAGCATTTTTATCTAGACAATCCGACCGTGCTCGTTTGGCCTATGGGCGGTTCCCGGTAGAACGCCCACGCTCCTGCGTGTTCTTCGGCACAACCAACAGCACACGTTACTTGCGGGATGAAGAAAACAGACGATTCTGGCCGGTAAAGGTAAGTTCATTCAATATCCCAGCCTTGGCCGCTGTACGCGATCAGCTCTGGGCTGAGGCAGCTGCGGCACATGCTGCCGGCGAACCGATACGCCTTGCTCCAAACCTATACGTCGAAGCGGCTAGTGAACAACGCTTGCGCCGGGTTGAAGACCCTTGGGTTGAATTGTTTGAAAATGCTTTCGGCAGCCAAACCGGCCGCACCCTTACAACCGATATCTGGCGCATTATAGATAGGGCTGAGGGGCAGCGGACCCAGGAAGATAACCGACGGGTGGGCGAAGCGATGCGTGAGCTGGGTTGGGAGCGAATACGCACCAGTTCCCCAGATGGGATGAAATGGTTCTACGCCCGCGGCACCCCAGCCGAACGTAAAAGAGATTTATACATACTCCGAGCCGCCCACCACACCGAAACCGAAGTTGTTGATTCCGCAGAGCTTGACCGACGCGGTATCCGCCAACCATCTGAGGAGAACCCATTTTAATGTCCTTTACTTTACAACCCCAATACGGTATAAACCTACCGCGCGCCTCGGCGGCTCTCAGGGGCGGAGACGACAGATGCTCCCCAGCGAACGCGCCAACCTCGCGGTACTCAGCGCCGCCTATAATGCTGCAAATATCGACCGTTGCGGCCACGGCAAGACGTGGGAGGAGGACTGTCTCGAATGTTGCGCGGTGTGGAGGGAGGAACAGGTCAAAAACCTCGTCAAGCTGGCGGCGAAATATGGGTTCAAACTCGTCCCCTCTCGGGAGGGCTGAACGATGACGCGGGAGCGCGCAACAGCGGTTCATCTCTCCGTCGCCGAAATTATCGCCGATCCACAAACGCCATCGTGGATCAAAGACGGCGTGCAACGGTTGCGGAAAAG